>Ga0307378_10012401_pt1 | contig 10879 bp, 13 predicted proteins | sample UN1MG_FD_202238 | JGI IMG/M metagenome (GOLD analysis project Ga0307378, IMG submission 202238) | Soil microbial communities from Risofladan, Vaasa, Finland - UN-1 | ecosystem: Environmental > Terrestrial > Soil > Coastal area > Acid sulfate soil | place: Finland: Risofladan, Vaasa | collected...
CTCTTCTGGATGCTTCCAACCTGATTTACAAGAAAAGATTCCGCTATCCCACATGGATTGTCGGACATCCCGATGCCATTCTTCGGTTCGAAAAACTTGAAGAGTGGAACACGACCCCACAGGGTCCGGGTAGGGGTGCGGCTGACAACTACACAATCGGACGGCATCTGGCAGGAACTCTCGCCGGAAGATTTGATGTTTACAAAGACCCGTTCTGGAGTGATTCCACAAAATTGCTCTTGGGTTACAAAGGAAACACCTGGTCCGATACGGTTGGCTACTTTGCTCCGTACATTCCTTTGTACACCACGCCTCTCATCGTTGACCCGAATGATTTCACTCCACGGCGTGGGCTTATGAGTCGCTTCGCTTATGGATGCCTGATTGGGGATGGTATGGCTACTGTCACCCTTACGACCTCCTAAGTTATTCGATTTGATTTGGTCCTTCACTCTGTTTGGGGGAGAGGGTTCTCGCCCGCCCTCTCCCCCAATTCGAAAGGTAAAGGTAAATGGTTTGGTGTTACTCGGATTCAAAAATTCTTCAGATTTACTATGGTACATTTGGTGAAGCAGTTGAATTACCGGCACGATTTGCCGTGCTTAAAGAGACATTAAATGTAGCAACACTAAAAGAAATAGATTTAAAAACGGCTATAAAACACGCCAAGATTGTTCTTATAAAAAGAGGAACGGCTCTTGGTGACATTTTAATTCTCTCTGCAGTTGTACAACAAATAAAAAGGCATAGACAGAAATTCTTGTTAGCCTGCCAAAAAAGACATCTAGATTCCGGCATTCCTCAATTGCTAGGCATATGGGATGGGTTTCTTACGATTGATAACGTAACTAATGTAAAAAAGTATGATATAGGTATTGATTTTGATAGGGTTTTTGAATTAGACCATCACTCGGAGAAATACCAAAAGATAGCACGTGTTAAACTTGCAATGGATGCGTTACATTCTTCAAGAAGTCCTGAGTGGGATATAAATAAACATTACACAAAGAATAAGACTGTTATTATTCAAACTTCTGGAAGTTTTCCGCAGAAGGAACTTCCATCAGAAACATTGCAAGCCATAATTCAGATGGTTAAGGATATGGGGTACACCCCGCTTTGTGTAGGTAGGAATGAGAGGGTAAAGAGGGGTTCTGACTATTTTGATTTAATAGGTACAGCAAGTTTTATTATAACAATGGACTCTTCTCCGTTGTGGATTTCACACTATACAAAGACACGTACTATTTTAATTCTTGGTCCAACGGCTGAAGAACAGAGGCTTACTTATCATCCATTATATCCAAGATACGCAAAGGCTGTTAAGCTGTATGAAAAGGTAAATTGCCAACCATGCCACGAACAGCTTGGTGCATGTAATGGCAGGATTTCTTGTTTAAAAGTTGATAAAGATTATGTTGTAAGTGAGATTAAAAAAATAATTCAAGGGTGGAAATGAATATTTTAATGGGTAAAGGTGCAGCATTTACAATGAACAAAAAGGTTGGAACCCAAAGGGGGAATAACACAAAAATTGACCAAGTGTTTTATGATTCATGGCAAAATCCAGTTGTAGTTAAACCAGGTGAGAAAATGTTTGATGACATTAAAGAAAAATTCAAACTTGGTGAATTTTTTATCTCACAGGACTTGTACGATGCAGAAAGAAAGCTTGAAAATCTTAGAGCTGAGTTGTCACCATCAGGTGAGATTGTGAAGCTTGGCATATCTGGATTTGCACCAGGCATAGGCGACGTTATAATGTCAACAGTTATTCCGAAGGCTTTTAAAGAGGCTTTCGGTACCAGTGTAAAGGTCGATTATTTCACCAGTCCACAATTGGGTCAGGTTTTAGAGGGCAACCCGTATATAGATAAGATTTATACTGTTCGCCAACCGAACAGGGCAAACTATACGTTGTTTCTGGATGCGGATTCGATTGAGTTCAAGATGCAGCCCTCAGTAGTAGAAAGAGAACGTCAGAAGCAAGCAAAAACAGTAGAAAGAGAAAGTCCGTATAAAGACGGTTTCCGTAGTAGGTCAGGTGAGATATTAAGTAAGCTCGGAATCTGGCTTGTTAATAGAACCCCTGTTCTGGTTTTATCAAAAACTGAAAAAGAGTGGGCAAAAAATTATCTTAAAAAGTTTAAACGAAAAATTATTGGCATACAACTTTGTGCAAGTTGTGCATCCAGAACTTACCTGAGTTCTGCTGGTGTTGTTTGTATGTTGGAGGAAGAAGGGTTTGACAGCATAATTTTGGACCAGAAAAATAAAGACGGTTCTTTTAAATTTACAATAAGACAAGCTGCCGCAATAATAAATGAGTGTTTTGCAGTTATAGTTCCGGATTCCGGTATGCTTCATATTGCAGGTGCTTTGAGGAAAAGGATAATTGGTTTGTTCGGACACACCCAAGGCTCTATTTTCACGGAGGATTATGAAAAGGCTATTGTTGTACAAGGTGAATGTACGGAAGGGAAGGATTTAGCATGTTGGTGGAATATTCCTTGTGTTGCAGGGTCTTCTTTAAAGGAGAAGTCTAAAAATTATGTTCCGTGTTTAACAGAGATTCCTTTGAGTAAAATCAAAGACGCACTTCTTAAACATAAGAAATACTCTAGAAAGATTCTTATAGCTATGCTCACGTACAACAATTTGAATATGACTAAGAAGGCTCTGGCTTCGATAAAATCTGTGTATGAGTATGACATTTTTGTTGTTGATAACGAATCAACGGATGATACTAAAACTTGGCTCAAAGAAGAAGGGTATAACTTTAGCTCAAAAAGATGCGGTGTTGGTGAAGCTCAAAATATTGCAATTAAGATGGCTTTGGAAGGAGACTACAGCCATTTATTGCTTCTTAATAATGATATAGTCTTAAGGTCGGACTATATTAATATGTTAATGGAAGAACAGGAAAAGACAGGTGCTCTTGCGGCTGTTGGAACGGTTGTAAAAAATACAGCACCGTGGAATGTTGATATAGCAGAATTTACACCTGGTCAAAATGTTGAGGTGAGTTCAATTGAGGCAGGTGATTATTCTGCCACTCTTTTAACCAAAAAATGCCTTAAAGAAGTCGGCTATTTTGATGAACAGTTTGCTCCAAGATATATTGAGGACAATGATTACACCTTAAGAATAAGACTCTCCGGAGGAAAATTTATACGAACAAGCTCTTCGCAATATTACCATGCTTTAGGTGCGGTTGTTCACTCGATACAGGCAGAACAGGATAAACACGCAATAAGATGGGAAAGAAATATACAAAAGTTTATTCTTAAATGGGGCATTCACCCGCACAGTGACCAAAGTATTAATAGATTGGGAATGGAATGGTACCTTGAAACTTACGGTAAACGTATTATAGACCGGCTTGAGGAACTTCTAAGGGGTAAAAACTACATTAAAGTTATGGTCCAAAGAAGGATGGGCGGTTATGGAGATATAATCTTTTCAACTGTATTGGCAAGAGCACTCAGGCAGACATTTGAAGATAAGGTCTATATTGTCTATTCTGTACCTGAAAAGTTTGTCCCGCTTTTGGTGGGTAATCCATATATTAACGAGATAAGATGGAATTACAGAAAAGAGAACATGGATTTTGTTATTGATATTACAGACCTTGAGTTAAGAGTGGAGTTACAGGAAATACAAAAATTTGGTGAGGTAAAAACACCAAGAACAGGAATATACTTAGATTTAGTTAGTTTAAATTGGGAATCATTGAAGCTACCATGGTACAGAGTCACTCCTGAAGAAAGAGAGTGGGCTAAAGGGTTATTTGGTGGTAAGGCTCCTGATAGTTTGATTGTTATAGGAAAGAAAGGTTCTAACCTACTCAAACAGTGGCATGGTATGGACGAATTAAAATCTGAGTTGCTTTCAAAATGGCAATGTACTGTAATGGTTTTGGATGATAACGCCTTAACTTTTAGGCAGGCTGTAGCTGTTTGCTCTTTAGCGAAGTGCGTTGTTTCCCCAGATACAGGTATATCGAATGCTTCCGCAGCCATTGGTGTTCCAACTGTTACTTTGTTCTCAAATAGGAATGGCAAGGTATTCGCTAAAATGTTTGAAACGATGATTCCGGTTCAGGGTTCCTGCCCTTATAGAGATACTGATTACTGCGATTTTATTCTTCCGTGTTTTGGAGAAGGTGTTTTGAGGAGTAAAGAAAATCTTTCACCGCCTGAGTGCTTTAACAAGCTCACGGTTGAAAAGGTTTTAAAAGCTGTAAAAAAGGTAATGAACGATGACTGAACTTAAAGACTTTATATTTATAGTCTCTTATCCGAGAAGCGGAAATACGTGGGTGCGATTTTTATTGTCTGGGGTGCAGATTCCGGATGAGAGCCCAACACAGTTTAAACTGAATAAAGCTATACCCGATTTACACCAATCATGGATGCACGAAGTTCTTGAAAGGGAGTACAAATTTAGTCCAATATTTGCAAAATCACATCATCGTGCTTGTGGTGCATATGAAAAGGTGGGCAAGGTTATTTATGTATATAGAGATGTGCGTGATGTTGCGATTTCTGTCTATAGATACAACCACAGATTATACAGCACAATATCAATATCAGATTTTATAGCTAAATTTTTTATACCAGGAAAAGCTTTATTTGGGTCTTGGAAAGACCACATAGAATACTGGTTGATTGATAAAAAGTGCAGAGTTCCGGTTCTTCCTGTTAAGTATGAAGATTTGTACAACAATACTGAAGAGCAGCTTCGAAAGATGTGTGATTTCTCTGAGTTAGAATATTCTGATAGGTCTATTAAAGCAGCAATCGGTAATACAGCATATGAAAAGATTAGGTCTATGGGTGCGAGCGAGGGGTACGCACCAACAAATATAGGTCTTAATGGTAAACCCGGTGGTTGGAGAAAAATATTGTCTAAAGCGGACTCAATTCTTCTTTTAGAACACCATAGGAGTATTTTAAAAGAATTAAATTATGATATTTAGATAAGGAGGTAGGTAATATGTGGAAGGAGTCGGTCTATAAATTTAGCTCGTTTGACTCAATGAAGGTTCTTGCTTGGCAGGACAATCTTAGAAATATGTATGAGTGGTCTGAGGGTAAAGATGTTAAGTTAATGGCCCCTGTTTCGGTAACTGTGGACCCGACAAACATCTGCAACGTTAATTGTCACTGGTGCATCTGGAAAGATTTTAGGAAAGAAAATCCGATAACAATGCCAAAGAATCAATTGTTGGAAATGCCTAAATTCTTAAAAGAGTGGGGTGTTAAGTCTGTCTGTGTCGCAGGTGGTGGAGAGCCTTTACTGCACCCGAACATTGTGGATTTTTTTCATGCTTTGCAGGAAAACGATTTACAGGTTGGTCTTATAACAAATGGAATAAAACTTGATGACCCTGAGATAAGGGAGGTTGTAAGGGATGTTTGCAGGTGGGTTGGGATATCGGTTGATGCGGCAACTTCTCAAACCTTTCAACGTGTTAAAAAGACTCTTGTTGGTGATTTTAAAAAGGTTATTGATAATATTGCTTGGCTCGGTAAAAACAAGCTACCCTCCGGACAACCGCAAATAGGGCTAAAATTTCTCATACATCATCTTAATTATGGGGAGATGTTTCAATTTGCGGATACGGCTAAAACACTTGGTGCAGACGACGTTCATTTTAGACCGGTGTACCTTCCAGGGTACCATTTTTCACCGGGTGTAAGAAAAACTGCCGAGTTTCATTTGCGTGAGGCACGAAAGGTTCTTGAAGATGATAACTTTCATATTTATGGAATTTTGCATAAATTTGAACGTGATTGGGTTCGTGCTATACGATTTGAAAAATGTCGGGCAACACCGATAGCTGGATTCTTTGCGGCTGATGGTGTGTTCTATAACTGTTGTGATAGGCGAGGTGATAAAGATTTGAACCTTGGTAAATTTTATCCGTACGACAAATTTCTTGAAAAGTGGGGTTCAAAGGAACACTTTGAAAAAGTCAAACATATTTCGCCTAGAGCCTGTCCACGTTGTACACAAACTATTACGAATGAGATTATTGAAAAGGTTATTATCAAAGATGAGATGACAATTAATTTTGTATAACATTGTATAGTGTATCAGTATTTAAGATGATATAATATATGGAGGACAAATGAAAGTTTCAATTAAAAACAAGTATGGTATGGAAGAGGGCTCTTTTGAAATGGTTGAGGAGACTTGGAAAAACGAAACAAAAATGACACAGATAGTGTATGACTGTTTCGGTGAAAAATTTCAGGTCGAACCTGGACGGAGTGTTGTACTTAAAAAGCTGAACAAACCTGAACCGAAAGACAGTATTGTGCAACATTTAGAGCCTAAGGAGAAACCAGATGTCACTCGAACAAACGTCCCTCAGAGACAGGGTGAGAGTCCTGTGCGGAAACCCAAAAACGACACAACCGGTAGAGTTAGCAGACACTTCGATAGAAAGAGAACTTGAGTCGGCTCTAAGATTACTTAATAAATATGTACCAAGGTGGTCGTTTTATCATTTGACAACTACAGATGATACTCCGTATTACACAGTTGAAACAGATGTAACTCAAATATTCGAAGTGTATTGGTTCGGCTCGGGCACAGTCCTTTCTGATATATTTGGTGATGGGTTTGATGTTCTTTTTGGGTTTCCATTGTTTGACATTGAAAGTGGTAATTATAAACGTGCTTTGGATTGGCTTGTACGTGAACAAATGAGAGCACGTTTTGATTGGGAATTCAATCCTCATGAGGGACGAATATATTTGATACCAGAACCAGAGACAACGGGCGTTGGTGTGTACTATGTTGGTGCAAAGGATTGGACATGGGAAACAGTTCCAGCAGGAAGAGAAGATGTTGTTGTACGATGGGCGACTGCACAGTGTTTAAAAATGCTCGGTAGAGCAAGAGCCAAACTTTCAGGTGTGCCACGTTCTGGTGGAACCATTGATTATGGTTCTCTTGATTCATTTGTAAGAGATGGTCAATATGAGGAGGCTAAAGTTATTGAGGAATTGATGGCCGAATCTAAAAGGTGGATGGTCAGTATATAATGGACGTTGTATTTAAGGCTCCTACGGCAAAGATAAAAAAGATTCTTCGTGACTTTTCTTCACCAGCGTACCAGGATAAGTTGAATAAAAATCTTGATATTTTGGAAAAGGCGATGCTCAATTACGCTAAAGCAACTATACCACATACGGTACCTATGAACCTTAGAACAAAAAGGTCTTTCATAAAAGAAAACTTAATTTCAACACGTGTTATAAAAGGAGGAGTTATTTCAAATATACGGGTCCAGTCAAGGAAGCCTGAACATGGAGACATAATTAAGATGTTAAGTGAAGGGAGGGCAGGAGGGTGGTTGATAGCTAAATTACCGGGCACACCAATAAGTTTCATTGATAAAAGAGATGGTCAAAGAGTAACAACACGTAAGCAGGTTACACACCCAGGGTATGGGCCATATAATATTTATGGGGCAATTGAAAATTATTCACGTGGGTATGGGTTATATTTAATAGATAAAGCACTTAAAGACTTTAAAAAGCAGGCATCAAAATGAGTGTGTACTACGGCACAAAAGAAACAATAATAACGAATGTATATAATGTGCTGGTTTCTTTGTACAATTCACAAACAGTGGATAGACAGTATGTGGAACCAGGCAATTATGGGTATCCATCCATATATATAAATGACACTTCTCAGACACGTAAAAGAATTCTTAAAGATGTTGTACTTATAGAATGGACAATAAATTTAGTTTTGTTTGTCTACGATGAAGGGTCAACATTAAGTACAACAATTAATACGGAATTAGATAGAGTGTGTGACAAATTAAAGGATGACCCGACTAGAGGGGGGTTAGCGTACAACACGGAAATTGAAAGAATCGATTTAGAGTTTGAAAAACCACATGCGGTAGCACTATTTACAATAAAAGTTATATACTTGGGGCAAAAATGAGTTTAAGGAATGATTGTCTTACAAGGTTAGCTGTTATCCTGGCTTCAGACTCTATTAATACTGTTGTACAAACTGAAGATGAGTTAGATATAAATCTTTACACAGCAGCACAACTTCCACTAATAGCAATTAAATCTATCGAGGAAGAACCGGATTATTCTGTAGGTAGACATGCATTGTGGACATTTGGTATTGTTAGTAAACTTTACTTTCTAGACGCTCGTGATACTTATACACAAAAAGAAACTTTGGTTGCTGAGATAAAGAATGCTTTAGGGGCGGACCCGACATTGGATGGTAATTGTGAGGTCGCTGTCTTGACAGGAATTATGGATGGAGGGGAATTTCCGTTGTACACGGTTGAGTTCTCGATTAACATTATTTACGAGAAACATATTGCAACTGCATAGAAAACGTAGTACAACTAGGAGTATAGACACTGGATGCTGTACAACATTAGATAATAGAGCCCAAGTAACAGCGTCTGTGGGAGAAATCGACTGAGGCTTGGGTCTATTGAGCAAGGAGGAAAAATGGCATATTCTTACAAAAAGACAGAAGCGAAAACGACAAATGTGGCTGCTGTGCCAAAGAGTTACTTTTTGAAATCAATAAACGTTGAACGGCGTTTAAAAAGAATAGGTATATTTCCGCCAGGTCAATGGGTAAAGGTTGATAAAGAAATATATCTTTCTTTATCAAAGGCTGATGGTTGGAAGGGTAAAGTAGCATAGTAAAATAAAAAGTTATAGGAGGGCAGCATGAAAATTCTGTCGATGGGATATGAAGAAGAAATTTACGTAGTTAAGGAAACAACTGAAGGTACGCTCGCTTACCCAACCGCTTCAGAACTCGTTCTCGCTGTTGGTGTTTCAACAATAGGTCAGGAACCTGAACTTATTGATGATGAACAACTTCGAGGTATGAGAAGTCGGCTTTCACCCATTAAAGGTAGGGTAAATACGGGTGAATGGGCATTCACGACATACATCAAACCGTCCGGTGTTCTTGGAACGGCTCCGGAGGCGGATGTTCTGTTTGAGTGCCTTTTCGGTGTGAAAACGGTTACTCCGGATACGAGTGTTGTTTATTCTTTAGATTCAAGTTCGAACCTTCCGTCGTTCTCCCTTTGGGTAAAGAAAGGACACACCTCTTTCGCAATGGCTGGGTGTACGGTTAATCAGGGGGAATTTAGTATCACCGGAAATGAAATCGGTCAGGTTGCATGGTCCGGTCAATTCATGCGGTGGTATAAAGCTGGAGAAGCCACTCTTCAAGGGACCTGTGCGAACGGAGCTTCAACCTGTACAGTTGACCATCCTGAAAGATTTTCTAGTTCAAACACTAAAATCACAATTGGTGACGATTCAAATTCTGGTTCCGGGTATACCATTACAAACGTCAATTATGTTACTGGTGTTATTACGTTCACTCCTGTTTTGGCAGGTGCAGGCGAAGCCTCCGGTCTTAATGTGTACCCATGGTGGCCCGCAACTGGAACTGAGGTTGGAAGACCAGTTCACGGTAAACTTGGTATTTGTACGATTGACGGTGTTTCCACAAAAGTCCTGTCTGCCTCGCTCACCTTTGTCAATAACATTAAGTATTATGAAGATGAGAAAAACGGTCAACTTTATCCAACGAGCTATGAGGCCGTCGGGTTTAGAGATGTGACCGGTACGCTTCAACTTTATTACTATAAGGGTGCAGCGGGTTATTTTTACAGAGCCGAAGAGCAGGTTCAAGATGCTCTTATTATCCCTTGTGGAGATGTAACAGGAAAAATCATGAGGCTTACGTGTCCTCAGATTGAATACAAGGCTCCCAATATATCCGGAGATGAGGAAGTGGTTATGGACCTTCCTTTCGGTGCATTAGGAACTGTTGTTGGTGATGACGAAATAACTTGTACGTTTGTGTAAGTTAAATATATCCTTTAGGAGGTTTTGGTATGAGTGAATCTTTAGATATCGGAGGTATGGTCGAAGATGCCCTTAAGGGTGACATGACCATATGGGTTGAATTTATTGACGGATTTGAAGTTGAAATCAGGTTCGTCGGAAGAGAAAAGTTTCAAAAGCTTTACGAGAAATGTGTCAAGTTTGATTGGAACCCTAAAACACATAAGAGGGAAGACATTCCGGATAGGGAGAAATTTCTCAAACTGTGGGCTGAAAAGGCTGTCAAAAACTGGAAAGGTCTCACGCTTGGCAAACTTGCGAATCTCATTCCCATCAATCTTGATGAGGGTGTGGACACAAAACTTGAAGTCCCGGCAACTGTTGAAAACAGGGTTACTCTTTTAAAGCATAATGCTGAGTTTGATGATTTCGTTATTTCTATTGCTAATAACTATCAAACTTTTAAAGAAAGTTTGAATGAGATTAAAGAGGACGTCGCAAATTTAAAGCAATAGCTAGGTGGATAGAGAATGACAAAAAATGGACATGTGAAAAATGTAAACAAATATTCGGGACCGTCGAAAAGAAACACAGACCTGACTGTGATAATCTTGACGACGGTCTCGCATGTCCAAAAGGTGTCCCATTGGTTTCGTTTCGTAACGAAATTGTACAGGAGATATTTAGTCAGCTCTCAGTCCATGCAAACCATGAAGGTTTGGTTATATTAGACATTGTTCTAATAAAAGAACTTTGTAGCCTTTATGAGGTTACTCCTACAGAGTATAAAACCATACTCGCCAAATTAGTTTTCTTTCTTAAACTTGTGAACGATTCTAGGATTGAAAAACAGGTAAAAGATGTGGAAAAACAAAACAGGGAAATCGCCAGTAATGCTAGTAAAATTGGTAAAAAGTAATGGCTAATCAGAGTATGGTATTTGAAATTTCCATAATTGATAAGAGTGGTACTGTACTCAAGCAGTTTAGTTCAACTGTTAATGC
>Ga0307378_10012402_pt1 | contig 10879 bp, 6 predicted proteins | sample UN1MG_FD_202238 | JGI IMG/M metagenome (GOLD analysis project Ga0307378, IMG submission 202238) | Soil microbial communities from Risofladan, Vaasa, Finland - UN-1 | ecosystem: Environmental > Terrestrial > Soil > Coastal area > Acid sulfate soil | place: Finland: Risofladan, Vaasa | collected...
GGAAGATAAAGGGGTAAGCGAGTCAGAGGTAGAGATTCTGAGCCACATATTAGATCAAGCTTCCAATTTACCAACGGAAATGCAGGAGATATTAGTCGCGTTTGCTAATTATCTCGAGAAAACAAGCGGGGCAGAGCATGTCAAGAAATAGGCGGACGGGCAATCCTCCTTTTCTTAATAATTGGGGCTCTGCCCCGGGCTAGATTGTATGCTTTAGTTGCCAATTTGTCAATGCTTATGTACAGGAATGGGGGGGGATGATGAGAAAGACATCTTTACGCCAGAGACGGACTATTCTGGAAATATTTAAATTCGTGGAAGGCCGGCGTGATTTACCAGAATTCCTTTAGCGGGGCCGGAAGTCTAGAGCACCTGATTGTCTCGTATTTAGAATTACGTAGCTAGTGTTCACAACACCACATCTTAGGCTGGGGATATGAGGCCACAAGTTAGAGATAGCGCCAGCGGCTACTGAAGTGAACGACGAAGAGAGGCCAACCTGAGAGGTTTGGCAAAGCGAGAAAAAGGCTTCTCCTGAGCACCTGATTCGTAAAAATCAACGGCTGTTGACAAAATGTTCTTACACGTTGTAAAATTGTTCTTACAGGTTTCAAAGCTAAAAAAGGAGGAATTAGCCCCTCCGCTTGTAAAACACGGGGTGTAGCGCAGTCCGGTAGCGCACCTGAATGGGGTTATCGGGCGGCCATCCCGGGCTGAAAACAGGCGCAAAACCCGAGCAAAGCATGCAGGGTGAGCCCCTGATTCAAAATATTTTAAGGCGGACGGGCGAAAATGAAAAATGGTAACCAAGATCACCCTGAGCGACCTGATCCAGAACTTCCTGCTCTCCCGCCGGCACCTGCGGCCCAAAAGCCTGGTCTACTACCAGACCTGCCTGGGCAACCTCGAGTGGTACGCCCAGAAGTTCGGCTGGCCGGAGGCGGCCGAGGAGGTGACCCGCGACCACGTCCGGGCATTCCTGACCTACATCGAAACCGAGCGCAACCGGTGGGGCTACACCGACAGCAGCCGCTCATCCTCCCGCCCGGCGTCACCGGGCACCGTGCGCCACTACGGCCAGGTGGTGAAAATCCTGTTTAACTGGGCCGAGGAAGAGGAGCTCTTCGACAAAAACCCGATACGGCGCTTAAAACTCCGGTCTCCGGGCGATGGTAACGTCGAGCCCTACACCGATGAAGAGGTGCAGGCCATGCTCAACCTGTGCGAGCATGAGGCCAGATTTCGCCATCGCTACCTCGGCCTCAGAAACATGGCCATCATCTCACTGTTCGTCGCCACCGGACTCCGGCTGACCGAGCTCAGCGAAATAAACCTTTCCGGCCTCGACCCCAGACTGCAGCAGGTCCGCGTCCTGGGCAAGGGGGCGAAGATGAGGGTGGTGCCGATCGACGGCGAAGCCAGGAAAAGCTTGAAGCACTACCTTGACATCAGGCCCCGGGGCGGCGACGAGCTGTGGAAAACCGCTGACGGCCTGGAGCTGAAGGCGCGCGGCATCCAGATGGTGGTCAAACACCTCCATAAGCGGACCGGCATCAAGAGCGGGGGCGGTCCGCACCGCTTCCGCCACTACTTCGCCACCAAGTACCTGGAGGCCGGCGGCGATATAAACTCCCTCCGCCTGCTCCTGGGGCACGCCACCCTGGATATGGTGCTGAGGTACTCAAAGTACGTCAACGTGGGGAAGGCACTGGCCAATCACCAGCAGTTCAATCCCCTGGATCGACTCTACCGGGGCGATAACCACCGCCGCGGCGATGACGTCTGGGGCTACCGCCAGTGAAATAAATAAAGGAGGCACAAGGTGTTCAAGATAAACCTGCGGCGAAGATGCTTGTTACCCCGACTCTGGAAGCTGCCCCGAGTCGACCTGCCCCGGGTGCGGGTCGACTTCCCCCAGGAGGTGCCCCCGCCCTGGCGGGAAATCGCGGTGGAGCGGGTGCTCCTGGCCCCGCTCGCCCGGGGGTGGTTTATCTTGAAGGTCATCTTTTGAAAGTCGGGGCCGGGGCGGGCAAGGCACCGCGGTCGGCCAAAGGTCGCCCTATATAAAATATAAGGTAGGCGGGGTGCCAGGGGAAATCAAGGCCCGGTTGATCGACTTTCCGGTTTTTTACTCCCTGTCCCGTGCGGCGCCTTGACCGTGACCGGGGCTGGCACCCCGCCTTTTTGCGTTCACCCTTACTCGTGGTAGGCGACTACCGCCTCGATAAGGTTGATGGCCAGCTTTCTGGCTTTCTCGGGCAGATTGTCAACCTGGGCAAAATAAAACCTGAGCCTGGGGTCGTTGAAGTTGTTTTCGTGATCGTAATCCATGTCATCGAGCAACCCGGCCAGCTGCCAGAGGTACTCGCGTTTGACACCGAGGTAATCGGCCAGCCGATTGAGCGAAAATATGGTCGGCTGATACTGTCTTTTGATGATATTGTGCACGGTCGCCGGGCTGAGACCGGAACTCACCGACAAGCGGCGAAGTGATAGCCCCCTTTTCCGGCACTCCTGAACCAGGAAATCTCCTATCTCTTGCTTCGCCAAAAACGCTCCCTCTCTTCCAATGAAAGACATCCATATCTAACCAGCAATTTTTATTAATCACCGTATATATTTTAGCACAAAGCATTGACAAAGACACCTTTTTGTGTCATATTCTTGTATAAAGTGGTAGACAGATTGATGAAACTACGTATATGCTACCCGGGTAAAGTTTCGGGGGGGTGATTAGCGGGTGCGGTTTCGTCCGCTTTTGAAATGCCAACACTACACCACGGCGACTAAATACCCTCGCAAGTGTTACTACGAGCCCCAGTGCTGGAGGGGATATCTGGACGTCATCATAGGTGTGATAATACTGAGATTCAGATTATCAAGGGAAAAATAACCAGGAAGTAAAGGAGGTGATGCCATGGCCAGACCCGCAAGGGGGGGAGAGTTATCAAACTCAAAGCGGCTTCTTAGATTATCTCCGTAAATAAGGTTTTGCGGGGGTATATATATTTATCATAAAAGGAGAATCCAGTGAAAAAGAAAATAACTAGAATATGGGGGATAGGACTCGTCATCGTTCTGGCGGCCAGCCTCTTGCTCTTGGCAGCCCCGGTTTCCGCCGGCACCCTGTCCTGGGGCAGTGAGGACCTACCCGATGAGCTTGCGCCCGGGACTGACATTGTCGACATGGCCGTATCCGGCGATGGCGCAGTCATCTACGTTGCAGCAGTTGATAGTACCCTTCCTCCCCCTACTAGTAGCACTATCTACCGCTCAACCAACGGCGGTGAGAGCTGGACCAGCATAGTCGTTGAAGATGTTCTCGTCTCCGGTGAGACTGCCGTCAAGCTTGACGTTGGGTATATAGCCGTCACTCCTGACGACCCCAACTACATCGCCGTCTGCGGCGTCGCCGTCGCTGTTCCCCTCGAGACCGTCCCACCGACAGACCCCATGGTATACATTTCTGACGACGCCGGGGCCAACTGGGATTCCCTGGGTGTTGCGGGCATCATACTTCCTGCTGGCGCCGTCAACGATCTCGCCATCTCCGTGGAGAAAGGCGGGAACCACTTCGTGGCCGTGGCCGGGGGCACTGGGGGCCTAACTCCTATAGCGCAGGTTTGGACCTACGAAATCGGTGCGATTGGTTCCGACTGGGAGAATGTCTGGATGACGTCTGGTACTCCAGCCAACGATGTCGCAGCCTACGCAGTCGCGTTCTCGCCAAACTTCTACTCAGATCAGGCGATGGTAGCTGTATCATTCGACCCCGGCGTCGACAACGAGATCAACTTCTCGATGTATAGCTTCAACACCGACAGTTGGAACGAAGGCCCTTTCATCGACTTTCCGAAGAATCTGCGACAGGGGTCGGACAGCCTAGTCACTATGGAATCGGCTTCCATCGCCATGGCGCCGGACTATCTGGGCAGCGATGACTCCATGCGCATCGTCTTCGTCGGCTTGGCCGTCAATGGCGCCTTAAACGATTTTGAATCGGAGGGCATCTTCCGCCTGGACGACACCGACGTGGAAGTGCTCAAGGACGAGGAAGCGATCCACAGCATCGTCTTTGACGGGTCGTTGCTCGTTGCCGGTCACTCCGATGAGATTACCATCTATCGCAGCACTGACCCGCTGGCCGATGACCCGTCCATCAGCGGTTCCACCAGTACAAAGGAACCGGGTGGTGACAATCTGGTTCTGGTCGGCATTGCCGGCTCTGACGTGGTAGTCGGCACCTCGGGTGATGAGAGCGCCTTCGCCTACTCGGAGGACAACGGCAAGTCCTTCAACGACCTCAGCATGATCGACACCGCTCTCACCGTTTTGAGCGATGTTGCCGTCACAGCCGATGGCAGCATGGTCTACCTAGTAACCTGTGACGCCACTACCGAGATGAGCGTCTGGATGCTTGACGACAGGTGGGAGAGAATTTACTCCAACCAGACCGCGGGTCCCGACTACATCATCCGCCTGGCTCCCGATGATTCCGACGTCATCTATCTGGCCGAGGCTGGTGGCACGAGCGTCTACTTCAGCTCCAGCGGCGGTCAGGACAAGTGGCACACCCGTATCTACAAAGAAACCACAATCGTCGACTTGGCGGTGGAAACCGAAGGTGATACCATCTACGTCCTCACCGACGGCGGCTACGTCTCCAAGTCAACCAACCGCGGCTTCGTCTGGGACGCCAAGAAATCTTCCAAGCTCAGTACTAGCAGCATGATCGCCAGCATTGGCGAGGACATGGTGGTGGCCGGCAGTTTCACTGATGGTCGCGTGGCCTACTCCACCGACGGCAACGCCACCTGGACAAAACTCAGTGACGAAGACTTCGATGACGGTGGTCCTGTCCAGGTAACCGCCACCGGCCTGGCCGACGGTGACTTTGTCATTGCTGCTTCCGGCGACGGAGTCTATTCGTGGGAGCTCGGCGAGGCCGACTCGTGGGATGACATCAGTCCTAGCGCCTTCTCAGGCAATGTCACCACTGGCATCGGTATCTGGAACGGCGTGCTTTACGCTCTGGCCTCTGACGGCGCGGCAAGTGACAGCATTTTGGCACGCACGCTGACCCCGACCTCGGACGACCCCACCTGGAGCACCAAGGTCATTGCTGATGCAACCTTCGACGCGATGCCAACAGCGCTGAGGATGAGCGCGGGCAGTGACATCACCAAGCTGTGGGCCATTGATACTGAAATTGTTATCACCCCTCAGCAGGCGCTCTTCAGCTACAAAGATAGCCTGGCCCTGGCCTCTGTCGCCTCGCGCGCGCCCGCTGACGGAGCCGACATTCCGTTCAACACGGTCAGCGGTGATGCCTCGCAGATAATCTTCAGCTGGACATGCCCGTCTGACAAAGTAACGCTGTTTGACTTCGAGATTGCTACGGACACCGACTTCGATGAAACCGTGGTTTCCTTGGCCATTGAGAAGTCCAGCGGAACCTGGGATGAAGGAGATGTCATAAGTCAGATCGTTGGCCCTGGTGCTTCTGATCCCGGCAACATCGCTTTCATGGCTGACACCACCTACTACTGGAAAGTCAGGGTTAACGCTGCCGGCCCGGTCCGCAGCGCCTGGTCTCCGACTCGCAGCTTCTCCACCGGGTCTTTGCCCGAGATACTACCACCGGTAGTCATCCAGCAGCCACCGGCGCCTGTGATTTCGGTGCCACCGGCACCCGCGATTACGATCACGCCTCCGGAAATAATACTTCCGGCTCCGCCACCCGCCCTACCGGAAATCGTAATCCCGGCAGCGCCGGAACCGACACCACCGGTACCATCCTGGGCGATTTACGCCATTATCATCATTGGTGCCGTACTGGTAATCGCGCTCATCGTCCTCATCATGCGAACCAGACGGCCGGTGTAGCTCAAGCCTGAACTACTCGCGAGGGCCCCCGAAAATCGGGGGCCCTCGGACTTAAATTGTGGGTGGGGTGCTCGGGAAATCAAGGCCCGGTTGATCGACTTCCGGTTTTTACTCCCCGTCCCGTGCGGCGCCTTGACTGTAATCGGGGTCAGCACCCCGCCCTCCCGAAAGTAATCGGCCAGCCGATTCAGGCAACATAGAGTCGGCTGGCCTTTTCTTTGCCTAATACTGTAGACGCCTCTGCCACTGTATTCATGTCCGTCAATATTTTAGCCAAAAGGATTGGCAAAGCATCGCCTTTGTGCTATTAAATGCATACAATGCACGAGAAAAAGGCAGCCCGGGCTCCTAAAAAGAAGGCTGGTTCCAGCGGTGGGACGCAGTAGAAGGCTTAGGCCTATAAAGAGGATGGTATCAGTGCTTACCTGCGTTGAGCTCAGCGAGGAAGCGAGCAATGTCTTCTCGCCTAAATCTTCGGTCACCACGGCGGGTAATTCGGTAGGCCTTTATTATCCCAGCATCACTCCATCTTCTCAGCGTATTGCTGTGGATATGGAGAAGCTGGGTGACTTCTCTTATTGTGAGCATTGACTCGATTTCAGTTACCATATCTTCATCTGTCTACCACTTAATCAACCTATCTTGATGATAATCTAGCCAAGCAAGCCGGGCAATCACCCAATGGTATAAATTTTGGTAGGAAAGAAGTACTAAAATCGGGAGGAAAGGTTAAGCAAAGTTAGGTGACATTTTGGGGATTGGGGTTGACAAAGCATCGCTTTTGTGTTATAAAAGTATGCATAGTAGTATATACAATTGTATAATATAGTAAATGCTTCCCAGATGGCAAGTGTTTTACTATCGAGAGGTTAAAAAGTTAGTGTGGCCATTGATATAGGTAAGCGGCGGACGACAATTAGCATCTCACAGGGAACCAAGGAAACCTTGGGTGCAATGAAGCACCCGGGGCAGAGTTATGAGGGTGTGATTCAAGAGTTAATTAGGTTTCGGGAAGAGCGGAAATCGGCAAAAAGAAGGAGGTGATGGGTATGTGAAAAAATTAAAGGTTAATCAGCAAAATCAAATCGATTTTAGGAGGATTTATAACGTGAAAAGGAAAATTTTTAGTATCCTGTTTGCCCTGGTGCTGCTATGCAGCTTCAGCCTGGTGACAGCGGTGCCGGCGGCGGGGGCAACCACAGCCGACTACAACGCGGCGGTGATAAAGGCGGCCGACCGGCTGGCAGCCACCCAGAACGATGATGGCGGCTTTGACTGGATTCTTGACCTTATTACTAATGAGACAAGTTACACCAATATCCTCGGCATAAGCGCCATGGGCATCCTGAAGGCGTACGAACTGGATGATAAATCTGCCTACGAGACAGCGTTGGCCAAGGCCTACAAGTATGTGGTGGACAATCCGCCGACTTACACCTGGGATGGTAGCAAGTATATTGAGAGCGCTCCCAAAGGTGTTGACAGCTCTCCCGATATCACCTTCCTAGTCTGGCTTGCCGAGGCTGCCGATGAGGATGCCACCCTGCTCGCTGCGATAAACGACTTACAGGACCCCGATATTACGGCTGTCGACATCGCTACCCTAGCAAAGACGAGGTGGGATGACAGGGTAAATCATCTAGGCTCCGACCAAGAGACACCTCTAGACGGCACGGCTACTGCCATGGCAGAGTATATAAGGGATGCTAGGTATGCTGCTAGATATTTTGACTGCATCCCCTGGGATCTTGAGGCCGCGGTTAAGGCGGCCTTGGCCCTAGAGACCTACTACTCAGACGGCTATGACCAGCAGGCAGTGGATATTGCCGAGGTAATCTATGATTCCTTGTATGGTGAACCAGTTTACTTCGACATCAGTGTCACTGATCAGTATGCTTACATACACGGGATCACCGGAGCCCTCGAGGCGTTTGAGGAGGTCAGCCTGCACCCCACCGAGGCGGCTGACCTGAAGGACATCCTTCTCAATTACCAGCAGGCTGATGGCTCTTGGGACTTGCATGATACAACTCCCGTATCCTGGAGCGTTCAGGACACCGCCTATGCGGTGATGGCCCTCCTCAGGCAGGGTGAGTCTGACGCTGTCGCTGCCGCACAAAAGGGTGCTGATTGGCTGGTATTGAGCCAGCTACAAGAAGGCGGCTGGTCTGCTGAAGGTGGAACTGGTGACGAGTATCCAGAGGTAGATTCCGAGGCAGCCTGGGCACTGGCAACTATGCCAGCACTAGCCCTAGACGAGGATTGGTACAGGACTGGTGAGACGGTATTTGTGACTGTCGAGGATCCGGCTGCAAACAACAACCCTCTTTTAACGGATTGGGTTAAAGTCAATACGATAAGCGACTTCGATGTGGCTGGCATCTCTGTGAACCTTCAAGAGACGGGTGCAAATACAGGGGTATTTGAGGGGTCATTCCTGCTTGTGTCGCCACCTCCTCCGCCTCTACCACCTCCTCCAACGGTGATGGTAAATGACGGTGACCTGATTACGGTCACTTATAGGGGGATTACCGATACCGCCACCGTTGATGATACCCTTCCGGTAATAGCCATTGGCGGTGTGACCAGTCCCACCAACATACTTACCCAGACAATCAGTGGCACCTTTACCGAACTGAACCTCGACGAGATAGTGCTCACTGTCAATGATGGTTTGCCACAAACTGCAGCTGTCGATGAGCAGGCGGGCACCTGGGAGGTTGTTGATGTACCCCTGGTAGAGGTCGACAACTTCATAGTGGCTACCATCACCGACATGATAGGCAACAGCGCAACTGCCGATGCCTACATCGAACTGGACACTACGGCGCCAACGGGTTCCATAGATATCCCGGACATCAATATCTACAACGTGCTCGATGTCCCGGTGACCATCCTCAGCGATGAAGACGGCACATTTATCTGGGACATCGGAGGTGTGGTGGTGGGCGGTGGTGGTATAGCTGCTGATGTTCCTATTGTATGGCAGCACGATTTTACCCCGGTGCTTGACGGTCCGGTTACCGCCAGTGTCACTTTTACCGATGGCCATGGGAATGTGAGCGGTCCTTTCGACGATCAGGCCTTCAAGGATACTTTGGCACCAGCAGAACCGAGTTATCTGGATGCCCCTGCTTACATAAACGATGCCAACCAGGCAACTTACACGGTAACCGGCTTTGCTGATGCTGACTCCACGGTAGAGGTAAGAATCACCGATGGCGCAACAGCAACCAACACCGGAACGGCAACTGGGGGGACATTCTCCATTGCGGTGGACTGCTCCACCTTAGACGATGGCACGGATAACATCATCATAGATGCCAAGGCCACCGACGCCGCCGGCAACGAGAGCTCCTATTGCACTCCTATAACCAGGAGCAAGGATACAGTTTCACCAACGGTAGAGATTGCCTCTATTCTCCCAGGCCCGACCAACGTCCAACCGATTGGAATAAGGGTCACCTTCAGTGAGGATGTTACTGGGTTTGAGCTCGCTGACATCACCGTAGGGAACGGCACTGCTGACCGCTTTAGTGGGACTGGCGCAAATTATCTGTTTGCGGTAACTCCTACTGCTGACGGCGTGATAAGGGTGAACATTGCTGCTGGTGTGGCAGAAGACCTGGCGGGCAATCCCAACGGGGCGGCTAGGCAGTTCAGCATCACCTATGACTCTACACCACCAGAAGTTACAGTGCTCAGCCCTAACGGTGGTGAGAACTGGCTGGGTGGCAGTATCCATGATATAACCTGGACGGCTGACGATGTTAACTTTGGTGTCACCCCTATCACCATAGAGTACTCACTCAACGGTGGCATTAACTGGGATACAATCGCAGCTGACGTGGAAAATACTGGTGTCTACCCTTGGGTCGTGCCTAACCTTAGCAGTGGCAATTGCTTAGTCAGGGTCACTGCGGTCGACCTTGCTGGAAACAGCGGCTCCGATGGCAGTAATTCTGTCTTCACCATGTCCTCGGACACCATTGCTCCAGCAGTTACGGTCAACAGCCCTAATGGCGGCGAAAGCTGGCAGGGTCGCTCAACCCAGACCATAACCTGGACTGCTACAGACGACAAGACGCCAGGTGGTAGCCTGCTAGTTGACCTCTACTTTTCTTCCAATGGCGGCACAGACTGGGGAAGCATCGCCAGCGATAAGGCCAACAACGGCGCTTACTCGTGGGTAGTGCCCGAGGTCAATAGCAGACAGTGCTTGGTGAAGGTTGAGGCCAGGGACACTTCAGGCAATATCGGCCGTGATGTCAGCGACAGGGTGTTCACTATCACTATTCCAGAAGCGCCGGTACAGCCAACCGATACCATTGAGCTAGAGACCAGTTGGAATCTGATCTCGCTGATGCTTATCCCCACCAGCTCGAACATCACGGATGTGCTGACAGGCATCGAAGTTGTCTCTGTCTGGGCTTATGACGCCTCCATCGAGGACCCCGATAAGCGTTGGTCTTCATACGCACCTGGTAAACCCGGTGACTTGGAGACAATGGTTGACGGCAAAGGCTACTGGGTAGAGATGAGTGCAGGTGCCACGCTGGTGGTCCAAGGTGAGGAATTGCCCGACCCACCGACTGCACTGCCAGCCTATAGTGTGGTCGAGGGCTGGAACTTGATAGGCTTCAAGTCTACCACTCCGAGGACAGCCGATAGCTACTTGCTGGCCATCGAGGGCAAATACACCCTAGTCCGCGGTTACAATGGTATATACTTCACCATTGGAACAGGGGAGAACCTCGATCCAGGTAGTGGTTACTGGATTTCCATAACCGAATCAGGAACCATTTACCCATAGTTCTAGGAACATCCCCCTCCTCTCGCCTCATCCGGTGAGGGGAGGGGGGGACAGTTAATAAGGATGGTGAGTTATGAAAGTTATTAAGAACAAGAGGCTAACAGGGATGCTAGGCTGCTTGCTAGCCTTAGTTTTAACCCTCAGCCTAGTAACGCCGGTTATGGCGGTACCCCAGATACC
>Ga0307378_10012405_pt1 | contig 10876 bp, 10 predicted proteins | sample UN1MG_FD_202238 | JGI IMG/M metagenome (GOLD analysis project Ga0307378, IMG submission 202238) | Soil microbial communities from Risofladan, Vaasa, Finland - UN-1 | ecosystem: Environmental > Terrestrial > Soil > Coastal area > Acid sulfate soil | place: Finland: Risofladan, Vaasa | collected...
TGGCAATATACAAACCTTCATAGATTGTATTATCCTTTTATTTTTACTCTAACATCATGCTTCTTATAATAGTTTCCGGGATTCTGTAGCCAGCCTCAACAACCAAGAACATCTCTCCGTTACCAGAGTAAGCAAATTTTCCTAGCCCCTCCATTGTATAAACCGGATAGCCAAAGTTACGCTTGACTTCGAGTCGCAAATTACTATAGAAGCGACGGGAATATTCTATATAGGACAGTTCCCCATCATTGTATATTGGTCTAGGGTATTTACTAGGCGATATTGCTCCGCTGAATATATAGATATCGGCATCGGTATGTCCGATAATGTAATTGACAAACTTGCGCGGCTGCTCAATTTGCGACAAGACATCAAGCGCAATGACAACATCGTGCCTGGTAGCTAACGAACCTGAGTCGATATGGATAGTTCTCTTTTGTATATTATAGTCAAGCAGGCGCGCAACGTCCAAGATATGCTTTCCCCGGATGTCCGTATAGATATATTCGATTCGGTCCATCATATCTTCAAATATTGCATTGCCAGTTTCTGTACTAACTTCTTTATCTCTGTCTTCCTGTCCCTCCAGCCATTCTAGATCATCTGTTACATGACATAAGTACCAATTAACGCCATCGGGAAATTCGAAGTACTTCTTTGGAGAAAATTGTTTCTGCTCAGCTAGCCTCCACAGGGCGTTTTCTGTAATTGCCCTATCGTTAAGCCCGGCCCAGCCATTGTCTGATGCCAGTACGGTAAAGATAGCATCACGTTCTGCGGCACGACGCCAAAGAGAAGCTATTCTCTCCGGTTCAATATCCAATATTTTCATAACATTTAACGCTACCACAAGATCAAAACCATTCTTCTGCTGCATTACTTGCAGCGGAGACTCAGATAAAAATATTTCTATATCTGGCATTATCTTCCGTATAAATTGTTCTTGCCTGGTATCTATGGCAGTTTTCACATACTCATCGTGACTTATAAATGTGCTTACTTCTGGCAATCCATATGATATATCATATATAGCCTTATAATGCTTATGTTGAATAGCTTCTTTGATAGCGTCTTTCTGCGCTAGCCATACATCTCTTCTTATCCAGTCTAAATAATGGCTTTCATATCCTTCTTGTGATAGACTGGTATACCAGTTAGAAAAACTTTCTAAATATCTATCCAATTTAATCTCTCCGGTAAATCTAGCGCATCGACTACTTCTTGAATAGTCCTTCTATATAGAAAAGATTTATACAGAAATGGCGCGGCGTTTATCGTAGTATTATCCCAGAGCCAGTCCCATACAGGCGGTTTTGTGCAATGCATAGGATATCTGTCGTTAGGGAAAACGCGAAAGTCAGAGTTCCAGAAGACATAGCGAGTATGAGTTAAAATCTCTAGTAACATCTTGTATGGATTGGTTGAATGTCCAATAACATCTGTGCAAATAATACAGTCAAACAACCGGGGGATTGGCTGTACGGCAACTAGAGGATCAAATATATGAGCATCTATGTCTAGTCCATACTTCTCTGCTTTCCATTTGGCAAACTTCATCGCCGGGCAATCAAAGTCAGCGAGCATAATGTTAACCGTTTTGTTTGCTTCTGCTAAGGCCAGGGAATGAGTAGCAATGCCCGAACCATAGTCCATTACATTAGTCCACAAACCAAAGTCGTGGCTCTTCGCGGCATTAATTAACGTTGCGCTCCACTGTCGTAGGATTTCGTCCCTATCATGCCAGTCAGTACATTCTCCAAGATAATGCTCGGTTTGCATATAGAAGTCGTTACGTTCGTATATTGTCTCTGGGCATTCGTAATCCCACTGTTGCTTAGCCTGATCTCCAATAACTTCCATCGTTTGTGTTAAGCGATAACCAAGGTACTCAGCCAAGTCGGTACGCAAGTTCTGTAATATCTCGCTCATAATTTGTTACTCACGATTTATTGTTTTCCCTCTTCTTCATAATATCCCAATATGGATTTCGCATTATTTCCAATGGCTTGCCGACAATGTCAAATAAATCTATCAGTTCATTGCTCGATTTTATCTCTGGGTTAAAATACTTTAACTTCTCTACTCTTTTATACGTTTCGTTATCTAGTCTACTACGCGTAAGATATCTCACGTGATAAGCATGGGGTCCATTTGGCCAATAATAGGCATTCTCTGTATAAAAATCTCCCGTACTTTCGTAGGGGTAATCACCGTGCCACTCGGCATCTTTGCGATGCAATCTATGTTGAGAGATTCCGTCACCGATAACAAAGCGGCTATAATCCCAAAACTCAGGTTGTTTCCACAGAACATTAACAACATGGACGAAGCCAGTTTTAATTTGCCTATTCGCAGAGAGGTCCATACTAAGTATATATTCTAACGACTTGGCTGTCCATAATTCGTCGCCATCAATTTGTAAGATCCAGTTAGTATTGACAGCTTCTGCCAACTCCTGTCTGGCCAATCCATTCTCTTTGGGGGTTATAGTATCGTAACGATGATAATAGAATATGTGTTCTTTTTGTAGGTACTTTATAATATCGGGGGTGCTATCGTCGCTAGCGCAGTCGGCAATGAACAACGGTAGTCCGAGTTCTAACACTGGTCTCATTGCCAATTCAAGCCAGTACTCCTCGTTTTTTACCATCATCACGATAGACACATCATCGCGCAAAGTAGGCATTGTGCTCCTTTGTTCTAATTAACAAGTCCATTAGCTTACTCTCATCTATTGTACCACGAAACGTGCCGAAATGTCAACTGTTGCGCGACATAAGGATGGCGCAACGCACATGAGAACAGCGCACGGGAATAGCACATGAGAACAGCGCATGAGATAACGAAACAAAAGAGCGACCGCCGAGTCTCTTCGTGCAACTCGGCGGTCGCTCTTTTGTTTCGTAAGAGATTAACTAAAGTACTAGTACTCTAGCTAATCAATCTAGATGGCTTGGTCGTTTACGTGCATCCACTATAGAAGTACGGTATTACTCCACTCGCAGAGTTCGCGGGAGGATTCCCGGGCCAGAAGTAATTGTCACCAGGAATAGGAGTAAGTGGCGGCAGATTGAATGGCGCACAAACGTTCGTGATTCTTGCCTGTAGCCATGGAGCTTTCATTCGGATACGGGGCTTAACCAGAATCGTCTGATTGAAACATTCGTTATCATTGGTGGACCAACTCAGGAAGCGACCACCGTCCGTCACCCTCGCGCCAGTTACCAAACTTTCTACCGGAACACTAACGCCGCTCAACGTTGAGGCGAAATCCTGATATTCCATACCCAGGATCTTCATCGCGCCAACTCGGCGGGTCAGAAGATAAATGTCAGAGCAGAAGTGCGGCGCAGTAGATGTCTGAGGAATCCAATCATTCGTAAGAATGTCTATAGGAATTCCATCAACCTCAACCATACCCATTCCGTAAGTTCCGCCATTCATCAGTCGGGCACGTTCGATTCGAGACGTAAGTGGATCGATATTGACTTCATTGTACTGGCTACCAGCGCAGGGGCCGCATCCGCAAGCCATAAAGTCAATCAGTGCATCTCGCATCAGAGAAGTCATCATCAGTACGACATCGCCTCTCTGAATTCCGCCCAAACTCATTCCGCGTCGCCTGATTCGTCTGGCAATATCGCTAATGACATTGCAGATATTGGCGGCCATTGCTGCTGAACCCCAGTCATAGATGTACGGCTCCTCACCCTCACAACGCCGACCGTTCCGGGCATCGTACATGGGCGTATTGATAAGAGTCATCAATCCGTCAAAGTCCAGCGCGTTCGCTGTGTGGTTGCCCACAACAAGCATCCGCTCGAAGGCCATTTTCAAAACACCAGTTGCAATGGCTATTTGCCATGTTTGGTCATCGGTAATCTGAGTACCGGCAGCAGGACCCTTGACAAAATACATCGGCTGCTCATTACAGCGAGCTAGTCCCAGATTGGTAAGACTCAGATCTTGACCAGCATGGGCAATGTTGCCAAAGCAAGTCATAAGTTCACACTTTGCCCACTCAACTTTCGGAGCATCGGAGCAAACAGTAGTGCGGTTCCAAGTTACCCTACCATCCGCTGTTCCCTGCGGGCCAATCCATGAAAGGATCTTATCAAAGTCGGGATCGACAGTAGACGGCGTCATACCCAACCAGTTAGAAAACGCATCATCGGTGATAAGACTAGAAATTAGCTCATTACCACCACACCAACTGAACATACCCTGACCGTGGATCAACTGAGTTGTTAGGGTGGCGGTATCGCCGTCGGTTACCTTCAACCCAACATTATCTCCACGGATCAAGTTTGCCAATCGTGCTAACAGTTCTTTATCATTCATGTCATTCTCCTTTTATCTTTCGCCATTACCCGTGAACAACTTTGAGATTCCGGCGACGATACTCCTGAATTGCTTCTATATCACTTGCGAGATTCCGTGGTTGCGAATTGGTAGCTTCGTCCGCTTCTACTGTTGGCTCTGCGGGAGCATCAGTCTTAGTTGCAATAGTTGTAGACGGTCGATACGACAACCCCGCACGGAATCGGGGCAACTGCTTTTGCATTTCCTGCATTTTCTCTTCATCAGTTTTTAGCAGGTGCGTTACCATTTCACCGAGAGAATCGAGCGATTCCGACAAAGCTTTGATGGTTCTTTCGATATTGGAGATATCAATCTTCGGCATTGCAACTTCTTGGGCAACTTTCTGCGCAATAGCAGCAATGGTTTCTTTGTCGAGTTCGAGAACAAGATCTGTCAGTGATTTCTCAATGGCTTCCTCTTTTTCTTCTACCACAGGCTCCTCGGCGGGTTCTTTAACAGTCTCTTCTTCGACAACTGCTTCCTCGGTTTCTTGGATGGCTTCTTCCTCATTGGTATCAGTATTTGCAGGCTTCTCGTCCTCCTTGAAAGCAATCGCCTCACCAGTGCTCATCTTGATTCCAATTTCGTCGGCCTTTCTTACAAGCTCATTGGCCGTTTCACTGTCGCCAACTAGCTCCGCGAGCTTTTCGATTAGCTTTTCTTTGTCTTTCATAAGTTTGTCCTCCATTACTAACTCATTGTCCATCTTGATATTTGTGAACAAAGCAGCAGCGTCAACCTCCTCTACAATACTTCGTTCAAAGATTTGGATTTTATGGTACTTGCTATCTACTAGGTCCCTTTTATCATATCGAAATCCTATCGATACTCCGTATTTATCTGGGCTAGCATTGATTGCCTTGCGAACAGTACGAGCATTTTTTGTATTATCAAATATACCACTTTCAAATAGGAACATGCCTACTCTCATAGAGAGATCGCAGGTTCCCACTTGCGAGCCTGGTAAATGATATAAACGAAGTTCGCCGTAGTCGCCACCAGAAGCTTTGAGCGAAAAATCAACAGCACCGGTAGTAACAGTTTCCTCTGTTCTATCTTCAAATGCAGAAGAGGATATTGAGACCCATCGATACTGATTATCTGCACCCTTGAATACCTGTAGCATATTGTTATCCTCAATTCTCTGGTGTAATGGCATGGTAAATTGCCCAAATAATACCATCGCGATAATACACGCAGTACCATTTCGGCCTTCCGCTTATTATAGTAAACTGTTGAGCAACATTATTATAAGAAGTAAAGTACTTATTGTCAAATACAAAAAAAAACCTAGAACACGAGTTCCATATTGGAACTGGCATTCTAGGCTAGATATATTACTAGTTAGATATATTACTATAGCGACGGCCATTGCGATCTTACGATGCCGCGAATTTGTAATCTCCCTCGACCCATGCGTCTCTTGGAGTAAACTCTATACTATTATCTTTAATGCCGTACTTCGCTTCATAGAGAACATCATTTTCCCATGAGGCAATAATCACAGTTTTGTCTAATACCTCAGCAATATAGTAAGCTTCATATCCATCGGATGCCCTGAGATCTCCAAACTCCTTGTAGAAAGCATTGCCCACGGCCCGGATAATCTTAGTGTAGCTAATGCTTTTGTTTGCCAGCATCTTACTTGTTTGCCTAAGTGACCATAGCAGCTTCATTGTCATCTTATTTTGTAACTCGTTGTCAAGCAGAATGAGAGTATCTTGCCCTGGCCTCAATGCTTCTTTGATCTTATCTTGGAAATTATCATTAAGACTATTATTCATTTGCCTCTTCTCCATTTGCCTCTTCTCCATTTTCTTCTTTAATTTCGCACTCATCTATCCATGCCTCTCCAATTAGATTTATGTCCTTAGAGCTACGATACAACGGTACTTCAATTGTCTTTGTCTCAATTTTATGGGGGAACGCAAAGGTTTTGGCCTTATCATAAATAATAACACCATCCTTATTAACTACTATGTAGTCAGTACTTTCGTTATCAACAGTTTTGACTCCAGTAATATCAGTCTCTACATAGCTTGGCCCGAATGTTGATTCTGGCGAAAGGACCCGGGTACTAATAAGTATTTCCTTGCCTTCTTCCTCTGTTATTAAATTCGCATCTTTCATAGCGGCCACGTTGGCAATTTCCTGGCTATGCAGAGTCGCTAACCCAAGCCTATCATCGGCATCCTGTAACTCAAATCTGAATACTACTCCTGGAGGGAGAACGAATGTGTTTATAGCTCGCTCTAACGTAGCGATAATCACGGCGGGGAACTTTCCCTTTGCTTTCTGCGCCTGAATCCACGCTGATGCCTTTGTTGCCCCAACGTGTTCTATCTGCCAGAACTCATTTACGTCTACGCCAAAAGCCAGGGCTAATGTTTTCGCGTAAATATCAACAGCAACCTTCTTGTCGAACGCCTCAGGCAATGCGGAGAACGAAGTCATGTCAATAGAAACTTTGCCTGGCCCACCAGTAGCGCCAGGATTGCCAACTAGCCATAAAATACCAGGGTAAACTAAGTTGTTACGGTTCTCTCTCTCGGACGAATATAGTTTCATTGCATCGCGAAACTGCTTGGGAGTAAGACCAGATACTGCGGCGATAGCATTGGGGGGAAGATCAGAAAGCTTTTCTTTCTCATACTCAGCTACTAATATCAATATTTCCGCTGCCCTGATTGATCGCGAGACAGCACAGAAACCCAGGTTGTTTTTCGTTACATCAGCAGATGGCATAGAGGAGCTATGGAAGACTGCGCTACGGGGAATTTCATGCCACATGTCGTCAATATCCTGGTACTTAACGGGAGAATTCCAATTACCAGTCAGCCGACAGCGAATAGAATCAAGATTGTAGATTCCCTCAATTGTACCGTTGGGAGTTTTGCTAGCAAACTCAAGAAATGCGCCCCTGTCAGTCGTGAGATAATCTAGGAGAAATTTTGAGAGAAACGTTCCCCAGTCTGAGCCATCTGCCCCACGTAGCATCCCGGCATATCTATTAACGCTATTGCGTCCGCCGGAGATAACCCACCCGAGGCCGAGGATCTTGGAAATAGATGAGTGCACTGCCCCGGAAAGAAGAGTTTCTTTATGCCAGAAAGCACGTAAGAACTTTTCTCTTTCTTGTGTGCCCCATGGGGGAATCCCCTTGGACCGATTGACTATCCAGTGAATAAGTTGCCACGCCTGCTCGGTCGCATTGTCATCATCAAATCGGCTTTGAATAGAAATTGACGACGGATCAGTCTTTGCTGCTGTTGCCTTTACTTCTGATGCCAGCACTCCTGATGCCAACGCTCCCGACCCCAGCTTCTCTGCCGCTAGCCACTGCGAGAATTTCATACTCACGCTCCACTATATATCTCACCATCTTGACATACCAATTAAATACTCTGTGCTTGGTCTGTTCGATAATCCAGTATTTGAATGTCATACCAAACACTTCTATAAAATTTACGAACGTACATGGCGGGATAGGCGCATTGTGAAGGTACATATCTGCGCCGACGGACGGTCCCGATGACAACTCTAATGATAGTCCTGACGACGATTTTAGTTGTTCCGTCCGCATATCCATTTGTATATCCATAATGATATTTTATAGTAAAGTATTGAATGTGTCAAGCATGGACAATAATGAGCGTTTGCTCATTTGACTGAGCGCTCATTGCAAAAAGTTGTAAAGTTACGCCATATAAAATACAAGAACTCATGGCGTAAGATCACAACGACGATCTCATTACATATCCTTTCTCCCATGTTTCCCCTACCACATACTTCCTCCACCCTCGCCACTATCGAACTCACTTTCTAGACTACATAGCGTGGCCGCATCGCCATAGTCTGGCGAAAACCCTAGCGCCTTTCTGATAAGTATCTTCGGATCTATTATCATGCGTCCTTGGGCATTGAAATCATAAGTCTGGCCAGCGAGATCCCGCAGTAATAGCGGATGATCCGGTATCGAACGTCGGCCCTGCTTTAGCAGTGTCGCTAGTTCAAAATAAGAGTAGGCTCGCATATTGGCATAACGATCATCGCGAGTCTTTCCCTTAAAGTTAATTCCCTCAATTTCAAATTCGCCCTCTTCTAGCATACCATCGTAGATTCCGGCACCGTAGCCAATAACATCAATGTTAATAACATCTGGATGCTCTTCTCGGGCGATAGCTTTTATACGTCCCTCAGTATAGGTTAACGGCCTATTGGACCACGATTCTATTCTGGTACCAATATTCATTCCCCGCCGAATCATTACAACGTTAGAGTCTCCACCATAGCGAGCAATATCTACTCCCATGACAACAGGGATTGGATCACATTCCAGCTCTAGCCCCGCAGTCTTGTCTAATAGATCAGGTGGGAAAACATGTAGTATCTCGATAGAGCTATCGACGAATAGGCCCTCGACTTGCGTCCTTCGTTCCAGGGGATCGGTGACGCTGTTTGCCCATTCTTTATCTACGTGGATTGACTCTAACCCAGATGTATGGAAAACTTGGTATCCTGGAATTCGGTGCTCGCATATATCGCGGAAGTAACATGAGCGGGGAGAGCGGGGAGGAGTAGAGATAACTAAAATTTTATTGTACGGCATAGTGAGCGAACTCTCGATGCTATGAAACGTTGCCCTTGAAACAATCTTCGCCTCATCGACAATAAATAGCATATAGTGAGAGTGATAACCTTCTAGCGCACTGGGATTATTAGTTGATTCGCCCGACGCTTGCCAGCTATCAGTAAGCAAGAGTTTTAACTTCTGAACATCGAGAACGTCGGGAGTAAATCCTAGCTTGGAGAAATCCATTCTGGCCCGCCACTTATGGACTTCTGGCCAAAGAATACTAGCGACCTGTCGCCAGTTAGAAGCAGTAGTTACAGTGCGCGATTCGTAGAAAAGAAATAGATGCCAAAGGACGAGAACTGCCGCTACCAATGTCTTGCCACAACCTCGGCCTGCGTGCCATGCTACGCGAGCGCGGGCTGTAGCTACCATGGCGCGTAGGATGCGCTTTTGATATTCTTCGAATGTTATGCCGAGAACTTCTTCTCCAAATAATACAGGATCGCGTCGATATGCGATAAGTCTGGTGGCCAACTCCGGACCAATGTTTACCATTTATAAATTATATCTTCCCGGGACGTGAAATTTTGGCAACAAAAAAGCCCCTATGCCTGAATTATATATCAGACATAGGGGCATTGTCAATTCGTTATATCAAGTTGCTATGTTGGGTCGTTACACTATGTCGATATTCTGTATATGCTCCTGTAATCTTTTGCGCATCTTTCCCTCAGATATAGTACCAGATAGCCTTGTAACTGGTAGCCCGTTAATAAAAAGTATTAGTGTCGGAAGCGCAGATACTTTGTAGTGTGTTGCAACTGATGGAGTATTGGGAACATCGAGGAAGATAATTCTGAGAGCACGACTATCTTTTATATCTATTTCCTTTTTTATTTTCCATATAATAGGTTCCAATGCTTGGCACGCGATACACCAATCGGCAGTAAATATCGCTAATACATTACTGTCTGCGATCAGTTTTTCAAAGTGTGTAACCTTCTCGTCCTCCGCCATATCTGAACTAACATTCCAAATACTACTCATGGTTACTACTCATAATTATTGCCCATTTCTCTTTTCTTCCCCTCTCTTTAATGCCAAGCAACTTTTACATAATCCGGAACGATTTTTATTAGTGATTCTCTTGCTACAGTTTTCTTCGGCACATACCCTATTCTGAGTATATCTATAGTAATGTGCGAATCTATTTTTGCCAACGTTATATACTTGTCTGCGCGCCGCGGAAATAGCATTGGCATCGTTATGAGTTATCAGCCACTCTTTGTACTTAATATATCTTTTGCTTCCTGGTCCGTGAAAACATGGACAATCATTATTGCCGCTCCATGATATTCGTAGCTCGGTAGAGCAATTTTCGCAATCTATGTATCTATAAATGTTCTTACCATTCTCGTCCTTCGTTGGTATTTGACACGGAGGAATATCCGGACAGTAGCCACAGAAAATGCCCCTATAGGAACATTTTATCTCAAGGTGGCGCAGATCCTCTTCTTTCGCCGTAGCCTCAGATGCTACGCTCATTTCGTCTCCTTCAACTTCTCTCGAATCATGTCAGCAGAAGGCAACTTATCAATCGCCTTATTGACGTTGGCAACCCATATCTTAAAAGCTTCCATGTTTTTCTTGTTGAACATACCCAGCACAGTCCAGACAAAGTCCTCATAGGCATTCGTCTGCTTGCCTAGTAGTTCGTCTAGCGAGGCGTTTTCGGTTTCAAGTACCTTGACGCGGGTTCTGAGTAGTGCCAGTAGTGCCAACTCATCCTTGTCTGTCATTTCGCCTCCCATGCGTCGGCTATGGCGTTGAGCCATGCGCTCCGGACGCATATTCCATCTGCCGACACGATATTGGCAGCCCAGCCCCGCAACAATTGCGATAGCCCGCGAGGACGTGAGCCACTCATTGTGCATACCG
>Ga0307378_10012406_pt1 | contig 10875 bp, 10 predicted proteins | sample UN1MG_FD_202238 | JGI IMG/M metagenome (GOLD analysis project Ga0307378, IMG submission 202238) | Soil microbial communities from Risofladan, Vaasa, Finland - UN-1 | ecosystem: Environmental > Terrestrial > Soil > Coastal area > Acid sulfate soil | place: Finland: Risofladan, Vaasa | collected...
TCATAGCCCGGTATATCGTGGACGGGAGGGATCATATAATCCCCCTGGTCTTTATAGGGGCGGCCTTTTGCGTAATCTCTATCATTATAAGTGTAATTGCCATTCCCCTCATTCGCCTGCTTGTGCCTTCAGCCATATTGTGGGGATTCATGATCTTGGAATCCGGAATTGCCCTGGCTTTCCCGTCCACTTTGTTTGGCCACTGGAAAGGGGACGGATACAAGGAAAAGTTGGAATGGGATGCATTCGCCTATTTCCTTTCCGACCTGGCATTGATGAAGAAATACGCTCCATCGGATATCTCGATGTGGGGAGAATGGCTGGTCTACGGGACAGCGCTTGGTGTGGGAGACAAGGTTGTGAAGGCCATGAAGGATCTGGATATCAGCATTCCCGAAGCAGATGTCCCGCTAGGTGTGAGAACTGCATTTTTCCCTGTTCTCTTCTTTGCCCCGCCGTCCAGTGGAGGCGGAGGAGGATTCGGGGGAGGCGGATCCTTCGGAGGCGGTGGCGGCTTTGGTGGAGGCGGAGTTGGAGGGCGTTAAACGCCCTTCCCCTTCATCCACCCAAGCATCGGTTTATGGATTAGGCCTGCCAACTATATCGCATAGAGGGAATGCGGGATGGAATATACAGAAGGTCGTATTGGAAGGATCTTTATTCTCAGGATTGATCACGGAGAGGATTTTCTTTCTGAAATGGACGCCTTTGTCAGGAAAAAGGGGATAAACTGCGGTATTGTGCAATTTCTGGGAGCCCTTGCGGAGGGCCGGATGGTCACAGGGCCGGAAAAGGCTGTACTTCCACCTTCTCCACATTTTGAAGGATTTTCCGGGGGCTGGGAGATATTCGGGACTGCAAGCATATTCACCGGATCCGACGGACCCCATATCCATTACCATGCCTCTGCAGGGAGGGGCGCCGAAGCCCTGACCGGCTGTCTTCGGGAAAAGGCAGAGGCATATATCGTAGTAGAAGTCTTCATTACCGAGATCATTGGTATCCAGGCAAGGAGAACGCCTGAACCCGTTACGGGTCTTAACCTGCCATCTTTCGGGCGGAAAAAATCGGATCAATGAAGCAGCCGCAATTTCTTCCGATGTCCCTGGAGGAAGGGCAGGACCTGGAGATCGAGGGATTCGACATAATTTTTGTCAGCGGTGATGCCTATGTGGATCACCCTTCATTCGGCCCTGCCGTTCTGGGAAGAGTTCTTTGGGATGCAGGCTTTTCCGTCGGTCTCATTGCCCAGCCGGACTGGAAATCCAGTGAGGATTTCATAAGGCTGGGGAAACCCCGCTTATTTTTCGCCATATCTTCCGGAAACGTCGATTCAATGGTCAATCATTACACTGCCGCACGGAAGATGCGAAACAAGGATGCCTATTCACCGGGAGGAATCAGAAAAAGGCCTGATAGGGCTACTATCGTCTACACGGATAAATTACATGCATTATATCCGGAAGTCCCATTGGTCATCGGGGGGATCGAGGCCAGCCTGAGAAGGTTTGCCCACTATGATTACTGGTCGGACCGGGTCAGGCAGTCTGTTATGGCTGATGCCCCTGCCGATCTGCTGGTCTACGGGATGGGGGAACGGCAAATGAAGGAGATTGCAACAAGGCTTTCTGCCGGGGAACACATCAGAAATTTAAGAGAAATCCCCGGAACTTCCTATAGAATGCCCCCAAAAGACTGGAATCCCGGGGAGAATGAGACCATTATTGAGATTCCGTCCTTCCATGATGTGACAGCCGATATCCATGCGTATGCCCGGGCATTTGTCATGCATTCACGGGAACAGGACCCGTTCCGGGGAAGATGCGTTGTCCAGCCGCATCCGAAGCATATCATTGTCCAGAACAAACCGGCCAGGCCGCTTACTACACGGGAGATGGATCACATCTATGAACTGCCTTACCAAAGGGACGCCCATCCGGTATATCGCCTGCCAATACCTGCCCTTGACCCGGTCAGGTTCTCAGTGGTCAGCCATAGAGGTTGCTTCGGAGGTTGCTCATTCTGTGCTCTTACCCACCACCAGGGAAGGATCATCCAGAACAGGAGCATCGCGTCCCTGGTCCGGGAAGTGGGGAAAATGACGAAGATGACCGGTTTTAGGGGCGTAGTACAGGACGTAGGTGGTCCGACAGCGAATATGTTTGGGATGCATTGCCCGAAATGGACAGGTGAGGGAACCTGTCCGGACCGGCATTGCGGCCCAGGATGCCCGGATCTCATCCTGTCACATCGCAAGCAGATCCTCCTCCTTCAGCGACTCAGGGCCATTTCAGGGGTAAAGCACGTCTTCATAGGTTCAGGGGTACGATACGATCTTATTCCAGAGGAAGAGAGGGTATACCTGGAGGAAATCTGCAAACACCATGTCTCCGGGCATCTGAAAGTGGCCCCGGAGCACATCGCGCCCAGGGTGACACGAATCATGAATAAACCCGGTGTGGAGGAATTCGAATATTTCTGCAGGATTATTGATGAAATAAAAAAAAAGCAATCGAAGAAATTTTATATCCTTCCCTATTTTATGTCAGGACACCCAGCCTGCACCATTGAGGACATGATAGCGCTTGCAGAATATATTCGGGATCACGACCTGTACACAGAACAGGTGCAGGACTTTACACCTACGCCTATGACGCTCTCTACATGCATGTACTTCACCGGCCTGAACCCATTCACCATGGAGCCGGTGCATGTGCCCAGGGGCAGGGAGAAACAGGTACAGCGGGCAATGCTTCATTACCGGGACAGAAAGAACCGGGGACTTGTCGAGGAGGGACTGCGGATGGCAGGGAGGACCGATCTCATCGGGAATGCCTGGAAATGTCTTATACCGGGGAAGAAAAAAGCAAGAGGAGATAGGCGATAGAGCCCCGGATACTTTTCTGTCGTACTTATTGACGCCACAATGGCAGGGATGAATGATAATGGTCTCCCTATAAGGAGGCAAAGGGCATGTATTTTCCAATCAAAAATTGAATTATTCCACAGTTTCACGCGGAACAAATTATTGAATGCATAAAATTATAAAAATTCCATGAATTATTCCCGGACTATCTGCATTCAAATGAAATCGACGGAGGGGTTTTGTAATAACCTCAATCCGCATCCATATCGACTTCGACACCGACATTGTTACAGGGAAGACACCCGGACATCTTCTCATCGAAGATCCGGTAGGCATTGGCCAGGACCGATGAATTGGATATCATACCGGCAAGGAGAATGATTTCGAGCACCTCTTCCCTGGAGGCCCCTTTCCGTACGGCTGCCTGCATATGATAACTTGTACAGTGCTGGCACCGGAGCGCGGCTCCAACCGCCAGGCTTATCAGTTCTACATATTTTGGGGGCATGGCACTGGTCTTGGTAACCGTTCCCTTATACAGGAGATGGGAGATAAGCACCTCGGGGCGTTCGGCCATCCTCTTGAAGATGAGCGGGGCTCTCTCAAATTCCTGTTCAATATTCCGCATCCACAATGCAGCTGTCTTCTCTCCTCCCTCCTCGACAATTTCCCGCAATGTCGTTTCAAACTCTTCAGTATCCTTCATGGTTCCCTCGTGTGTATACTATATCTGGTTCACAGTTTCATTATATTGACGGCTACTTCTTCGATGAAATGTTGATTACGAAATTTTTCGCAATATAAGACAGATATTTATTCGAATCTTCCCATAAAGAATAATTGGACTTTATCTTCACTCATTTTTCTCCCTTAAAATTTCGCCAGCCATTTTAGCCAACAGATTTCATATCTTTATCCACTCCGTAACTATTTGTAGTAAAGAACAGCCTATACGCACCAGATTTTAAATATTTTCACACATACAGTCTCCTCCAATGCATTATGTTGATAATTGCCGGGAGATATGCCGATGATCCGAACGTGTAAGGTTATGATAACAGGAATTCTTGTATTGCTTGTAGCCATTCTGGCCATACTGGGAGGATGTATCGATATGCAGGAACTGGAAGAGGGAATTTTTCCGACCGCCACTCCAACATCCGGGCAGCAGGTCCTGGAGCCATCAGGGACTCAGGTGATGTATGTTGGGGGGGACACTCCATCAGAAGCTGGCCCTTCTACGAAAGGATATGTCAAGACACCATTCGGATACAATTCATATGAAAGCCAGAGTACGCCTCGAATCACCCTTATTGAGGCCAAGGCAGAAACAGATGATTCTGGCAGGAAATATATCACAGGGAAGATCAAGAATGAGGCCCCCCAGAGAATCGATCACATCACAATCGTATTCAATCTCTATAATTCCAATGGAAACCTGCTTGGAAATGCCTATGCCAGCGTCGATTACCTGGGGTCAGGCAAGATCTGGAAATTTACCACGAACACATTTGAATCAAAAGAATACCAGTTCTTTGAAATGGCAGAAATTTTTTCGGTGTAATAATGTAATAAAAGGGCTGGATATTCGGGTTGCCAGTCCTATACCATAATATTTGTCTCTGAAAAGGGCTTGATCTTCATAAGGATATAATCTCTCATTCTGGAAGGAGAAAGGTCTGCCACGTCACCAATGCAAACCTCCTCCTCGATTACCACCTCCTTTAACTGGGCAGTAAAAGTATCGTAAGGAAGTTTTACCCTGAGTCCGGCCATTTGCACTGTAATGGGGGTGGGTGAAAGGACTTCATGTATGGGATATACCTGTTCCTGTATCACGTCCATAAGGCGGGCCGGGGAGATGGAGAGAGGATCCTTCGCAATCTCTTCTCGCCTCTTATCCAGGACCCGGGTTATCTCCTCCACAACTTCATCAAGCTTGCCCAGTTCATCGGATTCTTTTGTCCTGTGCATAAACCGGCCGACATTCCCTACATATCCATCCACGGGAGGATCGATTATCCGCTGCAGGGTTTCTTTGGACGGTCCACCGCATATAACGATAGGAACCTCTATTCCGCGACGGAGGACCGGGAATTTCTGCTCGATACAGGTCTCGAAATCTCCCATGAGGTACACCGCCAGGTCATGCTCATTGATTATGTCGCGCTCCTCATCGTTCAACTGGGCAATCCTCTTTCCGAAACCCCGCGAGAGTCCCACCATATTTGTCTTGGCCCCAAATCTCCTGATATATTCTGCAACATCACAAGATGCATGAGGGAGATGATGTATCTCAAGGCTCATGCTCACCACGGCAATCTCTGTTCCTACAAGCGGAGAGGGGGTAATTTCTCCTGTAAGCGGTTTTGCTATCCTCCTGATCAGCTCAATGTCGTCCTTTGGTACCAGCGCCTGGAGCACTACCTCTGTGGCGATGAGATGTTTCTGGATAATATAGCCACCCAGGTCCTCAATCAGGTCTACAATCTCTTCGTGCTGGTAGAGGCCACCTTTGTAGGTCACAGGAACAAGAATCATGGGCTCTCCCCCATCAATGCGAATTTCTCTCCGATGAGATCATCAAGATCTTCTGGAAGGGTGTTCTCGCTGGCCACCAGGTAAAATTTTCCCTGCCCATAATACTGCCGCCTGATCTTGAACCCTTCCGGCTGGATTACCTGCAGTGCATAGATAAGGTCCTTGTAAATAGAGATGCTGGGATCGTCCACCACCAGATCCTCGAGATTACTCGTCTCATCATCTCTGGCAGAAATCATTATAGTGAAGCGGTCGGGTTGTTCTACCCGTTCTTTTCCGAATTTGTCCCACAGTATCCGAAGAAGCCCGGCCATGTGCGTCTCGTCCCCGATAGAGATTGTGGTCTTTTCTTCCTGTATACTCACATCAGAGAAATCACGAAGACGTATCAATCCCGGGAGCTTTTTGGTAGTTCCCACTGCGATGAAAATTGGTATCCGGGGATCGATGAAGATGTGTATTTTTTTAATGACACGTATCAGATTATGGTCAAGGAGCACAATGTCGGCGATCTTTTTGTAGTAATTCCCTCCCGTCTCTTCAGGGCATTCAACTTCAAAATATTCGATCGATTCCATCTATTCTCCCTTGATAAACCCGGAGGCAAGCAGAGCAGAGCCCACGGCGCCGATATACTGGGAATGGGGAGGTACGACAATTTCAGTCTGGAGAAGTTCACCCATAGCACGCACCAGCCCCTGGATCAGAGATGTCCCACCGACCATAATAACCGGCTCCTTGATATCCACCTCCTGGAGTTGTTGCTCAAAGACCTGTTCTGCGACACTGTGGCAGGCTGCAGCAGCAACATCTTCAGGGGAGATTCCGGCAGCCAGCGCATTGACCAGGCTTTGCGTTCCAAAGACAATACAATAACTGTTCATCGGCACATTCCTGGACATTCCCTTCATGGCCAGTGGCCCCAGTTCCGTAATATCCACTCCAAGCCTTTTTGAGGTCATTTCCAGGAACCTTCCGCTTGCTCCTGCACATATTCCTCCCATGGTGAAAGTACCCGGGATCCCATCCTGCACACTGATGGCCTTATTGTCCATACCCCCTATATCGATGACGGTGGAGGGCCCATGCTGTGAATCGGCAAGATACACAGCTCCTTTGGAGTTTACCGTGAGCTCTTCCTGGATAAGATCCGCCCCGATCTTCTCGCCCACAAGGAATCGCCCGTAACCTGTTGTCCCGACGGCTTCCAGTTCCTCTCTTTTAATCCCTGCTTCCCCAAGCGCCTGTTGAATAGTATCCTCTGCACTCTGCAGCACTGCAATGGTGGGCAGCCATCCGGTCCCGATGATCTCGTTATCCTTCATGATTATTGCCTTGGTGGTGGAGGACCCGCTATCCACCCCCATGGTAAGACCTTCCTGTATCTCACGAGCCAGCAGAGCCCGTCTCCTGGCAATGGTAGTGAGCGCCTCCATCCTTGTGAGCAGGGTTCCTGATGTGGTTCTCTCGGTAAAGGAATAACTTACCACAGGAAGTTTTGAATTTTCATGAATATACCGCCTCAATTCATTCCTGACTATCGCAGCCTCGGCACAGCGGAAACAGGTGGCGATGAAGACCGCATCAGCATCAACACGACCTTCAACCAGTGCCCTGGCCCGGGCAATGGCCAGTTTGAGGTCCGCACTCTGAACATCCAGCCCGAACTCAGTAAATCCGGATCGTATATCAGCCAGCTTCACATCCGGATAGAAAATCTCAGCATTGACTGCCGCTGCAGCATCGTCAATCTCTTTCTGGACACCACTGTATTCCGGACCACAGGATAACTGGGCAATACGGACTTTGGTCACGATTTTACCTCCAGTTCTTCCAGGAATTTCTTTATGGCTGCCACGAACTCCTCACCCTCCTCTTCATTCATTGGATAGTTCAAATCCAAAACCGGGATGTCCCTGTTTCTTATCAGGAATTTTATCAGTTCATTGGTCCTTGCACACCCCATACAGCCAAAGGAAAGGTCCGCGTCATTGATAATGATGGCAGCTTCGGCTTCCTCGATCATAGGACCATAGAGTGCCATCCTTCCCCTGACACCTGAAGGAACCTCCACTGCTGCATATTTCAAACCCTTTTTCGGCTCTTCAGGAGTAATCTGCAGAGGGGGGGATTCAAATCCCGGGGTCTGTATTCTATCCCGGATTTTGAGGGCAGCACTGAGAGGAGCATGCCCAAATCTGGCTACCAGGTCCGAGAGTATGAGACTTGTTGCCGGATAAATAAACACCTTAACCATTTCAACCCTCCTGTGAGTCGATTATCTTTTTTAATTTCTTCGCATCCAGTGCCATGCCCCGTGCCGGTGCCGGAGGATGGGGTTCCTTTGCGGGGTCACGGGAAGAAATCCTTTCCAGGCCTCTTGAGACGTTTCGAATAAGAGAGATCTCAAATTCATGGCCATAATATCCAGGACGGGCACCCCCAAGGTTAGCCCGGCACCTTCTGGGGTCCCCGGGAGGGAATCCCCTGTCTTTTACGAATATATGGGCAGGATCCAGTTTACGGAGCGACTCTATTATGCCATTTACTTCCTTCTCTTCTCCGGTTATCTGGAGTCCAAAGCAGGTCTCCTTGATCATGACTCCCTGCGAAATCTCATAAGCCCGGATGGCAAGGTCCGAGGGCGTCATGTCCGGGGATTCGATAAACACATATTTTGTCACTGTTCCCGCGTATCCTGGTTGATATTGGGTCATGATTTCACCTCCCTGATATACACAGTTTCTTTCTCCTTCAAAAGTCTGATTTTTTCCGTATCCAGGATGCTCCCAATGATGTTTGTTCCCTCAAAAGGCTCAGAAGTTGGCCCGAATTCCCGGTTTTCAGAGAGTCTGGTCCCCACCATCCCCGCGCCTTTCCTGGAGTCATTGGTGATTGCCAGCGATCCGCTGGGAACAACCTCTACCGGAATATTTTCAGGAATTATAATCACTCCCTTTTTTATTTCAGGTTTAAAGAGGTAAACATCCTCAAAATTGAAATAAAAAGGCATGCTCCCCACGTCGTGAAGGTGCAGACCGGTCATTCGCCTGAAAATGTCGCATGATACAGGTGCCCCATTATCACCAAGCCTGATGTCTATCACGTTTTCGAGTGGTACCGTGACGAGAGTGACAGAACCTCGGGAAAGACACTCCATGGTGGTAGAGGGGAACTGGGAGACCACGATGCCTTCACCCTCAAAAAGATCCCCCTCTACTTTAATACCCCGATTTTCGGCCGTTTCAAGGGCAGATTTAAAAGACTTTCCAACCAGATCGAATCGCTCCGGTTCGACCTGCACACAAAAAATTTCTCCCTCCTGCGCCAGGCGGGCAAGTGCAATACCGTGCGTAATCTGCCCAACCGTAGTATGACTGGGAATGGAGGGAACATCGGCTGTATAGATATAAACGCTCCCCCGGGAGTTGCCTCTTGTTCTTATCGTTACTGTACCGTCTCTCCGGGGTGACAGGACCTCTTCGGGTACATCTGAAAAGCTCCTTCGGTTATCGCGGATATGGGTACTGGAATTCCTGCCTATGACAAAATGGCCATCCAGCATTGCAAGGAGGAGATGTTCCACGCTCCCTGCAGCCTCTGTCCGGATAGTCTTCCCTGAATAGCCATATGCGCAGATCTTTGCGAAGGTGACAACCTCCATACCGTCTTCCAGCAGGAGATCATCATCAACGGTTGTGAATGACCTGCTGGTGTCGGCCCAGCTTATCACAGGCTGGATGGCAGTAATCTCATCCCCAGTGGACCAGCGATCGAGAACACCGCGTCCGCTTACTACCCGTGCAATCACACCACCATCGGATGACGCACCGAAATCTGCATAATGGCGCATTTTACAAAAGATAAGATACGATCTTTTGGGATCATATCCCCCGCACCCCAGGATTACGTCCCCTCTCTCGTAAAGATGGGGAGTCCTGTCAGGTGAAATATCACTGGAGAAAGGACCGAAAGCCGCGGCATACCTGTCTGTCCAGTGTAGTTTCAGACCACCTGCAATATCAGGAGAATCGAACAGTTTCAGTCCTGATTCAACCGCTTCAATTCCAATCTCACCAGTGCTGGTAACCAGTTGGAAACTCTTTGTTTCGGCAGATTCTCTTGCACCCGGCCTTATAATAGCTATACAGCAATCCGGATCGCGGGCCGGAAACACGTCTTTTAATCTGCATCCTTCATCGATTTCCAATCGTTCCCCATCGAGATGGATGGTTATCATTATCACACCGGTGCCGGAGTGGATCGCCCCATTACCTCGCGTTCATCTTCGGTCAGGCTGGCCAGAACTTCTGCTGTCTTCCCAATCTGAATAATTTTTCCACCTCTCATCAATGCCAGCCTGTCGCATATGTCCCTTACAAAATCCATATCGTGGGACACCACGATGAAAGTCTCATCCATTTCGTCACGTGCATGCAGGATGGAATGCTTTACGTCTATTTTTGTAAGGGGATCCATAGTCCCGGTAGGTTCGTCGAGAATAACCATTCTTGGCTCCCGGATCAGGACCTGGGCCAGAGCCACCCTGTGACGTTCTCCTTCACTGAGTTCGCTTGGATACCTTTCCAGAATCTCACCACTCTTCTCTTCGGTAAATCCAGCCATTCTCAGGGTAATAATAGCTTTTCTCATGGCAAGTTCCTTCGGGAACTCAAGACCGATAGCATCAGTCAGATTATCAAGAACCGTTCGATGAGGGTAGAGATCATATTCCTGATGAAGAAGCCCGATATAAGCCTTGGCCCTACCCCGGTACTCAATACCGGGTTTGGTCATATCGATAAAATCTTCCCCTATTCTTATGTTCATCTCGCCGGAGGTAGGTTCGATGATACCAGAGATGATGCGCGAGAGGGTAGTTTTACCTGCTCCGCTCTTTCCGATGATACCGAATATTTCCTTTTCCTGGACATCGAATGAAACGCCGTTCACTGCCCTGACCACACCCCTGTCTACTGAAATATAGCGCTTATACACATCCCTTGCAATGAGGACATTTTCGCCGAAAGTCGGGGCTTCAAACACCTCGGTATCATCGAGATCCTCCATAAACCTGTGAATGACCTCAGTGGGACTTCCGAGCTTTGCGATTTCTCCGTTTACCAGGAGAAGTGCACGGTGCGCCACTTCCTCAATGACCTGGGAAAAGTGAGAGGTGACGACCATACCCATTTTATTTGATTTGGCTGCCTCAATAAGCATGGAATGAACAAGATGGGCAGTCTGGGGATCAAGTGTTCCGGTAGGTTCATCGGCAAAAAGAAGGAATGGCTCTTTTGCAAGCTGACGGGCCAGGACCACCCTCTGTTTTTCACCACCGGAAAGATCTCTGGCAATATGCATCATGCGATGTGACAGCCTGACTTCATCAAGAAGATCGGCTGCCCTGTTTATTGCATTCTCGGCAGGATAGTTGATATCATCCAAGGCATGGATGACATTTTCTA
>Ga0307378_10012408_pt1 | contig 10874 bp, 12 predicted proteins | sample UN1MG_FD_202238 | JGI IMG/M metagenome (GOLD analysis project Ga0307378, IMG submission 202238) | Soil microbial communities from Risofladan, Vaasa, Finland - UN-1 | ecosystem: Environmental > Terrestrial > Soil > Coastal area > Acid sulfate soil | place: Finland: Risofladan, Vaasa | collected...
AGCCAGCTTTTTTGAGTAACGCCGCCGCTAGCGATGAGTCCACCCCACCACTCATGGCTACCGCAACTCGCTTCTGGGACATTATTTAATTCAGCCTCCTTGCCTTGAAAGCAGTTGGCTTATCCTTTGCCAGATAATCTCCTTTATTTTCGCTTTAGATTGGCTGGCGTCTATAACCAGCCAGCGCTGCGGGTCATCAACCGCCAGTTTTAGAAATCCATCCCTCACCCTTTTGTGAAAGGCTATATCCTCTTGCTCAAAACGGTCTTGCTTTTTGACTCTTTTGCGGGCAAGCCCTTCTTCTACTGAGATATCCAGCAGAACTGTCAGATTTGGTTTTAATCCCTGAGTAGCAGTATTATTAATCGTCTCGACCATCTCTAAATCTAATCCCCGCCCATAACTTTGATAAGCAGTAGTAGAGTCAGCATAGCGGTCACAGATAACCACCATTCCCTTTTTTAGATTAGGCCGAATGACCTCGCCTACTAATTGGGCACGGGAAGCATTAAACAATAGCACCTCGGTTAGTGGTGATATATCTTTGACTTCGGCCCACTTCAGCCAGCGCCCTATTTTGTTACCACAGGGAGTACCACCAGGCTCGTAAGTTAACAATGTGGGGATAGATGACTGCGATAGCCTCTTATATAATGCCCTGGCCTGGACACTCTTACCGCTCCCCTCCCCCCCCTCAAAGGTTATAAATAGAGCCATACGCTACCTCATTATCACTATCTACGGGTAGTAGCCGGGGGCTTCTCTATGATGTCTAAGAGGTCTAATGCCTTGTTAATTTGCGTAGCGGCCTGACCGGCAAGCTCCCCATCGCCTTTTTCCAGAGCCTCGGCAAAATCAGAGCAGGCCAAGAGGTATAAGTCCAACCCTTGTGCCCGACGCTCCATAGTCCCCTTATTTTTTAAGGTTGTCAGCTCAGGAATATCCTTAAACTGACTAATTAAACGAGGTAACCCCTTAACCACCTCCCTAAAAGCTCGCGACTGTTTTGCCTTGTCCTTAGACTTCACACTCTCATGAACTTCATGGACTAGTTCACCAACCTCCTTCATCACTCGTGTATACTCTGTCATCCAGTGAATATCCTCGGTTGTAGCCTCCGGTTGCGCGGAGAACTCGGTAAGCTCTGAGTCCATTCTTTCAAGAAATACAGCCTTATCAGTTTTGTCAGCGCCTTCTGAGGGTTTCCCAACTTGGAATCTTTCCTGGAACCTTCTAGGAAGTCTCATCTCAAATAGTCCTTCCGGTATCAACAAGCCACTACTAGTAACAACGGCAGCCACGAGAAGGAAACCTATGCTAAAAAGTAATGCCTGCCACCATGGTAAACCAAAGGCCAAGCTGCCAACAAAAATAGCCAGCGCCACTATCAGTATTATGAGTAAAATTTTCTTTGACCTCATTATTCCTTACTCTCCTTCCTGACATTAAGGTGGTAATCCTTCATCCAATGCTTCTAATTAAAACTTATAGTTATTACTTCTTCCGAAATACTCTTTAATATACCTTAAGGCATTCTCTTTCAAAAATATTTTTCGGCCAAGGTTACTCCTATTTATAAATCTTCACCCGTCTGTTGGGATCTTTGCCCAAGCTGTGTGAAGTAAGGTTATTTCGCTCAGCTATCAGGTGCTGGAGACGCCGAATATAGGCACTCTGCGGACTGAGCTCTACCGTTTCTTGACCACTCTTTACCTGCTCAACTGCTTCTTCCGCCTCACCAAGGGCAAGCTTAAGAGGGTCTGCCTTGCCCACACTATCTCTGGGATAAATATCATTCAACAGTTGCCTGATTTGGGGTGGGGTGTTGCTTTTGAGAACATAGATGGGCAGGTTAGCTGTTTCAGCATCCCTGACCTTTTGTGGCTTTCGCCGGTAATAGCTTTTAGAGGTTATAAGCAGGTTAGCATCACTTAAGTTGTTAACTATATCTAGGCTTAATTGCCTCTCCTTTGCCATCTGCTCTAGCCGTCCCCGATTTATGCCGAAGAGGTAAAGCTTGTGTAGATTATTTTCCCTGGCCAGTCGTTTGCCTTTAGTAGGTTTTTTGGTGCTGGTGATTGGCACTTTCTTTTCTACCTTGACCTCTCCCGTCTCATCCAGCCAGCGAATCTCGGCGACTGTTGGCTGACCGCGTAGAGTAGCATCAACTGCCTCACCAACATCAGGATGAATAGCCACTTTATCCCAATCTTGAATTTCAACGACAATACTAAAAGTAGGCGGCGACATCCGCTCCAGTATGGACTTCTGTGTACCCCTTCGCTTTGCCTCTTCATCACCCAGGGTCACCGTCTGGATACCGCCAATGAGGTCAGCTAAGGTAGGGTTCATCATCAGGTTTTCCAGAGTGTTACCGTGAGCCGTACCTACTAGTTGAACCCCACGCTCAGCAATAGTTCGAGCTGCCTGAGCCTCAAGCTCGGTGCCAATCTCATCAATAACGATTACCTCAGGCATGTGGTTTTCTACGGCTTCAATCATTACTGCGTGTTGCCTGGTAGGGGTAGTTACCTGCATCCGTCGGGCATGCCCAATGGCCGGGTGGGGAATATCGCCATCCCCGGCAATTTCATTTGAGGTATCAACAATTACCACCCGCTTATTGAGGTCATCGGCTAGCACTCGGGCTACCTCTCGTAGCATGGTGGTTTTGCCTACCCCGGGGCGACCTAAGAGCAGGACGCTTTTACCCGATTGGACAAGGTCCTCAATAATTTTTATGGTGCCAAAGACAGCTCTGCCCACGCGACAGGTAAGCCCGACAATGCGCCCCTTACGATTGCGGATAGCCGAGATACGATGTAAAGTGCGCTCAATTCCGGCTCGGTTGTCATCCCCAAAACTACTGATACGGGAAGCTACATAGTCAATGTCCGGCTGGCTGACTTCCTTAGGGTTGAGAACTACTTCCCGCCGGGGAAAGCGAGCCTCAGGAGGACGACCCAGGTCGAGGACTACTTCCAAAAGTTCACTGATGTCCTCTTGCTGGCATAATGGCTGGCGAATATGCGGCGGGAAGAGGTTAATCAAAGCGTCCAGGTCATCGGTAATTACCTTCTGCAAAAATTTCCTCCTTATTCACTAGTGTCCAGCCACAATATCCAGAAAATACTGATGAAATCTCAGGTCATCAGTCAACTCAGGGTGGAAAGCCGAGGCTAGCAGGTTCCCCTGTCTGGCAGCGACGCTGGTGCCATCAGCTAACTTGGCCAGTATTTCAACTTCATTATTTGCCCGCACAATTTTGGGTGCTCGAATGAATACGCCAGGGAAGGTTTTTCCCCCCAGCACCGGTATTGAGAGCTCAGCCTCAAAGCTATCCCTTTGCCTGCCAAAGGCATTGCGTCTAACTGTTATATCCATTACTCTTAGGGGCTCTACATCCGAGTCTGAAATCTCGCTGGCCAGGAGTATCATGCCGGCACAAGTTCCGAATATAGGCAAGCCATTTTTAGCTAGATTTCCTACCTCGTTCACAAGGTCATAATCCAGCATCAGCTTGCTGATAGAGGTGCTTTCTCCACCAAGAATGACCAGCCCGTCCAAACTCCTAAGTTCCCGAAGCAAACGGACGGGCAAAGCCTCCACTTCCAGATGATGCAGCATAGCTATATGCTCAGCAAAGGCTCCTTGCGAGGCAAGGACGCCGATTCTCATACTCTATCTACCACCCTCTAGATGCCAGCAGTTCTTCCGGTTTGATTTGCTTTATATCCAGTCCGGGCATGGCCTCTCCCAGGTTTTTGGAAACCTCAGCGATGATTTCAGGGTCCTGGAAGTGAGTAGTTGCCTGGACGATAGCCTTACCCCTAGCTTCTGGGTTGCTGGCTTTAAATATGCCCGAGCCAACAAAGACGCCCTCCGCACCTAGCTGCATCATCAGAGCAGCATCAGCCGGGGTAGCTACTCCGCCAGCGGCATAGTTAACCACCGGTAGCTTCCCTGTTTTATGGATGCCATCCATCACTGCCCGCATATGCCTGACGGCTTCTACAATATTGCCAGTGCCAGCTTCACCCTTGGTCCTAATCATAGCTGCCCCCTCACCAATGCGACGCAAGGCTTCACCGAGGTCACGGCAACCGCAGACAAAAGGAACCTTAAAATCGTGTTTCCAGACGTGGTGTGCTTCATCAGCCGGGGTAAGCACCTCAGATTCATCGATAAAATCTACACCAAGGGCTTGGAGCACTTGAGCCTCAACAAAGTGACCTATGCGACATTTAGCCATCACCGGTATAGAGACTGCTTTCATAATAGCTTCAATAATGGTTGGGTCAGCCATCCGAGCTACACCGCCAGCAACCCGAATATCCGCCGGGACTCTCTCCAGTGCCATCACCGCACAGGCACCAGCCTCCTGGGCAATCTTGGCTTGTTCGGCGTTGATTACATCCATAATCACTCCGCCCTTTAGCATTTGAGCTAGCCCAGTTTTAACCTTCCATGTGCCACTTTCCATATCTTCCTCCTCGCTCTACCCCAAGCTCTGACTTTTTATACTGTATTTTACTATTATTTAGATTGTTTATCAACTTTACCCGCCAAGCCTCCGTTGATAACCAGTCTCTTGATTTTTGCTTGATTGTTAGGGGAGGTTTTACTTTTCAGTAGCTCTTTCGGGAGACCTCCTTACCCTGGTTATTGTAAAGCACGGCTACATCAGGTTCGCTGTTGTTCCAAATGGCTTGGCTATATTCAAAACTGAATCCTCCCCATCCGGGATGATATTCATCAGTATAAACCCGAATACTTTTACCTGAAGCCAAGATATAAGATGGAAAAGTGAATGATGGATACCCATCGGATACATCCATTAGCACGCAGTTAGTTAGCTCCTGTGGTTGATCTCCGAGATTGGTGATTTCTACATATTCATCGGACTCTACATAGGGCACCAGACCATCGTAAAAAATATAAGTAATCTCGACATTTTCAACCATTATAGGTGATGATGGTTGAATCTCTTGCCAGACCCCTATTTTGTCCTGTCTCGCCTCTGCCTCCGCTTTCTCTAGAATATCCTGGTATTTAGTATCGGGTTCGTAGGCCTTAGCCCAAGCAAGGCCCTGCCCTACCAGCTCAGCATTAACGAAGATATCATCAACATAAACATAGCGCAAAAGCCTTCCATATTTGTCAGTCTCGGAGATATCTTTCTCCAGTCGAACGGTTTTGCCTTCCACTAGCTGTCGATTATACCTAGTAGCCTCCTGAGCTAGGGCACAAAATTCGGCTCGTTCATCATCCAGCTCAGGGGCATCTATGCCAATATAGCGAACCTTGTATATTGTGCCATCAATATCAACCTCGATGGTGTCACCATCAATCACTCTGGTAACCAGAGGAGCGGTAGCAGCTACGCAACCAGAGGCTAAAGCTAGAAGAAACAAGACCAAGATACTGCTGAGATACTTCGCTTTCATATTCCCGCTCCCTTATATTATACTTTATATTACACCAATGGTCTTTTTTGATGGTACACTCTATAGACTTGATGCTATAACTGTTGTATAATCAGGTAAACATTGGGGGGATGTTAATGCCGCTGTCTGAATTAAATAACTCACCATCAACAACCTCGGCAGATAGGATAAACGCCGAGGTTTTTTCGTCACCAGCCACAGTCAAGCCATTATCAGTAAAAGAAATGGAGGCTATGGCTAAAAAGCTACGCCGCCACATCATCAATATGACGGGGAAGGCAGGTAGTGGTCACCCCGGTGGCTCTCTGTCAGCAGTGGAGATTGTTACTACCCTTTACTTTGGGCTACTGCGACATAAGCCATCAGACCCCCAATGGACAGACAGGGATAGATTCATCCTGAGTAAGGGGCATGCTGCCCCCCTGCTCTATGCTACTCTCGCTGAGTGTGGCTACCTACCAATAGACGAGTTAATCACTCTAAGACAGTTGGATAGTCGCCTTCAGGGTCACACTGACCGAACAGTTACTCCGGGGATAGAGATGTCAGCCGGCGCCTTAGGGCAGGGATTATCCTTTGCCATTGGTGTAGCCCTGGCCGGTCGCCTCAACTCTCAAAAGTACAGGGTATATGTGCTATTGGGAGATGGCGAGTGTGATGAGGGGCAGGTGTGGGAAGGGGCTATGGCCGCCGCCCACTTTAAGATAGATAACCTAACGGCTATTGTGGATAACAACGGGCAGCAGATTGACGGCTGGAACCGTGATGTTATGAACCTTGACCCCTTTAACCAAAAATGGCAAGCCTTTGGCTGGCATGTTATTGAGGTTAATGGTCATGACTTCGCTCAGCTTACTGACGCCTTTAATCAGGCAAAACTGGTTAAAGGGCAACCTACCGTCATTATTGCCCATACCATCAAGGGCAAGGGGGTCAGCTTTATGGAGAATAATCCCGATTTTCACGGCAAAGCCCCCACTGCTGCCGAGGTGGAGAGAGCACTAAAGGAGCTGGAATAGGCATGCCTCAGGAAGTTTCCCTAAGAGAAACCTACGGCAAAACCCTGGTTGAGCTAGGCAGGGAGAATCCAGATATCGTGGTGCTGGATGCTGACCTGGCCCCGTCAACGATGACCCATTTCTTTGCCAGTGAGTTTCCTGAGCGCTTCTTTGACTGTGGTATCGCTGAGCAGAATATGGTAAGTATTGCCGCTGGACTGGCCGCCTCAGGTAAGATTCCCTTTGCCAGCACCTTCGCCGTCTTCGTTCCTGGACGGTGCTTTGACCAGATTCGTATGTCTATTGCTCAGCCCAGGCTCAATGTTAAGCTGGTAGCTACCCACAGTGGCATCAGTGTTGGCGAGGATGGCACCTCACACCAATCCATTGAAGACCTGGCTCTGATTGGTTCCTTCCCTGGATTCACTGTTATCGTCCCGGCTGATGCTATTGAAACCGCTCAAGCAGTAAGGGTAGCTGCTGTTAGTTATGGCCCCTTTTACATCAGGCTGTGCCGTCCTAAAATGCCCTTGGTCTATAATGATGACTACCACTTTAATCTGGGTAAGGCAATAACTATGAAGCAGGGAGAAAGAGCAACTATTATTGCTATTGGAATTATGGTGGCGGCAGCCCTTGAAGCGGCTGATAATCTGAAGCGAGAGGGCATAGACTGCCGCGTATTGAATATGCCTACCCTCAAACCCATTGATGAGGCAGCTATCATTAAAGCCGCCACTGACACCGGGGCTATTGTTACCGCTGAAGAGCACCTGGAGCATGGCGGGTTGGGCAGTCTGGTAGCCCGGGTAGTAGCCAAACAGCATCCGGTGCCGATGGAGTTTGTAGCTATTAAAGATACCTACGCCAAATCAGGCAAAGCGGCTGAGCTTTTGCAAAGATACGGGCTCACGGCTAAAGATATCGAGCAAGCCGTGAAGTCAGTGATTAAAAGGAAGCCGGCAGGCTAAGCGCTCCCTGCCCCCAAGGTTTTAACCGCTCGCCTTGTTCTGAGGAAATGGGTAAAGCCCACCAGGCAAGGCAGAGCCATACTGTAACTGATGAGCGAGCCAGAAACCCCCAGCCACCAGCACACCAGAGGCAGCGGGATAAATAGAACACAACTGGCTAGAGTTACATTTTTTCTAATAAACAGGGGCAATACGGCTGGTCCAGCTAAGATTAGCATCGGCTGAGTTATTAAGGTTAGCAGAACCCCAATGGTAGTGCTCTCTCCCCGCCCTCCCCTGAAGCCGATAAAAACTGGCCAGTTATGCCCCACAACGGCGGCAGCTCCCGCAAACAGAATGGCTACCTGAGGGATATTTGCCGCCTGGGCAATAAAAATAGCTAGAGCCCCCTTGGCAGTATCAACAAAAAATACGGCTATCCCCACCTTTGCCCCCAACTCACGAAAGGCATTACGGGCGCCTACATTACCATCTCCCACCTGCCGAATATCCTTGCCCTTGAGCAGACGCCCGGCAATATAGGCAGTAGGGGTAGAACCCAGAAGGTAACCCAGCAATATTATTAACCAGAGCATATTACCTTTACCCTGCTTTAATAATGCCGAGGGTGGGACTCGAACCCACAAGGATTGCTCCGGCGGATTTTAAGTCCGCTGCGTCTGCCAATTCCGCCACCCCGGCGTGTAACTTATTGTATCTATTAGTAATATTAAGGTCAAGCATTGACAAGTGTGTTAATTAGAGTTATAACAGGGACATTGGATAGAAGACCTGAAAGATGCACATAAGTAGGTTCAAATGAAAAGATTACTAATCTTTTTGCTAGTACTGGTAACTTTCACGCTACCCCTAAGTGGTTGTGGTTACAGCGAGGCTGAACTTACTGAAGCTCGAAGTACTGCCCACGACGATGGTTACGATACTGGCTACACTAAAGGGTATGATGAAGGCAGGGCAGGCGTTCTCGCACTCGAGGCTACACCAGAAGCAACGGTTACCCTGCATGACGATTACTACTCAAAGCATATTTTTATCCGTACAATTGACATACCTAGCGCATCCATTGTACTGGCAAAGGGGGAAGTGTTTGAGGCTTATATTACTATTGGAAAAGCAAGAAACCAAGGCCGGGTACTTGTATCGCCACCTACTTATGGGTCTATCGTATTCTGGATATGGGGCCCTGGCTACCACAAAGTTTTTGATGCTGGTCGTATTGAGGGGCAATATAAATTTAGATTTACCGTGGAGGAATCGGGCACCTATATTCTGGTTTTTGACGACACAGAAGAGAAATGCTTTCTCTGGATTGACTATAAAAGTTCTGCAAACCTATCCTTGCGTTCCCCGGGGGTGTTTATAAATCCCTACGACGTTGAACCAAATCCCTTCGAACCGCCCCCCCCGGTGATTACTGTTAAATAGATAAAAAGCACCTCAAATAATACTTGGAGGCGACGACCGGATTCGAACCGGTGAATAGCGGTTTTGCAGACCGCCGCCTTAACCACTTGGCTACGTCGCCACTGGAGCGGAAGACGAGATTCGAACTCGCGACCCTCTCCTTGGCAAGGAGATGCTCTACCACTGAGCCACTTCCGCCTATTAACTTGGTGCCGGGGGGGAGATTTGAACTCCCACGAGCTTGCGCTCACTAGCCCCTCAAGCTAGCGCGTCTACCAATTCCGCCACCTCGGCTGGAGTCTGGCAGGAGTGGGAGGATTCGAACCCCCGACCGACGGTTTTGGAGACCGTTGCTCTCCCAAACTGAGCTACACTCCTACTCAGCAAATTTAATTATATCATAGTTTAAAGCGAAAATTAACCGGGCACCTCAATCCTGTCTCCATAGTTCAGGTGAAATTATATCCTAGTGTCAGAAGATAGATATTTCTTCTTAATCAGTCCATTCTACTGCTTAGCCCCATTTGATATCCCGCTCTGACTCTATTTTACTCTCATCCAGCTCGAGGCCAACACCCGGAGCCGTTGGTGGAGTGATAAAGCCATTCACTGGTTTCACTGGATTCTTAAGGAAGAACTGAAGCATCTTTTGCAAAACAACCAGATCCTCCATCATCGGAGTAACGACAGAATTCTGAGCGAATGATACCTGGGCGTTTACCGGTACTGAGCTACCATGTAGTATTACCTGGACATCATAAGCCGAGGCCAGGGTACATATCTTATTTACTTCACTGATACCGCCGGCCCACAGCGGGTCTACCTGATAAACATCCATTGCCGCCATGTCCATCAGCATCTTACAGCCCCAGCGGGTATATTCGTGCTCACCACCAGCTATGGTTACCGGACAGACGGCACGCAGCCGGGCATAGCTTTGGGGTAGGTCGGCTAGCACCGGTTCTTCAAACCAGAAGGGGTGGTACTCCGCAAGCAGTTCAGCCATCTTAAGGGTATAGGGGACATCCCAGCTATTCCAGCAGTCTATCATTATCTCCATATCCTCACCGGCTGCCTCGCGGAGCGCCCTCATCAGTTCTATATTTTTGCGTACGCCATCTGGACCATCCGATGGTCCCTCGCGGACAAACCACTTAGTAGCACGATAGCCTTGTTGGATAAACTCCTTTACCCGCTCCCTAGCTTTTTCCGGCTCAATAGAATAGCCTACTGCACTGGCATAAGCGGGAATCTTGTCCTGCACTGGCCCACCCAAAAGCTTATAGACTGGCTGGCCCAGAGCCTTGCCCTTAAGGTCCCACAGGGCAATATCTATGGAGCTGATAGCCATCATATTGTCACCCTTGCGCCCGTGTATAGCGTTGCGGTACATCTGGTCCCACAGGAGCTCGATAGCCATAGGGTCCTGACCTATCAGGAGGGGCTTAAGCTGGGTTTCAATATAGAAGGGATTGTTAGCCGGGCCAATGCCGCTAATACCCTCATCCGTCTCAATCTGCACGAAGGCACCAGTTACCTTATAGCGGTCACCTCCCAGCGGAGCGGGCCGGCCACCCCAGAATACACCAGCACCCTGTGCCCTAAATTTGGGGTAGATATCTATAGGTCTACGAGGCCGCTCCTCCCCCAAGGTTCCAGTGTGTTTCATAGTGCCTTCTAGCTGCCGTAGCCGCACATTGATGATTTTCACTTTTCCCTCCTATGTGTTTTAATAGTCCAACTATAGCGCAGTTTTTTAGGAGAATTAACTGGGCACCTCAATCCTGTCTCCATAGTTCAGGTGAAATTATATCCTCATGTCAGAAGATAGATATTTCTTCTTAATCAGTCTATTCTACTGCTTACCTCCAGCTGATTTCCCGCTCTGACTCTATTTTACTCTCATCCAACTCGAGGCCAACACCCGGAGCCGTTGGTGGAGTGATAAAGCCATTCACTGGTTTCACTGGATTCTTAAGGAAGAACTGGCTTGCCTCTTGCAAAACAACCTGATACTCCATCATCGGGGTAACGACAGAATTCTGAGCGAATGA
>Ga0307378_10012409_pt1 | contig 10873 bp, 9 predicted proteins | sample UN1MG_FD_202238 | JGI IMG/M metagenome (GOLD analysis project Ga0307378, IMG submission 202238) | Soil microbial communities from Risofladan, Vaasa, Finland - UN-1 | ecosystem: Environmental > Terrestrial > Soil > Coastal area > Acid sulfate soil | place: Finland: Risofladan, Vaasa | collected...
TCCAACGCATCAAAGCAGTGTAGTGGCACGATATCTGATCTGAGGAGGAAAAAGGAAAAGATTGAGAACAAGGTTGCGCACCTGCTTGAAGAGCAGGTGGAAGCAGATAAAGCAGATGAGGGTAGCGAAGAGAAAGAGGCATTCCCAGAGAAATCGCACAGAGAGAAAAAGATTGAGAAACTGCACAAGAAGGCAGCCCGTATTGAGAAATGGTTAGAAGAGAACACACCAAAGATTGGTAAACAGGGAAAAGAGATCAAAAGCAATATCACAGACAACGAATCAGCCACAATGGTGAGTTCCCACGGGACCATTCAGGGATACAATGGACAGGCACTGGTGGATTCTAAAAAACAGATAATTGTTCATGCAGGGGCATTTGGAAGCGCAGAAGATTCATATCTTATCCCACCAATGCTTGATGGTGCAAAAGAAAACATGCGGGCGATTGGGCATGATGAAGACTGCTTCTCTGGGAAAACCTTCACGGCAGACAGCGGCTATCACAGCCCAACGAATTTAGATACGTGTGATAAAGAGAAACTCGATGCCTATATCCCTGATAAGCGGTTCCGAAAGAGGGACCCGAGGTTTGCAGATGAACGAAGACATAGGCCCAGGAAAGCAGATCGATTTACCTTGGCGGACTTTCACCACAATGAGCAGACTGATGAATATCTTTGCCCAAACGGAAAACTTCTTAGGCTCAAGGTGAAAAAGGCTGTCATGGACGGTGTCATCTATAGAAGATATGTGGCCAACAGAAATGACTGCAAGGGTTGTGAGCTGAAGGTCAAGTGTATCAGGCGTAAGAATGCGAAACGGAGACACTTAAATATTCCTGTGGGTAGTGTCCCAGGCAATCTTACCAAGGCCATGGCTTCAAAGGTAGATACAGAGAAGGGGCGCAAGATATACCCCCAACGTTTGGCCATTGTAGAACCTGCGTTTGCCAATATCAGGTACATAAAGCAATTAGATCGCTTTACTCTGAGAGGGAAAATCAAGGTAAACATACAGTGGCTCATGTACTGCATGGTCCACAATATCGGAAAGATCATGGCTTATGGATTCACATAGGCAACCACATAGGAAGATAGCGATAATGAAAACACAAACACAAGAACAGAAATGATGATTTAAAAGATCGTTAATAAAATAATAGTGTCTTAGATAATAAAATTGGAAACTAAAGCTGGTTTTACCCAGGAAGCTAATTCTCTAAAAAGTGTTTTTCGACAGTCTCTATTGTAATCATAAGTTTTTCCGCTTTCAATTCTTCACGTATTATAGCAGCTATACGTAACATATCCTGATTCAATAAAGTACGTGCAAAAATGGTATTTAATGATACCATGGAAAGCTCCCATTTTAATCTTCCCTCGTCCGTTTGCAGCGTCTTCTTTGATGTTTTTCATTTTTAATATTCACTGGACTCTGACGATGAGCTTGAACTCGACATCTCCCCCAGATCTCTGATGCTCTCCCGTGTCTCTTCGAGGGCCATCTCTTGTTTTTTCTGAAGTGTGTACCTATACACAAGGGTCGTGAACAGCGAGGCAACCGCAGCAACCATTGCGAGAATCCAAGTCCAGTTCTGCACACCAGGAGCCGTCTCCTGTTTCAATCGGAGCGCAGGCGCTTTCGCATAGACAGCCAGGGGTTTGTCCTCATTTGCCAGGAACGTCACGAGGTCTTCGTCCTTGTGGTTCAGCAACTTGTAGATAAGTCGAACAGAGTTCTGTCGCCTCTCGTCTACCTTGATGTCTCCGAATTCATACTTTGGTTTTGTGTCGTGGACTATGTTAAATATCCGAAAGTCCTTGGAGGTCGTATCAAACACGAACCGAACGGGAAGGTCTGTTAGAGGTTTTATCCCCGAGTTTTTTAGGTGAACCTGGATAGCGTAAAGACGCGAAGTCTCAATGTCGTTCACCTTGATGTTAAGCGTTCCGAGAACCTGTTCGCTGAGGAAGGCCACGGGCTCCTTGATCTCATAGGTGAGTTCTTTCCCGCCATCGAGCAACCAAGGAAGAAGGAAGGTGACAAGAACGACCGTTCCTCCAACGATCAAGGGAAGCACGAGCAAGTCGCGAAACCATGAGCTCTTTGCTTTCTGACTTCGATTGTCCATTCCGAATCCCCCATCCAATAATTAGTATAAAGAATGAATTTTATCCAATAACGATGGATTCATTATCCAGAATTCCATCTTACTTGCCAATAGTCAATTCTTTGATTTTACTAAACTTTTATCAAGTTTACAAACACAAGTCATAAATTTTTTGGCCTTTGAATTGTTGTCAATCATACCAGCAATAACGCTTCTTATTCTATATGTACCCTTTTCCCATTAATCCTTTCAAAATTTCGATCTTCGATTTGTTTAACAAGCTTTTCATATTTAGCAATTTTATCTACTTCATCCCCAGGGATTGTTTCAAATTTTTCTTTGATTGGATTATATCTAGTCCATCTCGTTTTTTTATATGGCCTACCAAATAGAGTTGTAATAAACTGCCTTAAAGAACTCGTATCACTATATTCTATCTTTAGCCAAAAATATAAATATTTGTTATGATGCGATAGGTTTCTAACGGAGTAATCATACCTATCTCCTGACTCTACATTTTCTCTTTCTAATGGTTTTTTCACTATCTTAGCTATTGCAATATCTTCCACGGCCGCAAGATGTTCAATTTTAACATATTCTGCCATACTATCGCCTATATTCTGGAAGGTAATATGAACATCAATGCTGTCAGTTCCCTTATTCTTATGAATGGTCGTATTAGTAATGCTAAACTTTGGCCCTGATAATAAATAAGCAACGAAAAAACCTGAAACGAGACCTATTATCAAAGATTCCACTATTCTTAGAAAAACTCTAGATTTTATGGTTTTCCATAAGTATGTAAGTAACTTAAGAGGCATTTTCAAACACTTTAAAAATATAATATTTCGTGCCAAAGTCTTTAATCCCTCGATATAGAATGCTAAGGAGGAATTCAATAAAATAAAATTCCATCCGATGAGATTTTCTTTATTCAAGGCTTCAAATTCTCTTGCTTTACTTCCACTATTTCGTTTGACCCGCAATTAATTCCTCAACAAAATCCATAGGGACAACAATTGAATAACCCGAATTCTGATACCATTTTCCGTGAAAGGGTATAAAATTTGTAATCAAACCAATTCCCATATATTTGGTTGTGGAAAATGATATTTTATCAACCTCTATGACAAGTCCACCGCTATTTCCCTGGAAGACGGGGCAATCCAAAATGATTGCCTTGAGAACCTCATTCTTCCCAGCAATAATACCCTTTCTAAGCAAAGGTAACTTGATATTCAACCAAGGGTTTATTGCCGTTATAGACGTAGGGTAACCAAAAACGAAAACTTGATTTCCTACTGTGACATCATTTAACAGCTTGACGTTTTCTTCACTTAAGCCAATTATACCGTTCCCTTGTTTTTTAGTCAGCCCTTTAAGACCTTCCATCTTATATTCTCCGGCTACTCCTTTGAGAATCCCAATTCTTATGAAGGCAACGTCATGCGTTGGATGATATTTAACGTGTCCACTTTTAAAGTGTCTTGTCAGCTGTACTTCAATTTCGTTTATTCCTATGCCACCGAAACTTTTGTGTACATTCGAAAACAGAGTGATCTCGTTGCTTCTAAGTTTAAGATTCTGAGACTCTTCATAAAGCTGATTTATAGCTTTTATATAGCTGAAGTGACCAGACTTCGGAGCTGCCTTTATTAATTCGTCTCTTTCGCTCTCCGACATGACACCGTAGAATTTAATTAGAAACTCCTTTTTTTTGTCTTTTTCCCAGAAACATTTGTGTCTTAAGGATGTTGGAAATATAAATATTTTTGGAATACTTACGGAGGTTTCTTTGAATAGAACATGTCTTGCTGTAACAAGGTAAATGGTTTTGTCCTTCACATAGAAGAATCCACTTCCACTACACACACCCTTACTTATTAGTAGGACTGGGTAGGCCAGATTATCTTCCGGAAGAGGTGGTAAGGATTGTGAAATCCCAGGTTGAAGGAGAAATAAAGCAGTGAAAAAAAACAAGATTGCGAATCTAAGTCTTCTGGAGCCATTTTTCATTTTGTGCTCCTTTATTTTTACTGGTTTTGTCAAATTTCATATCCCCATATTTACTTTACAGCCAGTCAGTATATAGTTTCTGTATAGTTTTGAAGAATTAATGAAATATGGCGAAATAATTCTCCATTTAATGATTTTTCAAACGACAAAACCCCACTCCTCTGTGTGAGAAATGGGGTCTTGACTTTTAACTCATAGTTTTATCTTCCTTTATGCGTTTTCCTCTACTCCATTGGGCTAACATAGTGGCAGCTAATCTTTTTGCTTAGCTTTTGCTTCATTTATGTAAGATAAATCTATTGCATTTTCGAATTTTAATTTGATTTGCAAAAATTTAAATGCTTCTGGGGTGACTATGCCGTCTCTTTTGAATATATTGTTGTTCTTGTAAAAATCATAAATTACCTCCAAATCTTTTCTTCCAAGACCCAGTGGGGCGAGCTCTTTTCCGACAATTTTTATGGTTCCCTGCTTATTTTCATAAAAAAAGTCCAATGCTTTTAGCATAGCTGCTAAAAATTTTATGAATTCTTCTCGATTTTCATCTTTATATTTTTCGTTAATAATAATTGTAGTTGCTAAATAATAAGGCACGAACTCAGAAAGAGGAATTAAAGGTATAATGCCCAATTCTTTCAACTTATGCTGCTTGGTAATTGGAAGAATTCCAAAGTCTACATTTTTAGCCTGTAATGCAGAATTTACCTCTTGAAAATCTTTCTGAAAATAAATATTCATACCTCTTTTGCTGAGAGCACTTTTTACAGCAAGTTTTTGTGCCCAATAAGATGGAATTGCCACCTTCTTTCCTTCTAATTCTTTTATATCAATCCCCTTTGCTCCCATTAAAACATATGGGAGTTTTTCTTCTATCGACATTATGCTTTTTACAGGATATCCTGCGCCTATAAATCTAAATGCTACCTTGGCATCAACAAGCCCGAAGGCGGGTCCCCTCTCAGAAGGAGAAACAATCTTATTGATGACTGCAGGACTATTTCCATAATACGCAACAGCTGTATCTAACCCTGCTTCCCTAAAAAATCCTTTCCTCCAAGCTAAGTATATAAGAGCATTGGAAAAGCTTCTTTTTGTTAAAGCCATCCCTTGATTTGCACAATAACTAGCGCATTCAGAAGGCCACGGATAGTCACAATCATCTTCACAATTTGATGCTAATATAGTTGAAAAAATAGAAATGATACCAATGAATACAAAAATTTGAAAAGCTATCTTTTTTAGAAACATTTACTGATCCCCTTTAAAAGAATTCATTCAATCAATTTTATAATACGCATAACTATATAGCCTAAGCCTGTTAACAAAAGGATTGTCCAATTCATTAGTAAATTTACAATATCCCTGGCGGCGCAAATCATTTCTTGTAGTAATGTATCCGTAGATTTTTTATCTTCTTGGGAAAGATCTTTAATTTGATCAGATTTAATTCCCCTTTTGTCTATCATACTTTTTTCAGCCTCAACTTTTTCTTTATATTTCTTAATATCAGAATAAAAATCTTTACCTCCAAAAATGCCAAGAATAACTACAACACCAATCATAACCCAAAATTTTATACTAAATTCATCTTTTCTAAATAGGCTTATCAACAATTTAATAAAAAAACATATTCCAATTAGAATTATTGCGATAAAAAAAAGGCGGAATTGCAAATAGCCAAAGAAATTGAATTTCATAAGAGTAATCGAGTCAGTAATTATATAAAGAGTTTTCCTCGTCAATATTTGACCAGTTAAAACACAATTAGCTTTCCAACCACAAAAAAGAGAAAAAATAAGTAAAATAAATGAGCATGGAATAATTAAATTCGTTGTGATATTTGTTATTGTCTTCTCCCAGCCAGTATTTGATGAAATTTGATTATTCATTTAAGCCACCCTCTTTTATTGTAAAAAACCCCACCTCTCTATGCGAGAAATGGGGTCTTAACTTTTAACTCATAGCACCCTCGATTAAGGGTTATTTCTAGGCATTTTATATTAAAAAAATGCACTATTTGTATAACACGCACATTTTCTTAAAAAAATCAAGGGGGATTTTAGGGGGTATGGAATAGGTATGCGGCATACCTATTTTTTAAATGGAGGCAAATAACAGCTAACGTAGAATACAAAAGGCCATAAGGAAATTAATCCCTATGGCCTGTTGGTTGGTGCTACTGGTTATCAGTAGTTAACAGAACTAGATACTTTAACAGGTATTACAATATTAATTTTATTCTACCGGCCTCTTGGTTATACTGCTGCTACCTTGATCTTAAATGGAATTGAAGTGTTATAAGTATTGTTATTTAATTTGATACAACTACCATTCACTCAAAGGCAGCAGTTGCACTTGCCTTAGATGAATGAGGAATCCTCAGGCTTAAACTGCTTAAACCATGACCTATCAAGACAGAATAAGATTAAAAGAAAAAGATTAATTAGATTATTCACATGACAGAATTTAATAAAAGAAGCCAGTGAACCCATGAGGGTCAGACCTACACTTTTTACATTTTGGTTTCATTCTCTAGAGTCATTGCAATTTTGTCAAATGTGTAGGCCTGACCCCGTTGTTTTTATGCATTCAAGGTTTCGTTTGCTAGTCATAAGTTTTTCGGGTTTTGTAAAGTTCGCAATCATAGCAGAATACTGACATTCTGAAGTCAATCGAGTTTGACATAAAGACCACAATATATTGACTGAGATATTTATAAAAAAGGCAGAGCCAAATGACCCTGCCTTGTGTAATGATTGATTGAGATGATCGGTTATGCCTTTTTGAACTTCCTCCTAAATCCTGCAAGCCCGATCAGGCCAGAGCCAAGAAGCAGCATCGTAGCAGGTTCTGGAACGGGGGCGCTAGAAACCCTATTTGCAACTTCGAAATCTGCAGACACTCCTGTACCAGAAAACGTGCTGAAGAGCAATAATCCTTGAGCCAGATCCGCAGTGGAAGTTCCTGACCAGTTGAGAAAATCTCCGATTCCCGTCGGTGTCCAAAAGTCCGGTACCGGCCCAAATGTCGGACCATTATGATAACCGATGGTCGCGGTATAGTAGGTCCATGAACCTACAGGAAGATCACTTGGATCGCCAACAAAGTTGATTAAAGGAGTAGGACTCGATTTTGCATCACCAAAAACGAGACAGCGCCATGCTTGACCAACTGTCCATGATCCATCATTATTATCCAACACTAACTTAAATTCATAGTCAAACAAACTGCCACCTAAATCAGTCACTGAATAATCGAGTCTTAGTGGCGTTGCTTGGGCACTTATGGCACCAACAATAAAAACAATGCCACATAAAAACACTAATACCTTTTTCATAGTATTCTTACCTCCTTTGGGTTGAAGTGTATAAAAAAAATGATTCATTTTATATGTGCAAAAATCATGCAAAATTAAGCACTTAAAAAATTGCTTAATATTTCAAATAGTTAAGATAACCCTACTGAAGCTCCATCTTTAAATGTGTAAAAGAATACAAACATTATGGGAAATTAATTTCCACTTGTTGGTAAGAATTTGGATACTTTTAATGGAGGGAATTGGGTCAAAGGAAAATATAATTGATATGCGTTTATCAAAGAAAAAGTTTAGTAGATGAGATATTATGATCTACATATTGTGGTTTCTGGTAACGCCTCAAAAGTACACACTACGTGCCAAAGTCTTTAATCTCTATAAAATATAGGTTACCTCTGCTAGTCAAAACCTCAAATATTTTTTTCTTGCATAAAACGGAGTTCCAGCTCATTTAGTATATCTTCTAGATCAAACTAGCCTAATTTATTCTAAAGATTTTTCGCCCTAGGGCGAAACTCTATTCCTAATTTTTCTCGCAAGTAATCTTTCAAAACAAATACTTCAATGTTGTGAAGCATTCTATGGCTTACTAGCATATAATGAGTATAGTCGGAGTCTTCTCCTGGTGGAGTTATTCGAAGTGTTCGATGACTGTGCATTATGTCTGTGACTTCAGCATTATTTCCTAGCCTACAGTCCCAACAAACGATTGTCTTGAGATATTTGAATGAATGGTTAAAGTCAGCGGTCAGTATGTATTTGAACTCAAGGAAGAATATAGAATCCTTGGATAGATCAGTTGGCATCTTTTGAGCTACTAGAGCGTCATAGCCTTTCTTTGTATCGTAGTCAATTATGCGGAACGGAAAAACTGATGGTTTGAGGGCATATACAAGGTTAAACAAAGCGATAACGCCCATTTCGAGGACTGGTTCTATTAATTCGACGCCCTCAAATTTGAAGATCTTTTTTATCATAGCCCTTTTTCGCCGTCTGATGAAATCTTTCTTCTCTTGTTCGGCGGTTTGATATTGTTGTTGCATTTCTACAGCTTCTTCGTATTCCTGATATTCTCGGCTGTTAATTATCTCATCTTCGTATACCTGTTTCACGGTTTCCTCGATAGTGCCTAACAGATCCGGAGGTGTATTTCCAATATCCCCGCGATTTGCAGTTAATCTAAAGTCTTGACAATTCACAAACGAATGATATTTGGTTTCCAGTCTCCTACCTAAGCCTAGCCACTCGTTATATCTCTTTATTGGGATGTAGTCCTTGCAAACCCAAAGTCCATATCTATCCTCAACTTTATACATACCGTACTCTGGAGTTTTTCCATGTACTCGGATCATAGGATTATAAGATCTCTTTGCCTCGTCTCCTTCGATATAAAAAACAATATCTATAGACTTGCCGGGATTATTAATGACTTTTTTCCCTTTAAATATCCACTGTTTCGCATATAGTCTTGTCCAGTCGCCAGTTCCATTTTCCATCAGACTTACTATATCATACTGTTCTTGTGGGAATGGGTGCCCAAATTCGATGGTCTCTGGATTATTCTGACCTAAGCCTTGCAAGATAAGGATCTTATCTATGTTGTCAGAGAATTCTAATATCTTTTCTATTGAGCCAAACTTAGTGAACCAGAGAATATAATCCTTTAGAACGTTGTGATCAAAATCCTTTTTATTTTGATTCATGTTATAACCGCGAATTATAATGTTTGTCCCAGTTTGGTCATTCCTTTTCTTTTCGATGTCATAGCCATACTCAGGAACTTCATTACTCATCAGTTTTTGGAGTGGAGAATCCATTATTGCTAAAACGCTGCATTCTTGGCTGTCGCTAATTATCTCAATTTCGCGGCTATTGAAATATGTTTTCGTGCCGTGCCCTTTATATCCAATTCTATACGGTTGATGTTTAAAAACTGATTTAGGAAAAGTAGTGCGCCCAAGATCAAAAAAAGCTTCAAGTCTTTTTTCATCGAGGCCCACCCCATTATCTTCGATTTGAATAACTAATTCTTCGTCAGGTCGCGTATCATCTTCAGTAATTGTGACTTTAATCTCGGTGGCAACCCAGTCAATAGAATTACTGATTCCTTCCCGAATAGCGTCTCTAGGATCGGTGAAATCACGTGTTATTTCAAGAAACTCACGAGCATTATCTACTTCAGGGCGCCTGTGGTGTAATTTATTTCTATCAATCATTTTATCCTCCTAAAACAGTCCTAATAAATTAATGTTAAAGGGACCAAATAAATAATACCTAGCAACTCCCACAAACGAGTTGACTGGCCGATCAACTTTGAGAATGTTAGCTATTATTTTACTTAGGATGACATTTATGCAATTGTATTCATTCTTGAAATTACCCAAGGCTTAGGATAATAATGATATTGCGCTTATCATTTCCTCTCTATTTTACCTGCTCATACATTAAATTATGTGCTTGACTCCTATGTTTTACTAATAAAAAACCCCAATCCTTTATGAGAGAAATGGGGTTTAGATTTAAATCATAGTACCCTCTATTAAGACTTATTTCTTGGCTTTTTATATCAAAAAATGCACTGTTTGTAGTACACGCACATTTTCTTAAAAAAATCAAGGGGGATTTTAGGGGGTATGGAATGGGTACAGGGGATACCCACTTTTTAAATGGAGGCAAATAACAGCTAACGTAGAATACAAAAGGCCAGAAGGGATTTCTCCCCTCTGGCCTCTGTTGGTATGGTAGGTTAGTATGTGTCAAAAACCAGTTGCTAAAATCTTCAAGACAGAACCACTCCAGCTATCTGCAATATATACCCACCGATTGTAAATACCCAAGCGAACTTATAAAATAAAGGGTGTATAACAGTATGCGAATCAAACGTTCTGCCATTTTCAGTTCTAAGAATTTTTGACTCTATCATTAAAATCAAGCCAAAAAATGATAGACCAAGCCCTAAAATTATCAAACTTTTCCATACTAAGGGACACATAATGACCTCCGGTTCACGATCCATAAGGTTAATATATCATTTCTTTTCTATCACCTATATTTACAATAAATCTATTTTTTTATCGTCAAGGATTTACAAAGGTTACAGCTTGCAAGGGCAGGGATAGAAAAGAAAAGCCCTTATATATTTCTCTACAAGGGCTTTTATAGTTATTGGTTATCTTCTAAGCAGCTTTTTTGAACTTTATATCGAGCTGATCTTTTACCCTAAAAGATATTGGATCGTTTTTATAAGACTCCTTTGCTTGTTCTATACAACTACCATTTACTCAAAGGCAGCAGTTGCGTTTGCCTTAAAATAGTGATTGACAAAATGATACTATAGTTTATCATAAGAATTATCATGAAAATATTTTATAAGCTGCCTTTCAAAAAATTCGTGAAGAAGCAAATAAGGCCTTTCCAACTCATAATCG
>Ga0307378_10012410_pt1 | contig 10873 bp, 14 predicted proteins | sample UN1MG_FD_202238 | JGI IMG/M metagenome (GOLD analysis project Ga0307378, IMG submission 202238) | Soil microbial communities from Risofladan, Vaasa, Finland - UN-1 | ecosystem: Environmental > Terrestrial > Soil > Coastal area > Acid sulfate soil | place: Finland: Risofladan, Vaasa | collected...
ACCGCCAGTCGTCGGCCTCGGCGCTGGCGTTGACGTTGTGCCCTGTAGCGTTGGCGAACTCGACGTTGTCCCAATACCAGAAGTCCTGGCCGTCGGTCGCGAGGCAGTTCGCCGCTGCACCGTCCCCGTCGATGAGGACCTTCGTCCCGTCCACGTCGCCGGCGGCGTTGCAGCCGATCACGCGGATGGGGTTGCCGTCGGTTCCGCTGGCGACGTCGATGTCGATGGCTGCCGCGAGCGTGAAGGTGTTGCGGATGTACCCGACGTCGCCGGCCGTGAGGGTGTCGCAGAGCATTTGCAGGCCAGCGGCGCCCTGCCAGGCGTCGGCCCAGGAGGTCCCGTCGTTGGCCCCCGTCGCCAGCGTGCCGTCCGCGTAGTAGGTGGTCATGCCCTAGCCCTTGATATCCAGCCGCACTTCGATGTTGCCAATCACCGCGTAGACCGCCGTCCCGGCGTCTTCGGTGATGACCGTCTGCACGAAGAGGAGCAGCTTGTCGCCCGCGACAAGGCCCGCGTCGGTGATCGTCGAGGTGTACGTGTTGAACGTGTCCCCGCCGCCGGACATGTCCTGCGCGCCGCCCGAGGCGAGATTCGCCCCCACCGTCCCGTCGTCGCCCAGCTCGTACGCCTCCATCGCGATCGTCTCCGTGATCGCGTTGCCCGCGCCGGACTCGTCCACCTTGCATTCCACCGCCACGGTCACCGTCTCGCTGGCGACGTACTCCGGGGGCAGGGCAAACTCGAAGCAGAGCGTGGTCGTCTCCGTTTCCGAGACGGCCTCCTCGCCCTGGAGGGTGAGCGTGCCGACGCCAATGCCGCCGTTGGCGATCGAGAACAACGTGTCCCCGCCCGTGGCGTCCAGGACCAGCCCCGTATTGGACCGGCAGTTCTGGAGCGGGATTCGGTAGACCGCCGCATCGTCCTGGGTCAAGCCGGCCCGCGCGTGGGTGTGCAGGGCATCGGCATTGGAACTCGTGCCCCCCACCAACGTGTTCTCGTTCGCCGCGGTCATCGCCGAATTCAGCCGGAAGCAGCAGAGCTGCCGGTAATCGGTGATGTCCGCGTGGTCGTAGCTGCCCGACGCGATAGCGATGGTGGCCAGGGGCAAGTGCGGCGTGGTGGACGAATCGGGGAAATCGCTGGTGGACGTGTCGATCGTCAGCGTCCCGGCGTTGTTGTAGAGCCAGATGTAGTTCGTCTGGTTGTCGGTCAGGGCGTTGCCCGTGCTGCCGGCGTAGGAGAGCGTGGTATCCCCGTACTCGACCTTGCCCGGGCGAATGCCATAGGTGGCCGCGCCGTCCTGGTAGACGCGGAAGCGATTGCCCAGCGCCTTGGCGAGCCGGGCGAGCTTCTCGGCCTGCCGCGTTCCGTTGACGTTGAACGTGGAATCACCCAGCGCGTGGTAGACGAAGGCCAGGTCGCTGTCGGTGGTGCCCTCCAGGGCGTCGGTTTCCGTGGATGTCAGTTCGGTTTCAGCCATCAGGCGATATCCTCAGAAGGGGTCTGCGTCAGGGCCAGCGTATCGCTGCCCTGCGTGTAGGCCGACACGGCCAGGTCGTCCGCTGGCCGGGCGTAGGTGTCCACAACGACGATGGATTCCGAGGCGGTGGAGACGTTGCCGGCGAGGTCCTCGACCTCGACCTTGATCGGATAGGTTCCGCGAACCAGTGGGGGCGTGATGTATCGCAGATAGTCGACGCCGAAGCCCCAGTCGTATCCCCAGTTGTACCCCCATCCCGGCGTGTTGGAGGCGCTGTAGCCCCAGGCGCCGCTGCCCCAGTTGAAGCCCCATCCGTAGGCCCCGCGGCCGCCGGGGAACACGTCGGCCTCGTGGAGCTTCGTGGTGGCACTGGCGCCGCCCTTGGCCCCACGGTACACCCGCCACTTGTCCCCGGGCTTGCGGGCATCGGACACCGCCAGGGTCATATCGACCTGAATCCGGTTTCCGTAGGTGTCCGCGGTGCCGAAGGCGTCGGACCAGTAGTCAGTTGTCTTGTTCTCTGTGTCAACGGCCAGCAGAAGAATCGGGGCGTTCGAAGCGGCTTGCTGAAGTACGAAGCAAACAACGCCGTCTTCGGGTTGCTGCCAAGCGACCAAGTCTCCGGAGACGTAGCACTGGACGATCCTGTCGGGGTGCTGCGTATGCGCGGTCACGACCAAACCGAGGTCGATCTCATCGATGCGGGAAATGGTGATGTCGGTGGCGTAGTAAGCCATGTGTTGGTGACCTATAGAGCCCTGGCCGCAGCGAGGAACGCTCGCGAGGAACCGGCTCGGCCGGGGACATATCTCACGGATCGAGATCTCGGATCGTGGCCTGCACGCGGACGATTGCCTCGTAGTTCCCGCCGACGCGGGTGTAGCGCATGTCGCTGACGGGCCGGTAGGACGTCAGCACACACGCCGGATACGTGTGGCCGTCCACACCGACATAGGCACTGACGCGATGCGCCACTTTCGCCTGGAGTGTCCTCAGGGAGTTCTTGAGGGCGGCCTGGGCATCCAATGTGAGAGCTGCCGGCGTCCCTCTGTAGATGCCCGTAACGACAATATCACGGCCGGCGGAGCAACTCGTTTGCACGAACTCGCCCTGTACGCCAGGCATCGTCTCGCTTCGGACGCGCGGCGTCGGCGAGCCAATGCGCTCGGCGGGCGCATCGGTCGTGAGGACTGTGCCGTCGAAGGTTGGGTTGGCCATCGAGAGATTACCTGTCAAACGGTGATCGTGTTCTGGAAGCCACTGGCACGAATGGCAAGGCCGGCAGGATCGAGCTATTCCATATCGTCTGTGCTGCCGCCTCGCACCGCGTTTGTGTTGGCAACGTCGGCGAATCTACCGTGCTGGTTGTCCGCGTTGATCTTCTCGTCGTGCACGATGGTGATACTTTGGCCCTGTGGGCGGGCCTCCTGGCAGGCGTCTGTCGGCAGCACATCGGCTTCCTGTTCTGAAAAGTCCATCGTGTGACTGCCGCGGGGTTGGCCACACTCGGGGCAAAGCTCCTGTTGTGCGATCTCGGCCCGCTCAACGAAGCACAGCGACTCCGGATCATCCACCGCGCCGATGCCGCGGCGCGAACTCGACTCAAGCCTGTTCACCGCCTCGAAGTCCATCAAACGATCGACGGCTCGGATTCGGCGATGAAGGGCAGCGTAACGCTCGATGCCGAACCCCGGCCAACGGTTGCGTCGAAGCCACCGATGGACGCGTTGGGGACCGTCACTGTCTTGTCGCTGCCGCCCTGGACGTCCTTCCAGGTGAACGAAAGGGTTCCCGTCTGCCCCTGAACGGCATGGGCGCTGGTGGGATCCAGCAGCGTGATCGTGCCGCTCGTACGGCCGGCGGTGTGTCGCGCTACCGACTCGTGGGTGTCGTCATCCCCGGCGGCGTGAATCTCACTGTACCGCACGGAGATCACGACCGACTCCACGCCTGTGACCGAGCTGCTGCCAAGCGTGACGTTCTGAGGGTTGTGATACACGTGGAAAGCCATGGTTTCCTTCTCCCAAGGAAGTCAGTGGGACGTCCCGTTGCCGAGGACGAACCCGATCTCGACCGGCAACTTGCATAGTGCCCAGGGCTGGCCTACGGCCGTATCGATCTCAGGGCGGCCCCATCGGATTCGTTTGTGGTAGTGTTCACCGTCTCCCCAGGCGCAGGAGTCCGCGGGTGGGTCGGCTTCCACGGCGTTGATGGCCACGTTCTTCAGGCGCAGGACCTCTTGCAGCCGCAGGGATTCATCCGCTGCAGCACACTCCACCATCGCCGCCACGGTCAACTCCAGGACAACGCAGCAGCCTCGCACGTCCTCCGGGGAGTCGTCTTCCCGCGTGGTCAGATACCTGAGGATGGCGATGGGAGAGTCGTGTAACAGGCACTGAGCGGCCTGCGCATCCGACGCAGTAACCGCGACGGACCGGAACACGGCATCCGAGTCGATTGTGGCATTGCCGAGAGCGGTCTTGACGGCTTCCACAATGGACCAGTCGATATTCGCAACGGTGATAGCGCTCATTCTCCAGCTCAGCTATGCTCGGGAGGCCTGGACGATTCTGCGGAATAGAAATCAGACGCGCGACTGTCGGACGGCGCCGGGGAGGCTGTGTCCCGCGGCATCGCCATCTCCCGGCCGGACGGCAAGAACCAGCGAGGCCATTGCCCTCTCGTACTCCCCGTGGTGGTAATCGCGAAGTCGGCTGTACATGGTGTCGCCGCCCATCTTGTGGCTCCGCCCGATCGCGATGGCCAAGGCGCGGTGCGCGCAGGCCGATCTCAATTGAGCGGGATTGGCGATCCGCCGCAGGTCAGGGTAGCTGTGCGAGGCATTCTGTATGAACCACGCTTCGGCGGCACCATGCCCGCCGAGCTGGTCTCGGAACATCGCGGTGGCCCTGGCGAGAAGATCCTCACCGGCCAATCGGACGAACTCCGCACAGCCGACGGTGGAGTCGTAGCCCGCGAGCGACTCGATCCCGTCCCACAGGGCGTCGAGGTCCTCGTCAACGCAGAGGGCCACCTGCACCGGACAGACGTCGTCGGCCCGGTACCGGTGTATCCACAACGACCCCGTCATGCCGCTTGAATTGGCCTCGGAAAGCGCCACCTCGACGGCGCCGGCGCCGGTGCCGTCGAGGCCCGAGACGTCGGCAGGCCCGGTGGCGACCTTGTCCGAGGCGCCGCGAGACGCCTCCTTGTAGAGGTCGGCCGTGACAATGTCGCCGCTGCGGTTCATCTCCAGCCAGAGCAGCCCGCCGCCCGTATTCTCGCCGTCCTGTTTCGTGCTGATCCCTGCCAGCCGCCAGCGCGAGGTCTGAAACGAGTTGCTTCGGTCCTCGTAGCAGATGATGGATTCCCATTTACGTGCCATGTGTGACCTTTCGCAGAAGGGCGCGCAGGTGTCTTCTGAGCTCCTGGGTTCTCACTGTCGGAAGGCCGGCGACGATTCTCGCCAGCGCCTCGGCATGGGTCACGACGCGGACCTCTCGCGGGAAGTCCCGCCGAAGTCTATCGAGCTCTTGTTTCATCTGCCGCAGCGTGCCCTCGACGTGCCAGGGATTGCTGCCGTAGAAGCTCGTCTTCTCGCCGCTGTATTCGGCGTCCATGCCGAGCAGATACACGGGTCGGCACTTCAGCGCCAGAGCCCACCGCGCCGCACAACAGCCACTGTTCCCGCAGCAGACCAGCGTCGTGGGCGTCGAGGCCCGCCGGATCGCCGCATCGCCCACCCACGTTTCCAGGCCGTGATGAAGCGGATTCCGGGCCACGGAGGAGTCACAAACCAGCACGGCGCCCGAGGCGTCGATCTCGTCTCCGTCGTCCTGATACACGCTGCTGTCGATCCACAGGATGACCGTGGGGACGAACCCGCTGCGCAGAATCCGATTCACGCCGATGGTAAACTGCCCGCGAAGAAGGCCCAGAGCGCCGACCGGCAACGTGGGACCGTTGCCCAAGATGAACGCCGGACCGGTCACCTTCTGGACTTGATCGCCACCTTCCGCGCGATGTCCTCGTGCATCCTGCGGATGTCTCGCTTCTCGGCGTCGGTGAGCCCCCGGGCCTTTTGCAGTTCGGCGATCTGCTGTGCCGAACGGCGCTCGACGGTGTTGCGGTCAAGAGGCACGGGAGTTCCTCCGCCCTGTCTTCTGTTCATCCTGCCCGGTTCCGCCGGCAGACCCGTCGGGCACGTTGAGCCCCTCGGCCTGCATGCGTGCGTAGACGGCGGTCGTGGTGGCTTCCGCACGGCCTTCGAGAGAAGCGATTTCCTCTTCGACCGGGGCATGCGGCTCGGCGAGAGGATGCTTGAAGCCTTTCTCCGACTGGTACCAGCCCAGCTTGGAGATGCCCGGGTGGCCGTTGATGTGGTCGTCGATCGATACCCAGACGAGGCACTTGGCGTAAGCGCTCTTGCCCTCGGGGGTCTGAGTCTTCCGCCACCTGCCGGTCCACATTTCCACGGCGCTGTTCCGCCGCACCACCCCGGCCACCTGGCCGGGAATCTGGGGCGCACCCGCCGGCGCGAACCGCCAGACCGATCCCTTGTCACAGACCAGAAACCGCCTGCCTCGGAGGACCCGAAAGGCGACGGGGCGTCCGTCGGGGCCGGCCAAGCGTCCGCCGCGGAGCGACATATCGGCCAGGATCTCCCGGACCTGCAGTCTTTCGGAGTCGGTCAAATCGTAGAGGTCTTCGTACATCGCGTTCCTCCCTGGCTGGGTCCGGCGAGGCGCCCCGAAGGGCGCCCCACCGTAGACCCCAGTGGTAGTCTTCCGTTCGTGCGTCAGCCCGATTCGTCGGGACTACGCATCCGTGATGATCGGCACGCCGTAGGTGTCGACGTTCTCGCCCACGCCGTAGGCGATCGTCGCGACCACCTCCGTGCTTCGTGCCGAGGCATCCCGTTGGTACTCCACGCGGAGCGGCCGGAGCTGGACCAGCGTCATCGCTTCCGGAACGAACATCGCCCCCGCGCGGTCGGCGCCGGAGTTGGCGGCGTCGACCTCCGTGGTCACGTAGATCGGCACGCCGCAGAACACACCCCAGAACCCGTTGCTCGAGACGCCCTGCGGCAGTCGCCCTTCCCGGACGAGCTCGTGCAGGTTGGTGAACACCGCGGCGTTGTTCGAGGTGGACGTCAGGGCGTTGAACAGGTCCATCTTCTGGACCGGATGAAGCACGCAGACCATCTGCCCGGGAGCGTTGTTCAGCTCGATGGTGTAGATCGCCTCGATGAAGTCGGCGATCGTCAGGTCACTTCCGGAGGTGCCGACCTCGCCGCTGCCGGAGCTGTTGAGCCCGGCGAACAGGGCGCACAGGTCCCCGTCCACCTTCTGCGCGATCGCCCGGCCGGAGCTGCGGGCCCAGACGGCCAGGTCGCTGACGACCGCCGTTTCGAGCGCCAGGTCGGTCACCTCGGTGCTGAGGCCGACCTCGCCGACGGTGATCGACGCGGTCGTTGTCGGGGTTCGCGCGGCCGCGGAGATGTCGTCGCCTTCGGCCACGCTGGCGGCTGTGGTGGTCGGGAGCTGTGTCTGCTCCCATACCTTGCCCTGGCCGGCGTTCAGGAACTCGCGCTGGACAAGGTCCGCCACCACGGTGTTCGGGCGGGCTTCCTGGAGGACGTCCGCCGAGATGAGTTCGCTCGGCACCCATGCGTCGAGCGTAGTGGTATTCGTCAGAGCCATGAGAAGCTATCTCCTAGAGGTATCCCCCGCCGCCGGCGGAGTCCCTGCCGAGAATGGCGTCGCGCTGGTGCCGGGTCATCCGGTTGGCAACGCGGAGCCGCTCGTCCGGCGGCAGGGCGAGGAACTCGGCCTTCGTGCGAGGCATAGAGTCGATGTTGACTGCCAGACCCCCGGCCTGCTTTGCGCCGCTGCCGGGGGTAACCGTGGATCGGAGAAGGTTGGCGTTCTCCACCTTCGCCAGGAACAAGTCGACGAATCGTTTGATGTCTGTAACGCGCTGCGGGCCGTCAAAGAGGGGCTGGTCGTCGTCATCGACGAACTCGGGCACGAAACGGTTGTCGTCCGTTTCGACCGTCCGCACGCGATCGCGCAGCAGAGCGACCACCTGCTCCGGGTTGATCGCATCGGCACGTGCGGCCGCGACCCTCAGCTCCTGGTCTCTGTGCAGGTCCAAAAGTTGCCGTTGGAGTGCCTCCTTGCGGGACTGAAGGTCTTCGATCCGAGCCTTCAGCGGCTGGCGAACTCGCTGGACTATGGCCTGAGCATCCTGTTCCTGTTGGGCGGGAGAAACTCCCGCCTCCTGCTGGAGCCTCTTCCAGTCCTGGAACGCTCGCAGCTCTCCATCACTGGGCGTCGCGCGGAGACGGGCAAACAGCTCCTCGACCTCCGCCGCCAGTTGCCGGACCTTCTCCTTGGCCGCCTGCCGCTGGCTGACGACCTTCTGGAACTCGGCGCGGGAGACCGCTGCCTCCTCGCCGAGGGCGTTTTGCGAGGCGTCCGCCCCGCCGGGTGATTCCTGCTGCGTCAAATCAACCGATGGCCGCACGTTCCGGGAAGCCGATCCGGGCCCCGCGGGCGGCTTGCTTGGAAACTCTTCGGGCATTGCTGGTTCCAGAGAAGGGTCCATATTCTTCCGTTTCTGTGTTCACCGTGTCGGTAGGCTGTGGCCGCGGCGGCCGACGAGCCGTCGCCACCGGCTCCGCGCGGTATCGATCAGCGGCTGAATATTGCGGCGGATCAGCTCCGCCGGATGCCACGCGCTGGCGAGCCATTGCCGGTTTCGCCGGCCCATGTGCTGGAGCGCGGCGGGACCGAGGCGGATGAGGTCCACAAGCGTCTCGTGCAGTTGGATGGGCTCGGCCACGTTGAAGGGGTGTCCGGAACCGCCAGTCATCCGTTGGATGTTCCACGTCCTCAAGCTGTCGCAGTTGTTGACCACCACGCAGCCCAGCGCGAGGGCCTCCAGGCTGGTGCGGCCGTAGGATCCGTCAACGGATCCGTCGACCACGATATGGGCGGCGGCCATCCGCCTGAGCTTGTCGGCGAGGGACCGTCCGACAACCAGGTCCACCTCGGCATTCAGGTCGGCCAGCGCCGCCGGCACCGTCTCGCCGGCCGGGCCGTCTCGGCGGGCGTCGGCTCGATCGGCCGGACAGTACGCGATGCGTATCCGCTCCGCAGGTTTCTCGCCGACCTGGTAGAACCGATGTCTCAGGGGCACCAGCTCGGGCAGGGGGCGAGTCTGCGTCTGCCGCATCGGCAGAAGCCCGCCCGACATGCCCCAGGGCCATCCGTTGGAGGGGCATGCCTCATCGCCTCGCGGCCGATGGGTCCACACGACGGTGGGCTTCCTTCTGGGATACCAGGGCTCGTCAACCGGCCAGACCTCGTGACAGACGACCGCGTCGGCGCCGTCGAGCCTGGCCACCGCTCCGCCGACGGGGGGCATGTGGTAGTCCGTCGGCACCGTTCCGCCGTCCGGGTAGTTCTCCGGCGCGATGCAGAAGCTGTCGAACCCCGCCTCACGGAAGGCCTCCGCCGCAGCCCAGGCCGCTCCCTCGAGGGGAGTGAGACTGACGTGAGCGATAACCATGGGACCCTCAGGAGTATCCAATCGGCAGCCTGCGCCGGGGTCTGGCGGGAGCCTCCTGTCCGGAGTGCTCCCGGCGGGCCCGTAGGCGCGTCGGTTCAGTCGCGGTTTCCGTGCCGGCCGCGCCGGGGACCGTTCCCACGGTGCGTCAACGCGGCAGCATCAATCTGCTCCGAAATCCGTCGGTGCTGCGGGGAGCCTTCGCGCGCCAGCATGTTCGCCAACTGCCGGGCCATTTCCCGGGTGATCTCGGTCAGCCCCGAGGCCACCGGCCCGCACTCGGCGACCCACTTGCGGAGGTTGTCCAGCATCTCGCCGACGGGCTCGAGCACGAAGTCGCGGTTGTACGTCACCGCGTAGCCCAGCTCCTCGGCGGCACGATGCGGGGCGATCGGCTTGCCCGTGGCGAGCACGACGGCCTGGCGCATCATCTCCCGCTCGACGCGCTCGCAGTGGGAGGCCGTAGCGCGGAGCTCGTTGTCCAGGTCCGTACGCTCGATGGCCAGCTTCAGGCCGCTTCCAGCGGTGGCGTTGATCTCGGCCATCCCCCCGCGGAACTTCAGCAGCCGCAGGATCTCCCCGAGGTACAGGAGCAGCCATTTCCTCTTCTCGACGATGTGCCCGACGCTGCCCTGCACGACGTTGAGCGTGGCGGTAGGAGCCTGAGCGGAGATGAGCATGCCGCCGCCGTAGGTGTCCGGCAGTTCGCCTTTCTGGAACCCCGTGGCGAGCCACCGGGGCACCGAGGCGAGCAGTTCCGCATCCGCCTGGCTTTTCAGGTTCATGGCCACCTTCGCCACGACCGCCGGGCGGGTCAGCAGACTCAACGGTATGCCGCCCTGCCCGGACTTCTGCGATTCGGAGAAGTAGAATTTCACGATGGGCGGCTGGCCGAGGGCGTGCGACGCCTCCCGCAAGAGGGAGACGTGAACGTCCTGAGCGTCGCCCTCGCCGGACGGCACCTGCACCGCTCGCCAGAGCCGGTACCCCGTGGCGGTCAGGGTCAGGAAGTCCGTCCGGTTCTGCGGGTCGGGCAGGCTGGCGGCCAGCTCGTCCTGCAGGGCCGCTCGTCCGAGGCAGTAGCGAGCCCATACGAAGTTCCGAGAGCCGTTGACACCCCAGTCCGGGCGTTCCAGGGGGGTGAACTGCATGAAATACGGGCCGACCCGGTGCCGCACCTGGTCCCGCTTGGTCCGGATGCGCACGCCCTCGGGCACATCGGCAACCTGGGTGACGATATCCGCACCCGTGACGTAGTAGTTCCACACGGCGCGCCGCATGAACTCGTCCAGCGGCGTGCCGTCGCCGTCGGCATCGTGGATCAAAGGCTCGATGACCCCTCGATGCCTGCTGGAGGGATCCACCGACCGCCGGGGCGGTGTTCGCCAGAGGTTGTCCACCCGGATTCGCACGCCGTCGCGGCACATGTCCAGAGGCACCGACATGGTCCGCCGATAGGCGTAGTCGTCGTCGTGTTCCCGGGCCGAGAACCTGGGCAGGTACGTCCCTCGCATCAGGACGTCCAGCGTCATCTCCGCGGCGTCGATCTCCAACTGCCATCGCGCCTTGTGGAGGCGATGCAGTCGACCCTCGTTGAACGGGTTGAAGTCTGTCTGCATGTTTCGTCCTGGTAGCCGGTTCCGGGAGCATCCTGGCAGCCTCGGGCCGCTCTACGCGTAGCTCATTCGCCGCATTTCCGTCCGCATGGGCGCCCAGCAGTTGACGAGGTAGTACCGAAGGGCGTCCATCGCGTGCTCGCCCGGCTGCGGCTTGACGGGCTCGTCCACGTACTCGCCGTTTACCCGGCGGTTGCGATACGAC
>Ga0307378_10012411_pt1 | contig 10873 bp, 6 predicted proteins | sample UN1MG_FD_202238 | JGI IMG/M metagenome (GOLD analysis project Ga0307378, IMG submission 202238) | Soil microbial communities from Risofladan, Vaasa, Finland - UN-1 | ecosystem: Environmental > Terrestrial > Soil > Coastal area > Acid sulfate soil | place: Finland: Risofladan, Vaasa | collected...
AGTCTCCGGCACCTGGACGGTTACGCTTGTCTCGCGGGCCTTGCGGTCGCGGAAGACAATCAGCAGCAAATGTGGTAGCCCAAACGCCAGCGTCGCCAACGTAGTGATGATATGCACCGTATCCCAAGCGTAGCTGATGCGCGTGCCCAAGACCGACTGGTAAGTGAGAATGAGACCCGAAACCAGACAGAGAACGAGCGCCACGGCCGCAAAGTATCCCAGCAGCTGGATGTGGCTCATCCGGTCGCGCCAGTACCGGCGCCAGTGGCGAACCAGGTACCAAATGCACGGAACCAGGAACACAAGCCCCGCGAGCGTGTGAATGAGCACCATCACTTGGTTGGGCACGTTGAAGGGAAGAAGCCAGATAGAGAGTCCACTGAGGGTGGAAAACAACAGAAACCCTGCCGCGATGATGGCCAGCGGCGCACGCCATTCCTTGGCGCGTTCCGCCCAGCGATTCTCGGCAGTTCTGGGGAATGGATTCGCGCCTGGTGATTGAGAGTTGGGTTCGTCCATGCGCCCCTCCTTCAACTAGAGTCCTTGGATACGGACAGCAAGGAATTCTTGTCTGTCCTTGCCCAACACCCGACGGAGATTCAAAAGGAGTTCAGAGAACCAACGAGTCAGTGAGCGCGAATTCAATCAGGATTCAAACCACGCCATCCTGTCCCATTCCTGCCCGCGCCATGGCCGACACTAGTTCCTTAGCTGGCGTCGGTCAATTGTTCAAATGCACTAGCTCTTGGATTTTGTTGCAGGATGTTGCACTTTGACTGTGACTTCCGTCACGCGATGATGGGACGAATTGTCCATGGCCGCACGACCGTTGGCGGGCCATCAACCCAGCAAGCCGATGCGTAACTCAGGCTGGTGTTCAGATCGGAGGCGGACGATTTCCTAAATCAGTCCCCGTCGGATGGCGTGCATAACGGCTTCGAGGCGGTTCTTGGTTCGCAGTTTCCGGTTGACGTGATGGATGTGGTTGCGCAAGGTTCGCGCCGTTATCTCCAGTTGTCTGGCGACGTCTTTGGGACTCTTCCCTTCCGCGAGGAGGCCCAAAATTCTCCGCTCTTGCTCGGTAAGAGGCGTAGCCGGCGCGGCGCGCGCCGGATCCTCGGCGTGGGATGCGAGTTGTCTGGCGGCCAGCAGGAAGCTGTGAGTCAACTCCTCGCTCTTCTTTCGCCGGGCGATATCGCGGGCGAGATGAACGATCAAGCGGCGGCTGGTTCGATCGTCCTGAAAAACCAGGATCGACACATTCACCCAGACTCGATTTCCGGAGCGAGCCTGGACTTCCATATCGTAGTTGGGGACCTCGCGGCGGGCGGCCACGCATTCCCGGACTTCGCACCCGTCGGAGCACACCATCGTGCCCAACGCGCCTCGGCCGCGGAAGAGATCTGCGCAGCGTTTTTCGAGGACTTCCGCGGAAGTATAGCCAAAGAGCTTTTCGGCAGCGCGGTTCCAGGAACAGATCATGCCCTGCTGATCCACGGTAAACGCGGCGTCAGCCGTGCCTTCCAAGAGTGAGAAGAGTTCCTGTTCCAGCACCGCAACTCTCCGTCAGAATTCTTCCGGGGCTACGAATAGGTTGTCAGAAAATTCGGACCGGCGAAGACCACAATCCCCACCCCCAGGATAGGGGAAGCCGAAAGGTGTGTCAACGCCGAGAGCGAGCGGTCCGTGCTATTGCGCCGTGTAACCGCCATCGACCATCAGCGACGCACCCGTGATGTACGATGCCTCATCAGAGGCGAGAAAGAGAACGGCGTGGGCAACTTCGCGGACGTTTCCGATTCTTCCCAAGAGAGTCTTCGCTCCTTCCTCGGCATTGAACTGCTCGAAGGTGGTTCCTATACTGTCGATGTGCCGTTGGCTCGCCGCGGTCAGGATGGTTCCCGGGCAAACACAATTGACCCGAATCTTGTGGGGTCCCAGGTCCATCGCCATGTTGCGAGTCATCTGCAGGATGGCGGCTTTCGTGGCGCTGTAGGCGAAGAAATTCGGCTGGGCGACAAAACCGGAGATCGAGGCTAGGTTGACGATCGCCCCTCCTCCGGTCTTCTTCATCTGCTCAACCGCGTACTTGGTCACCATCGCCGTCCCTACAACGTTCACCCCCAGCGAGCGGCGCCAGTCCTCAACGGTGGCCTCGAATCCCTTGAGAACAAACGTCGCTGCGTTGTTCACCAGAACGTCGATGCGGCCGAAAGTTTCGACCGCTTCGTCGGCGATCTTTCTGGCGTCCGCCTCGCTCGAAATATCGGCGTGGATGAAGTGGCTCGAACCGCCCTTCTCCCGGATCTTGGCAGCGGTCCTGGCGCTCGACGCGGCATCGACATCGACGACAACAACCTTCGCGCCTTCCTCTCCAAAAAGCTCCGCTGTCCCCTGTCCTATCCCCGCACCCGAGCCCGTGACCACAGCCACTTTGCCCTTCAACCGCATGTGCCCCTCCATTGCGGCAAAACCCCGGCATCACGGTTGTGCCGCCACCAGCCCAAAATAGTCTACCCTCAACCAGCCCGCCCCCCAGCGGCTCTCAATCATGGAGCCAGGTGCTTGAACGGGATGGCAAAAAGCCGCAAGAGGCCTCGCCTCTCCCTTCGTTTCTGCCCGCAGATGCTACTCCATGGAGACCCACGCACGCCAGTGCCGTTTTGTTCGCGGTTTCTCATGAGCGCCGGGCTTCTTTCTCCAACCGTGAGGACCCGGGCTTTTCCCACGATGCGCAGCCTTATTCGGGATATCCACTCGACTTGGTTGGTCCTAGGTTGAAATTGGGAGAGCGACGGGTTAGGCTTTGGGTCGAGTTCGAAGCGTTATGTTGTTCGGAGTTCCCCGGCCTTGTCGACGGCGGGCGCGCAAGGAGGCTTCCACTTCAGCAGCTCAAACACCATCATCACGAAAGGTCTTTTCCACATGAATCTCAAAGATCGAGTTGCGATTGTCACGGGCGCGGGCCAAGGCATTGGAGAAGCCATCGCCCTGCGCCTGGCCGGAGCGGGCGCCGATGTGGCTGTGGTGGATTTGAATCTCCCTCTGGCCGAAGCGGTCGCACAGAAGATCCGCGACCTCGGCCGGAAGTCCATTTCTGTTCGATGCGACGTGTCCCGCGCCGCCGAGGTCAACGCCATGCGCGACCGCGTGCTGACCGAGCTGGGCCGCATCGATATCCTCGTCAACAACGCGGGCATCGCGGGCAAGAACGCGCCGCTGCTCGAAGTCAGCGAGGAGGAATGGGACCAAGTCATGTCGGTCGACGTGAAGAGCGTCTTTCTCTGCTCGAAGGCCGTCCTGCCGCACATGATCGAGCGGCGATACGGGAGGATTGTGAATGTCGCCTCCATCGCCGGGAAGGAAGGAAATCCTAATCTGGCGCCTTATTCGGCCGCCAAGGCCGCGGTCATCGGCCTTACCAAAGCTCTAGCCAAGGAAGTGGTCCTCAATGGAGTTCTGGTGAACTGCGTCACGCCGGCGGTTATTGAAACTCCGATCCTGAAGCAGCTCACCGCCCAGCAGATCGAGTATATGACCAGCCGCATCCCTATGGGGCGCGTGGGACGGCCTGATGAGGTGGCGGCGGTGGTCCATTTCCTTGCCTCGGACGACGCGAGTTTTGTTACCGGCCAGTGCTACGACGTGAGCGGCGGGCGGGCGACCTACTAACCCCCGCCCCTGGCTCTCCTCCGGGCTTGGCTGCGCTTTGGGTTCGTCGGTGTCCCTCGTGGGTTCGTATTCGGGGGGCGAACCCAAGACCGATCGTTTGTTTTCAACAACTTGCTAGCTTCGTTCCGTCAAAAAACTATCCTTTTTCGCCCCACTTTCGCCCTTTGGTCGCCTCGGGGGCATTTTTCTCTCCGCTGCCGCGGCATGGAGCGCCGCGATTTACGTCCCAACTGCCGATCGGGTGCCAACGTACTGCTCCGCAATATAGGCTACAACGTAGCCTATCACCGAAGAGGGCTCGTGTCAAGGCGCCGCGTCGCCGTCGCGGCGACCGTGGCCGTGCGCGCGCTTGTCATTCTAAGCGATAGCGAAGAATCTGCATCTCGTTCCTCCGCTACCCGCCGACGTAGGGGCACAGCAGCCTGGACCCCAGAGGCTGCGTCTACCAGGGTGCCCCGTGCCCTCCCGGCATTTAGATACGCCACGGTGGGGCGTCTCCCATGCGTGAATGAGACTGCCACCACCAAGGCGCCAAGGCACAAAGCCTTTTGTGGCCCTCACCTCTGGTCAAACCGATCTTCTTGGTGTCTTCGTGTCTTGGTGGTTTGTGCCAGCGGGCGAATTCGCTCAGCGAGCGGCTGGGTTTCTCTCGACGATTCCCTTTCCTTCCTGAATGACGACGAACTGATTGGCGGCGAGGTTTTCCACCTTGTCGACGTGGCCGCCCGGCCACTGGACTTCGATCAGGTCAACTCGCGCTCGCTTCTCCAGACCAAAGTGAAGCCGCCGGTCGCTGTCGGAAATATAGCTGCCTCCGCAGCGCACTTCGCCCACTTGGACCAAATCGCCCGCGACAACCTTGACCCGCGCGCCCAGGCCCTGGAGGTTGAGCTTGAAGCCGACCGTTTGGATGGTGATCCAGTTGTTTTGATTGCCGCCCTCGTTGCGAAGAATCATCGGCGCACCATCGATGTTCTCCACGACCAGGTCAACGTCGCCGTCGTTGTCGATATCCCCGAAACCCACTCCGCGGCTCACCTGACGGGCCGTCAACGCCTCGCCCGTCGAATTGGCAACTTCCGTGAAAGTTCCATCCCGGTTGTTGCGAAAGAGCAGTTTGCGCTGCGTATAAGTCGTACCCAAACTGACGTTTTCCATCTGTGGGTAGACATGGCCATTCACTACCAGCAGGTCCACCCAGCCATCATTGTCATAGTCGAAGAATTTCGTGGACCAACCCACGAAAGGGAAACTCACCTGCGCGATCTTCGAGGCGTAGGAAACGTCCGCGAACGTCAACTGGCCTTCCTGGCGGTACAAAGTGTTGTATTCGTCGGAGAAGTTCGTGACGTAGATGTCTGGCTTGCCATCATGATTGTAGTCGCCGATGGCGACCCCCATGGAGCCTTGCTCGTTGCCGTCCTCGCCGACGGCCGTGCCGGCAAAGAAGGCGTCCTCGGTAAAGGTGCCGTCGCGGTTGTTCCTGTAAAGGAAGTTCGGCCAAGCGTCGTTAGCCACGTAGAGATCAACCCAGCCGTCTCCGTCCAGATCGGTCCATTGCGCTGTGAGCCCAAAGCGGCCCTCGGGGTCGCTGACTCCGGCTTCCTGGGTGACGTTGGTAAAGGTCCCATCGCCGTTGTTCCGAAACAACGAGTCCCCGGCTCCCGGCAGTCCGCGCGGCCCGCACTGGACGGGGACGCCGCGGAAATTGCAGAATTTTCCTTTGCCGAACTCCGGGAGATCGTCGAGGTGGAAATCCACGTAGTTAGCGACGAAGAGGTCCAAGTCGCCGTCGTTGTCGTAATCGCCGAAGGCCGCGCCCATGGACCAGCGCGTGTCATCCACGCCTGCCTTTTGGGTGACGTCGGTGAAAGTTCCGTCGCCGTTGTTGTGGTAAAGCCGGTTGGAGCCCAGACAGGTAACGTAGAGGTCCACCCACCCGTCGCCGTCGTAGTCTGCGGCCGCTACACCGTGCGCCCAGCCCGGTGAGGCGAGCCCGGAGCCTTCGGTCACGTCTGTAAATGTCCCGTCTCCATTGTTGCGATAAAGGGCGCTCGGGGCCTTTTGAGGATCGTTGGCCGCGTCCACGGTCAGGCTGTTGGTGAAGTAGATGTCCAGGTAGCCGTCGTTGTTGAAGTCGAAGAGGGCCACTCCCCCGCTCATGGATTCGATGATGTACTTCTTCTCGGGAGCGGAAAAGTATTTGAAGTGGACGCCGGAAGTTTGCGTAATGTCCACAAACTTTACGCCCGTGCCTCCCCCCTGCACCGCCCGCGACGAACTCCAAAGCGCGTGGCAGACGAGAGCTGCGAGCGCGACGGTCAGCAATGTGCGCAAAACGTGACGATTAGGTCTGTAGCCGGGAGACCCTGGCAATATACCTCATCGCTGTGAGCCGTCCGAGCAATCTGCTCCGACAAACAGTATGTGACAGCCCACACCCGTTGACAACCGCGAAATACCCACTAGGAATGGCTCGGAACGGGGGAGAGGCGGCCCGCCGCGGAGGCTGGAGCGGCCGGGAAAAAACCGCAGCTCCGGGAGCCGGACCAGCGCGTTTGCTTCATGTTGCGCTCTGCCGCCGGTTGGAAGACAATGTCCTGCCCTTTCGCGTTCAGCGACGAATGCGAGGATCTCCGAAGGGCGGAGCATAATCCCTCGCTTTCTTCGCGAGAGCGAATTTCTATAATGCCGTCACTTGCCACGCTCAAAGCTAAATGGTTCTGGTACTCGATTCTCTGCGTCCTTTGCTGGGGCGGGTGGGCGCTTGCTTCGAAGATCGGCTCAACGGAAATCCCCGCCGACACCATGCAGTTCCTCTTCACATTTGGAGCTCTGCCCGTAGCACTGGTCCTGACCGTGGCGCGGCGCTTCAAGTTCGAGCGGAGTCCCAAAGGAATCTTCTATGCGGTCCTTAATGGAGTCGTATCGGGGATTGGCGGGCTGGCGCTGTTTGCGGCCTACCGAACCCAGGGTAACACCTCGGTGATTACCGCCACCACGGCGCTCTATCCGATGATAACGGTGCTGCTCGCGGTCACCATCCTGCGCGAGCGGCTCTCTCGGCTGCAGATTCTCGGCCTGGGATTTGCCGCCGTGGCGATCGTGATCCTCTCATTTTAGGCCGGCGGGTGTTTATGCATCTTCCTCCCTGGTTCTGGTTCGCGATGATCGTCCTCATCTCCTGGGGTGTAGTCGGACTGCTCCAGAAGCTCTCCACCAACTATCTCTCCGCGGAGACGGCGCTCATCTGGCTGGTCGTGGGTTTCTTTCTCATTCAGCCATTCGTATACCCGGGCAAAACGTTATGGACGTACTCCACTCGCAGCCTCGGATGGGCGCTGTTTTGCGGTTTGCTCAATGCGTTGGGAGCGTGGGCGCTGTTGGCAGCGATGCACAGCGGAGGCAAAGCCTCCATCGTCGCGCCCTTCACGGCCCTCTACCCGCTGGTTGTGGTTTTGGCTGCGCCGTTCGTTCTCCACGAATCCATTTCCCCGCTTCAAGGAGTGGGCGTGTTGTGTGCCCTGGTCGCCGTCGTCTTGCTTTCCACCTGAGCGTATGTTCCCGGATTGTCAAACCGCAGGTTGGAGGTCCGAATCGTCGAAGAGGTGATGCCATGTCAACATCCAGACGAACCTTTCTGAAAACCACAGTTGCCGGAGCGGGCGCGGCCCTGGGTGGGCTGCCGAGTCTGGCAAAAGGTTCGGCCGGCGCCGTCAAGAGCGGCGAGCTTCAACCACACGTCGAGGCCCCCTCGGGCGAGCCGCAGTACACGCGCGGAGTGGGAATTTATCCGGGCGATCCGGGGGAAGATTTCTCTCCTGTGCTGGTTGTGGAGGGATCGACCTACCGCAACCTGGCGTTGCACCGCCCTGCCTACCATTCGAGCAGCTACGACTACAACCTGACGGCCCAGTTGGTCACGGACGGAATCAAGGATACGCGCCTTCCTGACTGGATTGCGACTTCGGCAAGCTTTCGCGGGCCGCTGCCAAAGCTCGAGCGCGAGTTCTTCCTGGACCACAACCCAACCAGCGTTATCGAGCTGAGGGGTGCGCGCCCATACGTGCAGGTGCAAATTGGGGGTGGAGAGAGCGTCCCGGAGGTGGATCGCGTTGACGTGCTCGTCGTCGCGCCCTTGGGCTTGAAACCGGAGAACTTGATGGTCAGGGTCTCGGCCTCTGAGGACGGCCGGGAGTGGAAAGAAGCAGGCAGCGTCACAGATCCCAAGCCCGTTTCCGTCGCCGGCTACCCGATGGGTTTTGCGCAGAGGGGGCAATTGTTCACACCTTCCATCCCGCTGAGCCGGGCTTTCCAGACCCGCTTTTATCGAGTCGAGTTCGAAACCGCCAACGCTCCGCCGTTTTCATTCGGCATGGAATGGAAAGTCGGCCAGGTGGCCTTCTTCCACGGGGACCAGCGGGTGGAAGTCGGAGGCCCGTACCGCTTCACCAGCGCATGGATGAGCGCCGGGCTGGGCGAGGAGTGGGTTTACGTTGATCTGGGTGCGGACTTCGAGTTCGACCGCATCGTGTTGTATTGGATCGCGCGCGCCGCGGAAGGTTTCGTGCAGGTTTCGGACGACGCACGGGATTGGAAGGATATTCAGCCGCTGCCCGGAGGCACGGATCTCACCGATGATCTGAAGCTGGCGCGGCCCACTCGCGGAAGATACGTGCGGGTGCTGATGAAGCGTCCGACGTCGCCGGATGGCTACATTCTGAGCGAGATCGAGGTCTACGGCCGCGGCGGGTTGGTGGCGCAACCGAAGCCGGCGCCGGCGGCGCGAGCCGACGGGCGGCTCGACCTCAAAGGAGGCGCCTGGCGATTGCAGCGCGACTCTCTGGTGAACTCGGATGGAGAGACGCTCTCCAAGCCGGGATTCCAGGACAACGACTGGATTGTCGCCACCGTCCCGGGCACCGTACTTTCCTCCTATCTGAACGTCGGGGCGATTCCCGACCCGAATTACGGCGAAAACCAGTTGCTGATTTCGGATTCGTTCTTCTGCGCCGACTTCTGGTACCGGAACGAATTTGTGGCGCCGCCGGCTGCTGACGGTCAGCGAATCTGGCTGAACTTCGACGGCATCAACTGGAAAGCCGACGTCTTCCTGAACGGGGGCAAGGTCGGTCGCATTGAAGGCGGGTTCACGCGCGGTCGTTTTGATGTCACCGGGCGTCTGCTTCCGGGCCGGAAGAACGCGATCGCCGTGCGCGTCAAGAAAAACGCCACGCCGGGAAGCGTGAAGCAGAAGACCTTCGAGAGCACAGGCAAGAACGGGGGAGCGCTCGGATTGGACAATCCCACCTTCCACGCATCCATCGGCTGGGACTGGATTCCCACCATTCGCGGGCGGAATACGGGAATCTGGGACGATGTCTACCTCACGGTATCAGGTCCCGTGACCCTCGAGGATCCGTTCGTCACCACCACGCTGCCGCTACCGGATACCTCGCGCGCGGATGTGAGTATCGAGGTGAACCTGGTGAACCACGAGTCGAGCCCCGTCACGGGAATCCTGCGCGGCCGCTTCGGCGAAGTGGAGTTCGAGCAGCCCGCGACGGTCGAGGGTTCGGGGAGGAAGGAAGTGAAGCTGGACCCGTCGACGCATCCCGCGTTGCGGCTTCAGAACCCCAAGCTCTGGTGGCCGGCCGGCTACGGTGAACCGCACCTCTACGACATGGAGCTGAGGTTTGAGGCGCCGGGCGGGAAGGTGTCGGACGCCAAGGCCCTCGCCGTGGGTGTGCGGCAGATGGCTTACAGCGAGGAGGGCGGCGCGCTGAAAATCTGGATCAACGGCCGGCGGTTCGTGCCTCGCGGCGGCAACTGGGGCTTCAGTGAATCGATGCTGCGCTACCGCGGGCGCGAATTTGATACGGCCGTGGGCTACCACCGCGACATGAATTTCACTATGATCCGCAATTGGGTGGGGCAGACCGGCGGCGACGAATTCTACGAGGCGTGTGACCGGCACGGCGTCATGGTGTGGCAGGATTTCTGGCTGGCCAATCCATGGGACGGGCCGGACCCCGCTGATAACGAGATGTTCATGCAGAACGTGAAAGACACCGTGCTGCGAATTCGCAATCATCCCTCCATTGGATTGTATTGCGGGCGCAACGAAGGGTACCCGCCCAAACCCCTCGAGGAAGGCATCCGAAAGGTGCTGGGCGAATTGCATTCCGGCATTCACTACATCCCCAGCTCGGCGGACGACGTGGTCAGCGGCCATGGACCTTACATGGCGATGCCGCTGGATTTCTACTTCAAATACCGTGCCACAGAGAAACTCCACAGCGAGCTGGGCATGCCGAACATCCCTCCCCTGGAGAGTGTGCGGGCGATGATGCCCGAGGCGGCGATGTGGCCTCAAGGGCTGGCGTGGGGACTGCACGATTTCTGCCTGGAGGGCGCGCAAGGCGGTGACTCTTTCCGCAAGATGATCGAGCACAGCTACGGCGGCGCGAGCAACGCGGAAGAATGGGTTTCGCTGGCTCAATTCGTGAACTACGAAGGCTATCGCGCCATGTTCGAGGCGCAGAGCAAGAACCGCATGGGGCTGGTCATCTGGATGAGCCATCCCTGCTGGCCGTCGTTCGTGTGGCAAACCTACGATTATTACTTCGAACCGACCGCCGCCTACTTCGGCTGCAAGAAAGCCTCCGAGCCGCTGCACATCCAATGGAACCCGGAGAGTGAAAGCGTCGAAGTGGTCAACTACAGCGCCGGCAACCTTCGGGGTCTGACCGCCCGGGCGGAGATTCTGAATATGGACGGCACCGTCCAGTGGGAGAAGACAGCGTCATTGGACAGCGCGGAAGACAGCGTCGCGTCCTGTATCAAGATGGAATACCCCTCCGGGTTGACGCCTGTGCATTTCCTTCGATTAACTCTCGCCCGCGGCGCGGAGACCGTCTCGAGAAATTTCTACCTGCGAGGCCGCGAAGAGGGCAACTATCGGGCGATTCGCGAGCTGCCCAGAGCTAAGCTGGAAGCGGCAACGCGCGCCGAGCGGCAAGGGAACATTTGGCGGCTAACCACGGAATTGAACAACGCCTCGAACCGGCCGGCGCTGATGGTGAGGCTGAAGGCGGTGAGGGAAAAGAGCGGAGACCGCATCCTGCCGGCGCTTTACAGCGACAACTACATCGCTCTGATGCCCGACGAGCGGCGGACTATCGAGACGGTGATCAAGCAC
>Ga0307378_10012412_pt1 | contig 10872 bp, 7 predicted proteins | sample UN1MG_FD_202238 | JGI IMG/M metagenome (GOLD analysis project Ga0307378, IMG submission 202238) | Soil microbial communities from Risofladan, Vaasa, Finland - UN-1 | ecosystem: Environmental > Terrestrial > Soil > Coastal area > Acid sulfate soil | place: Finland: Risofladan, Vaasa | collected...
AAGCAAATTCCTGGCTGGTAGCCGGTACAATTACAGGCGTTTTAGTGGGCGGCGCTTCTACCATTGGTACTACTCAATTGGCGTTTCAATTTGGTATGTCAGCTTGGTGGTTTACTTTAGGTGAAGGAATTGCCTGTTTACTATTATTATTTTTAATTAAACCTCTAAAAGAAAGCAGAGTCCAAACCATTCCTCAATTCTTATCTCAAACATTCGGCCAAAAGAGCATTATTCCCTCTTGTATTTTTTCTTCTGCTGGCATGTTTATTTCTGTAGTTGCTCAGCTGTTCTCCTTAGTAGCTCTTATTAGTAGCATGTTTCACTTAAACCCATTATTAATAGCTTTTATCGGAATTATATTAATGGCAACCTATATTATCTTCGGAGGAATTTGGGGAAGTAGTTTAGTGGGAATAGTAAAAATAATTTTAATTTATACTTTTTTAACTATAGCAAGTATATTTTGCTATAAATCATTTGGGAGCATCAGCAATTTAAAAGAAATTTTTCCTCATTACCCTTGGTTCAGTCTTTTCGGTCGAGGATTTATGGTTGATTCATCTGCTTTATTTTCAACCCTCGTAGGAGTAATTTCCACTCAAACTTGCATCCAGGCTGTTCTATCAGGAAAAAATATTTCAGTCTCTCGTAAAGGAGTTTTATTAAGCGCTTTTTTAATTCCTCCCACCGGAATTGCCGGAATTTTAATAGGTTTTTACATGAGGATTAACTATCCTAACATTAATTCAGCTCAAGCACTTCCTCTTTTTATTATTAAGCATTTCAATCCTCTTTTAAGTGGTATGGCTTTAGCAACTTTACTAATTGCCGCAACTGTTACCGGAGCAAGTTTAATATTAGGAATCAGTACTATGTTTACCCGAGATATTTATCCAAAATTTTTCCGTTTTAATGAAAAAAGCGCACTAATACTATCAAGATTAACAATAATAATTATCCTATTTATTGCTCTTTTGTTTGTGAAAAAAAACCTATATTCTCTTATTATAAAATGGAATTTCCTCTCAATGGGATTAAGAGGAACTACAATTTTTTTCCCGTTTTTAGCTTCAATTTTCTTTAAAAATTATGTTTCTTCCTCCGCTGGTTTTTGGGCTCTCACCATAGCCCCTCTATCAATTATAATTTGGAAAATAATATACCCCGAAGGATTAAATCCCATCTTTATTGGTCTAACAATAAGTTTGTTTATCTTAATAGGAATAACTAAAATTTCTCTTTACAATAAAAGAAGAAAAATCCTTTTAGAGAATAACAAATAAATACTATCTTTAGTTTTTTTAATCCTATATCAAGGATATTATCTTATAATAGACCTTCTATTTTTCAATCTCTTTAATAATTTATCCAAAGGTAGGGTATTTACGATATCTTTTTCTTCCAGCCATCCCCGGCGAGCTACATCTACTCCTAAATTCATCAATTCTAATCCATCGATACTGTGAGCATCAGTCTCAATGGCTAACTGCGCTCCCCTATCTTTAGCCATCCGACAATAGGCATCATTCAAATCAAGTCTTTCCGGATAGGCATTTATCTCTAAAATAGTTCCCGTCTTCGCAGCCATATCCATTATCTTATCAATATCTACTTGATATGATTCACGGTAGCCGATTAACCGTCCGGTAGGATGGGCGATAATACTTACAAATTTATTTTGTATAGCGCTAACAAGCCTCTCCGTGATAATTTTACTCTCCTGTTTAAAGCCAGAATGAATTGCCGCTATTACTACATCTAATTTGCTCAATATTTCATCGGAAAAATCCAAACTGCCATTTGATTTTATGTCTACTTCAATCCCGGTCAAGACAGTAAAATCATCCAACTCCCGGTTCAATTTTCGAATTTCTTCTATTTGCTCTTTAAGTCTCTCTTCGGTTAACCCCCCGGCAAATTTAAGTGATTGTGAGTGGTCAGTAATGGCGATATATTTATAACCCTTCTTTTTGGCTGCCTCTGCCATTTGCTTAATGGTATCTACCCCATCACTCCATTTACTATGTAAGTGCAAATCACCTTTTATTTGAGGATATTCTATCAGCCGAGGCAATCTGTTTTCCTGTGCTGCTTCAATCTCTCCTCTATCTTCTCTTATTTCCGGAGGGATAAAGGCTAAATCTAAAATTCGATAAACTTCCTCTTCTTCCTCCCCGGCTATCCTCTGGCCAGTTTCAGAATCAAATACGCCGTATTCATTTATCTTCAAACCCCTCTTTATAGCTAATTCCCTTAACTTAATATTATGTGCTTTGGAGCCGGTAAAATATTGCAGTGCTGCTCCAAAACTTATTGGTTCCACTACTCTTACATCAACATGAATATCATCCTTGGTAATAACACTTGATTTAGTAGGTCCTTCAGCTAAAATTTCCCTGACCTGAGGCAAAGAAGTAAATGTTTTCATTATTTTTTCAGGTTTTTGGGAGGTTACCAAAATATCGATATCACCAATAGTTTCTTTTTTACGTCTTAAACTACCGGCAAAGCTTATTTTATCCGTCTCTTTTAACTGATGCAAACTCTCTACAATCTCTTCTGCTAAAGGCAAAGCAGTACCTAAAAGGACTCTTTCTTTTCGCCTTTTATATAATTCTATTCCTCTTAAAATATTGTCTTCAGATTTCTCCCCCATCCCTGGTAAGTCTTTAATTTGATGCTGCCTAACTGCTTTTTCTAATTTCTCTATACTGTCCACGCCTAACTCTTCATATAGAAGCTTGGCTGTCTTAGGCCCCACTTCAGAAATATCCAAAAGCTCTATCACCCCGGAAGGCATAGTCTCTTTTAATTTTTCATAATACTCAAGTTTGCCAGTAGTTAAAAACTCCTCAATTTTTTGAGCAATAGCGCTACCAACTCCGGGAATATTGTTCAATCCTCCCTGTTGGTAAATGATTTCTATATCAATAGGCAAATTCTCTAAAACCAAAGCTATCTTTTCATAAGCTCTAATCTTAAAAGGATTTTCTCCTTTGATTTTTAATATCCTGGCAATCTGGTCAAACATTCGGGATAGTTCTAAATTTTTCAATTCCCGCACCCCCCATTATTATATAATAAAAAATCTCCTATTACCTTTTTTTCTTTTCTTCTATATATAGGGTCTACAATCGCAAACTATTTTTTTTAATCATGATCCTATTTACTATATATATTCTACAAAACTCTTAAAATTCCTCTTTTCTTATAATAGTTTTAAATTTAGAATTTTTAGTTATAAAGCATATTTCTATACGCCAATATAGGAAATAAAAAATTTATAACGGTTTAATATTAATAACCTTCTGGGCAAGATTTGTTAGAAAATAGCAAGCAGGAAAGCCTTGTAAAATAAGTTTCAGAAGAGATTTAATTTAAGGGCACTTTAAAAGTACTTTTCGTGCGTTTTAAGGGTATTCCTGAAGGAGATTTGAAAGCCTTATAAACAATGACTTACATTTCATTTCGAGTATTTTGTGAAATTGTGAAGTCTGAACTTCCCATACATACATACAGTTCTTTAAAATCTTCTTTTAGACTGTAATATAACTTTTTATATAGCTGGTAATATTGATTATACCTTTCGATATTTTGAATCCTGGGAATGATAGTCTTTTTAACTTTAATAATTCTATTCACTGCTTCTGCAAAACTACTATATTCACCGACACCTACTCCGGCAATCAAAGCTGCTCCAAAAGCAGGTCCTTCCTCTACATTTAGTAGGTTTATCTCCTTACCTAAGATATCAGCCAATATCTGCTGCCATACTCTGCTCTTTGCTCCCCCTCCGATAGCCCTTATCTCTTTAATCTTAACCCCTTTATCTTTAATTAATTCCAGAGAATCTTTTAAAGCAAAGGTTACTCCTTCTAAGACACTTCTTACAAAATGCCTTTGGTCATGTTTCCCAGATATACCAAAATATACCCCTCGAGCATTAGCATCATTATGGGGAGTCCTTTCTCCATAGAGATAAGGTAAAAAGGTCAATCCTTCACTACCAGGCTCTATCTCTTCTGCCAATTGATCTAATTTAGTATAATCTAAGCTATTGTTAAATAGTTTTTTCTTTAACCATTCATAAGACATACCTGCTGATAAGGTTACCCCCATCATATACCAGCTATGGGGACAAGCATGATTAAATAGATGTATCCTCCCTTTTTGGTCAGCTTGAGGATCATCGGTCTGGGCTAATACTACCCCTGAGGAGCCGATACTGACCATCACCCTTCCTTCCTGGATAATTCCACTTCCCACTGCTCCACAGGCATTATCAGCTCCTCCGGCAACTACCGGAGTTTTAAATTTAAGGCCAATCTTCTCGGCTATTGGCTTAGTTATCCTACCAGCTAAATCGAATGAATTAAGCACCGGAGGGAGTAAATCTTGGTTAATCTCCAGTTTTTTTAGTAGGCTGGTAGACCATCTCTTTTTTATTACATCAAACAATAGAGTACCGGCGGCATCAGAGACCTCAGTAAACAGTTCATTGGTTAGCCTGTAGCGGATATAATCTTTGGGTAAAAGGATATATTTAACCTTTTTATAATTTTCCGGTTCATTCTCTTTTAACCATAATATCTTGGGAGCAGTAAATCCCTCCAGGGCGGGGTTAGATACATAATGGATTAGCTGATCCAATCCTCCTGCTTTGGTATAAATCTCTTTACATTGTTCCGAGGTACGGGTATCACTCCAGAGGATGGCCGGTCTAATAATTTCCATCTTTTCATTAAGGAAGACTGAACTGTGCATCTGTCCTGATAGGCTTATTCCTTTAATCTGTTTAGGGTCAATAGGATTATTAGATACTGTTTCCTTTATCACTTTTACGGTAGCCTCCCACCAATCATAGGGAGATTGTTCAGCCCAACCGGAGTGAGGAGTTGCCAGGGGATAAGAAACTGTTTTACTGGAAATAATTTTACCCTCTGGGGACACCAATAGAGCTTTCACCCCACTGGTACCAATATCTAATCCTAAAAGATAACCCATAAAACACCTACTCTTTTATTTTTGTATTTTAAATAATCACTCTTTATACATTCGGTTAAAATAATTTTGGGCATTTGTCAGAGCCTCTCTCATAATATCCTCTGCTTTAGCGGTTTCTCGGGCAGTAAGATATTTCATTAATTGTTCTTTATTAAGTTCTTGGGCTGCTTGTGCACACGCCTCCCAGCTCAGTACACTCCTAATCACTCTATCGATTCCTTGCTCCTCATTATCATATGGCCTTACCTGCATATCGTGGCCTTTCCAGCGATTAAAATCTGCATCCCGGATTAAACCTGCTATGGCTATATTCATACCATTAACCCGTGTCCCATGGTCGATATCATATTTTCCCGGTCCGCCAAGAATAATGCCATCATTATAACCCTGACTGTTTAAGTGCATATGAACTAAAGCATTATTGTCTATTTCCTCAATAGTATCGTATACATGGTCAAGCCCGATCATTTCTGAATGACCAAATTCTTTATTCACTCCCTTTTTATCACGAGTAATTTTAAACTCTTCTTCTAACTTATTCCAAAATACCAGGGCACTGGCTACGGTAGGAATCAGTAGAACCGGATGTCCTTCATTGGGTTTGGGTTCTATCGCAAAATAGAGGTTTCCTCCCAGTTTTTCTTCATATTTACATAGTTTGGCCATACTCTCTTTAAGATTCTGATACATTTTAAAGATTCCTACAGAAGCAAGATCATACCCAAATGAACCATTCCAAATAATAACAGTAGGCCATTTTAAGGGATCTTTATGCCAGGTTTTTCTAAGGGGCCCGTAAGCAAGACTAACCGTCCTCTCCCCAAATTCTTCTGCTGATTTTCTCTCCTCAGGATCTAAGGAAGCTACACCCCCATAAGCATAATGTCTGTGAGCTCCTGGAGTTACCATAGCCAGATATATCTTAGAATCTATTAAGGCATCAGCTATTTCAGGGGCAGTTTTTTCATCAAATTCATAATCATAATGCATTTCAATTCCTAATTCCACATTCTCCGGTAACCTCGGGGCAATTCTATTCTTTACCAGCTTAATCATGTCAACAGTATTTAAATTTTGTGAATTCCATTTTGGTCTCATATCATCCGGGACAAAACCACCCTTCCCCGCATTAAAAGTCCATCGACAGATACTATGTAATGATTTATTTTCTTTCATTTTTTTACTCCTTGCAGAATTAAATAATTATAAAAATAAATTTAGAAAAAGACATTCTTTATCTCTCTTTTTCTCTGAAATCTGTATTAAATAAATTTAATTCTCTCGTTAATAATTAAATCAGCCATCCCATAAACTGCAGCCAAGCTGCCTAATTCACTAAATTTAATTTCTACGTTTCTATACGAAACAGATAAAGCACTTTCCTCAAGTTTTTTAATAATCTCCTCATAAATATAATCTTTTATCTCTACAATCCCTCCGCCAATTACCAACAATTCAGGACTAAGTCCATTAATAATATTGACTAACCCTATCCCTATATTTCTTCCTGCTTCACTAAATATCTCAATTATCTTTTTATCGCCATTTTTACCTATTTGATATATCTCTTTCTTAGTCAATTCTTTATTACTATTAGATAATTTTAAATACCTATTAACAATATAGCTTTCCGAAGCAAGTGTTTCCCAGCACCCTTTATTACCACAGTGACATACTGGACCATTAGTATCAATAATTATATGACCGAATTCCCCTGCATTGCCACTAGCTCCTCTATATAATTCACCATTCAAAATAACCCCGCAACCTATTCCTTCATTAATTGAGATAAATACCATGTTATCCATTTTTGGATAGATAAATTCCCTTTCCCCAATAGCTGCTGCTTTCGCCTCATTATCTAAGATTACAGGAAGGTTAAATTTATCTTTAAAAATCTTTGAAATATAAACATTTTTCCATCCTAAATTAGGCGCAAATTCTAATATACCCTTCTCTTTATCAATCAAGCCAGGCACTGCTATTCCTATTCCCAGGAGATTATCTATTTTTAAATTCTTTTCTTCCATCATCTTATCCATCTCAAAAAATACCTGTTCAAGGGTCTTCTTGTAATCATCCTTATATATTATGGGGATGATACTCTTCATTACCACTTTTATTTCTAAATCAAACATCACTATCCTTATCTGGTTAACTTCGATCTCAATACTGAAAATATAAGCTTTGTTGGGATTAATCATTAATTGTATTGGTTTTCTACCGCCAGAAGAAATACCTTTTTTGGTTTCAATCACGAAGCCTTTTTTAATCAGAGTTCTAACATGGTTAGATACTGTACCGGCACTACATCCTGTAATTTCAGTTAGTTCTATTCGAGAAATAGGACCTTGCTTGCGAATTGCTTTAAAAATACTACTTAAATTCCATTTTCTGATTACGATTGCATTTCCCAACATAACTTTTCTTTTTTTCATTACCTCCTCCCCAAAATACTAATTTATCTCCATAATTTCTCTTTAAAAAATCTGGATTCATGCCAGTTGCCGATAATAGTTAGAATTTGATTTGTTACCTATTTTAAAAGGAATTAAGTAAAATTAGAATATCTCTTTAGTGTTTCATCAACTCTAAGCATGTTTTCGTTACTAGTATTTTTTGGTACTTCGCATCCAGCAGCAATAAAAGTAGTGTTGTTGCCTTTATTAATACAACTAATTACAGCATTTTCTATATCTTTCTCGCTTCCTTCAAGAAGAACGGAAACAGGATTGAAATTACCACATGCTGATGATTTTCCTTCAAATTTTTTTACTGCAGTTCCAAAATCTACCATCCAATCTATATCTATAATATCGGCACCTGTATCACAAATATAATCAAGTATTCCACTGATATTTCCACAAATATGAAGTTTGGCTTTACAACCTGCTTTATGTATTTTCTCTATAATTCTTTTTTCATAAGGTAGTGCGAACCTACGATAGTGTTTAGGACCAATTAGTGAAGCCACTGCATCTCCAATGCCAATGAAATCAGCTCCAGCATTTATCTGCTCTAACGCAAATCTTATTTCCTGTTCGACACATAATTCCAACAATTCAACGATAAAATCAGGAGCATCATAAAAATCTAACATCATCTCATTAATACCCCTTAAATCTGCAAGTTCAGCAAGCGCACCTTCAACCCAACCTAAAATTGGAAAATAATCTTTTACTTTTCCATTAAAAAGTTCTACTGCCTTTATACGATCCAACATCCTCATGTTTTTTAAAGGATCCTTCACTTTAACTTTTTTAATATCCGCATATTCTTTAATTAAAAAATCTTTACAATATGGTACATCATCTTCGGGAAAAACAACATTTGCACCAAAATCAAATAATTCTCTGCATGGGTCAGATATAGCACTCACCATATCAATTCCAAATTTTTCACAGCACAATATATTTCCCTCAACAAGTACCTTATAATCTGAAACATATTTCTTATAAGGAACCCCTATATACTTTGCTGCAAAAGTCATAATTATGTTAAGGTTTGGAATTTTATCAACAGGATTACCTTTTAATCTGTTTTTAACTCTATCATAAGAATTCATAAGATATTTTTACATCTTCTATTAATATATTTTAATTTGATTGGCCCGTTCTAAAAAAATTTATTTTTATCAAGTAAGAAATGTTAAAAAAAATAGATATTACAGTCATCATTAACTATATATCTTATTAATTTCTTCTCTTACAATTCTTACCCAATTAATTACATTTTCCGGATTTTTACCTATTGTATTATTATCTTTCATTATTATTTCAACCACACAACCCTTAGTAATTTCTAATGCTTTTCGTATTTTTTTTCGAACAAATTCTTCGTCCAGGACAGCTGCAGCCAAGGGTGTGGGCAACGGCTTCATTGAACATATATATTTATCCTCAAGATTCTCAGCCATTTTTTCCAGATCTGACCAAGGCGACACTGATACCCTTCGCAAATTTGGTATATTTTTTATTATATGCCACCTTTGATCTAAAGGATCACAACAACCATAGCAATTTAGACCAAAACGTTTAAGTATAGGAAGTTGATATGGAAAAACAAATTCTTCAAACATTTGTGGTGATATTCCAACAGTTTCCTGGTTCTCACAAAATCCCCACATATCTATTGTCCTTACTTTAGAACCATCAAATCCTTTAGCTGGTAATTCTTTTGTATATCCAAAACCACCAGACCCAACATATCGGTCAATTTTTATAGATAGTAACCCATTTTCTTCTAGAAAATTTAATTTTTCTAAAGTTCCTTCACTAATAATCTTCATTAGCCTGTGTATTAATTTAGGATTGTCATACATATCAATCATCATAGTCTCTAGCCCTCTTAGCAAAGCAAGGAGATAGGTGGACCCAAGTGACCACCACCAAAACCCGATTTTTCTTACTCTTAACAAATCACCAAACGTATCATTGGCGACCTCTAATGTTTTTTGAGTTGCTTTATAATCAATATTTATTATTGGAAAATGCAACTTATCAATATCACTGTATTTTTTTATTGGAGCTTCCCACGTATATGACCCACCATCCTCTCCACCATATATTTTTGGGTCAACTCCCCAACTGCCTTCATTATATGTATAGCCAATGTCAAAGTATGGCTCAATTACTTTATCATCCAACATTAGTTCTCCCCAAAAAATTTCTTTAAGTAAAACCATCTCCCATCTTTGAGCAAGTTCTCCTTCACAATCTATTTGTTCTTTGGTAATTATCTCATTCCACCCATTTTCCGGATCACAAAAAATTAATGGACGTACTGGCTTTAATGAATTATGACCATACCACAATTTTCGTTTTTCTTCCTCAATAGGCCGATTAGATAAACAGGCAACTTTTGTTGCCAACCTACGTAATATATCTTTATCTTTTTTAGAAATAGTTATTTTTCTTGATACCCCTGCATTAAAACTAGGAGTGCTTTTATAATCTGAGGCCGTCCACAGACCTGTAGATTTGTGTACCAAGTCTGTGCTTTTTTCAATAACATTTCCACTATCATCCATCATTAACATACCTCCACTAACTAATAAATAACTACATCCTCATTTTCCCTAATATCCCTTTTTTCCCTCTATCATTTTTTCTATATTACCTATATTTATTGGATATTTCCCAAAGTCTCTTGCAAGTTCAAAAAGCCTTATAATATTTTCAGGTGACATATTTGCCTGGATATTGTGTCCGGAAGAAAAAATATATCCTCCACCTGGTGCCAGATCTTTTATTCTTTTTAAGGTATCAATAGTTAAAATATGTATATCTTCATGAAATACTCCCTGGTTATTTGTTCCTCCATGGAAACAAAGCCTTGCCCCAAATTCTTTTTTTAGCCTTTCCGTATCATTACCTTTTGCATTAGGTTGAATAGGGTGTATAATATCGACTCCCATATCTAAAAGATCGTCTATACACCAATATGTTGATCCGCAGGAATGGTAACAACATTTTGCTTTAGTCATTGTTTTAATAAAACTTATCATTTTTCTAAATCTTGGAACTACCTCATTTCTAAAGTAAACAGGAGAAATTATAGGGCCCTCTTGAATACCCCAATCATCACCTATCCAAAAAACATCTATATATTCTCCAATTTCACTATAAAACCCTTTAAAAAACTTCATATTCCAATCTACTATCTTATCCATTAAATATTTAGCTGTTTTTGGACTAATATAAATGTCTGTCATAAAATCTTCCAATCCCCTGATTATCCAAGCAAAATAGAACAGAGATGAAACAACCCCAGCCCATATCGAAAATTCTGTATTTTCATGATATTTTTTTACTTTTAACCGAAGGCCCTCAAATCTAGATAGATCTTCAGGATCTGGAAATTTAAATG
>Ga0307378_10012413_pt1 | contig 10872 bp, 2 predicted proteins | sample UN1MG_FD_202238 | JGI IMG/M metagenome (GOLD analysis project Ga0307378, IMG submission 202238) | Soil microbial communities from Risofladan, Vaasa, Finland - UN-1 | ecosystem: Environmental > Terrestrial > Soil > Coastal area > Acid sulfate soil | place: Finland: Risofladan, Vaasa | collected...
AAAAACATAGGCATCTATTCTTGGTGCCTATCCTTGGAAACTTTTATGTCGTTAGGGCTTTAACTTGGGGGGAGTATAAATCGACGGTTTCTATTGGTTTAGAGCCAATAGATGCTGCCGATCGCCTTGTCAAAGCTACTCTCCTCTGGCCTGAATTTGAATCACTTGAACGAGAACCAGCAGGAATTATTGATACATTAGCCGCATCTGTTCTTCAGGTTTCGGGATTTACTGAGGTTGAAGGCTTTATGAAAGGTCTTGAAGAAGCAAGAAATTATACACAAGACCTGGAACATTTAGTTATAATAGCAATATGTAAAGCCTTTCCATCTTATAAACCTCACGAACTATTAGACATGTCATTTCCAGATCTAATGGAAATACTATCTATGGCGGAACGGATGATTGGTGAAGAAATTAAACTTGAAACGCCCGGGGGCTCTCCAAAGAGACAAAACCGAAGAAGCCCCGCAGAAATGCCGGTTTCACCTGGATATAAAGCGTTTGGCACTGCACCCCCGGGCTTTCAAGATTTAGATGGAGATGGGGTCCCGGTAGCTTCTAGAGAAGAGATACTGAACCCAAATCTTAATCCTCCTGATTTCAATAGAGACCTTGCTGACCTTGCTAAAGTTGATTCGTTCAGACCATAATGGCCAACTATCGCGATAACTCTAATCTATCTAGAGAAGATATAGAAAATATATCTTCATACGGTACTCCTGACGATAGAGAGGGCAGCTCGCTAATAACCGATTTTCCTCGCGAGGAAGCCACCGAAAGAAAGCAGCGCGTAGATTTACCAAAACAGACGAGCGCCTTAGACCAACTAGTTAAACTTGGTATTCTTATCGCTGGAGCTAGGATTGCTGGTCGGGCTGCTATATCTGAGGGTGTAGGTTTTAGATCCCTTAATGCACTTGGTAAATTAGGCAGATTTTTTACCCAGAAACAGTATGTTAGGCATTTAGGTGGTCAGGTTACAGCCGGAGAACTTGGCGAAGTAGGTCTTATAACAAGACTTGGAGAAGCGACCGGCCTTGTGAAGTCTTTTGGGCCAGATGTATCTCACTTTATGCAAAGTGAGCCTGGGCAATTTTACAGGCAAGAATTTGGGCGAACCCTTGGCCGAGCACCAGCTAGACATTCATTTCTAACAGTTGGTGATGCCTTACAGCGCGCCCGGTTAATTACTCCTACCCAAAGAAATATCCTTCAAGAAGCAGTAGAATTTGGATTAGTATCTCACGAAACAGCCCTCGGCAAGGGGTTATTAAAACATTCTGGTAACGTAAGAGATGTACGGTGGGCCACTACTGCTAGTGGTTTCTTTAGTGGTATTAAAAACATTCTGGGCGAAACCAGAATCCCGGTTGTTAATTTTCGTGTAGCAGATATTTTCCGTTCCCCAGAAGCTATTTTAGGAAAGCATCAAGGTACTAAACTTCTAAAGGCCGGGACTAGAATTGCCGGGATAGGCGAACTTAAAAGCGGCGGTTTATTAATAGACGATGCTTTGTTCGCTGGACGTGGGGCAACAGACTTTAAGTATGTTGGTCGTGGTTTTTCGCATATAGACTTACTCCGACATAAGAGTGTTGGAAGGGTAGCCGGAACCCAATTTGGGCTAGCTACGGACCCTGGCACTGGCGTACAGAGGATGCTAGGTATAGGCCCAGCCTATGCTACCGACCGTACTATTGTATCCAAGGTAATAATCGACCCTATAAGGCGAATATTAAGGGGGGAAGTAGGGCTCAAGAAGACAGTAAAAGAAGCTGACACGATGAGCTTCTGGCAACGGGTTCTAGCTAATAGAGAATTAAGTGCTGAAGTTCCAAACAAGTATAAGTCTATTGCCGATATGCCGCGCCGTACCAGGGTCATAGATTCTATTAGGGCTATTTTTGGCTTTGGTAAATTTACAGAATATAAATCTGCTGCTACTGTATCGGGGCGAATCCCCGGTATTAAACAGATAACTGGCATACAACCACTCCCAGGACAACAGCATTTATTATATCAAGCTAAATCAAAATGGAGTTTATTAACTAACTGGTTGTCCTCCCGTCCAGCGGAGATAATGAGCTGGACAACCGGCATAGGTTATAGGCCAGGTAAAGGACCTTGGGGATTTCTTTCTGCCGGGGCTAGGTTATTCGGTGCCTATCACGGAATAAGAGCTGCAGTTGATTATGGCAAGTATCTAGATTATCAACTAGAAGATACAATTGGCCTAAGCCCTATAAAACTAGCCGCAGGAGCTTACACAAAAGCAAGAACAGGACAAGCGTGGCTGAGGGAGCAGCTAGGGATTACCTCTGGTGCTAGGTGGGCGGAAGATGTAATGCCTGGTTCTATGACCTCTGGACTATCTGGAATTGCCAGGACCGTAGCGCCTCCCGTTGCCGGGTCGCTTCTTGGGGGTAGAAAGGGAGCAATTGCTGGGCTAGCGGTTTCGGCATTAATTGGTTATCCAGGAATATTCACGCCAGAGGATATCCTAAAATCCGGCTCCGATTTATCTAAGGAATACTCGGGACAGAAGAAGGTACCAGTACGCGCTAATAGGTGGTGGGAGTTTAATGCTACTGACTGGACTGGCGACAAGATAAAATATTTCAGGCCCAGTTGGTATGCGCAGCTTACGAGCGATGCGAAATACACCAGTGTTCTTTATGGAAGCAAAAAGAACTATTGGAGAAACGTAAGTACAACACCTACTCCTTCTAACCTATTTGGTATTATCCCACAGGCTCAACCCGAATGGTTAGCAGAGCAACAAGCAGAACGCCGTCCTTATCCTGTTACAGAAGGAAGTTTGCTAAAAGCACCAAAGGTCCAAGCAACTGCTCCAGGAACCCCATCTGTTTCATCTCTTGGAATGGGAACTTTAGCTTCTGATGTGGGAGCTGTAAGCCCTTACAGTGCAAGACAGCAATTCTCTGGTGCATTCGAAGCAATTACGGAGCAGTTTGGTGCGTATAAGTTTCTGCAAGAAAGTATTTTAGGTGTTCGCTCCCCGTTTGAAGCAAGAACAGAATTAGCGTCTTCTGCCAATATGTCCTCCTTCCATAATGAATTCTGGGATATGGAGTTGGGCGGGCTTGGTGGGTTAACCGAGTTTCTGCGGCGTTTTATTATGCCAAGAAACTCAATAGCAAAACAATATAACCCTCTCCCTAACGTGATGCCGGATTGGTTACCCGGATTTCGCGCACAATTTGACGAAGATAAAAGATACTTTTTAGACTTCCATAGAGGAGATCCATACAGGAATATACCACAAGGTGAAGTAAGGCTTCCTGGGCAAGGCTACGAAAGCATTTATAGAATGCACTCTGGAACACCTGGGGTTTATGATGCCTATGATAGATACAAAATCCTAGCGGATGTTGCTCCTACTAGCAGGGCGTTCAGGCATTATAGAACTATTGTTAGAGGGTGGGCACAAGCTGGGGTTCTCGACAAGAGCTGGCTAGAAGAGTTCGAGCAATCAGAGGCACAAGTAGCAGCACAAAGAGAGGGCGGTAGATTTACAGAAAGGCGATTTACTAGAGTAAATCACGACATAGCAGAACTCAATGAGGCCATTAAGTATAATGGTTTTGAGCGAGGCATTGGGGCGGCCTGGGAATACCTTACCCACGATATCGTTTCTCAAGTTCCTTACATGGGTAGCAAGTTCCTACGGACAAGAAGCGCTCTTGAGGCTTATGAAGAAAACCAGATATATGGTGAGGAATTTAAGAACTGGGCAGATCCATATGGTAGTTTCCTGGCCCCGCACTTCAGGAAAGCATGGTCTAAAGGACCCGTTGGTGGTGCGTTAAGCGGCTCGCTGCTAGGATTTGTTGGAGCTACGCCCCCTACTCAATTGCTATTTGCAGGAATTGGAGCAATTACTGGGGGTGTTGGGGGTGCCCTTACTGGTCCAGGATGGGTGCCAAGCGCCAGGAAGGAGGAGTGGAAGGTCCAGGAATACTTTGATAAGTTGCAGTATGTAAAGGCTAAACGGATGCAAGCTATAGCCTTCCAGCGTGGGGATTCAAGAGCCATTAAATACTGGAAGGGTATAGAAGAAAGGACGATGGTTGGTTTGCCGAGAAATGCCAGCCTGGGACAGATACAGGCAGCAATTCCAGCTAATTTAAAACCATATTACAGAAACCTAACAGAGTTGCCAGTAGAAGACAGAGAGAGGGCAATGAATGTATTGCCTGAATATGTTCGTCCTGTGTTTTCTCAAATATGGAATATGGGAGAGAGAACACAAGAATCTCCCGATGAGCAGGTTATAAATTATTTTGGTACCAGGGGAATGCCATCGGATACCTGGCTGGGTTGGCATCCACAGGCTCCATTAGATGTAGCAAAGATAAAAGTGGTAGAAAATGGCGCTACTAGTTCCGCTTCTAGGCTCCACCGACTTGGATTATGGGAAAGCGATGTGTTAGAAAACCCGCTTATTTATCGTTATATGGAAACTCCCGCTTTAAGGCTTGATTCCAGAGGCGAAATAGATTATGCTTTACAACAATCCCTCTCCGAAGAACTTGCCAATGCAGGACTTACAGGCTTAGTAGTAAATAAAAAACAGGATATAGACGAAAATCTTACCTGGCACATCACCCGAGACAAAACTGATAAACTAAAAGATATGGCTGATTATCTTATTAGGATGCGCTAATGGATCCATTTAAGGCTGCACTTTCTTCCTTGGAGGACCTTCCAAACTATTTTGCTGGCTGGGGAAAGGGCAAATTACCACTAGAAGCAGAAGGATTTCTACAGAGAATTCAAGAAGCAACCGGATTAGTTCCTAAACTTAATCCAGTAATTGGTTCTGTTCTCGGAGAACCTAAATTTAGTACAGACATAAAGCAATTGGTTGGTCATCTTCGTAGTCTAGATGTCAATAAGAATAGCCCGGGCATTAAGCACCTCAACTCATTTGTTCATAAAATGAATGAGTTACAGGTTGGTGCTGGTTACCGAGTAATGGGTGCTGGTACCGCTGCTCCATATATTCAAATGGAGCTTGGTCCAGGCGGCGAGATAATTAACCTTCCGTTCGAAACTTCCCGTGGTCGGGTCACCATGGGAGCTTCTACTTATGCGGCTAGACAATACTCACCACAGGCTGGAAAGGTAGTTTCCTTTAGCGAGAGGATGTATGGCCAGATTTCGGAGGCTGTACCAGCTGGCCCCGAAGTTAGGGGCGTTGAAAGAGCTAGAGCTATTAGGGGCGCTATCAAGGCTACTAGTAAACAACTATTAGAAAATACTAGGTACAGCGGGCAAGGCAGAAGGCTATTAGGAAGAGAATCATTAGCCCGCCAGCAGGTAAGAGCAAAGCAGTTAGTTATTGGACCAGACCACCCGTTATCTGTTCATTATGAAACAGCTAAAAGAGCTATCGCAGATGTTCAAGTTGGTGGCAATGCTCCAGATATAGCTAAAAGACTTGAAATTGCTAGGGGGTCTGTAAAACAACTTACGGAGGAAGTTTATCGCCAAGGTTATTCTATGGAGAGCCTCAAGTGGGAGCAACTCTCCAAGAAATTAATAGTAAATCTACCTGGAATACAATTCTACCCAGGCGTTATGTGGGGAGACCTTAATAAAGGTATCCATCAGTTATTAGGAAAAGAGCACCTAGACCCTACCTGGGTTAGGAGCCTTGGATTTAAACGCGGCGTTCCTGAAATTATGAGTTTTGGTTCAAAGCGTTCAGTTGAAGTAGGAATGAACGTTGGGGTTCTTTTTGGTGGAACTGCTGGTAAAGTTATTGGCGATTCTGGCAGCTGGGTTACAGACAGAAAGGTTCTCAAGCTCCTTGCTGGTTTCCCTGGTGCTAAAACCAAAACCGTTTCTGTACCAGGACAGTATAGGCACGGGACAGGGACAGTAGAGCTAGAAAGAAGGTTAAGTAAGGGTGTTGAAAGTGAGCTTAGAGCAAGAGGAGTATTTGAGCAGCTAGAAAAAACTGGGGAATGGATTACAGATAAGCCGATTTTCATAAGCGGAGCAAAAGGGGCAAAGGGCGGAAGGGCTCCAGTTATTCTCGGGCAGAACCTTGGGATTACTGCCAGAGGAGAGATTACTGAAGGCAAAATCCGCACTATTCCTAAGGGCTATGGAATAGCTGGGGTTAAAAGAATAGTCACTTCGGGGCCAGGCGGCAACCGCGAGTACTCCTATAAGTTTAACTTGGTTGAGGGTGGTGAGCGCGTAGCAACCGGTAGGGGCCTTGTTGTTGGTGGCACAAGGCGTATAGGGGCTATGCGGTATATGAAGTTTGGTGAGACAGGAGCCCTTAGACCAGGTATGCTCTTACGAGCAGAAGACCTCCTAAAAAATCAGCAATTACGCCAAACGACATATGCTAGTCACTGGATAGGGACGGCTAGAAGTCGTACAAGGTTAGGGCTTGACCCAAATGAAGTAATCCGCGCTCTTGGTCTTCGTCCAGGAACCTTTGCTGGAGAACAGACTGCGTTTGGGGGAGATGATTGGCTTGTAACCGCAGAAAAAGAAGAGTCGGTCAAGAGACTATTTCGTGATGCGTTAAAGAACACCAAGCTAACCCCTGCCGAACAAGAGCGATGGATGAGGAGGAATTTTTATGGGCGCATACATAAACTTACAGGGAAAGATATAGATGTAATAGCCGCCGGATACCCAGAGGTGCAACAAGCAGAAGTCAGGAAAGATTTAGCTCGTTATGGGTCCTATAGGACATTCGAGAAGGTCCCGGTCGCTCTAAGAAATGTGCCTGCTGGGCTGAAGATGCGTTATGGTGCTAGGTTACGACTAGACCATGCTATGATGAACCTCCTGAAAATGGAGAGCGGGTCGTCTCCAGCTAACATAGGAATAGAAGCATTTAACAAAGTACTTACCCAAGCATTTCAGGATAAACTTGGGCCGATGACGCCAGAAGCAGCAAATATTTTAGGACCATTACTTAAGAAAGGGTTGCATCTACCCAAAGGCGCACAAAGAATTTCATTAAGTAAATATGCGAAGACTTACAATGCAATGCCTCGGATTGGTGGTGGTGTTCCCGGAAGCCGCCTTATTGGTACAATTGCGGACCCCAAATTTTCAGGAGCTATTGTAGATTTGCCATTTACTATTGATTGGTATCATGGCTCTCGTAAGGGGTTAGCAACTTCTCATCTAGAAAGCGCAAGCAAGACTGCGGAACTATGGCTTCCTTCTGTATCTGTCGATCCAATTGCCCCAGCAGAAAAGGGTCTGTTTCATAGCACGAAATCGTTAAGGCTTCGGGCTGCTATAGACGAGGCATTACGACTCAATAACCCAGATAAAGAAAGGATTAATTTACTTTATAATCGATATTTATTAAGCCTTAAGAGTAGTTTGTTTGGTAGTAAAGGGAGATTAAACCCAAAGATTAGACCAAAATATAGTTCCTATAATGCGCTTGGGTTGTTGTCCTTCAATCCAGAACAAGCATTAGATATAGGAATGGTAGAAGAAGGTGTTAGGGCGAGGTACGGCGAAGAAGCAGGACCAATACTAGAAAGAATGGCTGCTGGGAAGCCAGTAAATCTATTAGTTGTTGGGGAACCTGCGCACAGCCCTTCTACTATGGCTGTAATGAGACTAAGGCTTATGAAGCTCAAGGAAATTGCTTCATTAAACCAAAAGGGGTCAAACGCAGCCAAGACAGTATATGTTGGTCAAGGTGGGATATTTGGTATGCTTAGAGACCAAGACCTAGACCGAGTTGCGACTTTTCTTCCTGGTGATAAACTTGATGATGTTTTACAGGATAAATTAACTGCCGTAAGAGAACGACAATTAGCAGTTTATCAACATATCCAGGAATTAGCTGAACGTACCACTAAAGATATTACTCCTGGAGCAACTAGTTTCCCAACTGAGGCGGAAGCCAAAGTGATGATTGGTGAATTAGGAGAGCGTCGAGTTTCTGGTATAGTTGGTATGATGTCTGACAAGTATGAAATTCCAGTTGCCAACCTATTCTTTAGGCACAGAGTAAGTTATGCCAGTTTGGCAGCTAGAGCACAAGGAGGGGATAAGGAAGCTTTATCGAAGCTTGTTAGGATAGGGGCTGATGAATTAGTTGCTAGGGCAAAACTTTCTAGAGAAGAAGTTAGCGCAATGGCTTCTTTAAGCGGTATGGTCCAGCAAACATTCATTGGTAAAACAAAAGTAGGCGCATCTAACCTTATGGATGCTATACGTGATGTTAAGGGAGAAGGGCCGAAAGATATTAGTAGATTAGAAAAAATGATACTTTCATTCTATCAAGAAACTCAAAAACAAGGCAAATATATACCTCCAGGACCTATAAGCATGGAGACTCATGCTAGGGCTACGGCAAGTGGGTATGTTAAATTAGAAAGAATTCTCAAGGAAGCGAAGATAACAGAACCATTCTTGTCTGGTGTCTTCGGAAGAAGTGGAGATACAAAGCTTGTTGATGCTATGGCTAGGACATTAGGGGTAGAGCTTAGCGAAGAGCAGGTAGCGGCTATGCATGACCCTAAGTTCTTAAGGTCTGTTATAGCTGAGGCAGAAGGCGTAAAGCCGCACCAAGAGATGATTGCGGCACTTAACGAGCAGACTAAAACATTAGCCGATTATCTTCCTAGTTCTGTTAGAACAGCACTAGAACAGAGGGGTGTAGGTGGAGCATTTGGACAGTTGTTATCTGATGTTTGGAGCGGTAAGACTTGGATGGGGTCTAAAGGTGGAAAGGCTGCGATTATTGGTGGCGGAGCATTACTAGCTAAGGGGCTAATAGATGTGTTTAGCGGCAGCGATGAAATTGCGCAAGATGATGGGACCGTCCAAAATCCGGCTCTTACTCCTTTGCCAGCTAATTACCAACCACCAAGCTTTGCCCTAATGGGGGAAAGTTATGCACGTATTGAGAATCCAGCTAGCCAGCCTTTCGCTATAAGTGGAGCAATGCAAGCTGATAATTCTATGGACTTTAATGCAGTTCATAATAATATAATGATATCTTCAGGAATGCGTCCAGGTGGGTATGGCTATTTTGAAGATAGAAATATCCCGGTGGACGAGAACGAGATGGAAACATATCTACGGAATAAAATGCGGAGTAGCTTTTAATGCCTGCTAATATAACAAATGGCGATTTAAGAAAATATATAAGGACAGCATATAGTTCTTATGCCTCCGCATTTGGATATACTAATCATACGGAGTGGAAGGATTTTCCTTCATTAACAAGAGAGCAAAGGTCCAAGATAATTACATATATGCGCTGGTTCCTTCTTCAACAAGAAGCAGGAAACGCGGATTTTGCATCAAATTTCTTAACCGCAATTAGCACCGATATACCGCTTACTGAAATCTACCAGAGTCCCGGAGTTTATTCCAAGCAACTCAACGATATATTTAGCGAAGATATCCAGAAACTAGAATTAGATAATGAAGGGGTTAGTAGAGATGAATACTCAAAGGCAGTTTCTAAATGGGGCAAAGTAGGCGGGAAATTCTTCATTGGTCCTCACCCCATTAGCCTACCTGGTCCAGAAGCCATTAGGATTACGGAACGGTATGGACTGGATAGCATCTCTACGCTAAGAACTAATAGCGACCCTATCTGGCGCACTAATAAGTCCTTGATGAGTATAGAAGTCACGGCAATTTATCCTGACACGAGATCGATTAATGAAAAACTGCGCCCCATTATTGCTCTACTGCGTGGCTCTCCTTTCACTACTCTCACTGGCGCTCTTCTTAGGAAGGTGTTAATCCGAGACCTGGGGCAAGATAACCTATTTAGGCTTTGGGCTGCTGCTGCTCAGGACTGGGAAACTAACCTTGCCAAGGTCAAGGACGTAGCACAGAGGTACGGGTTCGAGAATGTTGGACAAGTAAAGGCAGCGCTTTCTGCGGACCAACCCTTAGGACAAGCTATTCAAAAGCTCGCCAAGGAACAAAATCTGCCCACTGTTTATACAAAACCAGCACCAATTTCTAATCCTAATGTCCCGGTAATGTGTCTCGGAGTAAGACTAGACAACATAGATGAAGCACCCGAAGCCCTACGCGCATCATTTACATTTGCTCTTATTAACGACCTATGCGTATCTCGTAATGGTGTTAAGTATAGAGACATAGATGGGAACCCCACAACCGACCCCAGTGAATGCGTATGGCTCAAGAAGTATATTGAATTTACGTATCTCACAGAAGGAAAACACACCTACCTCAAGCCCGTTGAATATTCATTCGATCCAAGTTTTAAATTAGAGTATTCATTATTTGGAACAGATAATGAAACTGAAACAATCGAAACAGATGATAAGCACATTAAGTTAATAAATATTTCATGTGGATATGATAATAAAGTAGCCGCTATTCCCCTGCTAGGTGAGGCTATTCCGGGTGCTCAATATCTAGGTAGTAATAATATAAATGCCCAGTTAGTATTTCAATGTACGGAAAAAGGAGTAGAAGAGATACATAGGGCAAAGGATCATATCGAAGCTTTTATAAGAAGCGAATTAAAAAGCGACCGTCAAGAAAGTGTTCTTATTGAGAACCCTATATTAAATTTATTGGGTGCTCATGAATTCGTTGTAACAAATATTAGTACCCAAACTCCAAGTGAGGCTACTGAATACTACAGGGTAGTTGTTTCCTTAATAGAAGCTGGTATTGATATAAGGTCTAGAGAATCTCTGGTTTTAAATATTTCTCCAATTAATAAAGATTTAGCTTTAAGTTTATGGATGCATTTCTGGGATGTTCTTAAGGCCGGAATAGACCCCCAGAATGATAAATATACTAAGGAAAGCCCAGAGTTTAAAGCGATAGTGCGGGTGCTTTTTGGGAACC
>Ga0307378_10012416_pt1 | contig 10871 bp, 6 predicted proteins | sample UN1MG_FD_202238 | JGI IMG/M metagenome (GOLD analysis project Ga0307378, IMG submission 202238) | Soil microbial communities from Risofladan, Vaasa, Finland - UN-1 | ecosystem: Environmental > Terrestrial > Soil > Coastal area > Acid sulfate soil | place: Finland: Risofladan, Vaasa | collected...
CATTATCGAGTCTGTGGGGGGTTAAAATGAATTACATGGTAAATAAAATGAATTTGGGTAAAGAAATAATGAATTTGGGTAAAGAAATAATGAATTTGGGTAAGAAAATAATGAGTTTGGGTAAGAAATTTTGAAGTCAGGGTAAGAATTTTTTGGATACACGTTAGAATACATGTAAGAAATCGAAGAGAGGGAAATTATCAATTCCCATTGGATTTGAAATTATTTTTTGGGAAAAATAATAAAACCTCTAGGGATTCCCCAAATCATTTAAATCGAGTTTGGATTTTGTATTTTTTGTGAAATCAATTATTTTTGCATTAATTCCATTTATTCTATTAAGCGGAATTATTCCCTTTTTGCCTGATTCCTTTGGTGAAGAACAAGTGCCGGGAATAGTTTTAGTAGTTGAAGGGGATCCCTTTTATTTTTCAGAGGGTGGTCTTGGACCATCCATTTTAAAATATTTTGAAAGGCCGTTGGATCCTTATCTTGTCTCTGGAGTAACTGATGAACAATCCAGCTTTGAAGAAATTAGAAATGCCTATAACGAAAACACAAAAGATAAAACACAAAAATTAATTGTTCAAGATGATTCCAGAGCTCAAATCATTCGGGTTTCATTTTTTGGGGCAGAGATTACAGAAAGACAAACCTTTGAAACGTTCTTAAAATTTGAACATCTTGAGGTTCAGCGAACCTATTATCCATTGGTGCCGTACTATTATGACATTACACAAGAAGGCTTTGCACTAGAATCTCTTCCAAGTAAAGATAAAAAATGGTTTTATGATTTCATAGTTAGTCGAACAATCAACAGTGACAAAGATCCTGAACCTTTTGATGTAGATATTGAAGTCTTAAGTGGCTCTGGAACCATCTTACAAATTTGGGAGTATAGAGAGTGTACACTGGAAGAATATTTCCCATTTCTTGATGAGAATATAGCTAAACTGAAGTTTATTGGAGATGTATTATCTGAGATTCGAGAAGTTTCAGCCTTTGAATGTGGGGGATTTCATGTTGATTTTGAGGCTAAACTACCCAAATCTGATTCACTGAAATCCTCGGATTTTGTACCAATACCACAAGATAGCGCTCAAAAAATTCTAGTTCAATTTTCTGGAGGGGAATTAGAATCTGAAGTAACATATTTCACCTTTTCAAAATTTGTTCCAGTAAAAGATGTCATATTTCCACCAATTAAACTTCCAGGATTTCCCGTAAAAGAAAAACCACAATTTACTTTGGAATCCCTTCCAAGTAAAGATAAGAAGGAGTTTTATGAATTTGTTGCACGATATGTTGATCCCGTAAGAAATCCAGAACCCTTTGATGCAAAGATACACCTCATTTCTGATGATGATACCGTATTACAGACTTGGAATTATGAAGAATGTACTGGCACCAACTATGTGACTTTCTTTTTGAATAATCTACTTTTTTACAAGTTTAAACAAACAATGGGTTCAGAAATTCGTGACAAAACATTCTTTGAGTGTAATGGTATTGACTTCAGTACTGATACAAAACTGAATTCTGAAATTGTAAATCAAATTGGAATTCCAAACAACTTTGACCGTGCCCAAATTTTTAAAGCCAGCTTTGAAGGACCAGAAATTAGTCCATCCAAAACAGTTACTACTTTTACAAGATTCTCTCCTGTAACTAATGATGAGTTACAAATATTATTGCCAAATGCACCATTTGGGGGAAAACCAAAGTTCTACTTTGAATCATTGGTAAGTGAAGACAAAGAATGGTTTTATCAATTTATTGGAAAGTATGTTAACCGAGGAAAAATTCCAGAACCCTTTGATGTAACTATAGAAGTAATTACTGGAGATGGAACGATTTTACAAATTTGGGATTATGAGGATTGTCAAGTAATTGATTACAAGTCATTTCTAGAAGATGCTCTTGTGACCAGAAAATTTACCAAACGTTTTGATTCGGAAATACACGATAGAACTATCTTTGAATGTGAAGGATTTTCAATGAAACCCTCTCAAATTGAGCCTGAAATTATTCCTAAAAAGCCCTATGACTATGTAGATTTCATTCCATCGGATGAAGATAGGGCCCAACAATTTGTCCTTACTCTTTCTGGGGGCGAATTAACTGAGTCTCAAACCTACTATACCTTTGCAAAGTTTGAACCTTTGATGGAAGAAAAAAGTGAACAAACACCTTCAGGCCATCAGATCAGTTCAGTTGGATTTGTAATGGAATCTCTTCCTAGCAAAGACAAAGAATCATACTATGATTTACTTCAACGATACATCAATCCAGGAAAAGCTCCTGAACCCTTTGATGCAACGATTGAACTAGTTTCAGGAGACGGCGATGTTTTACAATCTTGGGAGTACAGAGATTGTAGTTTAACAGATTTTGACAACTTCCTTCAAGACACTCTTTTGTCCTTTACCATGAATGGCAAAAAGGGAACTTCTGAGATACGAGAAAGTTCAGAGTTTGAATGTATTGGGTTTTCCGTAGATTTCAGTAAACAAAATAAAATCTATTCTGAATTACCTGCTATAGTTCCAAACTATGAAGACCGAGCAATCATGTATCTATTTCATGCATCGGGTGGAGAATTACAAACAACCCATTCTACAGGAATGATCTCAAAATTTAGTAGTAAAGATACAATATCAGGTGAAATAGAGCAAGCAATTTCCTCTGGTGCATTACGAAATATTGTGACATCAGGGGTAAACACTGCTAGTAAAATTGAAAATTTTAATTATCCTAAATTTATGGGCGAATCACTTCCCAACAAATACGCAACTGGATCCTACCAAACAATAGAGCGATACATCAATCTAGGGAAAAATCCTGAGCCCTTTGATATTAGAGTCGATGTCGTTACCGGTGATGGAACAATCTTGTATTCTAGTGATTATGATGACTGTTCTGCCCTCAAATATTCGTCATATCTGAATGATAATATGGCTTGGATAAAGTTTCACCCATCTTTAAAATATGAATTTCGAGATAGATTTGAGATTGAGTGCGTTGGTGTAAATGTCTTAGTTGTTCCTCAAAAAGATCCAAAATCTTCCTTCAGTAAAAATCATATGATAAAACCACTCATCCAATTGGCTATAGGTTCACCTCCAGATGAAATTGTGTGTACCAATGACATGTCATTGATGTTAAGACCTCCGACAAACACGGCAATCTGTATTCGAGATGACCACACAAAAAAACTTGAAGAAAGGGGTTGGATTATTTCAGAAAAGCAACCCCAGCAAATCTCAACAAAACTTAGACCCATAATACCAACTGATGACGAAAGAGCTCAAACTATTCTTGTTCATTTCCAAGGAGCTGATATTACACCACCTAAAACATTGAAAACATTTTCAAAATTCTCCCCCATAGAGCAAAAAAATCTTCCATTGCTTATTCCCGAACATGATTTGACGGGAAATGACGCATTTTTTTATCTAGAATCCCTTCCAAGTCAGGATAAAGATTGGTTGTATGACTTATTAGGTATGTACATCAATCCTGGAAGAACCCCTGAACCCATGGATGTAAAAATAGAAATTTTCTCAGGTGATGATACACTTTTGCAAACCTGGAATTATACTAATTGTGAAGGGCAAAAATATGAAATTTATCTTGATGAAAGTTTGCTGGTTTACAAATTACACGAAAAATGGCAATCAGAACTAAAAGATAGAATTATCTTTGATTGTTCAGGTTTAAAATTTGATTCATAATTAAATTAAAATAATTAATTTCGAAAAAAGGAATTTAGCTCTCACAGATAACTTGACTAGTCTTTCCACCTGTGTAGAGATGTAGTAATGCACCTATATCACACTCAGAGATGTATGGTGCAGGGGTTTGAATTACTGGATACATCAAATCTTCAGGAGCTGTAGAGTGTGCAAGACCTGCAACATGTCCAAATTCATGACGAATTATGATTTCCATGTGTTCATTAGATAATTTGTCAGATTCGTAAATTGTAACATATGATCTCAGTATGGTTTTTTCTGCATCATTTACGGTAGAACTTGTTTGACCTGACAAGCCTTCCCCGCTTTTTGAATTTGTAAGGGTAATGATAACATCTGCATTATCTTTATCTGTAAAAGTAATTTCTATTGGCTCTTCAATTCCACGTTGCTCTCTCATGTAATCTACAGCTCCCTTCCAGCCTATCCAGTAGTAGGAAAATGTCCCTTCATCTCCCTTAAACACTAAACTGTTATCAATCTCAATTATGTCAGTTGATAGAATAGCTCTTTTGATTGCATCAATTTTTTCTTTAGGATAATTGTTTTCTCCAACAATTTGGATTTCTAAATTATCTTGTGGTTGCCATGAATACCATGTTTCCATAGCATCTCCTTTGAGATTTTGAACAAGGTATTGGGTTTTAAGCGGGCTAGTTTGGACATTTTCTTCAATGACTGATACGGTTTTTTGTACTGCTAAAAAGTCCAAAGCAAATCCAATCACTACCAAACCCATCACTATAATGATAAGATATTGCGTAATTCGCAATGACTTCTTTATTTTATTGTAATCATCCAATTTCTATAACTGTACCAAAAGAAGATAAATAATGGAAGGATAAAAACACATCATTGAAAATCCCTCCTACAGTATACTCTAAAAAAATTCTTTTTTCTGTGTTGATATGTGTTGGATTCACTGCCACTGCAAATGCAGAATATATCGATAAATTTTCTCTTCCCTACGTTTTAGATGCTTTAACTGATTCACAAATTCAAGAATGTGAATCTATTCATAATGATTTTGTTTCCTTATCTGATAATGATTTTTACACTAGATATCAAATTCATGAATTTTCAGGTAACTGTTTAATGTTGTATGGAGATTCATTGTGGAATTATGAAAGTTCTGATAGATATGAAAAACTTTCAGAAAGATCTGCTGAATTAATACAAGAACGTGAAACCGAATTAAAACAAACCCGTGAAAATTTTTACATAAATTCAAGATCAGTAACAGAACTTCAAATTCCAGGAACATTTTTGTTTGAATTTGAAGGATGTACTGGAGACCAAACAATAAACATAAACGATATTTTAGTAGTTTCTGATAAAGAAACTGTTCTGCTAACAAAATTTGTAGCTGAAGAAAGAACAATCCCCCCTGGCAGTTGTAATTTACTTGAAGTGCAAATCCGAGCAGACGATCCTAGTTCAATTAAAATCGATATTCCAAGTCTAGGAGTAAAAGAGCCAGTACAACTTGATGAATCAATAAAAGAGGCTGATACTAGTAAAATCGTTGAGTTACCAATAATTCAATCTCCTCGAGCTCAGATGCGCTCTGGAATTGAACCAACGGACGTTGCCTGTAAGGAAAATTTTGTATTAATGGTAAGAGAATCAGGCGGTGCTTCATGTCTTACTCCTGCCAGCTATCTAAGATCTGTTGATAGAGGTTGGGGAGTAGCTGATCTTGATTTAATGGAAAAACATCCTGAACAACTAGATGCCATTATAGCCACTATTATGCAAAATCGTGAATTAAGAGAACAGGTGATAGAAAGAGTATCTGCAAATCCTGAAGCTCTTGAGAAAATAAAAGGAAATGAAAAATTGATGAACGTTCTTGAGGGAAAAGGAATGGTCGGTGAAGGAGAAGCAGGTACCCAAATGGGTGGAATGTTTGGTTCTTCAGAGGATGGAAAACAAATGGGACAAGCAATGGGAAGCATGGGTTTCAACATGGGTGGTGACTCTAAAATTGGAAATATGATTGGCGGAATGGTAGACAAAATGATGGGAAGTATGACAAACGGAATGGAAAACTCTCCAACAATGGGAGCTCAAATGCGAACAAGTGACAGTTTAATGGGAAATCTATTCAAATAAGATGGAAATTTTGATCTTCAATTAAATATCCTAACAAAGAAGGAATTTCTATGAAATCGGGGAGGTCATTTGTATTATTAGTTTTTTTTATTCCTGTTATTCTTTTAATTGGAATTGTTCCTATTTTGCCTTTTTCTTATTCTGAAGAATTTGTTTGTGCCCCTGGTGAAGTTGAAGTAGTACGAGTAACAAATCCAAAATCGGTTTGTATTGAACATGACACTGCTCTCCGATGGGATCAGCTAGGAATTGCGGAAATTATGGGTGAGATAACAGCGACACCAAGCACGGAAGAAAAACCAATGGAGAAAGAAAAACCAATGGAGAAAGAAAAACCAATGGAGAAAGAAAAACCAATGAAAGAAGAAATACCATTAGGTATAGAAACAATTGAAACTAGAAGTGGAACCATTACCATAGACCATGATTATCTAACACCTGAATCTGCACAACTTCTTAGTGATGAATTATTTTTCCAACGTGCAGTTCAAGTTTACCATCTTGCACTTCCTGCAGTTGGTGGTGCTGGAATTTTTTATGAACAAGACAAAGTAGGTGCTACTGCTGGCGATGTTCTTTATTGGTCTGATTTTATGAATTCTGATATTGAACTTCTAACTGGAAACACTTCTGTATTGTATTATATGACACTTCAAGATCTTTCTGATGGGCCAATTATAGTTCATGTTCCTGCGGGCAATCTTCAGGGTCATATAGACAATATTTACCAACAAGTCATTACTGATTATGGAATAGTAGGACCTAATGAAGGAAACGAAGCGTCATTTTTGATACTTCCTCCAAATTTTGATGGAGAAATTCCTCCAAATTTTAATGAAGAAACTGAAAATCATTTTATTAAACAATCTGACACAATGCAATTTCTAGCGATGGGTCGTGCATTTGTTAATGCCCCAGACATGGCAGCAGCTGAAGAACTAATTAAAAAAGTAAATGTCTATAATTTATCTGAAATTGATAATCCTCCACAAGCACAATTCTTTGATATGAGTGGAGAATCGTTAAAGTTGTCACATCCTACAACTGAAGGTTTTTGGGAATTCTTACATGAAGTTTATTCTAAAGAGACTGTTGTTAGACCTGAAGACAAAAACCTCGTTGGATTAATGCATACAATAGGAATAGTTCCAGGAGAACCCTTTGAACCTGATGAACACTCCAAAGAGATCTTGGATAAAGCTGCAGTTGTTGCAGATTTAATGGCAAGAAACATTGCATATGATTCTCCAGTCAAAGAACCATTCCTTTATTGGCCTGATAAGAATTGGGAATTGGCATTTATGACTAAAAATCCCCAGTTTGAAGATGAACGAGGAGTTACACAGATTGAACCAAGAATGTCTTTTGTATATCAGGCAATTACTACTGCAGATGCAATGGTACTTGAACTTGTAGGGAAGGGTTCAAAATATTTAGGAACTTATCGTGATGCTGATGAGAATTTTCTAATTGGCTCCAACACATATCACTTGAACATACCAGCAGATGTGCCTGCACTAAACTTTTGGTCTATAGTTGTATATGATGCAGAAACACGTTCTATGATCAAAAATGATGTACAACCATTGCCTGCAATTAGATCACTTGATTCTGATAAATTATTACAAAATGGAGACGGCTCTTATGATGTGTACTTTGGCCCAGAATATCCTGAAGACTATGAAAATAATTGGGTAAAAACAAATGAAGGTGATGGTTTTTTTGTATTTATGAGATTCTATTCCCCAACTGAAGCGTATTATGATAAGAGCTGGCAATTGCCAATGATTGAGATAGTAAAATAATCATCACTCTTGCAGATAATCCCAATCCACATTGATGTTAGGGTTATTCTCATACCCTTTGACTTTATCTAAAATTTTATTTTTTAATTTTAATTCAAGTTCCTCTGCAGCGTTTAATTCTTCTTCCAGGATTTTTTCTTTGTTAGAAATATTGGTGTCTCTTGCTTCTGTGATACGGTTAGTCAAATCTTCTTTTGTGATATTTCTATTAATTTGATATTCATAGATAATTTCTTTTATTTTCTGTTTTTCTAGAGCGTCTTCCTTTTCAAGCCTTTCATTATATTCAAACCCTAACCTTTTCTCTTTGACCTTAAATTCTTCTTTTATATTCAAAATATCTTGATTAATTTCAAATATTATGTCGTCTTCAATTTTCTGTTTATCCTTATTGAGAATATAGTCTATCAGTGTATGTACCACTCCAGTATTGTTCTCTACCATTTCTTTGGCATTTGATTCTAAAACGCATTGATATTCTGAGGCTAAAGTATTGTAAATTACCTGGTATTCATCCTCACAATTTGTTCCAGGATTTGTTTTTACAAGGGAGATGGGTGAAATATTATCAGAAAATTTCCCACCAAGAATAATGACTTCTTTAATGCCATCATTAATCCATTTTTTGGCAATCTGCTCATCAATACAAGATTGAGTTCCAGTAGTTACACGAGATACTAAGACATATCCGCCATCACATGGTATATCTGAATTTATTCCTGAATTCAATTTTGAAACATTCTTGCCATCAGCGTTTGCTAATATGTAACTTGGTTGAAGCTTATAATCGGTATAAGAATTAGCAAGTTTCATTTGAATTGCTGGTGTGCGGTGAACCTGTCCTGTGGAGTTGAAGAGTAGCTGTTCTTCATAATATGCCAGATTATGTTTTACATTAAACTGAGCATTCATCTCAATTAGTTCAATTCTTTTAGTGGATGCGGCTTTGTTGTATGCATCTCTTGCGTCGTGCAAAGTACCGCCATTTGCCAAAACCTGATTCATTGCGATTCTACCTGCATCGACTTTTTGCTCCTTGAATTCAAATTGGTCCCAAAATACGCCCTGAACATAAGACGGCTTTTTGCTCACAAAGCTTTCAAAGGAACTTCTGGAAGAATGTTTTTCCCATAGTCTTTTCCACTCATCAAGATCCTGGTCTAGGCTTTTGACAGACAAGTCTCGCATTTTCTCCAAGTTTTCTTGTGCTTGATTTTTCTCAAATTCTTTTTGTTTTAATTCTTCAATCATCTTTCTTGTCTGATTAATTTTTTTTAGAAGCTCTTGTGCTACTGGATCATTTTGAAGATCTTCGGACAATGTAGATTGTGCTCCCAAATCAGATTGAATTTGTGCATAGCTGGTATTAGTCAGAGAAATTAATATTATAGCTAAAATGATAAAATGAAAAAAATTCCTGTTAATTCTAAACAATTGCATTGACCTTATCCCCTCGCCCTAAAGAACAATATTGAAAATGTTACTTAACTTTGATCCTTAATTACACGCATAGAAAAATATTTTAGCTTTGTCTTGAACTAAAACACTAAGACCCTTTGACTGATTTTCCATATTTTTTGAAAGTATAAGCCATGTTTTTTATTATTTTATACTAAAATGAGATATTTTTTTGATTTGAAATTATTTTTTGGGAAGGATATGAATTAGGAATTAGTTTGTAAAGTTCCACCCGACTTGATTAAAACCCCACCACCAGAATTGATGGTTAGTCCAAAGTTTGCAAAATCAACACCCAGAGTCAAGCCACTGGGTATTGTTAGAACCACTTCGTTTGGAACAATAATATTTCCTGCTGCAGAAGATGAACTATTCAATATACAACTCTGGGTCAACGTCCAATCTCCTGTACCTGGTGGATTGCAATAAGCACTTTGTACAAATGAATTTGCATCAAAGACTTCAACTACTGCACTAGGTCCTCCACCTTCAACTGTACCACCACCAAAACAATAAATTTTTGAACCCACTGGTTCACAAACTAAACCATGTCTTGGGATGGGCATGTCAGGGCCAATAGTCCAAAGGTCTGTTACTGGGTCGTACCATTCATTTGCGCCAGTTAAGGAATTTTCTCCACCCATGACAAAAATTTTATCATTAAAAATCCCTCCCCATCCACCAGCCATTCCTGTAGGTTTATCAGCTAAAATTTGCCAAGAATTAGTAACAGGATTATAAACTTCATTAGCGGTCAGGTCACCAGAACCGCCTCCTCGTCCATTAATTACATAAATTTTATTATCATAAACAGCAGAAGATAGATGATTTCTGCCTGTTAGCAAATCAGCACAAAAGGACCAGATATTTGTTGCAATATTATATTTTTGGCATGCATTTGCATTAGGAATTCCACCAATGACAAAAAAATCATTATTAACAATTTTTGCTGTTGGTGACAAATTGGGTAATGGCATGTTTGGCAAATTAGCCCATGTATTTGAGGCGATGTCATAAACTACGGCAGTTGGGCATGGATCTCCAGAGGTACATCCTCCTGCTACATAGATTTTTCCATTGTGAACTGCTGAAGCAGAATGATGAGCTGAATATGGAACAGGAGCCAATTCACTGTAGGTTCCGGTTATGGTATCATACTCTGTAAAATTTATCCCAGCTCCAACTCCTTGTATAAGGTAAACCTTGGTATCAACTGTATTTCCAGTAAATTCTGACCTAGCGAGAGGCATATCACTTAACCTTTCCCAACCTTCTGATGGTTCTTGTGCAAAAGATAGCGGCATTGAAAAAAGTAACGATATTAAAAAAAATGTTAATTTCAATATTTCAATATAAAATTAATATCAAATAAACCAATCTGGTAATTTGATTTTATTTTTCGGAGACTAACAAATGAAAAGTGTAACAAAATTTTTAGGACGAAGTTTATCATTTTAGTATCGTTTCCTGGAGAAATTCCTCTGATACAGTAAAATTTTTGGCTAAAAAATAACCACGTTCTAATTGTGAACCAAAATTTAGAGATGATATATTTGGAAAATTTCAACTAATCATTTAAAAATATTATACATTGGAAAGGTAACTAATTACACAAGAGATATTTTATTGAAAATTTTAAAAGTTATTTTCCAACAAATCATAACGTACAACATTACCTAGTTTGTGTATTTTTCGTGCCTATCTGGGGGGGCTGTCTTTTTACTCTTTGTCGTTGAAC
>Ga0307378_10012419_pt1 | contig 10871 bp, 8 predicted proteins | sample UN1MG_FD_202238 | JGI IMG/M metagenome (GOLD analysis project Ga0307378, IMG submission 202238) | Soil microbial communities from Risofladan, Vaasa, Finland - UN-1 | ecosystem: Environmental > Terrestrial > Soil > Coastal area > Acid sulfate soil | place: Finland: Risofladan, Vaasa | collected...
GATGTTTTTCTATAAAAAGCACCAGAGGCTAAAGCTTTTAAAAATTCCTGATAATTATTTGCGAGCGATTCCAGTATGATAGGACTTACTCTCAATCGTCCTCCTGTTCCAACTAAAATTAAGGCTTTGACTCTACTTGGATGAGCAAAATAATAGGATTGAATGACGGCCCCTCCAAGCGAATGACCGCATAAGATTACTTCTTTATACTTTAAAGAGATTATGAGCTTGTTTAGAATATCAACATACAATATTAATGACAATTCAGAAAAATGAGAAGACTTTCCATGAGATGGTAAATCTATAGATATTATATCATAATCTATTTCTAAATTCAATTGATGTAACCATACATTTGAAGTGCCCCCAGATCCATGAATGAATATTAGAGCTTTTTCTTTTCCAGATTTCTTTAAGGTATAGAATATCTTCTTACCTATAATTTCTAAATACGTTATTGTTAATCACATTAAAATATTGAGATTATGTTAGAAAAAGAAAGAATTTAAAATAATATTAATTAAAAAAAAGTTAAAAACATTTTTTAATGATTTTCAGTCATAAAGTTCAATATCTCGATGTTGCATTTCCAATAAACGCTTGTACTTACCATTTAATTCAAGTAATGAATCATGAGTCCCTTGCTCAATTATCCCTTTCTTATCAGCACTCAATATAATAATATGATCTGCATTTTTAATAGTTGAAAGCCGATGAGCAATAATTATAGTTGTTCTTCCATGCCTTGCTTTGTCTAAAGCATCTTGGATTAATGTTTCAGTATAAGGATCAACGGAAGAGGTTGCTTCGTCAAGAATTAAGATCTTTGGATCCTTTATTAATGCTCGAGCAAAAGCTATCAATTGACGCTGTCCAATTGATATATTAGATGCATTCTCTTTAAGCTTAGTATCATATTTTTTGTGTAATGTTTCAATGAAATTATGTAAACCGAGAAATTTCGATACTTCAATCATTTTCTTTTCTGTTTCTGGTGTAGGATTGTCGAAAGCATAAAGTAAATTTTCTTTTATAGTCCCGGTAAATAGAAACGCATCTTGTGGGACCAAACCTATCAAATTACGAAGAGTTTTCTTACTAATCTCTCGGATATCTATATTGTCAAGCGTTATTTTTCCACCATTTACGTCATAAAATCGAGAAATCAGTTTGGTTATAGTTGTTTTACCAGCACCCGTTTCTCCGACAATAGCCATAGTTTTACCAGAAGGAATATCTAAATTTACATTCTTTAACACATAACCTTTTGATTGTTCGTGCTCAATTATTATTTTCTGTTCATCTAATGCTTCCCTAACTATTTTGGGAATTTGATCATAAACCTCTTTTTTAATTTTAATGGTTGCTAACATTCTTAGCATGGCTTGAGGTGACATGCGTGGCATCCCCCCTCCCATCATTTCACCACCTTCACCCATTCCGCTACTTGAAGATGGAATTGTAGCTTTACCTATCAAATTCTTCTCTAGAACTTTGGTCATTTGTAAGATTGCTTCAGGAGGTAGAGTTGGAATTGGAGAAGACTCTTCTTGACCAGCTTTAATATCAGCTTGTTTAAAAGAAGTTTGGAACTCCAAATGATTATTAGCATTATCCGTGCCTGGGACAGCATAATTAAATTCAGCTAATATAGTGTCAATTAGTTTTGGAGCTTCAGAAGGATTTTGCCCCATAAGGTTCATGAATAATCTCTGTCTAATATCTTGAGGCATGAGCTGGACATTCTTCAACATAAAAGAAGAATATGGCTCCGGAAGTTCCTTCATAAAATCCATTGCTCGTTTCATCATTTGTTGTATCATTGGATTATCTGGGAAATCTGAATGTCCTGACAGTTCCGGTGGGCTAATGACTTTCGGTTTAATTTGAGGTGATTCTAATTCTAAATTGATATCTTCCCCATTTTTTAAAGAATAACCAAAATCTACAGAATCAAATATTATCTCCCCAATTACATTTTCAAGTTGTTTTGGGTTTTCGATATCAGGAATTTCAACATTTTCCTTAAGTAGTGAATATATTCTATCACTCGCTGCTAATGCCGTTGCGATCATCTCTTGAATTTGCATTAAAGTCATAAAAGGTCTAAAGAATTGCCCCAAAATACTAATATATGCGCTAAGAACTCCTACCGTAACTGTAATACCAAAAACAGAAACATTTCCTAAGACCGCAAAACCTCCAGCTAATAAAATACCCGCAGTGAGCAGTGTTGTAACAAACGTAATTAGAGGAAAGATAGTAGCCATAAATCTTCTAATTTTTAACATTGCATTATAATTAGCTGTGTTTGCTTTATCAAATTCGGTAGAGGCTTTTTTTTCTTGTCCGTAAGCTTGAACAACCTTTGCTCCTGCAATATTTTCTTGGATTGAGGAGGTAACACTACCAATTGTTTTTCTTGATTCCTTGAAGAGTCCCATTGCTACTTTCCTAAATAAATACGTGAAGAAAAAGAATACCGGAAAGATGACTAAAGAAATTAGCGCTAAGTATGGATTGAGAAAAAACATTATGAAGATAGTAAGAATTAAACCAACAACACTCGAAATGATTGTTACAAATTGACCTCCGACTAACTGATTTAGCTGAGTCACATCGTTGGTTGTTATAGACATTATATCTCCTGATGATCGTTTATCAAAATAGTTTAAAGACATATCTTGTAGTTTATAAAATAGGTCATTTCTAACTTCAAAAGTTATTTTTTGTGATATTTTCCCCATTCCATATTGAGCAAAATAAGTAGTAATCGCCATGAATAAAAGCAATGAGAAGTAGAAGGTACTCATCATCATAATATAAAAATTATCTTTAGCTACAATTCCATGGTCTATTATATTTGCTGAAATAATGGGACTTATTGAAGTTACGAGCGTTCCAATTAATAACAAAATTAAAAAGGTTAGGAATTTCCACTTATAATGACTTAAATATGAAAAAAGCCATTTCCATAATTCACGTCGAGGGTGTACTAATTTAGACTTACCATGATCCATCATAAAACCATGACGCATACCTACCCCTGGTTGAATTATTTCCTTCTCTTCTTCTTTTTCGTTCTTATTGTTATTACTCATTAATGATTCCTCCTTTCGATTTTTGTTTATGATGCAAAGTTTCAAATATTTGTTTATATAATACATTAGATTTGAACAAATCTTCGTGATTACCTAATCCAACAACGCGACCTCTATCTAAAATTAATATTAAATCCGCATTACGAATCGTGGATATACGTTGGGTTATGATAATGGTTGTTGTTCCTTTCATTATTCTCATTAAAGCTTCTTGAATTTTAAATTCAGTTTCTACATCAACAGAGCTGGTAGAATCATCGAAAATTAAAATTTTTGGATTTACAATTAAAGCTCGTGCAATAGATAAACGTTGTTTCTGTCCTCCTGATAATCTAGTTCCTCTTTCTCCTACTATTGAATTATAACCATTCGGTAAGCCGGTAATAAAATCATGTAGCTCTGCAATTTTAGCAGCTTCTACGATTTCTTCATGTGTAGCATCTTCCTTGCCATAAGCTATATTATCTGCAATACCTTTATTAAATAAATAAGTCTCTTGTGAGACTAACCCAATATTTCTTCGTAAATCTTTCAAAACATAATTACGTATATCAATTCCATCGATTTTAATAGTACCCTCATTGATTTCGTAAAACCTTGGGATTAAGTTTATAATTGTTGATTTACCGGATCCTGTTGTTCCCAGTATGGCTAATTTCTTCCCTTCCGGGATTTTAAAAGATACATCCTTTAAGATTCTATGTTCGGAAGTATAACCAAATGAAACATTTTCAAAAATGATTTCACCTTTAACTGATTTTATTGGGATTGAGTCGGGTGAATCTTCAATTTCTGGCGCAGAATCAAGAATCTCTCTCACACGTGTAAGTGCAGCATCAGCTTGCACATATATTAACATAATTTGTCCTAACATCATTATAGGAAAACCAAGCGAGGCTATATATGACATCAAGGTAATAATTACGTTTAATGTCATTTTGCCCTCAATATACCATATTCCACCAAGAAAAAAAGTGATGATTGTCATGAAACCGATTATTACATATACAAGGGGCATATATAAGGAGTTAAATTTAACAGAATCAACACTAGCTTTATAGAATCTTTTATTATATTTTTGGAACTTTTGGCGTTCTTTATCTTGTGTGCTAAACATCCTAACAACTTCAGCTCCAACGATATTTTCCCTTATTGTATTAGTTAATTCCCCAAAACTTTCGCGAGTTTCTAAAAAGATCGGTTTTAGCTTTTTTGCGATGAAATAGGAAATAGTTATAGAACATGCAAATGCTATTATTAAAATAAACGATAGTTCGAAACTGAAAAGGAGAAAACCTACAAAAACACCTATCATTTGAAGAATTGATTGTAATCCTAAATTCAACCCCATCCCAAAAATCATTTGAGTCTCTTCAATATCGCTTGTAGCTCTTGAAATTAATTGACCCGTTTCTGTCTTGTCAAAAAACGCAAATGATTGGCGATATATTGCATTACTTATATCTGTTCGTAAATGATAAATAGCTCTTGCAGATACTTCTGCACCTTTAAGCCTTGCGACACGGTTGGTGAAATATACTAAAAATGCGAAACTTAACACGAATAAGAAATTCACTAGTAATTCATTAACATTAACCAAAGCTCCAATCATTCTTCCTATAAATATTGGTGATAAGGTGTAAAAAATCGTCGATAATATAAGATAAATAAATTGAGAAATGAAATCTTTTTTCGATTTTGCCCAATATTTAAAAATCATTTGAATAGAATTCATGTCTTATTCCTCTGTAATTTTAATTTTTCTTTTCTTATTTTTTGTAATATCTCATCCACATCTTTCTCCATGAAAGTCAATATTTCCAATTTTTCTTCGTTAGAAATATCTTTTTGCATGATATATTCAACGGGACTTGACCAAATACTGAAAGTAGCTCCCTTCAAGATTTTCTCATGATCAAATTCTATACCGCTTTCAGGAAATCGCTGCTTAATTAATTCAAAAATCTTCCCAATTTTATTTCGAAGATCTATCAATTTGTTTTCTCCCTTGTCAGTCATAAAATATAAATGCTTAGGTCGACCAGTATCCTTGCTTACATCATCTTTTACTGATAAATATCCTTCTTCTGCTAATTCTTTCATCATTCTATAGATTTTAGAATGTGGAATATTTCCGAATTTCTTCAAATCGTAATAGGTCAATCCTTCTGGAATTTCTTTAACGGTGTTAAAAATTAATATTAATTTGAAGTCTTCTAAAAAGTCACCGAAAAATTTAAATCCTCTTGGCCACATTTTTGGACTGAACTTTAAATTTAAAATATTTTTTTCAAAATGAAATATTATAAATTGTGATATGGGGGTTCCTATATAATTTTTTTCATTTTGAAATATTAGTATAATTTTAATACTTGATTTGAATTATAATCGTTTATTTAAGTGAAGAATCCAATTTATTATCATTAAAATTATAGGTGAAATTATGACAGAAGTATTCATTTCTGATACTAAGAATGGTATCCAATCAGCAGTTAATAATATATTTGAGAACCTAGAAAAATCAGGATCGATTTTAAAAGATTCGAAGGAAGTTTATATTAAAGTGAATGGAATTGATTTTAAGAAGCACGCATATACTTCTCCAAAATTACTGGAAGCGGTCATAAACTATTTAGCCAACAAACAAGCAAAAATTCATGTTATGGAGAATTCTACTCAAGCAAACATGACTAGAATTGTTTTCGCAATTAATGGCTATAAGAAAGTTTGCGACGATTTAGGGGTAGATATAATATATTTAGACGAAGAAAAAACAAAATATTTTAATTTTGAGGGAAAGAAATCATCAAAAGAAGATCCTAAAGGTTACAATTTAACAACATTCAGAATGCCAGAAACAATTGTTAAAATAATAGAAAATAGAGATGCAATAACCTATATAAATTTACCAAAGCTTAAAACCCATTCAATGGCTAGAGTCACCCTCGGTATAAAAAATCAATGGGGCTTTCCGCAACACGCAGATAGAGGTAAAGATCATAATTATAACCTCCATTCTAAATTAGTAGATGTATATGGAATTATAAGACCCGACATTACGATTATTGATGGTTCAGGAGGAGGAACAATTCATGGACACTATCCTCCTACAGCTTGGGAGGATGAATTAGTAATTCCATTTAACATATTAATTGGAGGGAGGGATACATTATCAGTTGATGTAATTGGAGCACGGATCTTTGGTCTGACAATAGATGAAGTTCCTCACCTAAAAATGGCATATGAACGCGGATTAGGAGAAGGTGATATTGAAAAGATAAAGGTTATTGGTAAAGATTTAAGCGAGTATAAAGAGAAATATGAATGGAATCTTGTGCAAAAATTTCCGGATGATGTGAAAATAGTAAAAGGAAAAGAATTGGCATGTATTGAAGGTTGTTTAAACAATCCTTTAGCAACCGTACAAGGTTTTGCATATGATTATCCTGATAAATTTAAAGGAAACTGGTTTTTAGTAATAGGAAAAGGTCACGATGAAAATTTAGTAGAAATGTTAAAAGAAGAAGGCTACACAAAAGGGCTGGTAGCAGGATACTGCGCTATTAACGAGGTAGGCGATAAACTTGTAAAAGAATTTGGCAAAAGGAAAGTGTTTTTCTCGGGAGATTGCAATAATTTAGCTGAAACAGTCAGGGCTGTTTTAAAATTAGCAAAAATGACCGTTTTAGACCTAGTTCCAATTTCAAACGAAGAGTTAATGGCTCTTATCAACGAAGCTCAAAAACATGGCAGTACCGCATTAACTCCTCTCTAATTAGAGTAAAAATGAAACGGAAAGGTCATATTACCAAATATAACTTGGTAAATTATTTATTTTTTATTCAGAAATCATTTGGTTACCACAATTTGGACAGAATTTAAAGGGTCCTTCTTCAAGATTAAATCCACAATTAGTGCAAAATTTAGGATTGGCAAAAAATTCTTCTTCTTTCATTGGACTTGGTTCAGAGAATATTCTTTCTTGAATTAAAGTAGGATCAGATATAAAATCACGAAAATAGATTCCCAAAATGGTTAATAAACCCCCTACTAACCCAAATTCAAAGTAAATAACGAAACATCCTGATCCTAACATATTAATAATAGCCCAACCTAGAGAAATACCAACTGCAAACCATGATGAAATCATCAACTTCTTTCTTTCTTCACTCAATCTCGTTTTTCCACTTCTCATCTTAATTGCAGAGGATATCATAATAATACCACATATTGCCTCCAATAAACCAATTATTAAAATAATCATACCACTTATTAGATTTAAAGTAATAGATACGAAAAAAATCGAAATGATACATGAAATACCCCCGATAAATGGTACAGCATAAATGTTATCTCTTTCTCTATTTTCCAAGATAAATCACCAATAAAAATAAATTATTGTATTATTTACACTATAAATAAGAGAAATCATTAGATTAGCAAAGAATAACCCACAAAACATGATTAAGAAATCTTCATTAATATAAATTGAATATAGGAAAATGAAACAAAACCCTACAACCGGAATACATTTGGTTAAAACAAATCCTATTAAATAAGCATCGTAGGTTGCCATGATTAGTAGAGGATCGAATATAAAGATAGAAAAATAATTTATATTAAAAAATAAAAAGATTATATATCCAAGAAGGAATAATCCAGGTCCTAAAAGAGCTTTCCTATTATGTTGATAATGCATGTTATAAAAATAAAGTGATAAAGCTACTCCAAGAAAAACTCCTAGAATAATTGGAATAAAATTATATAGGAAAATAATTGTAACAAACATGTTAAATTCAGATTCAGTATAATATGAAATTCTGACTCCAGGGAGAAAAACAAAAAGGATACTCCAAGCTAAAAGAAAAATTCCCATAATAAGAAGAAAGTTAGTATATTTTGATTGAGTTCCCCTTTTTTTCATAGTTCGCGCCCAGAGAACTAATGTTGTATCTCTAAATATCCAAAGAGCTGATATTAAAATTGAATATATAGTGGGTTCATAATAAAAAGAGATTGTCATATCGATAACTAACTCCTTTAATGAGATAATGTGTAATTTCTTTTTTTGACTTTTGACTTTTAATTGAAACTTAATATGATCGATCTTATTTAAACTTTAAAGTGATTATTTCCTTTTAGATTTAGAAAAAAAAACAAAATTAGGTTTAGATATGATTAATCTAAGCTGTTCTCTTTTTATTTAACCTTATTCGTTACCGATAAAGGAAGTCTAAGGTCTAAACGTGGTAATTTGCCCTCTAGATATACGTACGGCAAAAATAACATGTCCACTCTTATGAATAAATGAATGCTTGCAAAGAAAACTTATTCCATTAGATAATCAAGATATTTTAAGAAGATTCTTTTAAGCCAATTTCAATCAAATAAAAAGAAATAAATAATTAAACAACGAAAATTTTCTCCATTTTTATAATCAAATTAATATTCTCTGAGATTTATTGAATATGTAAATAATTAAATAGAAATTTTGATATTATATTTAAAAATATCAATTTATAAATCTGCAAGTGAAGTGTATGGAAGAAAATGAAAATCAATCAACACCAGAGGAGATTGAGAAGCAAAAAGAGATTGTAGGCAAGTTATATAAGAAAGAAAAAGAAGAACGAGATGAATACTTTAAAGAAAACGAAGAGGAACGTAAAAAGAATTATGAAGAAAGCAAGGAATTAATCTCCGGGCTCATATCAGAGAAAGCATTCCTCCGTGAAAAACATCGTCAAGAAGATTTACAGAGAATGGAATTAAATCCTCATATAGAAATGAAAGGAGAAGCAATCGAAAAAGGTATCGAACAAAAAGCATTTTTACGAGAAAAACAGCGAGAAGACGACTTAAAACGAATGGAAATTAAACCAGATATCAAGGGAGTTGGAGAAATTATTACTAAATCTATCGATGAGAAAGCCTTTTTAATTGAGAAAAAAAGGGAATCTGATCAGCAACGAGTAAAAATAAAACCAGATTTGGAAAAATCAAAGGAGGCAATTAGTAAATCAGTCGATGAAAAAGCATTCATGATCCAGCGAAAGAAAGAAGATGATGAAAAAAGATTTAAAATTAAACCAGACATAGAAACAAGTGTTCAAGCGATCATCAAAACAATTAATGAAAAAGCCTACTTTCGAGATAAACAGCGAGAAGAGGATTTAAAGCGAATGGAAATTCATCCAGACTTTAGAACAACTGGGGAAGCTATTGATAAAACCATAGCAGAAAAAGCATTTAGGATTGATAAACAAAGGGAAATTGATCAAAATCGATTAAAGATCAAACCAAATATTGAGGAAGCAACCGAAGCCATCAAGGAATCCATTGATGAAAAAGCTTTTAGAATTGAAAAGCAAAGAGAATTAGATCAAAAAAGAATGGAACTCACCCCTGATATTGAAAAATCTGCTGAAGCCATCAGCAAGACCATCGCAGAGAAAGCATTTTTTAGAGATAAACAGCGAGAAGAGGATTTAAAGCGAATGGAAATTCATCCGGACTTTAGAACAACTGGGGAAGCTATTGATAAAACCATAGCAGAAAAAGCATTCAGGATTGATAAACAAAGGGAATTAGATCAGAAGCGGTTAGCCGTGAGACCCGATAAGGAAAACATAAGTGATGCCATAGGAAAAACCATTGAAGAGAAAGCATTCTTTAGAGAAAAGCAAAGAGAAGATGATCATAAAAGGGTTGCTATCAAACCTGATTTAGAATCCGCAAGCGAAGCTATAAAATCATCAATAGATCAGAAAGCTTTCAGAATTGAAAAGAAAAGAGAAATTGATCATAAAAGAATGGAATTACGTCCTGAAATTGAAAAAACAAGTGAAGCTATTGAAAAAGTTTTTGAAGAAAAAGCATTTTATAGGGAGAAGCAAAGAGAAGAGGATCGTAAACGATTTGAAATTAAACCTGATATAAAAGGCCTTGGAGAAAAACTTGAGAATAAAATTGAAAAAATCGAAGAAAAAAAACGAGATGAAAATCTAGATTAAATTTTCTTAATTTGTTTTAAAATCCAAAATTGTGATTAAAATTAGTATTAAAGTTTGTTATTTCCAATCTTTTTTTATATTTAAGAATTGATGGCTCAATTCTACCATCAAAATGATTGATACTTCCCTCAAACCTTGAGTAAAAATCATGAACAATCTGTTTTAATATTGATCTTTCAACATTTAAGCTTGTTTTCCGAGTAATAGCAATAACTAATAATCTTCCATATCGTTCATATAAAATTCTTGTTTCATCGAAATTGATTTCTTGAATCTCTTCAGATTTGTTACCTGGTTTAACTTCTTTAATGAATAAGTTTAATGCATTTAAAAAACCCCCAATCAAATCCATATCAATTCCGCTATTTGGATTTAAAGAATATTCTTTACTTAATAATAATGATCCTGTTAGTTTATCTAAAAAATAAATAGCCAGAAATCGATTAGAATTAGCATCTTGTTGCCTATTAGAAAAACCATATGATTTGGTATTTGAATTTGGATACATGGGTTACCATTATTGGTTTGATTTATTCGATTTATTCACAATCCTATAATTAACAATAAAGCATGATGAAGTATAAATGATTTAAACTTAAATACAGTTTAAAATTTGAATATTATCTTAATGACACCTTTATGTTTCATCTAAAAATATTAAAATAAAAAAACAAAAATTAAAAACAAACAATTTATATTATTAGACATATATTCTTTCAAATTAACCTTGGTTTTTGTTGAAAATGGAAGTTAACTC
>Ga0307378_10012421_pt1 | contig 10870 bp, 12 predicted proteins | sample UN1MG_FD_202238 | JGI IMG/M metagenome (GOLD analysis project Ga0307378, IMG submission 202238) | Soil microbial communities from Risofladan, Vaasa, Finland - UN-1 | ecosystem: Environmental > Terrestrial > Soil > Coastal area > Acid sulfate soil | place: Finland: Risofladan, Vaasa | collected...
CTCCGATAAGGCCCCAGTTCGTTTCCATCGGAACAACGACAGGCAGAGAGACGTGGAACAGGAATCTATCGACTTCGGGTTGGCAGGACGTCGTCAACAACGTAGTCATCGAGGATGTCTATCTTGGCATCGTCGGGTTCGTGCTTCCGAACAACGTCAACAAGGTAGGAGCCATCCGGATAGAGGCCGGAGACCAGAAGCTGCCCGTCGTGGCCCTCGAAGGCGAGATAGATGTGATGGAAGAGCCGATCGTCGTGTTCGAAAAGGGTCTCGTGATCCCAGAGGACACGCAGCTGCTCGTCAGAGCATACGCGATCACCGCGGGATGGCAGGTCATCAAGCCGTTCGGGTTCGCGCTCGCCAAACAGAAGGTGCTGATCGCAGAGTCGCCTAGCTAGGGCGGCTCTGACTTAGGGGGAGGTTGAAATGACTGTAACAGTCAAAAACTTTCTCAGCGGAAAGCTAGACCAGAGGCGTGGTAAAGGCCCGAAGATCGTGGTCGCGAACATCACACTGGAGCCAAACGCAGAGGTCCTGCGTCCATCATCTCTCGACATGAAGTCGCTGAAGATGATCATCCCACAGAGCGTTGGTGGGTTGCTTGGTTCATCGACACTCTTGGTGAACCTGGTAGGACCAGGCAGTGTGGGGAACTACGCATCGTTCGTAGCGTACCGTCTCACAGTCGGAGACGGCGGAACGATGGCGGCCAAGGCGGTCACCGGAACGATCACAGCCACCATGCTGGTCATAGGAGATTGAGGGCTCAGAGTGACCCCACCTAAAAAATGAGGGATCGAGATGAGTTACGACTTCCTAAAGCCAGGCTTCTTCGTGAAGCTACAGGACCCCGACACAGCAAAGAGCACTTTCTTGAGTGTGGAGTCAGCCGAGTTCGCTCGTTACGTCCATCGCTGGCAGACAGCGGCGGGTGCCGACGATCCGATCGCGGCTGGCGCAGAAAGCGACGAGCAGACCATCGAGAACTTGAAGCCTCTGAACAAGGCGTATCTCTACGAGTGCGTCTTCGGTATCAGAGGCCCTGCGTATGTATATCTGAACCTGCCCCTTGAGACGCGGCTTTGGGGCACCGACAAGAAGCCGATAGCCACGAGCGCCAACAGGCGGATCGGATATCTGACGCAGGAGGAATCGCCTTGGGAGGAACCATCGCCGAGGTCGCTGTTCTATCTGATGAAAGGCGGGAGCTTCGAGTACCCGAGCTTCAGCGCGTACAACCCCGGGAACAAGTCGATTTGCCCGGAGTTGGACATCCACATCATGAGAGCGCAGCTGAAAGAAGTGCTAGAACCGGACACGCTGGAGAAGCTTCAGAAGAAGCTGATCCCGTACAGGCCAGTGAGCTTCGGCGGATTACCGCCGGTACGCTCCGGACCAGGATAAGGAGGGTTAGACGATGAACACTAAGATCGACCGAAAACAGCTCTACGACCCCTATCGCGGGGAGTTCGTCTACGACATCGTCCCGACCAAGACTATCCGGAGGTCAAGAGTGATCCCGGCAGGAGCAGGCACGCACACCAAGCTCGCGACCTACAACATAGGTCCTGGGACGGTGGGTCTTCTGACGTACCTGAGCATCGCTCAGGTCCCGGGAGATCGAGGAGGAGCCTACGGCCTCTACCGCGTACAAGACGGCCTTGGCACGATGGACGCCATCGTCCTCTACGGCGGCACAAACATGACGGTGGCCGGAGACCACGCACATGTCCAGAGAGGCGACCGGATGAGCCCGATCCACACAGTGAAGGGCACATTCGGAGTGAGCAAGAGCAACGCAGCCACGCTCGGTACTACCGTAGTCTCGTGGGAGATGCTCGTGGTCAGTGGTGTCCCGGGTCGCGAGGGAACTGTAACGCACGTTTAAGCGCACCTGTAGTAGCAACAAACCCTTTCACGAATTTCATTTTTCTATCCCAATCATGGAAGAATTACCATTATCAATATAAATACTTCCTCAACCAGCTTTCAGAGTGGAGGTTTCCGAAATATGACTGTTAAAGTCAAGACCCTACTCTCTGGAAAGCTAGACCAGAAGCATGGGAAGGGAGTGAAGATGCTGTTGGCGGATGTTTCGCTCATACCGCTGGCGGAGGTGCTGCGTCCATCATCTGTTGACATGAAGTCGTTCAAGATGATCGTCCCGATGTCGATGGGTGGGCTGATGGGTTCGGCAACGGCGTTGGTGGACCTAGTAGGACCGGGCAGTGTGGGGAACTACGCATCGTTCACATGCTATCGGATCACGATGAGCGGCACGACTTATGGCACACTGGCTGCCAAAGCGCTCAACGCCACCTACACGATCAGGAAGACCCTGCTGATCATCGGGGACTGAGCGCCCCGCGACAAACCCCTTACGTGATTTCATTTTACGATTCTTTTTTAATCCCCCAATCCGATACCGTGCCCCAAGGGAGAGAAGGGAAGGGCATGCCTACCACAGCACGTTCCAAAGTGCCGCCTATACTTTGGTACAGTAATCCACCATGGAGCAATTCAGGATATGGCGTAATTGCCAAACACGTTCTCCGAGGCCTGAAAAACACGGGTTACGAAGTCGGGTGCGCCCCGAACTTCGGGTTTTCGGGCGGCATCATCGAGGTCGATGGTTATCCGATCTACCCGCAGGGTGGTGGGTTTTCGGAAGTTGAGACGATAGAAGCCGCGAAGAGGTATGGCTACGGGATCGTGTGCCCATCATACGACATATGGCCCCTGGAGCATCTTGGTCGGTCGTGTCTCGAGAACCAGCTCGGCTTTGTGCCATACATTCCGATCGACCACGAAATCGTGCTCCCCTCGCTTGTGAACCAGCTGAGGAATTATGCCCTGTACACAGTGACGTTGAGCAACTACGGCGAGAAGATGGTTCGCGAGATCGGCGTGGAGGACGTCTGCACAATATACCCAGGCGTTGACTGCCCGGTTTACAGGCCTCGCCCGGAAACCCCGAAAGCAGAGTTCAAACGAAACCTCGGGTTCGATGCCGACACCTTCCTCATCGGAATGGTACAGATGAACAAGGGGAACCGCAAGTTGATCCCTCGCCAATTCGAAGCCATCAAGATGTTCATGAACCGGAACCCAGATGTCAAGGTCGGGGTCTACGCACACACTTCTCCCCATGCGACCGGTGACGCCTTCGACTTGACCGCCGTGCTCAAGCACTTGGATTTGAAAGTCGTCAACATGCCGGACACCTATCAGTTATTTGTCGGGTATAGTTCCGACGACATGGCCGCGATCTACAACGGATTCGATGTACTGCTTTCTGCTACCAGTTCAGAAGGATTCGGGATCCCGATCGCAGAAGCGCAAAGCTGCGGGGTCCCTGTCATCGCAACCGATTGTACATCGATGACTGAGCTCCTCGAGCCGACCCCGGAGCTCCTTGTCCCCGTCAAAACAATGGACTGGAACATGATCCCTGCGAGATACTGGCTCCCAGACATCGACAAGGTCGTGGACGCCCTAGAAAGGGTGTTGAAAACGGAACCCAAGGACTATGAGCAGAAGCTCAGGGATTGGGCACTCAAGAAGTACGACTGGAACAGCGTAATCATTCCAAAGTGGGACGAGGCCATGCAGAAGGTCGGGCAGCTCCTTGAGGAGAAGTGCTGGCGCATCCCGAAGCCGAGCGCCTATTTGACCGCAGTGAAAGAGGAGGTCCGGGTGATCCCATGAAAGTCGCAATCCTGAACGATCTGCCGCTCTTTGGTGGCCTCGGGTCTGGCGCTGAACTGTCCACAGAACAGATGATGAAAGAAGGCTGGCGCAGAGGGCACACCGTCACCCCATTCACGAACCAAACAATGGGCGACCTGAGCGACTACGATGTGGTTGTTCTCAAGAATGTAGTGACCTTCGGAGACCGGCCACTTGCGATCAAAGAGAAGATTGTGAACTGGCCGTCCGACTATACATTCTGTAAGTGGCGCCTGTTCTACAAGCAGGCCGCTATCTGCAAGCCCTGCGCTCAGGTCAAGAGATACGAATCGCTCTTCCAGAACTGCGAGCTCAACATCTTTCTGTCGCCTCTCCACAAGAGAGCTTACGAGCACGTGTACCCGGACATGCAAGCAAGCATCTGCATCCCGTCTCCGATCGATACCCGTCGGTTCGTACCAGACGAAAAAACAGAACGTCGCCCAGGAATGGCGGTCGCAGTCAATTCATTGCTTCCGTTCAAGGGCGTCAACAACGTACTCGCCTACGCGGCAGCTCACCCGGAGCTCCACTTCGCATTCTATGGAGCAAAAGTGGATGGACCGCTCAAGATGCCACACAATACCGAGTACTGCGGGATGGTCCCCAATCACAAGCTTCCAGAGGTCCTTTCGCAGTTCGAGTTCTTCGTCCATCTACCAGAAACCCCGATGCCATTTGACCGCACGGTGGGAGAGGCGTATCTGTGCGGTTGCAAGCTCATGGTGAACAACCTAGTCGGCGCGACATCGTTCGATTGGTGGACGGACCGAGAGACGGTGAGAACGCACCTGGCCGGAGCCGCGGGCCAAATATGGGACGAACTGGAGGCGATCGCTTGAAAGTATTGATCACGGGAGTAACGGGGTTCGCGGGGTCGCACCTTGCGGAGCATTGGCTGAAGAACGGGGCGGAGGTCCACGGCACCATCAGATGGCGCAGCGACATGCGGAATATCGAGGGGATACTAGCCGAAGACTGCCTGCATAACTGCGACATTCGAGATGCGTTTTCAGTTGCCAAGACTATCGGCGAGGTCAAACCAGACATCATCCATCATCTCGCAGCCCAGTCGTTCGTACTCGAATCGTGGCGCGCACCAGCTGAAACACTGGCCACAAACATTGTCGGCACTCTGAACATCCTGGAAGCAGCCCGCCAGCATCCTTGCGTGGTTCATATCGCAGGGTCGTCAGAAGAATATGGGAACGCAGGTGTTGAGCAGATCGATGAGGACACGCCCCTCGAACCCATCTCGCCCTATGGCGTTTCGAAGGTCGCAGCCGATATGCTAGGCTGGCAGTATGCGAAATCCTACAAAATGCCGGTCGTGATCACCAGGGCCTTCAATCACACTGGTCCGAGGCGAGGAGAAGTGTTCGTGACGAGCAGCTTCGCCAAACAGATCGCAGAGATAGCAGCCGGGAAGAGAGACCCGGTCATAAGCCACGGGAATCTTAATGCCATTAGGGACTGGACGGATGTGCGGGACATCGTGCGGGGCTATGCCTATGCCGTGAGCGCAATAAGGAATAATGACAAGAGCTCGCCGCAACGCTTTGTGCTCTGTTCAGGCGTCGGACGTTCGGTCAAAAGCCTTCTAGACAATCTGGTAGGGATATCCGGGCAAGACATCGTGACGGAGCAAGACCCAGACAGGATGCGCCCATCGGACATCATGAGTCTGGTCGGAAACAACAAGAGAGCAGCTCTTGAACTCGGTTGGGAACCCAAGATCCCGTGGGAGACGACGCTGACCGACCTCTACAACTACTGGACGGAGAGAGTATGACTCATTCGGTCGTGGCCGGCGGCGCCGGTTTCATCGGCAATCATCTTGTCAAAGCGCTCCTGGAGCGAGGGAACGAGGTAACGGTGCTCGACAACATGATCACCGGGTCATCCGAGAATATTTCCCGAACGCCCTCCGGGGGACAACACCTCCCCAAACTCAAGGTGTGCGATTGCAACGACCCGGTCACTTGGCAGACGCTAGAGTCAGCAGACGAAGTGTATCATCTAGCGACCCCAGCTGCTCCACAAGACTATCTCTCCCACCCACTCGAGACAATGAAGTCTGGCAGTTTCTCGGTACTTTACGCCCTCGAATATTGCAGGAAGGAAGGCGCGAGGATGCTCTACACCAGCACGTCCGAGATATATGGTGATCCTCTCGTGAACCCGCAGCCGGAGAGTTATTGGGGGAACGTCAACCCGATAGGTCCGAGAAGCGTCTACGACGAGTCCAAGAGATACGCCGAAGCCCTTATCATGGCGACCCACCGGGTTCACAAGCTCGACACCAAGCTCGTCCGCATCTTCAACACCTACGGCCCAAAGATGAGAGTGCTGGACGGGCGGGCCGTGCCCAACTTCATCATCCAAGCGTTGCGGAACGAGCCCATCACGATCTATGGAGATGGCGAACAGACCCGCTCGTTCTGTTATTACAAAGACACGGTCTGCGCACTTGTCAGGGTCATGGAAAGCGGAGACAACATGCCCTACAACATTGGCAACCCGACTATGATGACGATCAACGAGCTCGCCCAGGAGGTAATCAGGCTCACGAAATCGGACAGCGGGATAACACACCACCCACTCCCCCAGGACGATCCGAGGGTACGATGCCCCGACATAACCCGCATCAGGGGGCTCGGATGGGAACCCAAGTGGAGCGTGGAAAGCGGCTTACTCGAGACGATCGCTTGGATGCGGGAGAAATATGGGACATGAGGGTCGTCATCATTGGGCACAGCATGGTGAACTACCGCCAATGGAGTCTTGGCCGCACAATCGCAGAGCTGGGGCACGACGTCCTGGTACTGTGCCCAGATCGATGGTCGGGAGAAGAGGGAAAGCACATCATAGACAGCACATTTTCGATGCGCCCGTTACCGGTCATGTCGACCGACCACAGCGGCTTCGTCAATTTCGTCAACTACTGGCTGTTCAAGGCCGAGAAGGCCATCGCCGACTTCGAGCCCGACGTGCTCTATATCATGGAAGAGCCATTCACAGAGTTCGCATCGCGCCTCTGTCAAGTCACCCCCGATATTCCTAAGGCGATCTACACCTGGGAGAACCGCCCTGAGCGCTTTCACGAGGATGCCTTCCAGGCTTGGTGGGGAGACGTAGACCAAGCCGTTCAGCTGATGATATGTGGGAACGAAGGTGCCCTCGAAATCGCCAAGAGACGTGGCGCGAGCCATGAGAAAGTCGTCATCCCCCAGACAGGCGTTGACACACAGCATTTCCGCCCGCTCCCGATCCCCAAGAGCTACGATATAGGAGTATTCGGCAGGATGGTTGAATCAAAAGGCATCAGATTCATTCAACAAGCAACCCAGGGAACGTCACACCGAACCCTCTGGCAAGGCAGAGGGAACCTACGTCCAAAGGATGCCGAAGCAGGCCAGTGGGTATCACATGAGGATCTCCCGCCCATTTACAACGGATGCAGGCTGGTATGTCAAGTTCCTTACAATTTCATGGGGTACGCGGAGCAGGGAAACTATGTGATCGCCGAGGCAATGGCATGCGCCGTGCCGGTGATTCACAGCAACAACGGTTCGCTCACCGATTTCTACGCAGACTCTCCGTGCAGGGTCGTCAAGCAAGCAAACGTCGAAGAGCTACGAGAAGCCATAGAGACGCTCCTAGCACTATCTCCTAAGAAGTACGACGCGCTCGCTCTTGCAAGCAGGAAGTGGGTGGAGAACAAAATATCCTTGGAAGCAGTTGCCAAGAGGCTGGTGAAGGTATTTGAAGCTAAATTTGGGGTGCGGTAGCGACCACCGCGAAGGATACATCGGAGTGGATATACGCCACGGTCCAGGCGTTCAGCTAGTGCTCGATATCAGCAAACCTCTCCCGATGGCAAACGACTCGATCGAGGAGGTCCTTGCGAGCGATGTCCTTGAGCACCTGCAGAGGTATGAAGTCGAGCCTACCTTGAGAGAATTCTACCGCATCCTGAAGCCCATGGGACGCCTCAAGATCAAGAGCCCGAACATCAGAGTCCTCGCATTCGCTCTCGCATCAGGAGCGATCAGTGATTTGGAGTTCGAGAGGAAAATATACGGAGGCCAGGATTACCCCGAGAACACCCATAAGTGCGGCTTTACCCCAGCCATATTGGTGTCTGTGCTTGCGCGAGTCGGCTTCTCGATCACGTCGTCGGTAGACGGAACAGATGGCGACTGGTCGAATCTCATCGTGGAGGCTGAGAAGCAATGATCGTGCTCATCAACCCTCCGAGCCCCTTCCTGATCAACGACAAGGTCCACCCGCCCCTCGGCCTCATGTACATCGCGGCCCACATCGAGAAGTTCACAAGCGAGAAGGTCCGGATCATAGACCTCGCGGGCGGCAACAAACTCTCAACTATCCCTAAGGCCCGGATCTACGCGGTTACCGCGACAACGCCGCAATATGGCTCCGCCCTCGAGGTCCTCAAGTACCTGAAGCAGAAGTACCCCCGCACACACAAGATCCTTGGCGGGCCACATGCGAGCTCCAAGCCGAATCAGTGTCTGAAAGACGGTTGGCACACCGTTGTCGTTGGAGAAGGCGAGGTCGCCATGAACTATATCATCCAGAAGCCCAAGCAGTTCAACGGCATCATTCAGGGGATACATCAGGATAACATCAACAACCTTCCGTTCCCCGCTCGCCATCTGTTAGACATCCGCTCCTACAAATACAAGATTGGCAGAAGGCGTGCAACCACGATGTTTTCCACTCGAGGCTGCCCATATTCGTGCTCATTTTGCTCAAAGACGGTAATGTCGGGAGCCGTGCGATACCGAAGCGCAGAGAACGTAAACCTAGAGATCGACGAGGTTCAGCAGGTCCATGGTTTCAATGCCATCATGTTCTACGACGACATCTTCATCCTGAACCATGTGCGTCTGAACCGGATAACGACTCATATGAAGGAGCGCGACATCACCTACCGCTGCTTCGTGAGAGCTAACCTAGTCACGGGCAAGCTCCTAGACCATCTCGCAGACACCGGTTGTCACGAAATCGCGTTCGGAGCCGAATCGGGCTCGGACGAGATCCTGAAAACAATCGGAAAGATCACCACGGTCCAGCAGAACACAAACCTTGTCAGAATGGCCCACGATCGAGGCATCCGAGTCAAAGCTTTCCTAATAGCAGGCCTTCCGGGAGAGACTCGGGTGTCACTCAAAGCAACGGAGAACTGGATTCGAGATGCGCAACCAGACGATTTCGATATCACGATCCTGACACCATACCCAGGCTCTGACATCTACGAACACCCAGAGAAGTACGACATCAAGTTCGACAAATCAGACGGAGACTACTCTCAATGGTACTACAAAGGCAAGCCCGACCAGTACTCGCCGGTAGTTGCAACGCGCTATCTGAGTGCCCAAGAAATCGTCGAGATCCGCGACGACATCGAGAAGAAATGGAAGGTGAGATCATGAAGACCGTGCTACTGGTGGCGCCATTTATCTACAACGACTCAGCTGAGGATTTCTTAGCAAACGGCTTTCGGGAGCTCGGTTGGACCGTCATCTGCCAGAAGACGCAATTCATGCAAGCAGCGCCAGAGCCTAGCTCGGACATCGCGATGACGTTCGTCGTAAAGGGGACCTATACGCTCGCCGCGAGCTCAATACTCGTAGACCAGCTCCCAGGCCAGACGGTGCTCTATCTGATGGACAATCTCACACGAAAGCCGGAGCAGCACGGACCCTCCGTGGAGATCGTGGACCTCATTGAATACCAGCAGTCCGTAGAAGCTGTATTCGGGCAAAATGGGGCCTGTGACAAGTACGACCACATCCTGCTAGCACATGACCCTGACCTGTTCGATTATCCCTTCAAATTATTTCCAGTGGGGTATGACCCAAGCACACACTACTGGGATGGGAGGGGCTTGCCGAAAACAACGGATGTGTGTTTCATCGGAACATGCCATCGTCCTAACCGCGAGTGGATCGCACAGATCCCGAACATTGAGATCTACGGCAATAACTGGTCTGCTCTCCGATACCCGATCTACAATGTTTCGAAGCGGAAGCAGGTCTATCAGACGAAGGTCAACATCAACCAGCACCTCCCCAACGATACTGCCAACATGCGACAGTTCGAGATACCAGCCATGCACGGATTCCTCCTATCAGACACCGCATGGCCGTTCGAAGACGGAAAAGAGGTTGTCACATACAAGGACCCCGAGGATTGCAAGAAGCAGGTCGCGTACTGGCTTGAGGAAGAAGACGAGCGGGAGAAGATCGCGGAGGCTGGATACAGAGCCTGCCTGAAGCATTCATACGCGAACCGCATAAAGGAGCTACTCGCGGAGGTGGGGCTTTGAAAGTGCTCTATGCCATCGCGGCCAACCTGGGAAGAGGCATCGGATGGACCGCAGAGAATGCCATCCGAGAGGCGCGTAGTTGCGGCGCCGAGATAGATACCTTCACCCTCGAGGACACACCGGACCTCACCACCAGCGCCATGAAGGAAGTGTTCTTCGACCACCGCCTCGCCGAGAAAGTTGCGTCCGGTGACCACGACATCCTGCATGTCTGGAATCTGATGGGCCTGGAAAGTATCAAAGTAGCCCAGGCGAAGGGGATGAAGGTCGTCGTTGAAAGAGCCTCGACGCATCCTGATTGGCAGGCGCAGGTCCTCGAGTCCGAGTATAGCAACGCCGTCGACCCGATCAACCACGTTCGAATGAACGAGGAACTTGAGCTGGCCGACCTAATCACCGTGCCGTCAGAGTTCGCGGCGAACACGTACTCCCGTCACCTTAGGGAGAAGATCGCGGTCATACCGTTCGGAGTAGACACGGACCATTTCTGCCCGAAGCCCCAGAGCCACGACCCGTACCGCGTCCTCTTTGCAGGCGACAACGTCTTGAGAAAGGGCATCCGCTATCTCCTGAAAGCATGGGAGTCCGTCAATACTCCACATTGGGAGCTCGTGATCAAGACGAATGTGCGACTGGGAGTTCACAAACAGAATATCAAACTCATCAGCGAAGTACCGGACATGGCAGAGCTGTTCAACCAGGCAGATGTGTTCTGTCTCCCCACGGTCGAGGAGGGCCAAGCTCTGGTCGTGTGGGAAGCAATGGCCTGCGGACTCCCATGCGTCG
>Ga0307378_10012422_pt1 | contig 10870 bp, 10 predicted proteins | sample UN1MG_FD_202238 | JGI IMG/M metagenome (GOLD analysis project Ga0307378, IMG submission 202238) | Soil microbial communities from Risofladan, Vaasa, Finland - UN-1 | ecosystem: Environmental > Terrestrial > Soil > Coastal area > Acid sulfate soil | place: Finland: Risofladan, Vaasa | collected...
CTGAATTTTTTGTGATAGTCTATTCCTAAGTAGTTCATGGATGTGCACCTCCTGTATTTATGGTTAGTTATATTATACTGGAGGTGCACTATTTTTTCATTGTACCTAATATCTCCGAGCTCATAATATAATCACCTATTATTTCAAAACATAAATCCCATTTCTCTTGTTTAATAAAAATAATAAATGATTCGAAAAGGAATTTCAGATGTCAAGGTTACCACGAGTTGTTGTCCCGGGTTATCCTCATCATATCGTGCAACGCGGCAGCCGATTGCAGATAGTTTTCTTCTCCAGCCATGATAAAAAGACCTATATTCGATTACTGCATAAAGCGGCAGTACGGTTCGGGGTCGAGTTTTGGGCCTACTGCCTGATGGACAACCATGTACACCTCATTGCCGTTCCCAAACAAACCAACAGCCTAGAAAGGTGCTTTGGAGAGGCCCACAGAGAGTATTCAAGGATGATCAATCTCCGTGAAGGCTGGAGAGGACACCTCTGGCAGGAACGGTTTTTTTCATGTCCGCTGGACCGTCCGTCCCTATACAATGCTGTACGCTATGTCGAACTGAACCCTGTCCGGGCAGGTCTTGTTCAGAATGCGGATGAGTACCCATGGTCAAGCACACACGCTCATATGCACAACATACCCGACATGCTGTTATCGGACCATACCCTTGTCGAAGAGATAGGAGACTGGGAGTCATATCTATCGGTCTGTGATGATGAAAATTCAATTTTTACAATACGAAAACATCTATCTACAGGCCGGCCGCTTGGCAACGACCGTTTCATATATGAGCTTGAAAAACTGACCGGTCGGACTCTGAAAAAAAAGAAACCCGGCCCTCAGAAGCGAACCTGAAAATAGTTAGGTATACTGTCATCTTAATTACGACCCGGAAGGACCATCCTGATAACGAACTCTCCGTCGGCATATACCGCTTCGATTGAGCCGCCGCTGTTCTCAGCGATCCTTTTTGTTATTGCAAGCCCGAGACCCGTTCCCGGAACTGTTTCTTCACTCCCCCTGTAGTAAGGCTCGAACAGACGTTCCGGATCCTCCTTCGGCGGTTCGCAGCTGTTCGCTAACGAAAAGACCGGCCTCTCATCTTCTCTGTACACCCTCAGCCTGATACGGCCGCCGGGAGGAGTGAACTTGATCGCATTTTCATAAAGGTTCGAAAAAGCCTCCTTCAGCTGCTCTCTCTCGGCATGCACTATAAAGCCCGTATCGGGAGTGTCTTTGTCATATACGATGTTTTTTCTCTTTATGGAAGGCATATACCGCTCTTCGAGCTCTCCTATTATCTTTGTTATATCGATATCGGCCTTCGCTTCCGGCGCCTCCCGCATATCAAGCTTCGTAAGCATGAGAATCCTGCCTATGAGACGATCCATCTCCTCGATCTCTTCCCGTATCGATCCCAGGTATCTCGATACGTTTTTTTCTTCACGGCCTTCCATCTTTTCAGAGAGCAGTTCCCAGGCGACCCGTATACGCGCGAGCGGTGAACGAAGCTGATGGGATATGTTTAATGTAAGCTGTTTCGTACCCACTACCATCCGCTCCACCCGCTGGGCCATGATGTTGAATGAAGTTACAAGGTCCCCGATCTCATCCCTGCTTTTCACCGCGGCTCTCTCCTTCAGGTCACCGTCTGCGATCTTGAGAGCTGAGAGCCTGAGCCTCTCGAGCGGTTTCGAGATGTAGCGCGAGAGAGGCAGAAGAAGAAGGGCCGTGACGGCTCCTATGAGCAGAAGCCCTGCCAGGAAGATCGTCTGTACGCGCCTGAACCGGGGGACCCCGAGGTAGACGTAGAGGGAGGCTTCCGTTTCCTGAAGAAAAACGGGAATGGCGAGCGCAACGGGCATCGTATGTTTGTGCCTTCTGTAAATATCAAACCCGTCGGCCTTCCTCCTTATTTCATCCGTGAGATGGGGGACTCCCCCCTCGAATGAAGAGGCGAGTACCCTCCCGTCTTCATCCTGTATCCATAGCTTCGCACTGTAAAGCCGGCCAAGCTCCTCCATTGTCTCCTGCAGTTCGTCAATCTCTCCGATATTTACTCCGCTGTGATCCGCCGCCGTGTTCTCTATCAGCTCCTTTACGGTGAAGACCTGGGCCGTGATATACTGACGGAACCTTCCGGTGTCATCGCCGGACACGGCAACCCTGAACAGGCCGAATATCAGGATCTCTGTAATGAACAGTATGAGAACAAAGAAGAGATATATCTTGAGGTACAGCCTTCCCAGCTTCATTCTTTTTCAACCCACATGTACCCTGCTCCCCATACGCTCTTTATCCTTGTACGGGGCTCGAGAATATTTTCGAGCTTTGCCCTCAACCGTGAAACATGAACGTCTATGCTGCGGTCGAATGCCGAGTGGCTCCGTTCGCGCGCATACTCAAGAAGAAAATCGCGACTTACCACCCTGCCGGTATTCTCGATGAGGGCTTCGAGGAGTTTGCACTCCGTGGTCGAGAGATCGACCTCCCGCCCGCCCTTGAAGAGCTTGAGTCGTGTTCTGTCAAGGACAAGCTCCCCGGATCGAACGAGTCCCCTGTTCTCATGCACTTTCGGACTATGTCGTCTCATGACCGCCCGTATCCTTGCCAAAAGCTCGCGGGGGTTGAACGGTTTCGGGAGATAGTCGTCCGCACCGAGCTCTAGCCCGACGATGCGGTCCGTTTCCTCACCGCGGGCAGTTAGCATTATGACAGGCACCGAAGAAAACCTCCTTATCTCCTTTAGCAGCTCCAGCCCGTCCTTCCCGGGAAGCATGATATCAAGAACCACCACGTCCGGCTTCATCCCTTCCAGATTGTCAATGATATTGTTTCCATCGAGTAAAGAAAGAACCTCGACCCCGTAGCCCTCGAGGAACTCACGCAGAAGGTTCTGCAGCTTTCCGTCATCATCGACGACGAGCGCCCTCATGGTCATGGCGGTTTCCCTCTATTGTACCTTTGTTTCAAACAGTCGTGAGAGTTTTTACACTCTTTTTACAGTTCTTTACCTCTGTGAAACAGTTTTTTTACAATGGTACAGTATATATGAGGGTAAATCAAACGAAAAGGAGATAAGAATGAAATGGAAACGCTACCTACTAATGACAGCGGGACTTCTCGTTATCTGTGGATTTATCGTTTCATGCGGATATGTGCATCGTCCTCACCACAGGGTGCGCGGGAAACACATCACGAGCATCGTCTTCCTCAGGATGGACAACGAGGCAACGAGGCTCGGGCTCACGGAAACACAGCAGGGCAGGTACACGGAGCTTAAAAACCAGGTGAAGGAAGAGATAGAACATGACATCCGGGGCCTCAGTAACAGACCGGATGAGATACTGATGATGCTCGAAACGGAGGATCCCGACCTGGAGGAGATCGCGGACGATCTGAAGTACCGGATGAAGACGATGGAGGATCCCCGAGGGAAGTATCTCGACTATCTGGTTGAGTTCTACAATATCCTGGATGAGCGCCAGAAACGTCTGTTCATGGATGACCTGAAAAAGGAGCTCGAACGGCGGCACAGATGGTCCTGAGCGGTACGGCCGGTATGCTTATCCTGTATCGTAAGTTCTGTTGTGACATAAACCGCCGGCCGTGCTCTACATACTGTCTCTGTCCAAAAGAAGCCTCCTGATCCGCTCTTCCACACTGTAAGCACCGTGGTAACCCCTTACTCGAAACCGGGCCCCAATCCTACGGGCGAATCTCGCTATCCTATCCAGATCCACCCCCGGAAGCTCGATCGCGGAGATGTCGAGTTCCATGATTTGTGCGCATCTTTCGGAAAATTCAAGGATCGAATCATACACCGCTTCTTTCAGCTGCGGTCGGCATAAAATTTCATAGGTCTCTTCATCCTGAGCATTAAGAGAAACCTGGATCCTCTCCACTCCCGCATCCAAGAGCTCCCTCGGGACATCCCGCCCAGGATATATCCGGAGGGCATGGCCATTGCTATTTATTCTTACCGGCACATCGGCACGACGCTTGATCTCCCGAACGGCCCGAAGAGTACCCTCTAAATTGAGAAGAGGTTCTCCAAACCCGACCACCGCCGCTTCTTCGAATCCGTCGTTCCAGGTCTTTTGCACCGCATCGGCGAGCTGTTGGGGTTCGGGGTCCTTCTTCAGTCTCAGATCGAAACCGTACACACCTTCTGCGAAGTTTTTTACACAGAAGAGGCACCTGTTTGTACAGCGTGAGCTGGGGTTTATGTAGAGACTGCTCCCCTGCCAGTATGTAAGTGTTTCTTTCATTTTATCTCAAGAATGTTTCATGATGAGTGAATAACGATATTTGGAGTTGGGGTAGAAAGAAAGGTCCTCTGTATCTTCATCAAAGAACGTGATCTCCATCCTGTGGCGGGAAGCCCACGACCTGAAGAAATCCTTCGGGTAGTAGAGCTGATCGACTTTTTCCCCGCTCACATAGTTTTTTTCACGCGCAGATCTGCCTTCAGACCGCAGACGCAGGGCGAGATCTTTTTTTTCCAGGTCGTTCACGTCTCCCAGGAATATTCGTCCCTCATCTCGTGTTACTCTCCTCATCTCGTCCAGCACCGTTGAAGCATAGTCCAGAGAATCGAAGTAGAAAAAAACGCTCCATGAAATCGCCAGATCAAAGCTCGAGTCACTGAAAGGCAGAGAGCTCGCCTCGGCGACCTCGAAGGTGCCGTCGAACCTCTCTCTTATCAGCCGTATCGCATGAGCCGAATAGTCCACTCCCGAAAGAGACCTGAAGCGGGAAATGTACTCGAGAAAAGCCCCTGCCCCGCATCCTATCTCAACGACATCGTCATGATCTGTAACAGCGATCTTTTCGAGGAAGTACCCCGCAAGCTTCTCCCACTGTCCAGCAGAGAGCGAGTCGAAACCGTCCCTCCTATGTATCAGCGATTCAGTTTCCCGGGGTTTTTCGGTCCCGTACTTCTCCTGCCATATACCGTGCCACACCTCGCTCCGTCTTTCCACTCTCCTCTCCCTCCCTTGGATATGAATGTACGAAAAGAGGATACCGTACGTCAACCCGTAAACGAAACCGAGTCTATTCTCACCCCCATTTCTCACGAATCATAGTAAATATGAGAGAATGCCACAAAGTTACGTGCTCTTTAGTAATGTACTCTGATAACCGGACTGGGGAAATATTACATGTTTTCATAGCGAGGCCTTGAAGTTCGAAGAACTTCAAAGGATGAAGATGTCTGAGCTTGCAACGACAATATTCGATATACATTCGTATTAAGACAATGTAACCCTTTACAGGATGATCATATCACGTATCCGTGATATGAGGTCGAATATCAAAACACAAAAGTTTTAAGGATAAGTTTATGGAAGATAAAACAAAAGGTGCATACCACGTCTTTTGTACACAAAAGTCCGTCGTATGCACCCCGGCGGCAGCTCGAAGGATAAAAATCATCCTGTCAGAAACAGGATACCACCCGTGAACTAAAGCACCGGACCCGACCCCCGGCTGGCGGGGGCGGTGCGCAAGAGTGCTGCCAAGCCCCTTACGCCTTATCGAACTGCTTTTTCAGTGTATTGATGAGCACTTTGTGATCAACGGGTTTCTGGAAGATGCCGGCAAGTCCCATCTCCCTCGCATCGATATTGTACCGTACCGCATCTCCTGCAGCGCTCAACAGGTACACCGGGCCCTTGTATCCCTTTTCCTTGAGCTTGGTGGTTACCTTGCTCCCGGAATCGACAGTTTCCATCATCAGGTCGACAATAATCGCATCAGGCTTAATCCTGTCCGCAACCTTGAATCCCTCCTCGCCGTCGGCCGCTTCACCTATTATGAAGCCCGCCGCCTCCAGCACGATACGCATCGAAGCCCTGAGATCTGCGTCATCATCGATTATGAGGATCGTTTTCTGTTCATCACTCATGTTTCTCCCCTTGTAACTGTGTAAGAGTAGTGTGATAAAATCAAAGGCCTCCCCTGCATTTTTTTCCGCCTCGGCTGTGAGGCCTTCTTGAATATCAAAGCTGTAACCCCTGATGCCAGCGAGCAGGGTGTAGGGCGCGGTCCCGTACACTCTTTCACACAACCCGAGAATTTCCTCCGGTCCCATATGATGAGTCGTGTATGATAGACCGCCCGCAGGAACCAGCTTCCTGATTGTGAAGGGTCCTTTCCCTTTACAGTCCGCATCCACGAAGATCACGAGATCGTATTCTCGGATCGTGTCCGCGTCTTCTATCTGGAGCTGGTAGTTGGCATCCGTTTCCACCCACGGAAGACCGAGATCTTCCAGCTTCTGTACTATGTACGGCCCGGCACCGTCATCCTGGCGGCCCGGATTACCATACCCGTATATCATCACCTTCTTGGAAGCCTCTGAAGGCTTCGTATTCCGGGAAGGCTTAGCTTCTGATGCATGCTTTTGTTTCATCGCATACCTGGAACAAGATGAAGCGCCATATCCAATGTGTTACTTTCTCTGAAAGCGTCATATCCAAAGGATATGATATCCGGTGGATATGTTATTCCTTCACCTTCTCGTCTATGACGGTTCCCTCCCCATCAACGAGGCTAACCTTCATCGGCATCTGCCCGATCGCATGCGTTGCACAGCTCAGACAGGGGTCGTATGCGCGTATAGCCACCTCTACGAGGTTCAAGAGCGGCTCTGTTATCTTCTGGCCTTCGAGGTGGTCCTCAGCTACCCGCTGGATAGCCCGGTTCATGGGCTCATTATTGCTCGTCGTCGAAACAATGAGATTGGCCATCGTTATCTGGTCGTTTTCATCGACCCTGTAGTGGTGGAACAGAGTTCCTCGCGGCGCCTCGATGATGCCGACCGATTCCTCGCGCCGTTTTCCCGCCTTGACGAGCTGTTTGCCCTGAATATCAGGGTCGTCCAGAAGCTGTTTTATCTTCTCTGCCGAGTGCACGAGCTCAATCAGCCTTGCCCAGTGGTAGGCCATGGTGGAGTGCACGGGCCTCCCGTTACCGAGCGCCATAAAATCCTTCCGCATCTCTTCGGCCACAGGTGTATCGATGAAGTCGCAGTTGTTGATGCGGGCGAGCGGACCGACACGATACCAGCCTTGCTCCTTACCGAGAGATTGTATGAACGGGAACTTCATATAGCTCCAGGTCTTCACTCCCTCACGGAAATACTTCAGGTAGTCTATCGGTTTGACCTTGTCGAATATGATCTTTCCTTCGGCATCCTTCGCACGGAGGAGGCCGTCATAGAGGTCAAGGGCACCATCCTCTCTCACGAGGCTCACGAAATTGGACTCGAAAGACCCAAGTTTCGAAAGCCAGTCGATTTTATCGTTGTACATCTTCTTGTAAATACCGACCGATGCGATCGCCCATTCGAGCATCTGGTCTATGTCCTTTTTAAGAAATGAGAGCTCCTCGTCACTGAGACTCTTGTTGATTCCTCCGGGTATCGCCCCGGTACCGTGGATCTTCTTCCCTGACGTTGCCTTGATGACCTCCTGGCCGTACTTGCGCATGAGGATCGCCTGCTTTGCCAGCTCAGGATACTTCAGCGCGATCCCAATCACGTTCCGTATCGCAGGATCGGCATCATACCCGAGCAGAAGGTCGGGAGCGCTCAGATGAAAGAAGTGCAGTGCGTGTGACTGATAGGTCTGCCCGTAGTGCATGAGACGCCGCATCTTTTCCGCAGTGGGGGTAAGCGTATCGACCCCGACGATGCCGTCCATAGCCTTTGCTGCACAGAGGTGGTGGCTCACCGGGCATATCCCGCAGAGCCTCTGCACGATAGTGGGAGCTTCCCAGTAGAGTCTCCCGCGCACGAACCGCTCGAAACCCCGAAACTCTACGATATGCATCCTCGCGGCATCGACCTTTCCGGCTTCATCCATCCTGATCGTTACCTTCGCGTGTCCTTCTATTCTTGTTACCGGATTTATTACGATCTTTTTCTGCTTTGTTCCAGCAGCACTCATAATATTGCTCCTTGTCCTTAGTCGTATTTAAGAGCGTCGTACGATATAACGGGTTGCTTGCCCTCGAGCAGCGCCGTCAGCGCCTGCCAGTACGCGTCAGCCGGCGGCGGGCACCCGGGAATGAAATAGTCGATCTTTACCACCTCGTGCAGCGGATACACCTTGTCCAGTATGAGAGGTAGATCGGGGTCGTTCGGTATGACCCCGTCGACCACGCTGGGCCCTTTCAGGTACGCCTCCTCCATACACTCCCTGAGAGGAATGGTGTTTCTCATCGAAGGTACTCCTCCGGTGAGAGCGCACTCGCCCACCGCAATAAGGACATTACAGTGCTTCCTGAACATGTGAAGCACCTCATAGTTCTCCTGTGTAGAACAGCCCCCCTCGATTATTCCGACGTCAACCTGTCCGGTAAACCGTTTGATATCGTCTATGGGTGATTTATCGAAGTCGACGAGCCCGATGAGCTGAACAAGCCGTTCATCGATATCGAGCAAAGACATATGACAGCCAAAGCATCCTGTCATGTGTGCCGTAGCTACCTTTGGTTTCGCCATTTTCTCTTCCTTACGCATAGGATTGAAGATCTTCAAAATCAAAAATCTTCAAGATATTTGTTATTCGTTTCAGCTTTTCGCCTTCTGTTCAATATCAGAGCCGATCGGCTCCTTGTCGTACAGTCGCTTTCCGTACGGTACACTGTACGCAGTGCGCTTTATCACGATGCTTCCCGTCGGGCATATCTCGGCCGCGCGATCCGCGGCTGCGAGCTGTGTCTCCGAAAGGGTGTGCTCCGCATTGACAGCGATGCGCTTCTGCCTGCCTCTTCCGTCGAATCCGAACACGCTTTTTCCGTCGAGATCACGTGACGCACGCACGCATCGGCCGCAGAGCACACAGCGGTTGCGGTCGATGTACACATCAGGGTGGCTCGCATCTACTTCGATCTTCGGGTAGAGGTATGGATACGTCGGTGCCGTCATTCCGAGACGGTACGCGAGCGCCTGGAGCTCGCAGTTCCCCTGCTTCTCGCAGTAAGGACATATGTGGTTGCCCTCGACAAACAGCATCTCAATGATGTGGCGCCGGAACTCATTCATCTCTTCTGTATTGTTCTCCACCACGAGACCTTCCTGGGTCGGAAAGGTACACGCGTTTGTCGGTTTTCCGTTTACCTTTATCGTGCATACCCTGCAATGTCCGGCAGGTATCAGGTCCTTGTGATAGCATAGCCTCGGAATATAGATGCCCGCTTCGTCGCAGGCCTCCATAATCGCAGTGCCGGGTTCGGTGGTTACCTCGACGTCGTCTACATATATTGTGATCTTCCCGTTACTCATAACTCCTCCTCCCACACAGGTTCTCTTCCGGCTATACCTATACCCTCTGCCAGAGCCTTGTCGATCTGGAAGGACGGAACGAACTCCTCCTTCCCTATTTTGGACCTGTAGATCTCGGGCAGGTTCTGCAGGGTTGTAAGCACGGGATTCGCGGCCGTCTGCCCAAGGCCGCACCGGCTCATTGTCTTGATTGTGGATCCCAGGTTTTCGAGCTCTTTGAGATCTGCCTTTGTACCCCTTCCTTCTATCACCTTGTCGAGCATTCGCAGCAGCAGGGTCGGGCCGACTCTGCAAGGCGCACACCATCCGCACGATTCCTCTATGAAGAACTCCGTGAACTCACGGACAACCTGCAGCATGTCGCGCTTCTCTCCGAAAACGATCATCGATCCGCCGGTCGGGATGTCCTCGAAACAGATCTTCCTTCCGAAATCCTTGGGCGCTATACAGTTCCCGGACGGTCCGCCTATCTGGATTGCCTGGGCATCCTCGGCCCCGACGAGCTTCAGAAACTCATCGACAACGATGCCGAACTCCACCTCATACACACCTGGATGCTTACAATCACCGGATACGCTGAGGAGCTTGGTACCTGTGGAGTCCTTCGTTCCCATCGACTTGAACCAGTCGGCCCCTTTCTCCATGATTCGAGATACACAGCAGAGAGTTTCCACATTGTTGACTGAGCTGGGCTGGTTCATGTAACCCTTTGTCACGGGGAACGGAGGTCTATCGCGCGGTGCTCCACGCTTGCCCTCGAGCGATTCGATGAGCGAAGATTCCTCGCCGCATACATAGGCGCCGGCGCCCATCTGGATCCTGATATCGAAGTTGAACCCTTCCTTACCTGCGATGTTCTCTCCGAGCAGGCCGAGATGCCGTCTTCGCGAAAGAACCTTTTCTAGGTAACCGCGCAGATAGTCATACTCTCCTCGGAGGTACACTAGGCCCTCTCTTGCTCCGATGGCATAACCTGCTATGGTCATGCCCTCAAAGAGCAGGTCAGGGACCTCTGTGAGAACGACTCTGTCCTTGAATGTACCGGGCTCCCCTTCGTCTGCGTTGCAGATCACGAAGTGCTCGGCTCCTTTTGCCTTCCTGCAGAAGTTCAACTTCATCCCGGTCGGGAATCCGGCTCCTCCGCGTCCCCTGAGTCCCGACTTCGTCACCTCTTCGATGACCTCTTCAGGAGACTTGTTTACAGCGGCCCGCAGCGCTACACCCCTCTCAACGGGTGCAAAGATCACAGGGCCCTGCTGGATCAGGTTGAGATCAACCTGTGCATCGGGACGTGCCTCATCCTTGGCCACAGCCCCCGGCGGTTTGCCCTTTTTGAGACTGTCCACAATTCCAGGAACGTCTTCTGGGCACAGCTTCGTCATCACCATCCCGTTCACCAGCGCTGCAGGGGCCTGGTCACACATTCCAATATCGGAAGTGTACTCGAGCGTAATCGCCCCGTCGCTGGTCGTACTGCCGAACGGTATTCCGACCGCATCCTCGAAAGCCTTTGCAACTGCTTCCATCCCGCTCATCTTGTCCACAACGCTGTTACTGAGGCG
>Ga0307378_10012423_pt1 | contig 10868 bp, 8 predicted proteins | sample UN1MG_FD_202238 | JGI IMG/M metagenome (GOLD analysis project Ga0307378, IMG submission 202238) | Soil microbial communities from Risofladan, Vaasa, Finland - UN-1 | ecosystem: Environmental > Terrestrial > Soil > Coastal area > Acid sulfate soil | place: Finland: Risofladan, Vaasa | collected...
GATCATCTTGGACAGATTCATTCTGCGCCTGGCACAGCATTGGCTTCTGGTCTTCAATCTCGTCTTCGGTCTGTACGCGGGCCTTCCGCTGGTGGCGCCCCTCCTCATGTCCTGGGGCCAGACGCGAGCGGCCAACGCCATATACATCGTGTACCAGTTCCTCTGCCACCAGATGCCTTCCCGCTCCTTCTTCGTCGGACGTTTCCAGGTCGGACTCTGCCAGCGAGACCTCGCTATGTACGGGGGCGCATGTCTGGCGGGCCTGGCCTTCGCCCTGGTCAGGGATCGAGTCAAGCCACTGCCCATCCGGGTGTGGCTGATCCTCGTCGCGCCGCTTGCTCTGGATGGGGTGACGCAACTCCTTGGTCTGCGCACCAGCACTTGGCAGCTGCGCACCATGACTGGTTTCTTGGCCAGCGGGGCTACGATCTGGCTGGTGTATCCCTATCTGGAGCAAGCCTTCAATGAGGCTGAACAATCAGCACGGGCTCAGTTGACGAAGGCGCGGGCGAACAGCTCCGAGGATGCGGGATGAGCTCGTCCCGGGGCTCTCGCGGGCTCCAGACGGAGGGCGCTAGCCACGCCGTCGCTGCTGTCGGCGATCCAGTCCCTTCTCGCTGACGACCTGGTACCCCGACACGTAATACTCGGTTCCTCGCCGGCTGCGAACGTAGTCGTCCACCTCACGGTCGTCTGTCTCCAGATCGAGCCTTAACTCGATCTGATGTCCCTCGATCGTGCGTGCCCGGACGGACTCTGAGGCGTCTGGCTCCTGACCCAGCGTCTGTGGTTCGTAGTTCGGGTCCAGCTCGATCCAGCGCGCACCGCCTTCCACTCGCTGCACATAGAAGAGCTGACTGCCGCGCCATCGAAGAATGCCGAATTTAAACGGGGGGGCAGGTGAACCAGCGGCACCGGGTCTGGCTGCCATGGCGTTGCCGTACTCTTCGAACAGCTCTGCCAGTTCAGCCCCCTTGGTATCTTCACTCTCGGCAGCGTCAAGCTCTGAGTCTCCCGTCAGTCTCGCGTAACCATACTTCTGGGCCATGGACGATAGAAACTCATCACCGGCTTCGACCACGCGCCAGATGTTCACCAGCTGAAGAGTCAGCGTCCTGGCTTCGGAGGCCCGAAGTGTCGCCAGGTCGACACGGTTGACCGTCGATTGCCAGAGATGGGTATCTGGCGCATCCAGGTGTTGCTTGAAGCCGTGAATCAGCTCAAAACAGCCATTGGCCAATTGCAGGGATTTCTCGACCAGATCATCCAGGTCACCGGAGCCTGGCTCCCGCGCTTGCAGAACCAACTTCTCACCCACAAGCCTGAGCGAATGGAGGTGCAGATCTAGTCTCGTTAGCGACTTGAGGATCTCTTGAGAGCTTCTTTGTTCGTCTCTTACCATGGCGACCCGGCCACTCCTATCATCATTAACTACCTGTTCTGTCAATCCAGCGCTGGACTTCTTCCTTCTCATCGTCGAGCGTGCTAACCCTACCATCCAATCTGGCGTCTCGCAGCGCACCGAGTATTTCGGTGTAGAGAGGTCCAGGGGGGAGACCCATCCTTCTCAGCTGATCACCGTCAATCATGGATGTGACCGAGCCAAGCTCGCTGTGGAAAAGCTCAAGCCGCTTCTTCACCAGGTCCTCGTCGGATGCCAGCCAGCAGACGAAGATCACATCGTCATCGTATGGCGAGAGCAGGTGGTAGATGCTGCTCCGAGCCAGACCTGTGTCGGCCAGGGACGGCAGCAGAGAGTTCAGTCGCTTGCCCTCCACGAGGAACCGCGTCTCATCCTTGGGCAACTTCAGCCGAACCGCAAGCGTGCGGATATCCTCCTCAGAGGCCCTCGTGCCCACCATGGCCAGATAGCTCATGCCCACAGCAGGACCTCGGGACTCCGGCCCGTCTGGCCCATCGGGCGCCAGGGAACGCCACTGGGCCAACGCAGCCGGGTAGCTCGCCACTCGTTGCTCCAGCCAGTCATCCCACTCCAGAAGTGGCGATATCTGGTGAAGCACCCCCAGCTCCGACAGCCGCCGCAGGGGTCTTACCGGATCGTCCTCCTGGAAGACGGCATCCAGCTCCTGGCGTATGCGCTCGCCACTGACCCTGTCGAGCCACTCCAGTGCGTCGGAGATCAGTTCTTCGGTCATCTCCTCCAACTGAAACCCAAGCCTTTGCTCCAGGCGCACCGCGCGCAGCATCCGAATGGGATCCTCGATGAAACTCAGATTGTGGAGCACACGGATCAAGCCTTCCTTCAGGTCTCTCTCCCCACCATAGAAGTCCAGGAGATCCCCGAACGTGTCTTCATCCAGACTGATAGCCATGGTATTGATGGTGAAATCCCGCCGATACAGATCCTGCTTGATCGAGCTGCGCTCCACCTGGGGGAGCGCAGTGGAGTACTCGTAGAACTCCCGTCGGGCCGTGGTGAAATCGACAAACGGAACGGCGTTGTCTTCACCCTCAAAGATCAGCTTCGCCGTGCCGAACCGATAGTGGCTGTGCACGCGTCCGCTGGAGACCTGCGAAAGACGTTTCGCCAGGGCTATGGCATCCCCTTCGACCACGATATCCAGATCCAGGGCTGGCTTATCTAGCAGCAGGTCGCGCACAAAGCCGCCTACCAGGTACAGTGAGAAGCCCATCTCCTTGGCCAACCGGCTCGCGCTGAGTGCGAGCTCCAGGAGTGACGAGGGTAGCGCCTGGCGAACTCGTTCCGCCATCCGTCCCGAGGCCGCGCGGTCCCTGGGCTTGGCCCAGAGCTTCAGAAGGTCAGTGCGTGTGACGATGCCGATGATCTCGCCATCCTCCACCACCGCCACCTGACCTACGTCGTGTTGTATCATCATCTCCTGCAGGTGTTCTACAGGATCCGACGGGGCAACCACAACCTCACCCTTGCGCATGTAGTGGCTGATGGCGGCGTTTCCCCTTTCGTACTGTAGAGCTTTGTCGATCTCCCTGCGGGTCAACATGCCGAGGACTTTGCCGTTCGGTGCAACCACCGGAAACCCTTCATGCCCATACCTGCGCATCACCTGCGCTGCTTCCAGCACCGAGGTATCTGGGGGAAGGGTGTACACACCATGGGACATGAGATCAGCCACGGTCACAGACGGCCGCACTTCGTGAGCGAGTATTTGGAGGAGTTGTTCACGGGTGCTCGCCAGCGTCGTGTCTCTGATCAGTGCAGCTGCTGCCCTGCTGTGCCCACCGCCTCCAAAACGGCGCGCAATCGCCGCCACATCGATCGCGTCAGAGTTGCTTCGCGCCACCATTTGGATGTGGGCTTGCAGGTCAACGATGACGAAGAGCGCCGAGGGCTCATACAAATCTCTCAGCTTGTGAGCCAGGCTGGATATTTCTTCATAGTAGTCCTCGGCACTGCTCGCAGTGACAACTACCGTCTGCCCTGTAAACTCGTGGAACTCGGCTGCCTCGACGAGCCTGCGGTAGAGCTCCCGCTGACCCTCGCTAAGAGGTCGGTGGAGAAACTCGTTGACGACGTCCAGGTTTGCTGCCTGCTCGAGGAGCCAGGCAGCGCAACGCGCATCGCGAGGTCTCGTGCCAGGGTAGCTAAGGGAACCGGTGTCCTCGTATATACCCAGCAACAAGAGCGTTGCTTCCACCGGGGATAAGTTGAAGTGAGACTGACATATCTCCTCTACCAGGAGAGTAGTGGTCGAGCCCACATCCCCGCTGTGGAAGCTCATTCTGGCCTCCAACTCCCGCTCCGGTGGGTGGTGGTCGATGAACCGCACCTCCGTGTCGGCAGACAAGCCCTTCAGGGAGGGGATACTCTGTGTGTCGACGACCGTCATGACCTTGATGCGTCCTCGTGGCACCTCCTCGCGCCGCACAAAGGGAAGCTCGTCCCAATAGAGGGCCAGGAAATCCTGGAGATTGCGATTGAGCCGCTGCGGAAGGACGGCGATAGTCTTGGGGTACAGCTTGACCGCACCCAACATGGATGCCAGGCCGTCGAAATCGGTGTTCTCGTGGGAAGTTACTACCTCCATCCTCCGCTCCCTCATCAGAATTGTATCAGAGCGCGTCCCATTTGACAATCGTGTCACGCTCACGTATAATGGCAAATCGATAGGCACACAGGTTGTGCCTCTTTTCACGGAGGGACATTGCGCTTCTCGAGGATCCGATCGCAGGCGAGGCTCTGGCTTCTGCTCCTGGTTTTTGTCGCTGCGAGCGCCCTGCTCGCGAACATGCTCATGACTCTAGCCCGCTCGGCGAGAGCTTCTGGACCCGACTACCACGCTGCCCGCCTCATCCCGAACACTGACGTGAACCCCTTTGGAGCCAATATGTTCCTCGATCGCGAGGTCGAGGAATGGAAGCTCAGAAAGACCCTTGAGATGGCGAGCGATGCAGGTCTGGGCTGGGTCAAGCAACAGTTCCCCTGGGAGGAGATAGAGCCTGTTCAGAAAGGCGAGTTCTACGACGGACGGACCCGTCGCAGCAGCTGGGAGAAGTACGATCGCATAGTGGACCTGTGCGAGGAATACGGCCTCCAGATCATAGCTCGACTCGATAGGCCACCCGATTGGACCAGAGAAGACAATACGTATAAGGAACGTCCGCCCGACGATTTCGAAGACTACGGCGATTTCGTCTTTGCGTTCGTAGACCGCTATCGTGGCCGAATCAAGTACGTGCAGATCTGGAATGAGCCGAACATCTTTCCGGAATGGGGCAACAGGCCAGTGGATCCCGCGGAATACGTGAACCTTCTCCGGGTCGCCTACGAACGCGCCAAAGAGGCAGACCCCAACGTCTACGTGTTGAGTGCACCCCTTGCCATCACCCTGGGACAGGAACACCCTGAACCGGGCAAGTGGATCAGCATGAACGAGATCGAGTTCTTGGAAGAGATGTACAAGGCAGGTGCCAAGAACTACTTCGATATTCTATCCGCTAATGCTTTCGGGCTAGACAGCCCACCTGAGGAGGCATCCCAACCGCGAGTTCTCAACTTCCAGCGAGTCGTCTTCCTGCGAGACATCATGGAGCGACATGGAGATGCAGGCAAGCCGATATGGTTCAATGAGTACGGCTGGAATGCCTCGCCTGAGGACTTCCCGGAGGAGCAGCTCGTGTGGCAACGAGTCGGCGAGCAGGATCAGGCAGACTACACAGTTCGGGGCATAGAGTACGCGCAGGAGCGTTGGCCCTGGGCAGGAGTGTTCAATATCTGGTACTTCCGGCAGGTGGGCAGCATCTCTCCCGATAGTTCAGACTACTACTTCCGCGTGGTGGACGTTGATTTCACTCCTCGTCTGGTCTACCACGCGATCAAGGAAGCGGCGCTCGTGCTCCAGCGCCTGGTTGGGCCCGGGTTCTATCAGGAGACGAATCCCGCTCTCGTCCTCAATGGAGATTGGGACGCTGTAATCGAGCCTCAAGCCAGCGGAGAGGCACAAGTCTTGAGCGATGCTGGTGGTTCCACCGCCACACTCTCCTTCGTCGGAGAGAACGCCGATTTGATCGCCACGCTGGGGCCCAAGGGGGGACGTCTGGCGGTGTCGCTCGACAAGCACCCCGTGGACAACCTGCCCAGGAACGGAGACGGACAGTCCTACGTTGACCTGTTCAGCCCGGTTCGCCGGTGGCAACAACGCATCCCACTGGTCTATCAAGCCGATGATGCAGAGCATACGCTCGTCCTGACGGTGCTCGAGCGCGCAAACCTGGCCTCAGCGGGCAACCTGATAGCCATTGACGGCCTCGAGATCACTCGAGGAGAGCGTCCTTCTCTACCGTATGCTTCGGCCGCTGTCTTGGCTCTGGTGGTGGTCGCTACGGGAGGCTTGACGTTCCGGGAGTGGAGATTGCTGCGACGTAGGGCGCGCTGAGCTGCCCATCGGGCCATGGCCTCCGGTCTGAGTGGGCAAAGCCCGTTGGGTAGTCACAAGCACTGTTCTCGCTGACCACCCTCTTGAGGCCGTCCCTGGATGCTTCCGCTCGCTGAGCCACTGCACACAAGATGAGAATCAGTGTTCTGGTCAGAGTCCTCTTGGCAACTGCCATCCTCGCCCTGTCGTCCGCCGGGTCCAGGATGGACATCGCCCCCAGGCTGTTGCTCCTACAGGGAGATCATCACCGAGCGCAGAAGGAGTACAGTCTGGCTATTGAGCAGTACGCTGAACTGGCTGCTCTGAGACCTCGATTCTCTGTGCCCCACGTTCGCATGGGCGAGATCTACATCGCCCAGGGGAGGTGGGATGAGGCAGAGCAGCAGTTCACGCAGGCGAGAGAACTCGATGAGAGGGATGCTCCGGCGCTGGCTGGGCTGGCGCAGGTTGCCCATCACCACGGCGACAAGTGGAGGGCGGTGGAGCTCTGGAGGGCAGCTCTCGCAGTCAGCCCTCGCGACGTGGAGATCCGTTACGGCGCTGCGCAAACCTACCTTGGTTCTTCCGAGTTCGCGGCAGCGGAGGAGGAATTGCAGCGTATCATCATCCAGGAGGGCGATCACCAGGGTGCTCGCTACCTTCTGGGACTCGTGTCTGCCGCCGAGGAGCGAGCGCTGGCTGTCGAGCACCTGTCCATTGCAGCCTCAGGTGGCGACACAGTCCTGGCCGCGAGCGCCCGGGAAATGCTGGAGGTCCTGGCGGACATCGGCTCTGGGCAACAAGATGTCGGCCACGAGGCAGCGCTTCTTGCTCATGCCTATCTACGGTTGGAAGAGCCGACTCTGGCTCTCAGACAACTGAAGCGAGTGATATCCTTGCAGCCCGAGAACTACAACGCCCGCGCCTACGCAGGATACACCCTGTTCTCCTTGAGCGACCATGACTCGGCCCGCCGAACGCTGCGCGAAGTCACCCGTGAGGATCCGAAGAACCCACTGGGCTACTACTTCCTGGGGCTTCTACATCGCTCAGAAGGGTATTGGCCCACAGCGCTGTGGGAGTTCCAGAGAGCTTTGCACCTTGACGCCTCCAATGCGGCCGTCTACGCCGAGATAGCGAACACGTATCAACGCATGGGGCGGGTCGCGGAAGCCGGCGAGTGGTACCGGGCAGCTATCTCCGTGGCCCCCGACGAGCCAGGTTTTCGTCTGCTCCTGGCGCAATTCTATGCGGATGTGGTTCTGAAGCCGGAGAGGGCCCTCGCCGCTGCCAGAGAGGCCGTCGCCCTGGCTCCTGGCGACCCAGTGGCACGGGAGCTCCTCGGCTGGGCCCACTACCTGGTGGGCAACCTGCCTGAAGCGAGGATCAGTCTAGAACACGCGCTTGACCTTGACCCCACCTTCGCTCGCGCCTACTATCATCTGGGGATAGTGTACGAAGATGTGGGCGACCGGGAAATGGCGCGCTGGGCGTTTCAGCGAGCCGTAGACCTGGATGAGGACGGAACGTACAGGGCGAAAGCCGCCGAGCAGATTCAGACTTCGAGTTGAGCCCGGTGGCGCTGGCACTTGAGTGCCGATGGCCGGATCGATTTCCTTTCAGCCCTCAAGTCATGTCAGGTTGGACGGGGGAACGACTCATGAGAATGAAAGACAGGGTTTCGGTTATCACCGGCGCGAGATCAGGCATAGGACTCGCCACGGCCCATCGGTTTGCACGCGAAGGAGCCACGGTGGTATTCGCTGATTGCAGAGATGCCACCGTAGAGGTAAGCGAGCTGGCTAGCACCGGCGTGGAGACGCGTTTCGTGCAGACTGACGTCAGCAACGTATCACAGGTGGAGAATCTCATCCAGGAGACTCTGACCACCTTCGGACGGCTGGACGTACTGGTCAACAATGCGGGTCTCGAGCTTCCCAAGACGATCATTGATACCACCGAGGCGGAGTGGGACCGGCTGATGGAAGTCAACCTCAAGGGCGTGTTCCTCTGCTCCAGGGCGTCCATACCCGCTATGCGTCGTCAGGGCGGGGGCGTGATAGTCAACGTGGCCTCGGAGCTTGGGCTGGTTGGGGGCTCAGAGATTGCTGCCTACTGCGCTACGAAGGGTGGTGTGGTACAATTGACGAAAGCGATGGCCGTCGATCATGCTTCAGACGGTATCCGCGTCAACTGCGTGTGCCCCGGGCCTGTAGAGACAACGCTCCTGGAGGCCACAATCCAGGGTTCGTCCGATCCCGAGGAGGAAAGGCGCAGTATCGTGGAGAAGACCCTAGTCAAACGCGTCGGCCGCCCCGAGGAGATCGCCAACGTGATTCTCTTCTTGGCATCCAACGAGTCCTCTTACATGACAGGCTCCATTGTGGTGGTAGACGGCGGCGTGACGGCGCACTGACGGGCACACCCCTTGTCCCGCCAGCCGTTCGCCGGATCGCGAAACGTTTGTGATCAACGCAAGGGAGAAGGACCTATGACTGAGAGACCCAGCTTCTCTGCATTCTTGACCAACCTGCAGGCACCCATGCCCTGGCGCCGCAAGCTGGCATTATTGGCGCGCAACAACTGGATCAAGATTCGCACGGGCAGCGCCTGCTGCGGCCATGACGGCGAGCCAGGCTGTTGACAGGTCGCTTCAGAGAGACTGGGTCAGTCTCCGAGCACTTCCGATGACTGAGCTGCCAGTAGTAACGCTCACCAAAGGAAGGACCAAATGGCGCCTGAGATCCTGAAAGTGGCGACCTACAACTGCAACTCCATCCGGGCGCGCCTGGAGCTAGTGCGGGATTGGATAGCCAGAGAAGAGCCGCACATTCTATGCCTGCAGGAAACCAAGACGCAGGACTCTGAGTTCCCGGTGGAACCCTTCCAAGAACTGGGCTATCACGTGACCCTTCGAGGGCAGAAGGCACACGCCGGCGTGGCTGTGGTCAGCCGGGACGAGCCTACCGGAGTCACCTTTGGACTGGACGATGGAGAAGACCCCGACGAGGCACGTCTGATTCGCGCCGACATCGCCGGGATAGCTCTGGTCAACACCTACGTTCCCCAAGGGCGTAGCGCCGACTCGCCCCATTTTGAGTACAAGCTCAGGTGGTTCGACCGTGTGCGCACTTTCTTCGAGCGACACTACACCCCGCGGGATCCCCTTCTCTGGGTCGGAGATTTCAACGTCGCAGCCCAGCCCATAGATGTATACGATCCGAAGCGACTGGAGAAGCACGTGGATTTCCATCCTGATGCTCGCCAGGCGCTGGAGAAGACGCGTGACTGGGGCTTCGTGGACGTCTTTCGACGACATCACCCCGATGAACCGCAGCACTATACATTCTGGGACTACCGAGTGCCCAATGCCCTACAAAGAGGAATGGGGTGGAGGATAGACCACATCTGGTCCACGGTGCCGTTGGCCGAGAGATCAAGCGGGGCATGGATCGATGTGGATGCGCGGACTGCAGACAAGCCGTCTGACCATACCTTCCTTGTGGCTGAGTTCATCCCGTAGGCTTGTTTCTCGGACCTGCGGTCGCCGGTGGTCAGCCGCGAGGAACAGAAAGGGGGGGCTCCACGATGGAAACTCGACCATTCGGCAACACCGGTGCGGAATTTCCCATTCTCAGCTTTGGCGCCCAGCGTATCGTCGATGAGCACGATTGCAGCGAGGAACAAGCCATCGCGATCGTAAATGAAGCGATAGACAAGGGCATCCGCTACTTCGACACCGCCTGGATCTATTCCCATGGCCAGTCTGAAGAGCGCGTCGGCAAGGTCGCGAAGCACCGTCGCAAGGAGATGTGGCTGGCCACCAAGGCTTGGGATCGAACCAGAGACGGTGCCCTCCGGCAATTGGAGGAGAGTCTTGTGCGCCTCCAGACCGACCACGTTGACGAGTGGCGCCTGCACAACGTGTGGAGCATCGGTGAGCTTGATAAGTGCTTCGCACCAACCGGGGCTATACAGGCGATGATCGAGGCTCGCGATCAGGGTCTGGTGCGCTACGCCAGCATCAGTGGACATACCGATCCGCAGGTGCAGATCGAGGCGTTACGAAGATTCCCTTTCGGCAGCGTGCTCATCGCTGCCTCTGTGCTGGACCATTTCCTGTACAGCTTTGCTGAGGAGTTCCTTCCCGTGGCCCACGCCAAGGGAGTAGCCACCATCGCTATGAAGGTCTTTGCTCTGGGGAAGCTTGGACACATCTACGACCGTGCCCTGCGCTACACGCTCGGACTTGCGGTGAGCACCACCATAGTAGGCTGCTCAACGATGGATGAACTCAGAAGAGACCTGCAAATCGCGAAGGACTTCGTACCTCTCGGCGTCGAGGAACGCCTGGAGCTGTTCCGCGAGGTACTGCCACTGGTCACTCCACAGAACATGCCCTGGAAGGCTAACGATTGGGATCACCCTACGGCCTGGAACGAGCGGTAGCATGTGAGGAGGATTGGACCCTAGGAACCAGAGGACGACGGAGAGCCTTGCTCGTCCCAGGGCTGCACGAACTTGAATCCGTGTCCCCGCACGGTGACGATGTACTGATGATCGGGGTCTGCAGAAGCGATGCGCCGCCGCAGCCGCCCCACCAGGGCGTCTATGGTCTCATCTGACACACCCTGCGCCATGTCCTCCGGCCACACCGCCCCGACTACCTTGTCGCGACTATAGACGCGGCCGGGGTTCTTGTGAAGGAGAACCAGCAGGCTGAACTGCGCCCTGGACACCGGTGGAGCCAGCTTCGTTCCCTGAACCCAGACCTCCCGTCTGTCCGTTTCCACCCATAGCCCCGTGCTTCTTCGCACCAGGGCCTCTGTCACCAGAGCCCCTGTGGCCTCCGGGTCGACGTAGAGTGCCTTGAAATCCAGCCCTATCTGTATCTCATCCCCGTCACGCAACACGTGAGAGCCAGGGATGCGCTCTCCATTGACGAAGGTCCCGTTTCGGCTTCCAGAGTCGTGGAGTACGTATTGACCCTGCTCCCTTTGCAGACGGGCGTGA
>Ga0307378_10012424_pt1 | contig 10868 bp, 7 predicted proteins | sample UN1MG_FD_202238 | JGI IMG/M metagenome (GOLD analysis project Ga0307378, IMG submission 202238) | Soil microbial communities from Risofladan, Vaasa, Finland - UN-1 | ecosystem: Environmental > Terrestrial > Soil > Coastal area > Acid sulfate soil | place: Finland: Risofladan, Vaasa | collected...
ACAGATATTAAAAAGGTAGCTGGTGACAAGAATGAATCCATTATTCAGCCTTTATGGTCTCCAGACAATAAGCTTTACTATGTCTCGGATCGCAATAACTGGTGGAGCATTTATCGCCATGGTGAAAAGGAACCCTTAACAAAAAAAGAGGCAGAGTTCGGACGCCCTCCCTGGACGTTTGGTGATAGCAATTACGCCTTCGATCTTAAAGGAGATCAGATAATTTGCGCTTACAATGATGCAGGCGAATGGAAGCTTGCAGCTATAAATATAAAAACCAAAGAGACGAAAGAAATCGAGTCTCCATATACAGATATTGCCTACATTAAGGTGGGCGGCGGGAGGGCGGTCTTTGTTGGTGGTTCACCCGATGCAGCCTCATCAATTGTGCAATTGGATCTTAGGGAACCCGATGAAGGAAAGCTAGACGTGATTAGAAGCTCGCTGGCAATCTCCATGGATGAGGGGTATATTTCAAAGCCACAACATATTGAGTTTGCCACTGCAAGGTCTACCGCCTCAGAACAACTCAATGCTCATGCCTTCTATTACCCGCCTAAGAACAAGGATTTTGACCCTCTTGAAAAAGAGAGCCCACCACTAATTATCGTAAGCCATGGAGGGCCTACTGCCGCAGCATCCAGCGCATTAAATCTATTGGCCCAGTTTTGGACTAGCCGCGGTTTTGCGGTCTTAGATGTGAATTATAGAGGAAGCAGCGGTTTTGGCCGCCAATATCGGCAGCTTCTCTACGGCAATTGGGGCTTTGCAGATGTGGAAGACTGTGAAGAGAGCGCATTATATCTGAGTAGGATGAGAAAAGTTGACGAAAGCCGTATTGCCATTCGAGGAGGAAGCGCAGGAGGGTGGACCACTCTTTGTGCCTTAACCTTCAAAAAAGCTTTCACGGCAGGTGCTAGCTATTACGGAGTGAGCGACGCAGAAAAACTGCGTGTAGATACACATAAATTCGAATCTCGCTACCTGGACAAATTGATCGGGCCTTATGAGACTGAAGAGCAGAAGATACTATGGAAGGAGCGATCACCTATAAATAATCTTGAGAAACTCTCCCGTCCTGTTATCTTCTTCCAGGGAGCGGAAGATAAAGTTGTGACTCCGGATCAATCTGAGAGCATGTTTGAAGCTATCAAGGGAAAAGGTATTCCTACGGCCTATCTTCTTTTCCAGAAAGAGCAGCATGGCTTTCGGATCGCAATTAATATTCGAAGGGCTTTAGAGGCTGAGCTTTATTTTTATTCTAAAATGTTTGGCTTCGATCTTCCGGAACCGGTGTCCGTCGAGAATCTGCCAAAGACCAAATAGCCATTAGCATGGACTCATGGCTAATCATTATTTTTTTGGTTCCTCGCTATTTCGAGTGGGTGTGACTGGAGGCGCAAATCCTCTGGGATGCCAACCCTGCCATCCGGACTGAGGTGTTAGTTACCCTACGTGCCGATTTTTTTGATCCCTGCACCTGATTCCATTTCATGATAACCTGAGGTTAGCCACATGGAAAAAAGAACCGCGAAGAGCCGTTAAATTGAGACACTACCAGATGTTTTAGCCACTCCAGAATGCGCTGAATTCTTGCCCTCACCTCGGGAACCACTTCGTTCTGGCATACTCCTCTGTTTAGACCTGAATTTCGCGCTTTATAATCTCAGTGGAGATAGCGATTCCCTTGCAGGTGTGCATGTTGAGCGAGAGCAGAAGTCCCACCACGCGCCCATCCTGAATCAAGGGGCTGCCACTCTCTCCCGGCCCGGGAAGATCACCTGGAGGAAGAACGACATAGACAATCGACCAGGAGGTGTCGGAGATCCTGCAGCGCATACTATGCAGGGCGTTGAAGATCTCCGCTTCACCCAACTGAGGCTTTCCGAGTTCAGTGGGCCGACAAGCTCCCAGGATGGGAAAGAAGGCCAGGTCGGCATCGTTAGGTATGTAGGTCACCTTGCAGGCCAGACCGCCCACGCGCAGGTCATGCGTGCCTGCCGCATAAAAGATGTGCGCCGGAGCTACACCCGCAAACACTCCTCGCCAGGGGACGACGGCACTGACCACCCCGCCGGAGCGGCCCGCGATGAACTGGTCACCGGATGCGATCACTACTAATTAATCGAATCTGCTTGTAATTAGGGTTTTCTAGCCTGCTTGCTAGTCCAGCCAGGGAAAAGATATTTGTCTCCTCTAGCCAAATGCACTGAAGGTGAACGCAGTTTGCATTCTCGAATTCTAGCTTTAGCCCTTCTCATCCTGCTCGCCTCTGCATCCCCCGCCTCAGCCTACGGCAAGAGTGTGGAGGACCTGGTGGGCTCTTTTTCCATTGGCAAGACCATAAAGATTGGAAGCAGCAGCGAATGCTTTTCCTCCGCTGGCGCAGCCGACCCCCTGGCCCCGCCCCAAAGCGGTGCCTTAGGCCCCATGGGTGACGACCAGCCCCCCAGCCTGGCAGGCTTCGCTTTCCAGCCACAGCAGCTCTCCGCCACCTCACCCCAGCCCATCAATCTGACGGCTCACATAATCGACGACCAGGCAGTATGGGCGGCGGAAGCAGTATTTTCCGGCCCGATGGGAGTGGAAGCCCCCGCGCTCTTCTCTGCCCAGAACCGCATCTCGGGAACGGCAAAAGATGGGTTTTTCGCAGCCCAGATTTTCCTCCCCCAGAGCAACGAGACGGGCGAGTGGCATCTGCAGAATTTGACCCTGGTGGACAGGGAAGGCAACCGCAGGGTTTTGGCAGAAGGGGATTTGCAGGGCCTGGGCCTGCCTACGTTGATAACGGTTACCTAACACCCCAGCACGTGTAAGGCAACAGCTACTCGCCCATCATCTGCACAATCACTTTTCGCTGCCGGGGCCGGTTGTCCAGCTCCAGGAAGACAATCTGCTGCCAGGTGCCCAGCATCAGCCTTCCTTCATTAAAGGGCACAGTGAGGCTTGGACCCAGCAGCGCGGCCCGGATGTGGGAATGGCCGTTGCCGTCATGCCACCTCAGATTATGGGCGTAATCGATCTCCTGGGGGGCCAGCCTCTGCAGGGCCTCACCCAGATCCGCTACCAGCCCGTCCTCAAACTCGATGGTGGTGACGGCGCCCGTGGCCCCGGGCACAAAGATCGTGACCACTCCTGCTTGCAGAGGCGTGCTCTGCAATGCCCCTTGCACTTCATCCGTAATGTCTTTCACTTCGCCGCTTTGCGTCTTAAACTCCAAGTATCCGGTTTCAATCAAACGATCAACTCCGCAGAAGTCAAAAAATTATTTATCGCTTCCCCCGCATATCTAACATGATGGCCTACTATGGGGCGGTTCGGCGCATTCTGATAATAATATTCGTAATTAACATAGCTACAGCACTTGCCAAGGGAGGCTATGGCCTTCTCACGAGCTCTCTCTCCATGAGCGCAGATGGCCTGCATTCTCTCTTCGACAGCACCTCCAACATCATCGGCCTGGTGGGCATCTCCCTGGCGGCCCGCCCTCCCAACAAGGAGTACCCCTACGGCCATGCCAAGTTCGAAACCTTTGCCTCTTTGGGGATTGCCTTGCTGCTATTTGCCAGTTGCTTTCAACTGGTCCTGACGACAGTAAATCGCTTCCAAAATCAGTCCGTTCCTCAGATAACCGAGCTGTCTTTCGGAATTATGGGTATAACCTTGCTCATCAATATTGGCGTCTCGGCCTACGAATATATCCTGGGCAAGAGGATGATGAGCAGCATCCTGGTGGCCGATTCCATGCATACGCGAAGCGACATTTTTGTTTCCGTGGGCGTCATCCTGGGATTTGTAGCTGTCAAGATGGGCTATCCTCTGGCCGATCCGGTTATCGCTCTGCTCATCTGTGGCCTGATCCTTTTGACCGGTCTGGAGATTGTAAGAGACAGCTCCAAGGTATTGCTGGATAAAGCTCTGGTCGAAGAGAGGGTAATTGTCGATCTGGCAAAGTCGATAGAAGGCGTCTGCACCTGCCATCGTGTTCGCACGCGCGGCATGGCAGGGGAGATTTATGTGGATCTGCATATCGGAGTTGACTCGTCGCTTTCCATAGAGGCAGCTCATAAAGTGAGCGAGGAAGTGGAGGGCATGATAAAGAGCAAGATTCCGGGGGTCAAGGATGTGGTGGTGCATCTGGAGCCCAAGGACTACTGCGAGACAAAAGCCATGCAGGCATAGATATACCGATAGTAAAATAAAAAACTAAAATTAATAAACATAAGTTGTAGATCAATAAAAATAGAACGATAGTGGAGGAGCAAATATGCAAAATATTACAATTTCAGTCTCGGAGGCGGGAACTGCCGTTGCCAGGACCTTTGCCTATAAAATCCTGGTTGAGGGTAATGTCATGGCAGAGAGAACGCTCACGCCAGTTCAGACTCAGCAGGTGCAGGAAATGGCATCTCAGTACTTCTCTCTTCTGCAAGGCGTTGGCCGGGCGGGTGCGATTAGCTATCTGCCCATCCTCAGTGACGGGCTATTTCATCTCTTCCTGGAGACGGGCGGCCAGGACTTGGCAGACATCTTGCCGGGTGCAAGACTTACTATCGCGTCTCCCATCCCGGAGGTATTACAGCTTCCCTGGGAGCTGCTCCCGCTTTCCCGGCAACAGGGTGGCAGTAACAGGGGCAGCGTCATTCGCCTACCCAGAGCAGCAGACGGGCTTATTGCCTCCTCGGCGAAGCTTTCGCCAGGGCCCTTGCGAGTGCTTTTCCTGGCAGCCGAGCCATTAGATTTTGAAGAAGAAGAGCAGTCGATCCAAAAGGTATCAGAGGGCCTGGACATGAATCTCGTGATCTGTGAGAGCGGCACCTTTGAGGAGCTGAAGAGCCTGGCAAAGTCGTTCCGGCCCCATCTGGTGCACCTGGCGGGCCGGGGAAAGATGTCCGGTGGCAATGCGGTACTCTCTTTGCAGGGCTCAGCAGGCAAGGCCGATCTGCGATCGGCTGAGAATTTGGCAGAGGCACTGAAGGATGGCGATGCGGTGGGCATCATCCTGGGCGGCCTACAGAGCGAGACCCCATCCTCTCTGCATCTGCTCTGCCAGAAGCTGGCGGAGAGCATTCCTCTGGCAGTGGCCTGGAATGCATCCACCGCTGCTACTCTGCCCCTATACCGGGCCCTGGTCGCAGGTCAATCAATGGATGAAGCACTGCTATCCGTGCGCCGGGAGATCTCTGCAGGTCCTGACCAGGTTCCTGTTTCAGTTCCCGCTCTGTACTCCATTTACGATCAGCCGAAGATCTACGACTCCAAAGAGAGAGCTGCTGTTGCGAAAGCCTCTTTTTGCCAAGAGCTTTTCGCCTTGCCGGGCCTGACAGAAGGCAGGGCGGAGTGCTTTGTGGACAGGCGGCGAGATCTGCAGCGCCTCCTTCCCGCCCTGCGAGAGGGTGGAGCGCATGCTCTGATTATCACCGGCCCGGATGGCGTAGGCAAGAGCGCTCTGGCAACCCATCTCGCCCGCCTGCTGGTGCCCGCTGGCTACACCGTTCTGCCCATTTACAGCTCGCCTCATAACCGCATAAGCTCCGCCCGGCTCTTGGAGGCGGCAGTCAGCCATTTGAGTGCAACCGGTGATGAGGCAGCGGCAAAAAGTCTCAGAGACCAGAGGCGCTCCGTCAAAGAGCGGCTGCAGAGCCTGTTGGAAGTGCTGAAAGCCTCTCGAATCCTGATGATATGGGACGGCCTGGAACTGCACGGCAAGACCGGCAAAATCTTGGACCCGGATCTGGCTGAGTTCTACCTGCAAATGCTAAGAGGCATGGCAGCGGGCCGCGCCATCATCACCTGCAAGGCTTTGCCGGCAGACGCTCTAACCTTGCCCGCTCGCAATTGGCAGTGGAAGCTGGAAGGGCTTGGCCAGGCTGCATTCATTAGATATCTTCTCTGGGACGGGGCCGTGGCGGACCGCTATAAAAAAGGCGAGATCTCTTACGCCGGGCTTGTTGAGCATCACCTTGCTGCCTTGGGCCATCCGGCTCGCCTGGCCCAAACAGGCAAAGCCTTGAGTCTGGGAGATCTCGCCGCCAACGAGGACCCGATGACAAAGCTCGCCTCTCGCCTGGGCTTTGCCTCCTGCCACGCCCTCTCTCAGGCCGCAGTCTACGCCGTAGCCATGAGCCCGGCTGGCCTGGCAGCCGTTTCTGGTGCAGCAGAAGAGCAGGCAGCCGCCAATGTCCGCGAGTGGCAGGACCTCTCTCTAGCCTACTCAAAGGGATTGATGTGGGCTGTGCCCCCATCCCTTCGCACCTCACTTCTGGCGGCCTTGAGTTCAGAGGAGCAGCTGGCCGCGCAAAAGGCAGCCGGCGTTTTTCTCAGGGATCTGGCCGAGTCCGGGCGCTCGGCAGAGCTGGGACTCTCCCGGTTAGATGTCTTGCTGGAGGCACGGGGACACTTTTTGGCGGCGGAGGATCTGGACAGTGCCACTGCCGTGACAGCCAGCATCAGCAGCTATCTGCAGAAGCATGGCTACTACTCTGATCTGGTAAGGCTAAATCAGGAGCTCTTGGATAGGGAAAAGCAGGCAGGTCCTATTGCCTGGATCGCCCAAGCCTATCTGGATCAGGGCGAATACAGAAAGGCAGTAGAGTGGTATGGGCAGGCCCTGGAGATTGCCCCTGACGCCGCCGCCCATCACGGCCTGGGCACGGCACTCATGCTCCTGGAAAAGAATGACCTGGCAAAAGAGAGCTTGCAAAAAGCTGCAGATGCATTCCATGCAGCAGGCGACCTGTCAGGCGAGGCCGCCAGCCTGCAGAGACTGGCCGCCATTGACATGAAGAAAGGCGAAAATGAGGCGGCTAAAGAGAAGCAACAGAAGATCATAGAGATCATGAAGGGCCTGGGTGATGTGCAGGGCGAGGCAGCGGCTTTGCAGGAAATGGGCCGCCTGGATATGAGCAGGAGCGATTATGATGCAGCGCGCCCCAGTCTCGTGAAATCACTGGAGCTGCTGGAGAAGGCAGGAGACAGGAAGGGCGCTGCTTTTGCCACCTTTAACCTGGCCAGCCTCGACCTGGAGAAGGGAGACTTCCCGTCGGCAGGGGCGGAGTTTGCTAAAGCCCTGCCGCTCTTTCAGGAGATGGGCGACCGGGCTGGCGAAGCCGCCATCCTGCACAGCCTTGGCATGATCCATTCTCAAGCAGGAGAAAAAGAGAAGGCAGTGGAGAGCTTCAAAGCAGCACTGCAGATCAATCAAGAGCTGGCCGATAGACCCGCGGAAGCAGGAGCCTTCTTCCAGCTCGGCGCTCTGGCCGTGCAGCAGGATAAGATGCAAGAAGGCCTGCGGCTGATGGCCCTGGCCGCCGTAGTCTTAAGGAGCATCAAGAGCGATGAGGTAAAGAACGTCGAGCCGCTGGTGGAGAGGCTGGCTGCGCAACTCAGCTACACTCAGGAGCAGTTCATGGTTATGGTACAGGAGATCTTGCAAAGCTACGCCAAAGACAGGGGCTGGGGGCTGGTGGAGAGAGCCAGGGGCAAATAGGACAAAAGGGGGCCGACCAGATATTCCGTGATTTGCATTGGAATTATCAGGCCCTCTTGCTGCTACACCTCAATACTCCTTCAAGATCTTGTATAGCGCTGAAAAATCGAGCTTCTCTTCATCTCTGGAGAAAGTCATGCCGTACAGCTCCTTGACCGCTGACCCCAAAGTTCCGGGGTTCATGATGCAGGAGACACTAAAGAGCTATGATAAGGAAAAGAGCCTGGCAGCCAGAGCTTCAAAATCGATTTGTCTTTCCAAAAAAACACTGCAAAATCATCCGCCGATAAAGAAAAGACAACCGGGCCTTTGTCCCGTCGTCTATCCGCCCTTCACCTCCGCCACCTCGTCCACCCCGCAGGCGGCGATCTTCTCGGCCAGCTTGGCCAGCACATCTTTTCTCATGCCGCCCACGAACTTGATCGAGCCGACCACCAGGTGCCCGCCTCCGGAGACGCCGCCATTGGGGATTTCCTCCATCAGCTCTTTTACCATCTGGGGAATGTTCATTTTAACGGCACGGCTGCGCAGGACGGCAAAGTCCGGGCCGTAGCCGATGGTGACGACGGGCTTGCCGGCAAACCTCTTGCATAGCCGGTCGTGCACCTCGCCACTGGTCTTGCCGGGCGGAGGGAATGTAAACTTGTGGGCGAAGTTCTCCACATCCAGCACATTCATGATGATGCCGTTGGGCAACTTCGTGCTTTTCACATTGCCCATGCTGGCACGCAGCTGCTCGTCAATGGCGGCATTGGCCTGCTCGCATAAAAGTGCCACAATCCTCTGGTGCCGATCCAGCCTGCCCTGGCATAGGATGTCGTTTATCAGCCCCCGCCCATCATTGAAACGCTGCCAAAATGCCTCGTAGTCCAGAGCCAGAGCAATCTTCTTGAGGTCCTCTCGGCTGTACTTGTCCTCGACCAGCTTTATGTAGGCTGTCGCCTCCGGCGCTTCGCTTCTATCGCCCACCGCCGAGACTGCTGGGAAGTGCCTGATCTTGCTCTCTACCTCAGGATAGATCATGCGGGCGATCTCTGTGGCCAGCATGCCTGTAGTCAGACCAAAATCGCCGCCCTGATGGGCCGGATTGACGTGAGCGATGAGGAACTGGTCCACGATCTTGTGAGGATGATGGTGATCGACGACCAGCATCTCCATGCCGTAGACCTGGGCCTGGCGCATGGCTGGCACATCCTCCTCAGTGGAGCCGTTGTCCATCAAAACAATGAGTGGCATCTTCTGGCCGTGCCGGGTCTGGTCCTCCAGAGCATAGGTCAGATCCTTGGTCACATCCTCCAACTCGTAAAAGGGCGCTTTGCTGGGGGCGCGGCGATAGTTGTAGTACTCAGCATCCGTCCCACCGACTTCCTTAATTAGCGGCAAAATCGCCATCTCTATGGCTACCGCCGCGGTGATGCCGTCTGCATCGGCGTGATGGCGCACCACTATGGGCTGGGACTTGAGGACCGCCCGACGAATCTCCTTGGCCACTTGCTTCATGGCTGGCAAGAGCCTGGTCATGACCTCGCTTTTCACCAGAAACTCGGTCTGGGAGGGCTCGGCGCGTCGGTCAATCGCCTGTTCAATCAGATCCTTGACGCTGGAAGCCTCACCACCCCAAAGGCGCTTCATGGACTTGATCTCCACTTGCACCTGATTGTTGCGCAGGCTCACCTCGCCGATGACCCTGACCATCATCTCGCTGTCGATATCGGCGTAAGCCCTCACTCCCGCCCGTTCAAAGGCGGCACCAAAGACCAGCCCGCTGTCGTCCGCGATGGTAAAGATGGTAGGGCCCCCAGTCTGCTTGACCTGGATGACCTCCCCCTTGATCATGATCTGCTTTCCCACCAGCTTTTGCAGATCAGAGGTCTTGGATAAAGGAAGCTCCTTTTCTACCTCAAAAGTGTTGTACTCCTTCAGCTCAACCGGCTCCAGCTCGATGTTGCCGTTAGGAAGAATATTTCGCACCGCAACGAAGATGGCCTCGCCCACCTCCGGCTTGCTCTTCAGGTATTTGTTGTGGGCCAGGCCCCTCACGCTCTCAGATAGATCCACAAAGGCACCAAAATTGGCCAGGCCATTGACCTTTCCCTGATAAATCTCGCCGATGATAATGTCTTTAACATCACAGGCAGGATCGAGAATATGCACTAGCGGCTTTTTGGCGCAGCGCTCGCATAGCTCCTTTTTGCTTGAAAGCTTTGTCTTACAGACCACACATAGATACTCGCGCCCCAGGCCCTCGCAGGCCGAGCAGCTCTCTGTAACCGGCATCTTGCCCGAGCCGTGGCAGACACTGCATTTTGTCGAGCCGCTCTCCATAAGCTCTTTCATATCCTTATCCGAAGCCTCGCCCAACGAGATGGACTCGGTCTTTCCGCTGCCATCGCAGTTGAGGCAGGGCTTGTCACCTACTACGAGGTGGCCCATGCCCTGGCACCTATCACAAAGATTCATCCTAGAGATTGATGCGCCTCAGGAATTTAGCTATTTTGCAAGGGCCCGGCCATATAGCTCAAAAAAAAAGAGGCCAAATAAGACTAAATAAGATGCCAGCCCTCCCGCGGGCATGCGAGTCGTGGTTTTGCGCATCGGCCACCGGCCGGAGAGAGACAAGAGGATCACCACCCATGTGGGCCTGGTGGCCAGAGCTTTCGGAGCGGAAGAGATGCTCCTCTCCGGGCGGGACTCTCACGTGGAAGAGAGCCTGGCCGATGTGGCAACACGCTGGGGAGGCAGCTTTGGCCTCAAGTCGGATGTCTCCTGGAAGGGCGAGACGATGCGCTGGAAGGAGGCGGGAGGAAAGGTGGTCCACCTCACCATGTACGGCTCTAACCTGCCCGATGTGATTGACGAGATTCGCGGCTGCGAGAATATCCTGATAGCTGTGGGCGCAGAGAAGGTCCCGGCAGAGATGTATGATCTGGCGGACTGGAATGTGGCCGTGGGAAATCAGCCCCATTCTGAAGTAGCGGCGCTGGCGGTCTTCCTGGACCGGCTTTTTTTGGGCCGAGAGCTGGAAGAGGAATTTGAGGGCGGCCTTAAGATTGTGCCCACGGCTCGAGGAAAGCAGGTCTTGTATCCGGAATACTGCCAGGAAAAAGATGGGCAGAAAGGGCAAAATCCAGAATGACAGATAGATTCTGATTGGTCATCTAGATGGACGCTCTATGAGAATATTAGTAATTGGTATCAACATCAGACACATTGCCCGCTCTGCCTGCCAGGCTGGTTATGAGGTTTTCGCGATCGATTGTTACGGCGACCTGGACCTGGCCAGATGGGCAAAAGAGACGGCTAAAATGCCCCGCGAGGAAGCGGAAGAGCATATCTCATTTTATATTGAAAAATTTCGCCCTGATGCCGTAGTCCTGGG
>Ga0307378_10012425_pt1 | contig 10867 bp, 6 predicted proteins | sample UN1MG_FD_202238 | JGI IMG/M metagenome (GOLD analysis project Ga0307378, IMG submission 202238) | Soil microbial communities from Risofladan, Vaasa, Finland - UN-1 | ecosystem: Environmental > Terrestrial > Soil > Coastal area > Acid sulfate soil | place: Finland: Risofladan, Vaasa | collected...
ATTATACGCCGAAACATGGCAGTTGGCTGAATATGGCTGAAATAGAATTGAGCATTCTTAGCCGTCAGTGCATGAAAGATTACTTTGAAAGCATTGAACAATTGACAATAGCTATTGCAGCTTGGGAGAGTTTGAGAAATAAATACAAGATAGGCATAGACTGGCAATTCACTACAGCCGATGCCCGAATAAAACTGAGAAAACTGTACCCGACAATATAGCGTGGACGGAGTACTAGCTTCCTAAGAAGAGCATGAATTGCTGTTGATGTCCGATACGGTATCGAGTCTGGACATGATTCAATGAAAGCAGCAGGATCATCAATGTTATTAACCATTTCTGCGATCTTCTTGGAGCTTTCTTTCTCCTTTTTGGGTGATAGTAATTGCATCTTAATAAGTCCAAAAAGTAATGGCAATAGGCCTATATCAGCTTCTTTTCTTATCGTCCTCAACATGTCTTTGGGCTGTAACTGCAGTAAACTAAAAGCATATTTATGCCTGAAGGTGTTGTCGTTCGTTATTATGCCGATTCGCCTCTGAATAGACTCTGAAGCAGGATGTACTTTGTAAAACGCCACAAGTACATTTCCTTCAGACGTGGTTACTCGCACTGATTCTTTTAACATTTTTTCAATCAACTGTTCATCATCCATATAATCCACAACACCAGTTGCGATTAATGTCGTTTTATAGACATTGTCATCAAAAGAGAGATTTATTGCATCAGCTTGTATTAACTTTATTCCTCTCCGATTTTCTGCAAACTCAATCATCCTTGGGTTGTTGTCTATACCATCTACTGTGTACCCAATCTTCTTAAGTTCTTCAACTAAAAGGCCTTGCCCAGCTCCCACTATTAGCACCGGATCAACTATATGCTCTTGAAGTTTCCTAATGGCCTCCAAATCAAGGAAATTGTCTTCGATATAAGAAAGGTACGGCGCTAAATTTTCCCAAAACTCAATTGGACTACCCATGCTTTATCCCTTCAATGAGTAAACCATATATAGATCTTGAAGCATCTATTTTGATTCTATTATGATGTCCGAGCTTTCAACTATAATCCGCATTACTGCTAACAATGTATATATGGTTTCCGTATAAGACGCCGGACCTCTCTAAGTGTCCGTATAACACCCCTTTGCCCGAAGTCCGTAAGTAATCCCTTGGAAACGACTTAGGCCAGTTTTCCTTCTTATTAGGGGTCTTATATGGTTTCCGTATAACATCCCAAGCCTCTCGTCGTTCAAAGGGAGTCTATCGGACTTCGAACACCTTGGCCTCCGCGGTTCAGAACATGGGTATAGATCATAGTTGTTTTCACATCTTTGTGGCCAAGCAATTCCTGCACGGTTCTGATATCATACCCATCCGCCAGCAAATGTGTCGCGAAAGAATGCCGAAATGTGTGGCACGTTGCACGTTTGCTGATTCCGGCCCGGCGGACGGCGGCCTTCACTGCCTTCTGGACTAGCGATTCGTCCACGTGATGACGGCCTTGCTGGCCTGATCGCGGGTTGAACCAACGGTTCGCCTGAGGGAATATCCACTGCCAGATCCATTCCTGCCCGGCATTTGGGTACTTCCTTGCCAGCGCATACGGCATTTGTACTCGTCCGTAGCCCTCTGCTAAGTCGCGTTCATGGATTCTTTTGATGTTCTTCAGATGTCTCAGCAATTGACCTTTTGCCACATCAGGCATCATGGTGATGCGGTCCTTAAAGCCTTTCCCGTCGCGAACGGTAATCTGGTTCGTAGCGAAGCCGATGTTCTGCACCCGCAGCAGTAAACACTCCATGAGACGCAGCCCCGCTCCATACATCAGACTGGCCATCAGCCATCTGTCGCCCTTGAGGTGGCTGAGAACGAGCTTGACTTCTTCCCGCGTCATGACTACGGGTAAGCGTTTCGGCTTCCTGGCCCGAATCACTTCGCCAAGATCCCCGATCTTCCGATTGAGCACATGTCGATAGAGAAACAGTAGCGCACTGAGGGCCTGGTTTTGTGTTGAGGCACTAACCCGCTCCTTGACAGCCAAATGTGTCAGGAAAGCATTGATCTCTGGTTCGGCCATCTCCGCTGGGTGGCGAACTTTATGGAAGTATATGAACCGCTTGACCCACTGACAATACGTCTGCTCAGTCCGACGGCTATAGTGGCGTGAACGCAACGCCTGGCGAAGCTGCTCCAGAAGCCTCGGTTTTCTCGCACTGCGGGACTGCTGATACAGACGCTGCCCTTTCGACGCGGAACTGGAGGCTACTTTGCTTACTCCTACCTGAGTCATACTCTCTTTCGTATCAATGGTTTAGTGGAGTATTACACGATGCTATCCCTGCCGACCACGGCGGGCACCAAGTCACTAGCTAAGGGCCGCTATTTATTAAACTCCGTCCCCGTCGGTGTCCCACAAAGAGAAAGCACACAAAGAACCTTCGCTCTTGGCTCCAAAAGTCAGGGTGCAACCGCTACTGGAAATATATACTGCAGAAGTCAGATTTACAAGAAAAAATTTTTCCAGAAGATACATTCACTCAAATCCAGGGATTTGTCGTCTAGACTGACGCCCTTTACAAACGCCACGAAGGCTACTTAGAGCTAAAGTTCTCAAATGCAACACTTTAGCTCCGTATGAGTTCTTGCTTGATAGTTAACATGTCCAGATGGACGTTTCAAAGAGAAAGCAGAGGGGCACTGTGTGAAATTCTGCAGGCTAAAGTCTTTTATTATATGCCTGTCAATAAAAGGTACCTTATAATTTACAAAATATCATCGCGGTTTTTTGCTTAAAATACAAGAATTACAGTAAAAATTTGATATACCCTTAAACTTGACGCTTTTGAAGGGCTTGTTTCGCCGCAAGTATTGACAGGTACGCCGCAAGCATAGAACGGATGCTAATCTTGCCCTTGCATTTTGAGCTGTTCATTTTTCATATAGTCTTCAATACATTCCAGCGTTTCTTCTACTGTGATAGTCATCATTAATTCCGAATTTACAGTCCAGCCTCCTCTTGACGTCTCTACGGATTGATTCCTTTTTTATCTTTTGCTTTTTGTACAAAAAATAAATCGACAACACACCGAAAGTCACACATCCTGCTCCCTGTGCTGCAGCGGCCAACAACACCCTATGGCAATATACTATATTCGGAATTCTCTTGATACGCTCTTTTCTCTGTCAAGTATAGTTGGCAGCAAATAAAGCAAATCAGCTTCATTGGCCTTCCTCTGCATTAAAATATTTGCTTTAACACACCGACCTCAATATGGCTGGGATACCTTTTGGATCGATATACCCGATTGGTGACTTTGATGAAATCGCCTTCATCCGCTTCAAAAATATTCGGCACGTATTGGGTAGCCTAAAAGTGAACTACGATTGGTTTGAACTCACCAATATTTATCATGGGGACAGATTCTACAGCTATTTTAGCTAAAATCGTATGTTAGAATCATGGACTTTTCCTGTGTTTTTTGAGTAAAAATCGAAGTTGAAAGAAATATTTTCTTTTCTACGGGTTTTATAGTTGACAAACTACGGGTTATGCAGTAGTTTCTAATTAGTACCATTTTGAAAATTTGAAAAAGAATGATTTTATTCTACGTTTAATGGGAGAGCAGCTCAATGGCTAGACCACGTCATAAAAATCCAACTCCGGCTGAATTAGAAGTTTTACAAATCATCTGGGAACATGGGCCATGCATAGTTCGCGAGGTTATGAATTTGCTGGAGCCGAAACATCCTCGGGCTTACACTTCGGTCATGAGTCTGATGAATGTTATGGCTGAAAAAGGCCTACTGAGCCAGAAGCCTCAAGGTCGGGCGTTTGTTTACTCAGCGAAGGTCTCTCGCAATAAGGCCCAGTCCCGTATGCTCAGTGATCTGCTAAATCGCGTTTTTGATGGTTCAGCAAGTGTTATGGTCGCACATCTACTCCAACAGGCAAAACCAAACAATGAAGAACTGAAGGAAATCCACAAAACCATTACCGATTTCACTCAGAAGAAGGGAGATTAATAATGTCAATCATAGAATCTCTTTCTCAGCCTATCTGGCAGCGACTTGGCCTAACATTAGTGCACTTTCTTTGGCAAGGTCTGACTGTAGTTCTGCTGGTTGGCATGTTTGTCCGATTGTTCAGACTACGCTCAGGCAATAGTCGCCACGTAGCCTATCTTCTATCTTTTATAGTCATGATGGGTTGTCCTATAGTTACCTTCATAGCCATGGACGTTACAGTAGAATCCTACAGTGAGCCATTTGTGACAGAGGCAGAATCAGTCGATCTATTCAGTGCTACTCCGCAAGCCGTCTTACCTCCAAACGATATTTTGCCAGATGCCGATAATTCCTTCACAATGACTTCGAAACCTGCTGCTACGACAGATTCTATTCCACTGCATGATAGAATATCTGATTACTTGAACATGTCACTACCTTGGCTCTTAGTAATCTGGATGGTTGGAGTTCTCATCCTGAGTGTGCGATTAGTGATCGGATTTTTTGGTGTATATCGCTGGTGTCACCATTTAGAACAGCTGCCGGAATGGTTGGGACAACGCATTGTTTCGCTTAGCGAAGGACTCGGTATGCAAGGCTTTTCACGTGTATTCGTATCGCAGGCCGTTTTGCAGGTTATGGCTGTCGGTTACTTGCGTCCGATGGTTTTATTACCTGCTGCACTGATAATACAGATGCAGCCCGAGATGCTCGAGGCGATTATAGCCCATGAATTAGCCCATATCCGCAGGTTTGATCTTTGGATCAATTTACTCCAGCGGATTGTAGAAACCTTGTTTTTCTATCATCCCGCGGTTTGGTGGCTGTCGAATCGCCTGCGTAACGAGCGAGAATTGTGCTGTGATGAATTAGCGGTTAAAATTACGGGAGAGCGTCTTACTTATGTCTCAGCTTTGGAGAAAGCAAGCCGGATCAGACTTATCGGCAAACAGCCAGGCATTTCGGTAGGATTAAGCCAAGACAATCAGCCAATACTCAACAGGGTACGCCATGTCTTGGATATAGTTCCCACACCGCAAAGCTCACGCTTCTGGCTCGCAGGGATTATTACAGTTCTATTTTTAGCTGCTTTGACACTACTAACAGCAACTACACTGACGGCCAAAGTAAAACAGAAAACCGATGTGCAGGTTGAGTCTGAGGGGGCAAAATCGAAAACCCGGCAACCAGTCAGGAACTCTATTAGTACTGCTCGCAGATATTTCTCGCGGGGTGAAGGAGTCCTGATGCTTGAAGGTTTTTATTCATTCGGTGAGGGAGAAACGTATTCCAAACGACTGGGCCAAATCTTCAGCAAGGTACAAACTTATATAGAACAAATGTCCGCGGGCTATGAGAATAAAGATTGGGATAACGTTTCTGAAGCGTCAATACAAGTACGCGATACCTTTTTTAGTCTGAAAGAGGCAATTGAAGTAGATGATACTGCCGCATGGGAAGCATTCACTAAAATGTGGAATGGTGAAAAAACGGATGCAAACGATGTTAGGCTTGTAGACCTTGCTCGGTTTAAACATACTTTTGAAATTCTCTCCTTCGTTGATGGCGTATACCACAAAGAAACTCATCAGAATCTGTGCACTTCTATTGTCAATATAGCGGATGTGGCGGACGAGATTCAAAAGATCTTACGATCAAAGAGGTCAGCGATGATTTCGTCTCATATTGAGAAATTGCAAGCCGATTGGGCTGTACTTGCAGAAATTGACGGCATTAAAAAAATCTTTCATTCAGGATTCCAGACAGAAGATAAAACCGATGTGCAGGCCGAGGGAAAAGGTGTTTCAAATGAACTCTCCAGCCGAGTTGTGGATGAAATGGATAAGCCGATATTAGAGGCCCCAAATCTCACGGGCGAAAAATTAAAGTCAACGGTTGTTGAAAGCCTTAATGCTGCAAATGAAAACAAAACCAGTCTGCAGGTTGAAGCTAAACAGCGCAAAACGGAAATCTCCGGCCGTGTGGTTGACCAAATCGGTGAAAGTATGGAAATCACAGGTCAAGTCCATGATTATCAAAACCGCATGGTCGAAGGAGCAGACATAGCGATATTTGAGCTACATAGAGATGATTATTATTCTCCAACGTCGGCAAAATTACTTGATAAACTCAAAAAGACCGACCATGAGGGACGATTTGTTTTTAATGTTATGGCAAAACCCTTTCACGATATTTATGTTATTGCCAGGAAAGAGGGCCTGGCTTTAGGATGGGATTATCTCCACAAACAGTACATCTCCCAAACTAAGCCGGATAATTCTTTTATCGATATTGTCTTGCCTAAACCATATACACTAGCTGGAAGACTTGTGGATTCCGAAGGCAAATTAGTTGCAGGTGCAAATGTTCAGGTCTTTACGCGTGAAGGGGAAATTGTATGTGAACCAAAAGATTGGTTCTCTGTCAAGACAGATAGTAAGGGCCGATTTGTTTTTGACAACCTTACCCTCGATTTAATGGTGAAGTTTTTTATTGAAGTACCCGATAGGGATATTGCTTATATTTACCCCCCCCGAGAATTGGAAGGTAATGCCTGTGGAGGATATCACGTGGATTGGGAGGATATAGAGCTGACGTTACCTCCGGTAACTACAGTCAGGGGCCGGGTGATAGATAAAGGCACGGGTCAAGGGGTGAAGGATATGCGTTTACTTATTTTCACGGACAAAAGAGCTAAAACTGAATGGCGTTTTAGTTCCTGTGAACGATACACTCTTACAAACGGGGAGTTTGAGTTTAAAGGTGTCCCTCCCGGCGAACATATTCTTCGTTTCATTTCACCTAAGACCGGTCCTAATGACTGGGTTGGTAAGAATGTCCCCATCACTGTGAACAGACTGGATAAGAATGTAAGAACAAAGGTTTTAATCGAAAAGGGAGTGCCTTTAGAAGTGATTATTAGAGATCATACTACCGGTAAAGCGTTACCCGACATTAAGATACAAGTTAATGACTGTTGGAATGACCAACAGGAAGATATTTTTGTTCGTGAGACCAGAACAGATGCCAATGGAATAGCACACCTTAAAGTTCCCAAGGGGCCTTTAAAGATTCACACATTGGATGGCAACTATGAGGATGGAACGAAATATAAAGGCACAGAAGTGAATATTACCGGTTCACGAACGACTCCGGTGGAAATCTTTGTTAAGCAACGTTTACCTCTTGTTAGAGGAACTGTTGTGGATACTCAAGGTCAACCAGCAGAAAATGTTTATATAACTATAGGACTGGGCCAGAGAGTTTTAACTGACAATAATGGCTGGTTCGAAGGCGTGCAAAGCCCTCTCTATCCATCTCATATAGTAGTAGCACGGGATAGAAAGAATAACCTTGCCGGAGCTAATTATTTCTATAATGCCCTACGTGAACTTCGAGTTGTTTTAAGACCTGGCAGCTCAATTAGGGGCCGTGTGACTGATGATATGGGCAGGGGCATCGCAGGAGCAAACGTGAATATTGCATTGAACCGTAAGGATGGAACAGCTCATTTGGATACGGCTGGAACTCGCACGGATTCAGAGGGGTACTATCGTCTGGAGACGGTCGTGCCTCTTCAGAGCGGCTTTCACTATTACCTTAGTTTTGATGCAACGGAATTTGGACCGACAAGTTACACATTAACAGAACGCATGAAGCCTGGTGAAGAGGTTACAATTCCGGATATGCAACTGGTTACATTGGATGCTTTTATTTCAGGTGTTGTTCTGGATGAAAACGATAATCCTGTAGCTCGCGTACCTGTTTTTGTAGGCAGTGGTAGTGGAGGAGCCCATATCGGTAGAGGTACTTCCACAGATGAACATGGACGGTTTAAGTTTAACAGGATACCTGAAGGCCCTGTAACTCTCCAGTCGGGTTTTGGCCAGGGTCCTGACGGGGCCTATATCTATGCCCATAGCGGAGACAATGTGCCAATCAAACTTGGGAATCATTTTAAGAACTACATGCCTCCCTTTTCATTAGTAGGGAGTCAACTTCCGGATTTAAGGGTTTTAGAAATGGGTTTTGATTACAAAGGCTTTAAAAACAAAAAAAACCTGGTGGTCTTTGTGGATTATACTAATCGCCCATCACAAATTGCTATCGATTTATTGAAAAAAAGAAAACTTGAACTTAGTCGGAGTAAAGTAGAAGTTGTTTGCATTCAAGTTGCACCGGTTGATGAAGGAGATTTAGTTGCATGGAAAAAGGAAAACAAGATATCGTTTCCTATTTATATCTTGCCGGGACAGTCAGGGTGGAACGATAAAAACAATCTCCTCATATTGAAACAGGCCCCGAAAATCATGAATACCTTAAGGCAGCAATGGGGCGTCAGATCTCTTCCATGGACGATATTAACTGATGAGAATCAGAAGATTTTGGCTACAGGCCTCAATATTCCTCGCATTTTACATATGGTCTATGAAGAAGAACCGCGGTCTCCTCGTAGAAATAGTCTTATAGGAAGGAGAAGGAGATAGTGAGTTAGAATACATGAAAATTGAACAAATTTACCACCAAATCAAAGCTGTACACAGAATAAACAAAAAATAACCATTCAAATATTACAAGCCGCATTGAAGCTGATGAAGATTCCATGGTCAAGTGTAAGGCCACCCGTAAAACTAGAGATAAGTCCTGCTTTCTGGCCGATTATCAGTAATTGAGGTTATATGTTGCTTTCCTTTTTTTCAGTTTGACCTCACGTATTACAGACCTGAGGTCAATTGTTGCAGAAATTATATACTTTTTTAATATTACTGTAACGAATTTGTGCTTTTGGCGTCTGTTACACATAGGTGAAGCTGTTATATGAATATCGTATAAGCATATTAATGTTTTTAAGCAGCTTAAATGGGAAATGTCAGATTATCTTTCATATTTATACCGGATGACTTATCATTCAGTGGAAACGACTGAATCGATCCAAAATGTAAAGTCAGACGATAAGAAAGGAGATCAGAATGATGATGCGAAAAATGCTCAAAGTTTTCGGTTTCTTATCTATTCTCTGCATGATGTGGCCGCTGCCTACTACGGTCAACGCCCTAATCACATGGAGCTACGGAAACGAACCTGTTGCAAACAGGGGTTGGCCGACTCATACTGAGGAGGTAACGAATTTACCCAGCCGTCTGGGTTATATGGTGGGACCTCCATTTGGCGGCGGAGAGTATTACTTTCAGTATAGCTGCAAAGATACAACCGAATTCAATGAAGCGTTGAAGAAATTTGGCGCGATTCTAGCTCCCAGAATAGCAAGGCAGTCTCTTATATCCCTTGACAGTCAAATAACCTGGATTATGGATGACAAGCCGCTACTACTTGTTGTGCATGATTGGACAAGGGATGCTTTGCCCAAACGCCTGGGCAAGGAGGCAGCTAAAGATGGACAGACGGTTGAGTGGACTTTTACAGTTTGGGTCCCGGAGAGTTTCCACAAGCTCTTTAGCAATTCTAAGCGCGGTTTTCCGGATCATCCTAACTTCAGGCAGCCCGTGCCACAGCCCCGGATTGACGTTTATACAGGCGGCGAGAGTACAATCATCTGGGAAGCCGTAGAGGTTCCGCCCAATGTCGGAGTGATCGACAAGCGTGCAGAAGCTGCGCCTGTGAGTGTTTATGCCGGCGGTGTCATTAAAGGCAGTGTATTCGATATGGCGACGCATCAGGTGATTTCCGGCGCCGATGTCATCCTTGTCAAACGAACCGAGCCGCGGCAGTGGGAAGAGGCGGTCCGAACTAAAACAGATAAAGACGGCTTTTTCGAGGTACAAGCCATCCCTGAAGGATATTATGAGATCCACATAAGCGCAAATGGCTATGCCGATCGCAACGTCGGTATTTTTCACAATCGCAATGGACACACCTACTTTGAATTTGACGCACTTCTAATGAAGACGACTTCCTGCAAGGGCTTGGTTCAAGATACTGAAGGAAATCCGGTTCCCGGCGTCAAAGTTTACGCAAAGGAAATGATCGGGATTGACGGCTACGGCTACAAATGCCTCGTCGATCCAAATGCAACAACGAACAAAGATGGTCGCTTCGAGCTTCACTCTGTTCCAGGAGGCTTCATTCATGTACTGTGTCGAGCACCATCGCTGCATCAGGTGACATCTTTCTTCGACATATACGAAGTTTCCTTAAAACCTTGGGGTGAACCCGATGTCATTAAGATTGTAGTGAGCGGCACGGGCACGGTGAGCGGTAAGGTTGTCGGCAGAGATGGCAGGGCACCGGAACGAGTATTCATGGTAGAAATTGAACCCAATCAGGGCGCGAAAATTGGAACCTGGGGAGGATCTATGCGATGTAAGAAAGATGGCAGTTTCGAGTTCAAAGGCGTGCCACCTGGTGAATACGTTGTTATCGCCAAACCGAATCCAATGCGCGAGGGAGAAGCCTCAGCACCAAAACTGGTAACCATTACGGCCGGCAAGACTGTGGAACTTGAGATTGTCAGCGATTATGCCCATAGCCCAAAAGGTCGATGAAAGAGAAACTTGGCAATCGGATCCTGCTAATAAAGTTATCCGGGATTATGAAATTATGCTAAAGTAAAACTCGCGACAGGTTGTGAAGGAAATAAATCGCAATATCCTGACAGACAACAAACACATTGTACAAGCGGAGGGATTCAGCATTAATGAACTTAACGAGAGAGTCGCGACATTAAGAGAGAAGTAAAGAACCTTTGGCCTCACGTCTGTAATAAGTGAGGTCAAATGAACAGTTCCGCGCCAACATGGACTTTCCGGATCCCGGAAGCTGGAACTGGGACCGAATCAAGGAGAGGATCGAACAGTGGAACCGGCCTTAGCAGGAAGACTCATTTTGCAAATATCGGTGCCGAC
>Ga0307378_10012430_pt1 | contig 10864 bp, 10 predicted proteins | sample UN1MG_FD_202238 | JGI IMG/M metagenome (GOLD analysis project Ga0307378, IMG submission 202238) | Soil microbial communities from Risofladan, Vaasa, Finland - UN-1 | ecosystem: Environmental > Terrestrial > Soil > Coastal area > Acid sulfate soil | place: Finland: Risofladan, Vaasa | collected...
GGCCGGAGTGAACGGGAGCGTGGTCGAGGCCAGCTTGAGCGGCGTCACGAGGACGGTGTCGCTGGCCCCCGCGTCCGTCTCGACCTGGGTCGCGATCTCCCCGCCGCCCTTCAGGATCTCGGTGGCCTGGACGGGGAGCTGGTCGTCCGCGAGCTGGCCGGAGAGCCCGGCCACGTTGATCTCGTCAGCTCCCCCGTTCTCGTGCGTCGCGGCGTGGGCGAGCGGGGTCTGCCCGTCGGCCAGGAGGCCACTCAAACCCAAGACGCTGATCTCGTCCGCGCCCCCGTTCTCGTGGGTGGCCGCGTGCGCGAGGGGCGTCTGCCCGTCCGCGAGCAGCCCGCTCAGGCCGGCGACGTTGATCTCGTCGGCCCCTCCGTTCTCGTGGGTCGGGGCGTGCGGGTTGACGGGCAGCGCGGACGGGAGCACGCCCACCACGCTCGCCCCGGACCGGGCCAGGAACTCGGTGTCGGCCACCCCGCCCATGGCCAGGACGGTAGGCCCTCCGGTCTCCCGGAGCCGGTCCCCGATCGCCCTGGCGTCCATGATCCCCAGAATCGGGATCGAGCCGGTGGCGAGGTGCTCGAGCTGGTGAGAGTCGAGGATCGCGTTGTCCCGCTCGTTCAGCGCGCGCCACCCGCGCGCGCCCTCCGGCAGGAAGCTGAGTCCCAGCCCCGTGCCTGGGGTCCCGAAGGCGCCAGCTCCTGCCGCAGGCAGGCCGAACGGCGTGACGTGCGCCTCGAGGAGGTCGTCCTCGACCCGGACCGTGTTGACATTCGGGACCGACAGGACGCGGTAGATCGCGTCCTCCCCGGCCGGCGTGACCAGCTCGGCCGCCAGGTGATCTCCGGGGGCTACGCCCGCGCTCGACGCTACGAACACGTCGTAGGTCGTCCCGGCCACGACGGCAGACCCGGTGATCGTGAGGAGGCCGGCCACCGCTACAGCAGCCCGTCGATCACGTTCATGTTGCGCTCGAGGATCGCCCGCCAGCCAGGCGCGCCCTCGGGCCCGAGCGTCAGGCCACGGATCGGGGTCGGGGTCTTGTATCCCGCGCTCCCGATCACAGGAGCACCGAACTCAGCGCCCCCGTTGCCCTCGGTGAGGTCGTCGCGCACCACGACCTGGGTCCCGAGCGGGATCGAGAACACGCTCCAGACCGCGTCCACGCCGCCGACTATCTCCCCGATCAGGTGGTCCCCCACCGTCACGCCGGCCGAGTTGGTCACGGTCAGGAGCCAGCGGTTCGGCGGCCCTGGGTCGTCGTTGACCACGTTCGTGATCGTGAGCAGTCCTTGTCCCATAGCTCAGTCCCCGTAGTTCTGCGAGCCGTAGCCGTTGATCCCGTAGCCGGTCGTAGGGAGCGCAGCCGAGATCCCCTCTGGAATGTAGTAGCCGGTGTCGGTCGAGATCAAGCAGGTCGGGATTCCGTTCTCTGCGATCCAGCAGGAGACCGCGTTGACGGGCGTCGAGTCCGGGGCGAGGAATGCTCGAGCAAACCCGCGCCTCGTCGCCCAGGCGCCCTGCTGGTCGTGGTTCCCGCCGAGGTCCAGCACGGCCTTGCCCATAGCTTGGGCCGTGGGGGCCAGCGCCGTGTCCATGCCCTGGAACTCGCGCGCCCCTTGCTCGCGCGGGGGCTTCACCCTGGCCCCGGAGCGACGGGGCCGCGCAGGTTGAGCCCGAACGGCCTCGGAGTCCCGCGACCAGAGAATGGAGTGCCGCCCATGAGCCACGTCTTCTTGCCGCGGCCCTGGTCCGCGGCCTGGTATCCGGTGACCAGGCGGGAGTATTCCCCCGCAACTGACTGAACGTCGAACTGGACAGCGTCGGCCCCGAGCTCAATCGCCAGCTGCAGCCTCCCCACAGCCCACAGGAGGTCCTCATACTGGCTTGGCCAGTCGATTTCCTCCGTATCGAGCGCGCCGATCTCCGGGTAGCGCAGCTCGGCTTGGTAGTCGATCTCGGTTTCGATCGTCGAGTCGGACGCGGGCGGCGGCCATATCTCGATCCCCTCGTTCCCGTATGTCGTGTAGACCCATGGCTGGCTGGCCGAGTTGAGCAGCCCGATTCGGTATGCCTCGAATTCGCTGCGGCTCAGATACTGCAGCGGTGCCACTCCCTGCTGCGGGAGGTCAACGCTGAACAGGAACGAGAATCTCTCGGGAAGTTCGTATCTGCTGCGCGTGAGGACGAGCGTGTCGTAGGTGGCCGGGATCGTCACGGGCGTCGAGGCGCCCGGATACCTGAGCGTAAGGCGGAACGAGTATGGCTGGGGAGGCTCAGCGAACACGTAGGCGGTTTCACGCCCCCCTAGCTGGACGTTCCACTTGTCGTCGTAGTGCTTCCTGGTGAGCGGGAACGATCCCAGGACGGTGGAGTCCAGGGTGACCAGGGAGGACCCGTTGGTGAGGGTCATGTTCTTAGAGGTTAGGCGGGACTCGAAGTTCAGCAGGGCGCGCTTGCGCTTCCACGTCCACTCGCCCTCGCGGGAGAGCCGGCGGAGGGCGGCGCCCATGGTCCGCTCCAGGATTCGCCCGGCTTTCGCGTCGGCCATGGAGCCGGCGCTGTCGCTGAGGAACTCCTTGTAGTCCCCTACCGTGATCGCCATTTGGGCTCCTTGGAACCACTTCCCGTTCCAGGCTGAAGTGCTAGCAAGGGAGCGCGCCCCACCACGGACGCGCTCCCCGGCTAGCGGAAGTGAAGACTAGGCCGCGACCTGGACCTTCTTGACCACGAACTCGACCTTGACCGTCCCCGGGTAGGTCAGGCCCGCGACCGCGACCGCCTGGCGGACGATCGCGGTCACTCCGCCAGCGGGGCCAGCGGTGCCGGCGCCGACCAGGGCGTCAGCGAGCTGCCCGACCGTCAGCGGAACGGCGTTGTCCAGGACGTAGCCCTGACCGTCCACCAGGACGAGCAGGTAGTCCCCGATCGCGACCGGCCCCGTCAGCGACGGGTGGACGATCCCCACGAAGTTGGGGTTCGCCGTCGAGGCCCCGACCACGTCGGCCTCGAACGGGAGCGTCAACGCGGACGCCGCGATCGGCGCCCCCGCCAGCGCCCCCGCGACCTGGGCCGCACCAGTCCACTGGACCAGCCGGTAGGTCCCAGGACCGTCCTGGTTGTTGATATACGTCCGGCCGAGCTGGTCGGAGTAGTTGCTGGTCCCGGTGATCGGGTGTTCGTCCAGCGCGAATGGAAGAGTCTGAATTGCGCTCATGCTTGTTCCTCTTGTCCTTCTGGATCGCTTACGCGATGTCCGAAATGAGGACCTGGTAGCGGGGCTTGAAGATCAAGTTCCCCCAGAGTCCCAGCCACCACTTGAACGTCTTGTCGTCAGGGTCGTAGAACGACCCCGAGTCGTTCCAGAACATCTTCTCTCCGGTCGTCTCTGGGAGCAGGCACATCTTCGTCTTGCTCATGTTCCAGCCCACCGCTCGCACGGTGTTGCCCTGCGGGTCGGTTGCGGGAACGTCGGTGTCGGTGATCACGTCCACGCCGTCGATCATCATGACCGCCTTGAAGCCCAGCGAGACCAGCAACGAACGGCTGGGACCCGGGTCAACGATCACGCGCTGCTGCGTGCGAGCGTTGTCCTTCAGCGCGGCGTAGTTGCTCCGGCTCAGGCAGAACATGTCGAGGTGGTGCGACTTGTTGTTGCCACGGATCGCCTGCGTGATCGCGTTGCCGAGCAACTCCTCAGCCGAGGCCGCGAACGTGGTCGCCGCACCGGTCAGGGCGGTCGTGGTTGCGTTCACGATCACGGGCGCCCAGAAGTCGTATTCCGGGTCGTTCGACTCGCGGACCAGGCCCGCGTTCACGCCCGCGCCGCCGAAGGCGCCCTCGGTCTCGTCGATCCCGCCGTAGGTCCCGGTCGGAGCGCCGTAGAGGTTTCCAGCCGCTCCCGTGTATGACGGGAACATGGTCAGGAAACCCTCGAGCTTCTTCTCGTTGCCAACGGCCTGGCCGTCGAGGTAGAGGAACTGGCCGAGATCGTCGTCCGCGTCCCCACGCATGGTGTTCAGCTTGTCGGTGAACAGCTTCACGCGGGCCTCGAAGCCCTTGTTCTGCCGCATTTCCTTCGTGCTGATCGCGTCGGTGAGCTGAAGCCCTCGCCAGGCGTGCTGCTGAACCTTGTATAGGTTCTTCTTCTGCCACTCGAGGCGGTCCATGTCGGCGTAGCCCTCGAGGCGCAGCCTCTTGAACTTGACCGACTCCTGGTAGTGGACTCCCGAGGAGTCGTATTCCATTTGACCCTTGGCCTTCAGGGAGGCAAGGATCGGGTGGTCCTCTTCGGTCTCGTCCGAGTAGCCCTCGAGCCACTTCTGGTAGGTGGTCGCCAGGACTCTGGCGGTCGCGTCTGTGGTGATTGCCATTTCGTTCCCTCAGGGGCTGGCGACCTACCTGAACCCAGAAGTGGTTCTAAGCTCCGAGCTGGTCCCGCGTCATTTCACCGTTCTCGATCATGGCCGCGACCACGTCGTGAGCGATCGAACTTCCGTTGGTCCTGTCGGCCTTGGAGACCTCTCGGTTCCTGCGGCCCCTCCGCCCCTTCGATTTGTTTTTCTGGGCAGGCTTCCCCTGGGCACTCTTGCTCAGGGCTTCCCTGTCCTTCGATTTCGTCTTGTTGTCCTGCTCCCCACGACGAAGCGACTCCACGAGTCGCTCCATGCGGAGCTGCTCAAGGCCGGCCTGGTATGGGTCTCGCTGCATGTTCTGGACAGTGTGCAGGTAACGCTGAATGTCCTCGGGTCGCGACAGGTCAGCCTGGTGCTTCCTTCGGAACTCTGCTGCGCGAACCTCCGCGAGCTGTGACACGACCTGATTCAGGGCTGGAGCCAGTTGAGGCATGACCACGTCTTGAACGAACCGATTGGGGTCGTATGTCCAACGATCCCAGTTGTTCGCTACATATTGGTGGGTCTCCTCGGCTCTGTCCCTCTCAGATTGAGGCAAGTCGTTGAAGGCCGCCGTGCCTCGCAGCCGCATTGCCATTTGCATGGCGGGCGTGATCTCGTGCGGGAGGTTCCAGTTGAACCCCTCGGCCTGAGGCGCCCTCCGCTGCTCCTGGTAGTGCCGCTGCGAATCAGCTTCCTGAGCAGACCTGTAGTAGGCCTGCTGCTGCCGATATGCGTCGACCGCCGCCTGCTGCTGTTCGATCGTCATGCCCCCGAAAGGGCTTGCATTGGGAGCTAATCCCGCCGCTCCGACCGCCAGGCTCTCAGCCTCTCCAGAGTCACCGCGCTGGGTCCCGCCGCCGCTCGGGAGGCTCTCGTCCTCGTCGTCGTCGTCGGCCTGCGCTCCCTCGTCGTCGAGGTCGCCCTGGTAGCCGTCCTCGTTCTCGCTTATCCGCGCCCCGGCGTCAACCCCGATCCCGAGCCGTGCCTCGAGCTCGCTCTCGAAGGCCGAGACCTCCGCCGCGTCGTCTTCCGTGTCTTCACTTCCCATTTCGCTCGCTCCTCTTGATCTCTCGTGGACTTCGTTCCTCGCTGATCTCAGCGTTGGTCAGGACCCTAAAGCCCTCCCGCTGCTTCTGGTCAACCATTTTCCTCCAGCTGTGCGGCCCCGAAATGTAGTTCCTCGGGTTCGTCCTCGGGCTCGGGTCCCCGGGCTCCACGAACTGGCTCATGTAGACCGGGTTCGTCGCGAGCCTCGGGTCCATGGCCCCGATCGTCGCAGCCGTCTCCGGGACGATCGCCACATGGATCGGGCTCTGACACGCAGGGCACTCCGTCAGGAGATCCCCGACCAGGCTCTCGAAGCGGTAGATCCCCTCCGTGCACTTCCGGCAGCTCTTCTTCAGGTCGTTCGCTCTGTAGATCCTCTTCGGCATGTTCACTCCTCAAGTTCAGCAGGGCGTCCTTCAGGAAGCCCAGGGACGCTCCGTCAACCAGAGCCCGGACGACGTGCACGTCCTTGGGCCCGAAGTGTTTCTGCCGCAGCGTTCTCCTGAACACGTCCACTGCGGCCTTCACCCACGCTTCAACCATTTGAGCCGCCGCTGGCAGCTCGGAACCGGTTCCTGTTCCAGGCATTCCTACCTCCACCCTCCGCCGCCGGGGCGATCCAAGGCCTGCTGCCAGGCGAATTGCTGACTCTGGAGGCTGCTGTCCACCTCACCCTTCAGGACGATCTGCTGCGCCTTCGCGCGATCCTTTACGTCCTGCTTGGCGATCTCGAGCTGGGCCTTGCGCTGGTGGTCCTGGCCCATTTGCTCCTGCTCAGCCTGCTGAGCCTGCTGAGACTGCTGCTGGAGAGCCTGCTCGTCGAAGTAGATACGCTCCTCGCGGGGTATCTGCATGGTCTCCTGCACCCGGTCCAGGGTCCTGTTGTAGGTAGACCACTGCCCCAGCGCAGCAGCGCGCTGCCCGACCTCTGCCATGAGGAAGGCGGCCTGGTCCTTCAGAAGGTTCCAGTCCTGCCGGCGCGCGGACCCAGCTTCGATCTTCACCTTGTAGGTCCGGTCGAGCTTCTCAGCCGTGGACCCTGCCGTGTCCAGCCACAGCTCGTCGAGCGTGACCTGGATTGCGTTGGCCTGAAGGAAGAACGGCTCCTTCCTCCCGGTGGCGTCCCATGCCATTTGGAGCACCTCCGAGTATTGCTGCAGGAGCATGCTGGCTACCTTGTCGGCCTCCTCCTTCGAGTCGTAATACTGGCCCGCGGGCGGCCAGACGTTCCTCGCCTCCTCGACCGTCAGGGCCTCGGCGCCGATCACGACCTTGATCTTGAACGGAGCCGGAGGCAGCTTGTCAGCGACCACGCGCTCGACCTCGTCTGCGGTCAGGACCAGGCGCATGGCCAAGAACTCCCGGCGCGCGCCTGAGCTGTTGAACGACTCGCACCTCTCGTTCATGTCCTCCAGGCGGCTCCGGCTGTTCCTGTCGCGGACCGAGGCCTCCATGGCCGACCGCATTTGGGCGTCCCCGTTCCCTGGGGTGACTCCCTTCAGGAGCGGGAGTAGCCCGGTGATCTCCCCGAACTTCCGCTCGTGCCAGTCGATCGTCGGAATCAGCTCCTGCGGGACGCTGCCCAGGTCCATGATCTGCAGGACCTGGCGAATGTCCGTGACACCGTCCGAGGGGTCTATGTTGACCGCGACCAGGAGGTCGCCGCCCGTGAGGGCCTCCTTTACCTCCTCGGCCTTGTCCCCCAGAACGCCAGCCACGACTCGCGACTTGAACTTCAGGGTGTTGAAGAGGATCGTGCAGAGCACGTCGATCGCCTTCTGGTGCGACAGACCGAGCTTCATTAGCGACACGGGCCACAGCGGGTCCTTCTTGTCCCCCTTCCTGGTCGGGGTGAAGTCGAGCAGGCCGATCGGCCAGTCGTCGTCGAGGTGCAGCGGGATCGGCCAGTCGCCCTCATAGAGAGGCTTGCTGTGCCCGGGGACGATCACCAGGTAGCGGTAGCGGTTCCCCTTCTCGCGGCTGAGGTCCACGTCGGCGCCGTCGTCCAGTGCGGTCGAGCCCTTCCCGTGCAGAAGCCCAGACCCGAACTTCGTCCACACCTTGTAGTAGGTGCACAGCTCTGAGGTCTGCCCCTGGTAGCGGGAGTCCCCGAGCTGGAGCAGCCTGCCAGCCGCCTTGTCCAGTCCAGCTGCGCCCTCCATGTAGGACGTGGAGTTGTAGCGGAGGCCCTTCGTTGGATCGTTCTCTCCGCCGGTCTTGTAGGTCTTCTTCACGGACCAGAGCGGCTCCGTGTATCGAATCGCGATCCACTGGGCGTCCTTGAGGCAGCGCGCGTCAGGGTCGATCAGGAGGTCGTCCACTGGGACCTGCACGGTCGTGATCACGTCGAGGTTCTTGTTCTTGTCCACCAGGGCCACGCCGCGACCAGCGAGGAGGGCGTCGTCGATCGAGCCCCTGATCTCCTCCTTGAGCTCGACCTCGTAGGGGATCGCGTTTAGGTAGACCTGCGCCACCTTGGCGAAGTAGCGGGTCACGGTGTCCAGGCCTGCGCTGCTCACCGTCCGGATCGGGTGCCGCGCGTAGAGGTGCGGACCCATGTATCCGCGTATCTGCGCGGCGAGGTTCACCGTGAGGGCGACGAGGTAGTCCGACGGCATGAGCTTGGCGATCTCGTCGTAGAGGTGCCCGTGGTCGCTCCTGAAGTATTGGTCTACCTCGTCCGCGTCCTCCTGGAAGCGCAGCTTCGCCTTTGCCGCGGCCGGCAGGTAGACGCTGGTCCAGCGGTTGGTCAGGTATTGGTCCCGAGCTTCTTTCGTGCTCTGCATAGCTACCCTCAGAACGTCACGGACGTATCGCCGCTCGTCCTCAGCTGGTTCTTAGACTTTGCCCACGCGCGTCGCCTCTCCATGGTGGAGACAGCGTTGTCCTCGGCGCGTGCGGCCACAGCGTCCTTCGACCTGTCCCTCCTGCGCCGGCCCCGATTGTCGCGGAATCCTGCGACAGCGCAAAGGATTCCCATGGCCATGACCCGGTCGTCGTGCTTCCCCTTCCGTGCCTCCCAGCGCCCACCCTTGCCTGGGACCATGTCCCCCATTTCCTCCGAGAGCCCAGCGTCAGGGCACGCCAGGTCGTTGTCTCTCGCCATGGCCTTGAGGATCGAAAGCATGATCGGCCTGGTCTTCGGGTTCGTGTGCCAGCCAGGCTGACGAGTCTTGCTCTTTGGGTTCGTCGGGTCCGACCTCCAGTAGAGGTTCTTGTAGCTGCGCTTCCTGAGGGTCCGCATGACCTCGTAGGTCCTGTTGATCTCCACTGCCAGGAGCGCGTCCCCATACCACTGGCCGAGGAGGTCGAGCTGCTCGGCGTAGAGGTCCGGGTCAACGATCCCGTGGATCGAGGCCACGATCTCCACCTGGCCGAGGTCTCTGTTGATCTTGCCGACGTAGGCCGCGGACGAGTCGGCCCCGTCTATGCCCTCGGCAACGTCGGCTGCGAGCACGTAGTCGCACTTCGAGTCCGGCCTCTCCCACAGCTCGACCGACCACTTGGCCCGCTTCTGCTGGTCCGTGGTCCTAGAAACGAACTGGGACTGGCTCATTACCTCGTGCATGGCGCCCACGTCCACGGGCGGGCGGCGCTGCGCCTGGAGCCTCTCCAGCGTGTGAGGCTCGAATAGGTTCACCTCGCGGTTCTGAAAAGCCATTTCCCAAGTCGAGGGATAGAACCGGTTGAACGTGTCTACGTCGCCGTCGCACTTGTTCTCGATCGTGAGCCGGCGCCAGAGGAGCTGCTCCAGGTCCAGGGTGCAGGGCCAGCGGATCCACTCCTCGCCCGCCACGCAGGGCTGAGCCGCGACCAGGAGGCCTAGCTCCTCCTCCTCTGCGGTCAGCGTGTAGTCAACGTCCCCCTCGAGGCGCGCGCGCTTGACCCTGAGGCGATACTCGCGCCGGGAGATCCGGTAGGAGTCGTCCATATACCAGGGCAGGAACGCGACCTCCCAGTCCCCGAAGCCGACCAGGGCCTTGACGCAGAGGTCGTAGAAGAAAGGGTCCGGCCCGTCAGGTGTGGACTCGAAGGCGATCAGGGTGTTCTTGTTGTCCGCGATAGCCGGAGAAACAGAGGTCCACGCCCCTTTGGCGTCGCCCTTCTTCGCCCAGACAGCGACCTCCGATCCGTGCAGGGCGTTGAGCGTGAACCCCATTCCGAGCCCGTCGCCGGTCCCGATCGTAGCCACCTGGGTGAGCGAGCCGGAGTCCTCCCACTCCATGCAGCCCTTCGTCTTGGTCTTGAGCTTCTTCCTGTATTCGTCTGGGAGGTGCTCCTCAAACTTCTTGGACATGCGGAAGATCATTCCCGCGCTGTCCTCACGGTGCGCCACGGTGAGGCAGCGGTAGTTCTTCGTCAGCAGGGCCAGGACGAAGAGCAGCGCCTGGAGCAGAGTAGAGACGCCCATTTGGCGCGACTTCGGGACAAGGATCTGGGCCGGGCGCAGCTGGACCCAGCAGAACGCGACCAGCTGGACGATCACCACCTGGGCTGAGTTGAGCTTGAACGGCTCGAGCTTGGCTGCCTTGGTGACGATCTTGAGGAAGGACTCTATGAAGTTGACGACCCGGGCCAGCTTCCAGGCCTGACGCAGGCCCTCGTCTCTCCGCTTCCCCCTTATCCCGCGCAGGATCTCCTTGTCTGGGTCAACGACCCAGCGACCGCCGCGGCGCTTCAGGGTCTCAGGGTAGCTCGCCTTCTTCAGAGAAGAACCTTTGGAGCTTCTCGAAGTCGTCCTCGCCACTCTTCACCTTCTCGACCTTGGCGGCCCGCTCTGCGCGCTCGGTGACAATCCCCAGGCCAATCTGGCAGCGGCGCTCAGCCTTCTCCCAGCTTTCACGCAGCTTGACCGCTGTGTCAACACGCTTCTTCAGCAGGTCCAGGTCCTTCGGGAGCTTCTTGCCCCGGAGCTGCGCGCCCAGGAGCTTCAGGTGCTGGTCGAACTCCGCTACCTCCGAGCTACACAGGGCCAGGCGAGTCGTGATAGCTGCACGAGCTGCGTCCACCACCCGGGGCGAGGCCCTGAGTGGGGAGCCTCTGGCCTCGCCCCGGGACGCAGAGGCACCGGCCTTGGAGTTTCCTCTGCTTGTCCCCTTCGCTCCGGCGGTCAGGCTCTCGCCTTGCTCTTGCGGCAGCCACAGGCGGCCCGAATGGAGATCACGGCAGCCTTGGTCGCCAGGATCATGCAGCGACGCGCCCGGCGCGTCTCACCTTCGCGTGAGAATTTGCGGCTGGACAGGGTCAGCTGTCGCGCGCGAGCCCAGCCCCTGGCCCAGCGGTCTTCCATAGTTCACTTCCAAGTCCAATCTTAGCCCGAGGGTGCGACTTTTGGAACGACCGTTCCCTCGACCAGGCTGGAACGGGAAGTGGTTCCAGGCTGGCAACGTGACGCACATGGGAAATTTCTTCCGGGGGCC
>Ga0307378_10012431_pt1 | contig 10864 bp, 8 predicted proteins | sample UN1MG_FD_202238 | JGI IMG/M metagenome (GOLD analysis project Ga0307378, IMG submission 202238) | Soil microbial communities from Risofladan, Vaasa, Finland - UN-1 | ecosystem: Environmental > Terrestrial > Soil > Coastal area > Acid sulfate soil | place: Finland: Risofladan, Vaasa | collected...
CTTGGAAAAGTGCTCGAGCTGGACGGCTACAAAGTACGCCTGGCCTGTGACGGCAAAGAGGCGGTCCAGACCCTGAACCGGGGCGATATTGACCTGGTGATTACAGACTTGAAGATGCCGAATCTCTCTGGGGAGGAAGTATTGCAGAAGGCTACGATGATGTCCCCGAACCTGCCGGTCATCATCCTTACCGGACACGGGACCATCGAGAATGCCGTTCGAGCGATGAAGAACGGCGCCTACGATTACCTCACAAAACCTGTGAACATGGATCGGCTGTCCCTTCTGGTGCAGCGCGCCCTGTCGGCCAGGGAATTGATGCTTCAGCATCGAGCTATGCAGGAGGAGCTGCAGAAACGGCATCAGTTTTCCAACATCATCGGCAAGAGCGAATCGATGAAGAAGATATTTGAAGTGGTGCAGCAGGTGGCTCCCAGTCGGGCTACGGTCCTGATCACCGGCGACAGCGGCGTGGGTAAAGAAATGATCGCCGATGCCCTTCACTACAACTCTTCCCGCAGAGACAAGTCGTTGATTAAGGTGCACTGCGCCGCCCTCACCGAAACGCTTTTGGAAAGTGAACTTTTCGGCCATGAACGGGGATCCTTCACCGGTGCGGTGGCCCGCAAACGGGGACGCTTCGAGCTCGCTCATCTGTGGACGATCTTTCTCGACGAAATCGGAGAGATCAACCAAAACGTGCAGATCAAGCTGTTGCGGGTATTGGAGGACAAAACCTTCGAGCGTGTCGGGGGCGAAGAGACGATCGAGGTGGATGTACGGGTGATTGCCGCTACTAATCGGGAGCTCAAATCGGCCATCAAGAACGGTGAGTTCCGGGAAGATTTGTACTACCGTCTCAACGTGGTGAACATCCATATCCCACCGCTTCGCGAGCGCAAGGAAGATATTCCTCTGCTCATGGTTGCCTTCGTAAAAGAGTTCTCCGAGGAAAACAGAAAAAGCATCGAGGCCATTGAACCCAAAGCCCGGATGATCCTCTACAACTACTCCTGGCCTGGCAATATACGGGAGCTGCGCAACTGCATCGAAAGCGCCGTGGTGATGAGCAAGTCCAACATCATCACGGTGGATGATCTGCCACCCCACATCAACACAGAATCCGACCAGGAGTTCGTACGAATCAGTACCGGCTCGACCCTTGCCGATATCGAAAGGGAGGTCATTCGCGCAACCCTGGCCCGGCAAAACGGAAATAAAACCAGGGCTGCGGAGGTTCTCGGTATCGGGAGAAAGACTCTGCACAGAAAACTACAGGAGTACGGATTATGAGCAAATCCATTTTGAGCCGTATCGTCTGGGGATACGGCATACTGATCCTGATTCTCATCCTGATTGTCTTTGCTTTTGTTGTTAACATCACCGTGGATAAGCTCAGCAGCGCCCAAAACCTGGTCGTCGGGAATATTCAGGCTGCAGCTGCCAGGTTGATTCAAAACGCCACCGGGCAGGTTTTGGCACCTTCGCGGGAAAACCTGGTTAGGCTCCAGCTCCTCCATCAGGAGTTCACGGATCTGGTAGGGGACGAGCAGCTAATTCCGGGGAGATTTTTTCTTCCTGAAGAACTGTCCCTGCGTTACGGAGCAATTCGTACCCGCATTATCGAGGAGCAGGCAAGGATTTTTTCGGCTATAGAGCAGAGCCGGGGAGAGGACCCGGAGGTGCTGCAGAAATATATTGCCGGCGGATTCGGTTTTATCGAGGAACTGCGCAACTACAACCGTGCGATCGAACAGTTCCGCGGGCGTTTGATCACCATATTGATTTTTTTCTTCGCCGCTCTCGTACTGGTCGGAACCGGGGTTGTGGTTGTTTATTTCTTTTTCTACCTTCCCAGTCTGACCGGTGATTACAAAGCCCTTATTGCCTTCAGCCGGGCGATCCAGCGGGGTACCGTGCAGAGCGAACCGGCACTACCGGAGAAAAGGAGCGATGAGCTGGGTGAAATCATCAATCAGCTGCTTCAATTGAACGCACTGAAGATCGCCCTGGTACAGATCCAGGACCAGGCCGTCGGCATCCTGCAAACCTGCGTGGAAATGGAAGGGATCACCAACACCGTTTATGAATCCGAAAACCAGCAGGCGGATTTGTTGGAGGAAGCCACAACCAGGTTCAGCGAGATCGTTTCGGCGATTCAGACCGTATGCGACCAGGCGCGAAACAACCACCAGGCGGCCACGGAGAGTGGGAGCGATATCCAGAGCTCCTCGGCAGCTGTCGTTAAGTGGGCGGATGATATCAACCTACTCGAAGAGAAAACCACCCGGGTCGAGGAGATTACCGCCCTGATCGGCGACATTGCCGATCAAACGGATCTTCTGGCGCTGAACGCCTCCATTGAAGCAGCCCGGGCCGGAGAGTTCGGCAGAGGGTTCAGCGTCGTAGCCACGGAGGTGCAAAAACTCGCCGATCGCAGCGCGCGGGCCGCCGATGAGATTTCCGAACTGGTTCAGTCGATTCGTGATGCAGTGGCGCGGATCACACTGCGTAGCAACGAGACAAATCTGGCCATCGGCTCGATACAGCGGGGGATCCTGCATATTGCCGAGACAACAGGGGATGTGGTGCGGAAAGTAGAAACAGCGGCCGGCAGCGTGGACCGGGTTAACAATTCGATCGATTCCATCATGAATCTCAGTTTGGAAAGCCTGAACAACACGGATAATATTGTCCGGGCTTTTCAACGCTTGAGGGAAAGTGCTGAACGTCTGACCAATATCATCGAGGGTATCGGCCCGCAGCGGAGGGTACAGCTACCCGCTTTTCGGGAAACCCCGGGCTGAGCCCTCTTCAGCCCCTTTGTCCGTCTCCCCTGAAGCAGCCGACCGCTGTCGCGTGTTCACGTAGTACAGCAGTCCATAGCCCAGAAGACTTCCGGCCCAGACGACCAGAATCAGGTAGACATTGACCTCTCGGGGCAGGATTACCGTAGTAATTGCCACGACGCTCAGGTAGAGACTGAATCCATAGAGGACCCATAGGATCTGACGCTGATTCAATCCCATGTTGAGGAGCTTGTGGTGGATATGCTCCTTGTCCGGGTGAATGATCGATACTTTGTTGCGCAGTCGCCGGATCACGGAAGTGCTGATGTCCAGGATCGGTATGGTGAGAAGAGTTACCGGAACCAGCAGAGTTCCGAAAGCGGAAACCTTGGAGATGCCGCCGACCAGGGGGAAAACGGCCAGACAGAAACCCAGAAATAGGCTGCCCGAGTCTCCCATAAATATCTTCGCCGGTGGAAAGTTGAACACAAGAAATCCGAGGATCGCCCCGAACAGGGCGAAGCAGAGCACCGAGGTGACGGCGGCTCCCTGGATCAGGGCGATGATGCCCATGGAAAGGGCCGCAAAGGCACTGATCCCGCCGGCCAAACCGTCCATTCCGTCGATCAGGTTGACGGCATTGCTGATACCCACGAGCCACAGCACGGTAACGGGGTAGGCGAACAGTCCCAGGCTCAAGGCCCCCAGATAGGGCAGGGTAAGGGAACGGATGAGAAATCCTCCTGCGGTTACGATGATAGCGGCGAGCAGCTGCAGGAAAAATTTCAACAGGGCTTTGATAGGGCGAAAATCATCGATCAACCCGGTTGCCTGGATCAGGGAGACGCCCAGGAACAGGGAGACAAAGCGCAGGTGGTATCCAACGGTAACGGCGCCACCGGAAATCAGAGCAACAAGAATTGGGGTCAGGAGGGCGGCGCAAAGAAACGAGAGGTACATGCCGGGACCGCCGAGTCTGGGGATCAACCCGGTATGGATCTTCCTGTGATTGGGCAGATCGTACCATTTGAACCTGTGGGCTATCCGGAGGATCGTGGGGATCGCAACGAGGTTGAGCCCAAGGGCAAAAGCTGCAGCGATCACGGCTGGGAAAATCATACCTTTTCCAAATATATCACAATTATTTTATTTTTAGCATCCCACGGGAAGACCCGGCGTCATCTTAGCGTTTTTTGTACTGTCCTTCTATACGGGCGAAAGCCTCGTTTATCGCTTGAGTTACCTCGGTGGCCAGGGCTTGTTTTTCCGCCTCCTGGCTGAAACGATCCGGATGGTACTTGAGCAGCAGGCGTTTGTACGATTTGCGTACCTCGCTCAGAGGAGCTGCAAAGGCAACCCCGAGGGTTGCATAGTCCCCCCTCAGCTCCTTATCCACCCCCTCTACGCGGGCCTGAGGCTCCTGGGAATCGTTCCGCTCGTCGTGAATCCCTCCGCCCTTCAGATACTCATCCAGTTCTTCTATTGCCGCCCGCATATCCGGGTCCTTCGGGTCGTAGTATCCGGCGGCCGATGAGTCGCCTTCCAGAAGGGAGCGGAGTAGACGCCCGAGTCTGTCGAAAAACTTGTCCATATCTCTATACAGCAGCAGGCTTAGAATCTCAAGGTAGAGATCCTCTGCGCAGCCAGGCGAGTATCCTCTATCGAAGGTACCAGGGCGAATCGTACATATCCTTCCCCGGCATTCTCGCCCCGTACGTTGGGTTCGGAAATCCAGCTTCCCGGTGTGGTGACGATGGCTGTCTTTTCATCGAGCAGCAGCGTGGCGAAGTCCAGCGAGCTCATCCCTTCAGGAACCTTCTGCCAGATGTAGAGAGTGGAGTCGGGCGTACAATCCGGCAGACCCGCAGCGACCAGAGCCGGGCAGAGGATGTCCCGCTTCCGCCGGTACTCCTCGCGAAAATCCTGCACGTGCTTCTCGTCCTTCAGGGCTGCCACCGCCGCATCCTGTATGAAGGTGGCGGTTCCGGAATCGATGTTCGTCTTCACCTTTCGAAAGATGGCTACCAATTCCGGATCTCCCATGACCCAGCCTGCACGATAACAGGTCATGGCGGAACGCTTCGACAGGGAGTTGAATACCAACACTCCCTCTTTGCTCACGTTGAGAATGGAAATCGGCGGATCGCTGAAATAAATCTCCGAATATGCCTCGTCGGAGGCGATGATGATGTCGTATTTACGGGCGAAATCCAGGGCTTCCCGGTAGAACTTCTCATCCGCCATGGCCCCGGAGGGGGAGTTAGGGTAGTTCAGCCATAGCAGCTTCGCTTTTCCGGCGACCTCTGAAGGAATCTCGGAAAAATCGATCAAGAATCCGTTTGCTTCCCGAATCGGAACCTGGTAGGGCACTCCTTCTGCGAACAGGGTACCCCGAGTATAGGGTGGATAGCCCGGAGAAGGGCAGAGCACAACATCCCCGGGGTCGACGACCCCTTCGTGGAAGTTGAACACCGCCTCCTTCGAACCGATAGTGGAGGAGATCTCGGTTGCCGGATCGATCTGTACTCCGTAGCGCATCTGCACCCACTGGGCGATTGCCTCCCGGAACTTAAGCGCCCCGATATAGCTGGGATATCCGCTCGATTTCCGAAGCTCCAACCCCTCAGCCGCGGCCCGGCGGATCAGTTCGGGAGTGGGAGCCGTGGGATCCCCGACTCCAAAATCGATAGGGGCGATGCCTTTCGATTTCAACTCGTCAACCTTATTGTCCACCTCCGCGAAAGCGTAGGCGCCAATGCCTTGTAGGCGCCCGGATGCTTTACTCTTCATCTGCCTTCAGTCTCCTCGTAATAGTATGTACCCATGAATACGTAGTCTGCCGGGCCGGAAGCAAAGAACCTGTTGTCTTGATCCGACCATTCCACCAGCAGGTTTCCTCCCTCCAGATGCACCTGTACCTCCCTGTCGGCAAGGCCGTTGAGCACCGCCGCACTTACCGCGGCATAGGCGGCACCCTCGGAGGAGAGTATCTCCCCGAGTCCAACCTGCCAGGTGCGCAGGCTCAGAGCTTCTCTGCTGATCACCCGGACCATCGAGATCAGGGTGCCCTCGGCGAATCTCGCATTTTCCTCCAGCTCTTGGGCCATATCGGGATAGTCGAAGCCGTAGTCTCTGGCAAAGATGATGGCGTGGGGAGCATCGATAAACACGGGAGTGTAGTTGATTTCTGTGGAGCCCAATTTGATCGGACGGTGAAAAGTTTCTCCGGCTCGTTCGCTCAAGAGCTGTTCCTCCTGCCAGTAGCGAGGCGGGTCGTTTTCGATCAGGATATTCAACGAATCCAGGACTTCAACCGGTGTGATCCGGTTCCCGCTCTCGACACGGAAATTTTCGGAAGTGACCAGGCCCGAATCGAAGGCGTAGCGAGCCAGACAGCGGAGGGCCAGACCGTCGCTGCCCACCTCCTCCCCATACGGGTCGTAGAGAAGCATCCGCAGCTTCTCCTCATTGCCCTGGGCGATGAGCAGCAGCCCGACGCCTCCCACCCCGAAACGCCTGCTCGTTATCTGGGCGGCCATGTCCGGGAGAGCCTCTAAGTTGAGAATCGTGTTTTTAAAGGTGTCTACGACGATGTAGTCATTTCCGCAAGCCTGAAGCTTGAGGAACTCAATGTCCATTGAGTTGACATTCTGATGGATTTATCAAGATTCAACAAGATGGAAATCCGAATTCGCCCTGTCCAAAACCAGGCTAATTCGCTACACTACCATCCCATCAATATGTAGGTGACTTTGTGATGGATTCGCCGTGAAGGTTCGTATTATTGGAGATGCCCCCGTTGCCGCGGTGCTGACGGGTCTGCTTTCCGAAGAGAAACATGAAGTGGTGTGGAATCCAGGACCCGCGGGTTCTCGACGGCTGAAACTGCTGAAGCGGCGAAAAGAGGTTCGTCTGGTCCTTCCTCAGGGGTGGATGCGCACGGAGGCGTTCAGTTTGAGTTCCTCGACGAAGGTCAGGGCGGAGGAGCTCGGCGTGGTTGCGATATCGATGCGTTTCCTGGGCGAACGTGTCGGTTCGAAGGGATCCACCCTGCTGTTTCTCGACTGCGGTCCCGGAGTGCCGGAAATCCTCGCCGCTCCGGGATCGACGGTTTTTGAGGGATTGAGCCTTCTCGATACCTTCGAGCTGGACCCGGGCAGCGTTGAGGCGGCAACCCTACACCCATGGCTGGTCATCGAGAAAAACCCGCTGTTGCATGAGCTAAAGCTCTGCTTGAAAAACCGCAACATAAGCGTTCTGGAGGTCGACGAGCTTCTGCCCTACAGGAACTCCCTCTTCCTGTGGAAACTCCTGTCTCTGCCGGTAGCCATGTGTCATTCCACCCTTAAACATTTTCTCTCCTACCGGGAAGGCCGGGAGATCGCTGCCCACGTCTTGGATGAAGGCATGGGGGTGTTCGCCCGCAAGGCGTTGGAGCTGAAGAAACTACCGATTATGGATCCTCGAGATCTGCTGCAAAAACTGGAAAAGAAACCCGAGGAGTTTGACAGGGTTCGAGATCTTCCGGACAGGTCTTTCCCATCGGCCCTTCAGTACGTCCTCTTGGGCGAGGGTAGTGTTGCTAGAGGGATCAACGACAGATTGATCCGCATGTCATCACAGACGGGGGTGGATCCCAAGTGGAACTGGAGTCTATCCCGGAAGTTGAGCCGGGTGCTCCGAGTCGGGTTCTACAGGGATCCTGTCGACCTATACAATGCTATATCGCAATCTTCTATCACAACTGTAAGGAAGATTGCGATGTATTCTTCCAGCCGAAAATCTTGTTAAGAAAAAGATTTTCGGCTGTCATCATAATAGGCTGAAGCGGTATGCAGATCGAGCAACGGTTTACCCCCGAGTCGCTCCGACAGTTGCGGGGTGCAATCAAGGAGGCCTTCGGAAATGAAGTTTTAGTTGCGGGCCGTCTTGACCAGGACCGCCGCGTCGCTTCGGTGACCGTTGGTGCACGGGGAACCGCCCAGGCGGTGTTGGCACTGCGGCCCTATCTCGACAGCGGCGATGTGGTGATTCACAACCACCCCTCAGGAAATCTGGAACCCAGTGCCGCGGATTTTCGGATTGCCTCGCAGCTGGGCGACCAGGGAATCGGTTTCTACATCGTTGACAACACCGTCGAACAACTGTACGCCGTTGCCGAACCCGTCAGTCTCAGAGAGTTATCGGTCTTGGACACGAAGGCTCTCGCCGGACACCTCGAGCCGGGAGGGGCCTTGAGCCGGATCTACCCGGGGTATGAGCCCCGCGAGGCTCAAGTGAGGATGCTCGAGTTTGTCTGCCAGGGCTTCAATCTCAGCGACCTACGCATAGCCGAAGCCGGAACAGGGGTCGGTAAGTCTCTGGCTTATCTGATTCCCGCCTTCCAGTGGGTTCTATCGAATGATGAGCGGGTGGTGATCTCCACCGCTACGATAAATCTCCAGCAGCAGCTGGTGGACAAAGATATCCCTATGGTCAGCAAGATCTTCGGTCAGGATCCTGGGTATACCCTGGTCAAGGGAAGGGGAAACTATCTGTGTCATACCAGAGTCCAGGAAGCCCTGGAGGAGTTGACTCTGTTCGATGAGGATGATGAAGAGCTGAAAGCTATTCGCAGCTGGTCGGCCGGCACGGCTACGGGGAGTCGCAGTGAGCTTCCCTTCTATCCAAGTGACGAGCTCTGGTCGCGGGTTTGTTCCGAAGCGGATGCCTGCCACGGGCTGCGATGTTCAAACCGGGAGGGTTGTTTTGTTCTTAAGGCCAGAAGAGAGGCGGCTGCCTGTCGGCTCCTGGTCGCCAATCATCACCTCTTGTTCGCAGATCTATCCCTTCGTTTGTCCGGATTGGGTTTCGATTCCGCCGCGGTGTTGCCCCCCTTTCAACGCATCGTTTTCGATGAAGCCCATAATCTTGAAAAGAGCGCGACCTCCTACTTCTCCGAATCCTTTACCCGCTTTCAGGTGGCCAAGTACGCCGGCAGGCTGTACAGAGAGAGGAAGGGCAAAAGAACCGGATTGTTGCTCGCACTGGAGAGAGTTTTCGGACGAAGTGAATTAGCCGCGGAGCTGCGAAACCTGATCGGAGCTTTGGCGGACAAGATGAACCTTCTCGATGTTACCGCCCGGCAGTATCTCGGCGCACGAAGCACATTTCGTCTGGCAGCCCGCAACCCCGAACCCGGCCTGGCCGAAATGCTGCTCGAGCCTCTGAACGATGTGGCGGTTTCGATTGCCTTGTTGCAGGCATGCTTCGAGAGACTGGTTGACGGCTGCGAGGAGGATGAGGAAGATAGCTACCTGGTGTTTGAGAGCAAGCTGCAGATACGGAGGCTGACGAGGGTGGCGGAGATCTGTCAACGATTCTTGCGCTACCGGGACAACCGGGAAGATATCTACTGGTTGGAATCCCGCAAGAGTTATCGAGGCGGGTCCTACATCCGCTTTGTGATAACTCCTTTGGATATTTCATCGGTCATGAAGGATGCGGTGTACGATCCATATTCGACCGTTGTATTCACCTCAGCCACACTCACCGTCGATCACCGATTCGACTACTGGAAAAACCGGCTCGGATTCGCTTCTGCCACCCACAGGGACAGTGCCGAGGAGGTCTTCCCCTCTCCCTTCGACTATGAAAATCGGGTATTCCTCGGTATTCCGAATGAAGCCCCGGAGCCGGACCAGGAGGAGTTTCCGCAATTTTTAGCGGAATTTATACGGGAGGGGTTGTTGATTTCGGAGGGGCGGGGGCTGGTCCTTTTTACCTCCTATTCCCTGCTCGATACCACCTTCGCGAGGACTCGGGCTGCGCTGGCCGAGGCGGGCATTCAGGTGATGCGACAGGGGGAGGACGAGCGGTACCGGCTGTTGAACCGTTTCAGGGACAATACGGGCAGTGTTCTGTTTGCCACAGATTCTTTCTGGGAGGGGATCGATGCTCCGGGCAAGGCTTTGGAGGTGGTTGTTATAACCCGCCTTCCCTTCCGGGTTCCCACAGATCCCATCCTCGAAGCACGAACAGAAGCCTTGGAGGAACGGGGACTCAACGCTTTTTGGGAGCTTGCTCTGCCCGATGCGATCATCCGCCTGCGACAGGGTTTCGGACGGCTGATGCGCAGGCATGATGACAGCGGGGCCGTACTCATCCTAGATTCGAGGATTGTTCGAAAGCAGTACGGGCGATTTTTCCTGTCTTCTCTGCCTCATACCCGAACCGTAATTTCCTCCACCCAGGGAGTGCTTCAGGCATTTGAGGATTTTATCGTGTCCATGCGGAAAAATGAAGAGCCCTCCTCATAGGGGAGGGCTCCTCATTTTTAATCCTCAGATTATTGGATAACAGCCAAGATATCAGACATCTTCACGATCAGCTGTTCTTCTCCGTCGACTTTGATGGTAGAACCAGCATATTTGTCGTAAAGCACCCGGTCTTTCGCCTTTACCTTTATCGATTCGTCATCTCCTACTGCTACCACCACACCCTCTTGGGTTTTTTCCTGAGCGGTCTGGGGAATGTATATACCGCCTGCCGTCTTGGTTTCCCCTTCGACCATTTTCACGAGCACACGATCGCCGAGAGGTTTGATTTTCATCTTCCTGTTCCTCCTGATTCTTCCTAGCTTTACGAATAAGTTTAAAAAGTAATATAGATAGTTGTTTTGAGTTGAATATACAGAATTAAGCCGGGAACCGTCAATAAAAACTTGATCACAATTTTACATAATTTTTCTGAGCGGGAATGGTTGCCGGTTCGGCCCAACTGTAGGTATTTTTTAGGTATGGATAGATGGCAGGGTGATTTTCATAGAGGTATCCGATATCTTTCCGGGCATGATGCGGCCAGCGCCGTATTGTATTTATCCCGGGCCGTGCAGAACTGCCCGGTCAGCCGCAGCGGCGAGCTGACACGATCGCTCTACTATCTGGGTATCGCTTTGCGCAGGGTCGGCTACGGCAACTCCGCCATACGCAGCTGGGTGGCCTCCCAGAAGATGAAAAAGAGGAGACACACCCGGGCTCTTTTAGACAGGTTCTGCAACGGCTATGGGATGGCCAGGCAGGGCTGCGAGGCCCAGG
>Ga0307378_10012435_pt1 | contig 10860 bp, 23 predicted proteins | sample UN1MG_FD_202238 | JGI IMG/M metagenome (GOLD analysis project Ga0307378, IMG submission 202238) | Soil microbial communities from Risofladan, Vaasa, Finland - UN-1 | ecosystem: Environmental > Terrestrial > Soil > Coastal area > Acid sulfate soil | place: Finland: Risofladan, Vaasa | collected...
GAGATAGATGACTACTATTACTGTTAGAGAATTAGCAGACAAACCAGATAGATGGATTGTCGTTGAAGAATCTGGCGATTATATCATCACAAATCATTCAGGCATCCAGGGATGCACAAAGGATGAAGCAGAAGAGATTGCCAGAAGAATCCGGACAGAAAGGCAGACCAAAAAGAAAGGCAGAAGGAAATCAAGATGATTAAAATCTTAACAGCAACATCTAAAAGTCAGGGAGATCATCCAGGTGACTTCCACGAATGCTTAGATGGTGAACCTGTTATCTTTGGAACAGATTGCGGATGTCGCATATCAACCTGCTCTTGCAAAAGACAGATGATAGGACTCAAATCATACCACGGCACAACGACTTTCGAAGTCACAGAACTAACCATACCACGGTCATTATATGAAAGGCAGATATTTGATTATCTGTGTGAGATAGGGATGACAGAAATTGCTAAACTGGAAGAGGTCACAACTCTATCTAAGCAGATGGCATCCGATATCTTCTACATCACATCACAGTTAAGTCTCGGTGACATCGTTGTTAGACAGGATGATATATTCTCAGTAAGAAAGAATGTCAAGGAGAATATCAGAGCCAGGTTGAGAATGAAGTTAGGGAGGATGTCAGATGCTGGATGAACTTGAGTATATCATACCTGACATACAAGACTTGTATGTTCATATGTCACCAGAAAAATTGTATGAATCATTCTTAAAAGGAGCATACATAATCTGGGAAGATATATTTGATAATGAAACCATCCAGATATTACTCAGAAAGATCCTATGGTATCAGAAGGAGGATGTCTGAATGATCGAGCCAGATGATGGCGTGTATTTTTTCGATAGAGCAGATGTTGAGGAGATGCCCATACTCAAGGTTAGCATCTTCCACGATTCTGTCAACGTGAATAGGCATACACTTATACTAAAAGCCAAAGCAGACGAACCAGAGGTATGTTGGCATTCTGTAAAATCACATCCACTTGATGAACGATTTATCATATCGTTTAACGTGGCATCTGGTGAAATTTATCTTCTATCCAATTCACAACATAATCCATATATAATCATCCCAGATACTCGTATGGTGTAATGGCAGCACATCTCCATTTGACGGAGAAGATAGTAGTTCAAATCTACTTACGAGTTCCAAGTCCAGAATGAGCAGAGGGTAATCTGGACACATCCTAAACATCGACGGGTAATTGAATGTTAGAGATGCATACTCCTCTCTCAGCCCTCTGCTCACACGTTAGCATATATGAAACAAGGAGGCCAGAAGAAATGACTGACGGCGTATATGTAGATGATAAAAGACCAAAGACGAAGAAGGCTTTGAAAGAAGCAGCCAAAGAAGGACGAAGAATAGACATCGAATGCACATCTATGTTCGGTGGCTACTCTGGGAACATTAAAGATGCCCCTGTTGGTAAGATGTTTACCGTTGTTGGACCAGACCCATATTCAAAAAGAGACTGGTTTGCGAACATCATCCATCAGGGAAATGGAAAGGTGCAAGTGAAGTAAGATGTCTGAGTATGACATAGAGCAACTGCTGGAGGATGCTGTCTTAGAAGGTGTCATCCAGTGTGGGAAATGCGATTGCTCACTTGAGCCAGATGCTGAAAAATGCAGATGCGGATGGAAGAATCCACTTGTTGAACTGGGGATGATATAGATGCTCAGTAATGAGAACATAGAGAAGATAGAGCAGATGGTTCTCGATATGGGGAAGATCTGCAATGGAGCATCTTCAAGACTGACTCAGGAAGAGATAGCAGAAGTCATAGCAAATCAGATGCTACTTGAGCACAACACCATCGAGCAGTTGATGATTGGAGTCATCCAGAAAACAATATGTAAACTCTCTGAAACAGAATCGTGGAGAGTAGATGCCAGGAACGAAGCATCCATCGAATGGTGCAAGAAGGTGTCCCAGATAGATGCCCACTTCCCATTCATCTGAAGGTGAATAATATGACGAAGACAGAACTTGTAGGATATGCCAGAAAGAATGTGTCTGGAAATGCTTTGAGGATAAAGATTCTCAAGGCAGCATTAGATACAGCAGATGTTGAGATTGGGATGAATGGGGAAGAGTATGTCATCTTGATAATGAATCTTTCCAAGATCAAGATGGTCATCGGGGATGGGCAGGAGGTGACCTCGGTCTGCCAGGTGATCGAACATCAAGATGAAGGAGGAAAGTAAGATGTCGATAATGAACTGCTGCTTTTGTGGAACATCCTTCGATACAGACTTCATATCTCCAGATACTTTCCATATACCAAATGAACAAGGTGGAACATATGTAAGTTGTGGATGCGTAGATGGAGAAGAACTGAGCCAGCATCTCACAGACTTTAACATCGATCACGTGTTCGAAGCAGGGGATTAAGATGACACTATTCGAAACAAAACCAGATCCGATGGAAGATGTCTACACTATGACTCATACCTGTGTAAGAAGAGCAGTATGCAACTCAGAGGTAGGTATAGAAGATCCAAATGTCCAGATGATAATCAGACGAGAAATAGAATGTCTCAAAGAATGGCAGAAGAAGATCATACGCAGACGCTGGACATACAAACGCTGGGATTTGTGGATGACTCAGTATAACTATACTCCTAAGCAGATGCGTCACATATTCTTCGTGATGATGAAAGCATATGGAGGTAGATCATCCCATCTCTCAGCATACAACTACATCTCTCTTGAACTGCTTTTGAATGACAGGGGGATGATATATGACTGAGAAGACGCACGTAGCATTAATGGTATGCCCTATCTGTATGGAAGATACAGGTGTAGCATTAGACAGGAGACTCAGGCAGGTATTTGAGTATGGAAAGAAGTTTCTGGATAACTCTGTATGTCCAGAATGTGAGCAGAAGTATCTCAAAGAAGGAGTCCTACTCATAAATTCTTCGAATGGAAATATGATAGTAATCAAAGAATCAGCCTTACCTAACTTCTTCACAGGAAAGATTCCAAAAAACAGAATCATAGAAACACCAGATAAAGTTCTGGAGAAGATTCGAGAAGTATATGCTAACTTGGAATCAGGAGAGAAGGAGGAAGATTGATGACAGAGAATACGTTAGAAGAAGTCATATCAAATATGACAGATGCCCTATCCATCTTCAAATCTTTAGATGACTTGGAGACAGTCATATCAGTCTATCTTCTATCGAAGAGATCAGATGTTGTAATAACTAAAGACATATCTTCTCTATTATTAGGATGTCTGATGGAACTTACATGTGGTGATGATGAAATACTGATGCGTATGTTAGCACATATGGCACACGTAACTGCTGTGAGTATATATGCTGGAAAGCATCAAGAAGTCACAGGACAAAGGATGACGAAAGAAGAGATATGGGACATAGGTCATTTACATCCAGAGGAATTATATGAGAAATATAACGCAGACTTTGGATGCGATCTGGGAGATGTATCTGATCTGATTCAGAGGAACTATGACTTAGCAGCAAAAGAACAGAAGATGATGTCCAAGGAAGATATGATGGAAGCATTCAAAGATGCTCTTGCTTACAAACCAGAAAGAAAGAAAAAGGATGATATGAATTATAGATGACACTTATCTAAACCAGGGGAGTCTGCCCAACTGATTAGAAATGATTGAGAATATCCCATCCCTTAATCTGCCCTCCGATCAGCCAGACTCCCCACACTTTTTTTAAGAGGAATTTATATGGATGAAAATATAATATGCCCCCAATGCAATCTTCCAGGAGATAAACTCCAGATGGAAGATGGTGAAGGACACTGGAAGTGCATCCGATGTAATTATCTGTTTCGTATTACGAAGACATTATATCGGGAAGCCCTATCGATTTATCTGAAACACGCATACCCAGATGGGTTTACTAATCTGGAACATGCAGATTCTATGCTTCGTAGATTCTCAGCAGAGTCAATCAGGAATGATAAGATGTCTTGGTTAGATCATCCGTGCTTCTGGGATTACGGCATACCATCAGAAGCCAGGTATGGGAATTATTTTAATGGTAATATGAAGATGCGTGTAATTAAAGATGCCTTCTTAGTTGATTGTAACGATGGTCCAGATCCTAAAGAATACAGAGAAAGGAACAGAGAAGTGAAGTCACGTATCGAAGCAGATTGGCTTAGAGCCAGTCTTCCGGTTCTCAGATAGAGATAGCATCTTAAAATTTAAAGGACCGATAAGTATATATACCCCTATATCGTTAATGAATTTGTCTAACTTAAGAAGACAAGTCAGATGGAGATATTTGTATGGCAGGATTATTAGATAAAATCGGACAGATCAAGAAGGATAGGGCAGAGCAAGGAGAGCCAGCATCTGCCAAGGACCAGAAGAAATTCGGTGAAGTCAGGGTTACTTTTTATCGTGCGGATGCTTTCCGCACAGACGCTGACGGTCACAAGACTCCTATGGGCGGAGATGCTCGTGGGAACTACGACAAGATTTGCGAGAACCTGAGCATCCCCAAGGATGATCCAGGTATCCTTGCAGACATTCTTCTCACCCTGACAGAGGATCTTGTGTCAGGTAAACTGAAGTATGTCTAAACCTGCTCTTGTGTAATGGGGGGTTGTCATATCAATGCCCCCCTTTTTCATTTTCTATATCATCTCAAAACGGAGCAGTAGTTTAGACCAGGCAGAACGAAGGTAAGAGTAGGTTCGCCGAAAAACCTTCTGACACAGGTTCGAATCCTGTCTGCTCCACATCTACATATATAAACGTCCCTCTCACGTAATCTTATTCCTCTCCAGAATTTCAAGGAGGCTGAACATCATATGCCAACACTGACGGTAACTGGCGAAGCCTATCATTCGAAGAAGGCCAAATTCAAAAAACTTCTTAAGGAGTTAGACTGCCGTTGGTGTGGAACAATGGAGCAGGTTGAATGGCGTTCATCTGGAATTCGTATAACAGGAATCTACGATAGAGATGAAGTTAACAATCTGACTATTAAGGCGACTCTGGATATTGAAGGAGATGATACAGAAGGTATCCAGAAACTTGTTTCTTTTCTAAGAAGTGAGATGAATGCAGTTGGAGATGTTGCCAAAGAAATGCAGAGTAGGGTAACAGAATACGAGATGTGGGAGACTATCTATCAGCCTGTCTTTGAATCATCTGCTCCAGGTTTTGTTGTAGCGAAGCAGAAGAAAGAATGGGCAAGAAGACAGAAGATGGAGATGCTTCGCATAGGTGTTACAACTGCTATGATTCAAGGCGTTCTTCCTGATGCTCTTCCAACTCCTCTACCAGATATAGAACTTGAACCTATAATAGACGAAGGGCCATCAACTGGTATAACTGAAGAAGATGTAATATGGGCGAAGAAGTGTCAGGAAAGAGAGAAGAAGATGGAGGCCAGGAAGAGACTTAGCAAGAAGACTAAGTTCAACGCACCTCCAGATGCTGATGCTATCGGAAACGATATTCTTAAACGGACAGGACATCTTGAAAACAAATCCAAGAAGGTGGAGATGTCATCTGCTAAATCTAATCTTCTATCCAAGTTAAAATCAATCCGTTCTAAATCGAATCCTAAGTCAGATTTAAAATCGGAATCATCTGTATCACAGGAAGGTGAGTAGATGGAGATGCACAGGCTGACTTCATTAGGATTCTTCGTTAAGTATATGTATATCGCTAAGAAGTATATCAATGCAGAATCAAGAGCATCTTCCATGTGGGAGGACATCCTTAAAGCAGTAGGGATAGATGACTACTGGCCTTTTGAATACACGTTGGAAGATGGTAGGGAGTTAGGAGAAGTTATCCTTAACGAAGCAGAAGAGAATGGAGATGACGTAACTATTTATTGGGATATGTCTGAGTGGATTCATGATCACCGAGATGACAGGTTAAGAGAACAGATGGTTCTTATTGTTAAAACTGTTAGAGATTATGAACAAAGGGATGTGTAATTATGGACTGCGATTATTTGAAGGATGAAAGATATTGTGGGCATCCCGATATAGGGATGAAAAATTCCAATGAACACTATCTCTGCTCTCATGTAAGATTCTACATTGGATGTCCGTGTGGTCATGTCAGATCTAACACTACTCATAACAAAGGACAGAAGAGAAGATTGCAGACTGCCATCATAGTAGGTAAAGCCAACAAGGGGAAGATGAAACAGGGTAAGAAGATAATGGAGAATCAGATGAAGGTTATGGCTAAGGCAGAACGAAGAGCAGAAAGAGAAAAGTTGAAACAGTTGAACGCTACTCATAAAGGTCCAGTGAATGCTGGATCTCCAGATGCCCAAGATAACAACCGTGGCCGAGAGATCATAAAAGCAGATGCTCATAAGCATAATTCAGATTCCAAATCAACTAACAAGAAGTTCAAGGATGAGCAGAAAGGAAAGAGGGGATTCAGATGACTGAAGAGATTCTTCAGTTATACGAGAAGATGGGATGCTCACTTGAAGTGAAGATTGACAATCGAGGCAGAGGACAAGTGACAGCAAAGGTTCTATTCTTAGAATCTGAAACTGAACGAGCATCTGCTTTAAACGTCATCAATGCTCTGGTTCAAGCCGCATTGCAGAAGATGAATGCGGAAGAATATTATAAAGAAGATGACGGAGAAGTTCATCTCGGAGAGTCAGACGAGATGGAAGAAGACGAAGATGACTTTGGAGTTAAGGTTAAGGATAAGAGAAGAAAATAGGAGGAAAGCCATATGGTTTTAACAGAAGAAGAAAGAGCAGCAAGAGATGCTGCGAGGGAAGTAGCAGAATTCAATCCCGAAGATATAGGTATGAGTCTGGACTCAATGCAGGGTCAGACCTTTATTGGAAGGGTTGCGTCTGTTGCTACAACGTCAGAGTATGCGCTTGACAGAGAAGGCCATGCTCTGAAAGAACAGGGCCAGCATCCTTATGTAACCTGTCTACTGGAGACTGATTTCATGGATGAAGGTTTCTATACTTGGAAGTGGAAGTATTCGAATTCCAAGCAGGGACTTCATGCAAGGGTTCTCCAGGCCATAGCATCTGTGGTGATACTAGATGCCGATGGTAAGGACACAGGGAACAGAGGGATCAATGGTCTGACATCTGTCATGCAGTTGAAGGACCAGACATTCAAATTCGAGAAACAGGACATCGAATTTGGAATAGACAAAGAGGGTAATCAGATCGTGAAGCCCAACTTCGCGATGCCCATCGAATACTTCCTTCCTCCGGATGACGGGGCTGAGGACGAGGCTGAGGAAGAAGCAGAGGAAGAAGCCGAGGAGGACTGATTCCGATTAGGGGATGCTCTATATGGGCATCCCCTTTTTCTTTTTTTTAAGTATTCCTTTACAATAACCTGAGGTAATCATATGGAAGAAGTAGAACAGAGCAAGGGTCTGGCATCAAAGTTGAAATCAAAGGTAGCGTCGAATATGGCGTCGAAGGTAGCATCTTCACCAGCAGTTAAGCCTATGTCATTAGTTCAATCTGGCAGCGTAGGTGGTGGAACAACTAAGACATACGACTTCTCTGGCATTGAAGAGTGGGAAGAAGAGTCAGGGAAAGGGAAGACTACCTGGACATTTGCATCTGTTAAGGGGGCAGGGAAAACTACGGCCATCCTAGAATTCCAGAAGTTATATGGTGGGGACATGTTATGCTTTTCATATGATGGTAAGACTCAGAAGATTAAGCACAAATTTCATAGAGATAATGATCATATACATATACTAGATGTCAGAAAGCAATTCATACGAGATCCAGCGAAGCGTCTGGAGAGTGGAAACAGATGTGTAGATATGGTTATGTGGCGTCTGTCCAAGATAGAAGATGATGGAGTTGATTGGATATTCCATGATTACTTTGATCTGATGCCAGTATTAGCAGAAATGAAAGCAAGGAAGTTACATAACAAATCTGCCAAGCAACCAGTCAGTGGCTTCGATCAAATGTGGAAGGATCGAAAAGCGATCATCCAGGATATCCATAGCACTTCTCTTCGTAAATCCAAGTATGGCGTTCTCTACGCAGGTTACACCATTCGAGAAAACATAATGATGGATGGTGAAGTTATTAGAACAGGTCCGAGGAAACCTAACTGGAATGACATAATTGAAGCAGAGACAGATGTTACTGTCATCGTCGAGATGGAGGAGGAGATTCTGCCTAATGGTAGAAGACATACTCGTTACTTCTTCATCGATAATTCAAAGGAAGATTACCCACTTGACAGAACATGGTATCTTGTAAATTCAATTTCAGATCTAATGATGTTTGTAAATGGAGATGGTAGAGAAGTTGACAGAGCACCGCCAACTCCTATATCTCTTCCAATCATACAAGAGATCAAGCCATCTACTAAGGGGAAAGAAGAAGCGGCAGTTCTATCTGAGGAAGAGATAAGAAAGATAAAGGAGGAGAAGAAGAAGCCAGAGAAGTTAGTATGAGTTTTAGTTTGAATAGGCCCTGGGATTATCAGATCTTGGGGCCTACCATATTGTATGACATGCATACCACGTATCTGGTCAGCCTCCGCCTTCGCCGTCAGGGGTGTAATCAGATACATGGGCATTAGGTCACGTAGTATGGAAGTATTATAAGCAGATAAATGTGACAAGGAGGATTTGAAATGAAGAAATATATATGCGTTATGTTCAAGCAGAACCCAAAAGGTAGCGAAATAGATACTGAGTATTTCGAAATCCCTGACGGCGAAGATGTCATGTGTATCCAGAAAGATGAAGGATATAAAAATGGAAATGAGCATCTAATTGTAGTTGGTCTGAAGTTGAAACCAGATTACATATATGACCAGTGGGAGAATGTAATCTTCTTCGCAGTAGCACAGGATATGGAGATGCTGACATCAGTTATACATCCTGTTATGGTTTTGTTAAAAGTATGGTGGGAACAGCAGACTGAAATTGAAAACAGTCCAGATTGTGACAATTGCGATGATAGGAAGGGCGATCCACCAGATAACGATTGGCGTGATTGAGGGGATGAAGATGATAGGTGACAAGCATTACAATTACATCGCTCTGTCCAGTGACGTTCTTCTGGTCAAAATCGAAACAGAAGGTGTCGATTGGTCTGCTTACATTGGAGCAGTCCCAGGCATATGTCATGAGCAGGAATATATGATAGTTGCACAGAGAGGTAATAAGGTCAGCGAACGGTTGGCCAGATCATACTTCTCATCAGACTTACCCTGGAGGAACTGATATGTCAAACTCAGACTTAACATACTATATCCTAATAGCAGATAACCGTCCGATGATAGATGTCTGGAAGGGAGAAGATAAACCTATTATGCAGTGTGGTCATACTGCTAATGCTCTTCTACAATTTCCTAACTCTGAAGCATTACAGAAAGAGACAGATGATATGAGAGAGAATATCCCAGTGCACGTATGTGTCATCTGTGATACTAAGATTACAACAGAGAAGTCTTCTTTAGAGGGAAGGAAGGCAAGGTGCTCTGGATGTAAGAGAGAGGACAAAAGTGAAACAGATTCAAGATGGAATCTACCTTTCTTTAAGCATAAACCTAACTCAGAGTTCGATGAGTATTATTGCGGATGTTGGGGGTGGAATTAGATGACGGAATTAACAGATACAATCAATTGCTTTAATTGTCTTCATCAATTCATACCCAGAGAGAAATGTATACATCTACGGGTAGGTCTAAGTCAATACTTCTTCTGCTCAAAAGCATGTGGGGATATATACTTCCTCAAACTGATAGCAGAGTTCAAAAGAAAGATGTCCTTGTATGAAGATGCAAGATTAAGGTTGGTGAAGTAGATGACTGGATACAACTTACCACCAGGTTGCAGAGAATCAGATATACCTGGTAACAGGTCGATAGATGCTGCGTGGGATGCTTTCTATGATTCAGAACTCGAGCATCTCTGGGAAGCGTTTCTGGATGGATTAGAAGATTCAGAACGTCAAGTAGAACTCAGACGGAAGTATCCAACTGCAGATGAAGCGTATGATAACTACGAAAGATTCAAATCATACGTAGATGCTGAATTTGAATCAGTATATAAAGGAGGAAGATAAATGAGAATATTTCCAACATTCCCGAAAGGGACGGAGCATATATGTCCTATATGTAAGACAGCAGACGACAACCCTATCACACTTATAGGCATACATGGAACACAAGAAGGAAACAACCAGGAGGCATTACCTGTGCATCTTGAGTGTATCAATCTGCAACTGCACATAGGTGTAGTATCAGACGACCAGACATCTGTCTACTCGATGCTTATGCAAGTGACAGAGAAGGTGAACATAGCAAAACCTGATAACTCTGCTGCAAAGGTAGCAGAGGAAGTCACAAGACCAGCAATTACTTATGGGCATCCAGTATGCCCAGCATGCAATAGAGAATCATATCAAAGCATACATCTTGTAGAAGGTAGTAGATACTTATGCTACTGTATGCGTGTAGTTGAACTGACTTCTCCTGGAAGTGCCAAGGTTGTTTCAGAAAAATGCCGTAATCCAGTAGAAGGTGAACATCTTATATGTGGAGTATGCGGTGATTACTGTGGTATCGTGGATGCTGAGTTTATTGAGAAGTGGAAGAGTATGGCTCCAAAGACTAAGATATATTCTTACTCTGTTTCAGAAGATAAATTCTTAGGCTACGATAGATGCGAAGAATCAAAGTCTTGGGAATACTGAGGTGGAGATATGTGCGATGATGAAGAAGAGGTTGTTCAAAACTCCTGCGAGGTATGCAGATCACTGTTACCAGACAACACGGAAGATACATACTGTGAAACGTGTAAGACCAATGGATGTCTCAGATTGAATGAAGACATGAAGAAGATGCGCTTT
>Ga0307378_10012436_pt1 | contig 10859 bp, 3 predicted proteins | sample UN1MG_FD_202238 | JGI IMG/M metagenome (GOLD analysis project Ga0307378, IMG submission 202238) | Soil microbial communities from Risofladan, Vaasa, Finland - UN-1 | ecosystem: Environmental > Terrestrial > Soil > Coastal area > Acid sulfate soil | place: Finland: Risofladan, Vaasa | collected...
ATCACCGAATATCCGGAAGTCTATGACGCGGCGCGTGGCGCCGACGTGCTTCAGGCCGTCTCGAAAGCCTTTGCCGAGGATCCGGAGCTAAGCGACGCGGCGCAGGCCCTTGCGACGCCTGAGACAGCGAGGCTGCTCGAAGCGGTCTTCTCCGGATCGTCCTATCTTGCCGCGCTGGCCCAACGGTCGCCGGCCCTTCTTGCCGAGTGTCTCACACGCGATCCCGATAGCCACCTTGCCGAAGCGCGCGCCGCTCTTGCCGAGGCGGTGGCGGAGGCGCCGGGCGTCAAGGAGGCCATGGTCCTGCTGCGCCGGTTCAAGCAGCGCAGCGCCCTTCTCACCGCGCTTGCCGATCTTGGCGGCGTGTGGCCAACGACTCTGACTTTGAATGCCCTGAGCGAAGCCGCGGATGCCACGCTCCAGGCGGCGGTGAGCTTTCTGTTCCGCAAAGCACGCGAGGCGGGGCAGGTGAGATCGCCCGAGGAGTCGCCGGGCTATTTCATCATCGCCATGGGCAAGCTCGGCGCCATGGAGCTCAACTATTCGAGTGATATCGACTTCATGGTGTTCTACGACGCCGATTGCGCCGGGCTCGCCGAAGGCGTCGAGCCGTCGTCGTTCTTCGTCAAGCTGACGCGCGAGCTGGTGCGCTTGGTGCAAGAGCCGACGGGCGATGGTTACGCCTATCGCACGGACTTGCGGTTGCGCCCCGATCCCGGCGCGACGCAGATCGCACTCTCCACGGATGCCGGCCTTACCTATTACGAAAGCTTTGGTCAGAACTGGGAACGGGCGGCGCTGATCAAAGCGCGGATCGCAGCCGGCGACATGGCGCTCGGCGAAGAGTTCCTCGACCAGCTCTTGCCCTTCATCTGGCGCAAATATCTCGATTTCGCCGCCGTCGCCGACATCCACGCCATGAAGCGGCGGGTCCATGCTTTCAAGGGACACGGGGCTATTGCCGTGGGTGGCCATGACATCAAGCTCGGCCGGGGCGGCATCCGCGACATCGAATTCTTCGCCCAGACCCAGCAGTTGATCGCCGGTGGCCGGCACCCCGAGCTTCGCACGCGCGGGACGCTGGAGACATTGGCGCGGATCGCCGAGGGCAATTGGATCGAGAGCCAAGCGGCGGACGACCTTACGCATGCCTATCTTTTCATGCGCCGGGTCGAGAACCGGCTGCAGATGATCGGAGATCAGCAAACGCACATCATCCCTGAGGAGGGGGCCGAGCTTGACCGTGTTGCGAGGTTCTGCGGCTTTTCCGATACGGATGCGTTCGGCAACGCGCTTCTCGCCCAGTTCAAGTTGGTCGAGAGCCATTACGGTGCGCTGTTCGAAAAGATCCCAGAGCCGTCGTCTTCGACGCCCGGCATCGTGGTTGCCGACGACACCGATCCGGGCGCGCTCTCAAGCCTCGAGACGTTGGGCTTCACCAACCCAAGCGCGGTCATCGCCGCCATTCGCGGCTGGCAGTCCGGCCGCTACGCGGCCACGCGCAGCGCCAAAGCGCGGGAGCGGCTGACGGAGTTTCTGCCGCATCTGCTTGAAGCGTTTGGCCGAACGTCGGAGCCGGACCTCGCGCTGGCCACCTTCGACAAGGTGGTTGCGAGCATGCCCGCCGGGCTCCAGCTGTTCTCCCTTCTCGCCGCCAATCCAAGTCTCTTACGCCTCGTGGCGGACATCATGGGCACGGCGCCGCGGCTTGCCAAGGTCATCGGGCGGCGTCCCAAGCTGCTCGACGCGGTGCTCGATCCCGGATTCTTTGGTGCGGTGCCGTCGCGGGCGAAGCTCAAAGAGCTGGTCGGGAACGCCTTGTCTCTTGCCACGGACTATCAGGATGCGCTCGATCGGGCGCGCATCGTGGGCCGCGAGCAAGGCTTTCTCATCGGCGTGCGCGTGATCTCCGGCACGATTTCGGCGCGTCAGGCCGGTGGGGCCTATGCCGCGCTTGCCGAAACGCTGATCGAATCGCTTTGCGATTATGTGGACGAGGAACTCGTGGCCCAGCATGGCCGCATGCCGGATGGCGCCACGGCGGTCCTTGCCATGGGCAAGCTCGGCGGCAGCGAAATGACCGCGACATCCGATCTCGATCTCATCACCGTCTACGATTTTACGGGCGAGGATGCGCACTCCGATGGCGCGCGGAGCTTGCCCGGCACGCAATACTACACACGCTTCACTCAGCGCTTGATTGCGGCATTGTCGGCACAGACGGCGGAAGGTGCGCTCTACGAAGTCGACATGCGGCTCCGGCCATCGGGAAGCCAGGGGCCGGTGGCGACGAAGCTCTCGAGCTTCATTGACTACCAGGAGAGCTCGGCTTGGACCTGGGAGCACTTGGCGCTGACCCGCGCGCGCGTCGTCGCCGGTCCGGTGGCGCTTCGCAAGGCAATCAACGACACCATCAAGGCGGTCCTGATCCGGCCACGCGACCGGACCGAGGTCGCACGAGACGTCAGGACGATGCGGGCCAAGATCAAGACCGAGAAGGGCACAACCGATATCTGGGATCTCAAGCAAGTGCGCGGCGGGTTGGTCGATCTCGAATTCCTGGCTCAGTTTCTTCAGCTCGTCAGCGCGGCGGAACATCCGGACGTGCTCGACCAGAACACGGAGATGGCGCTCACCAAGCTTTCCGCGGCGGGCATTCTCGCGCCCGGCGATGCCGAAATCCTGATTCCGGCCGCGCGGCTCTACCACACGCTGACGCAGGTTCTTCGCCTATGTCTTGGCAAGTCCTTCGACACGGGAACGGCGCCGCTTGCGCTTCGGGAATTGCTGGCGCGCTCCGCCGATATGCCGGACTTCGAGATGCTGGAGGCGACTTTGAAGGAAACGCTGGCGGCCGTGCACGGAGCCTTCGACCGCCTTATTGCCTGAGGGCTTCCCGACCTAGGCGCTCTCGGCGAGCGGCTCTTCTTCGGAGGGGGAGACGGCACGGTTGGGTAGGGTGCAAGTGACCGTCGTGCCCTGGCCCTCGCGGCTCTTGATCTGAAGCGTGCCGCCGTGCAGCTCGATGAGCGCGCGGGAAATGGCGAGCCCGAGACCGCTGCCCTGGTGGCTCTTGGAGAATTGGTTTTCGACCTGCTCGAAGGGCCTGCCGAGCTTGGCGATGTCCGCTTCGGCGATGCCAATGCCCGTATCCTTGATGGCGATCTTCACCTGTCCGTTTCGCCGCGACAGATGCACGTCTACGCGCCCCTCGTCGCGGGTGAACTTGACCGCATTCGACAGGAGATTGAGGAAGACCTGCTTCAGCGACCGGCGGTCCGCCTCGATGAGGAGCTGGGCCGGGCCGTGACGCTCCAGCGTGATGCCACGGTCGGCGGCGGCCTTGCTCACCACCTTCATGCTGTCCTCGACGATATCGGCCATGTCCACGCTGCTGAGGTCGAGGTTCATGCGTCCAGCCTCGATTTTCGACATGTCGAGGATGTCGTTGATGACCTCCAGCAGATAGGCGCCACTCTCGTAGATGTCGCGGGCGTATTCCTGATATTTGGGATGTCCGAGCGGGCCGAACAGCGATTGCTGCATCACCTCGGAAAAACCGATGACGGCGTTCAGCGGCGTGCGGAGCTCGTGGCTGATATTGGCCAGGAACTCGGACTTGGCGCGGTTCGCGGCTTCGGCTTTGTTCTTCTCCAGTGCGTATTTCTCGGCGAGGTCGACGAGCTGCTGCTTCTGGTGTTCCAGTTCGCGGCGTGAAAGCCTGAGCTCGGCGACGCTGGCGCGAAGCTGGTGTTCGTTCTCGGCGATACGGGTCTGACTCTGTTTCAGGTCGGTGATGTCCGTGCCGACGCTGACATAGCCGCCGTCGCGTGTGCGGCGCTCGTTGATGTGAAGCCAGCGGCCATCCTCGAGTTGCGCCTCGTAGGTGCGCGAGCCGGGGGTATCCTTGCTCGCGACGGCGATACGCTTGGAGACGATGGGCTCGGAAGCGGCCGCGATGACCTCGTCGTAGGAGCTGCCGGACTGAACGATGTCGTCGGCGAGACCGTGGAACTGCTGATACTTGCTGTTGCACATGACCAAGCGGTTCTGATTGTCCCACAGCACGAACGCTTCGGAGATGGTCTCTACGGCATCGCGAAGCCGGGCATTAGAGTCGGAGGCGCCGGGAAGCGCGTCCTGATCGGCAAGAACGGCCATGCCGGTGAGATGCGGTTCGTTCTCAGTCGCGCTGCGGGTGATGTGACCGCGCAGGCGTAGCGTGACCCAATGTCCTTCCGCATGGCGCAGGCGAAAGCATTCGTCGAACAGGGAGATGCCCTCGCGCAAGTGCCGGTCGACCTCGGCGCGCAGATCGTCCTCGCGGTGCAGCGCCCCGGCCAGGACCCGGAATGGCATCGGCTTGTTCGACGGCTCCAGTCCCAGCAGCCGATACATTGGCGCCGACCAGAGCACATGGCCGCGGGCGAGATTCCAACGCCAGACACCGCAGCCGGGAAGAGCCTCGGTCAGCTCCTCGGTGAGGGTGTCGTCGATCTTGGTGGACGTCGAAGGCACGAGATACCACAGCGCACCGGCAATAAGGGCCAGGACAAGCCCGACGCAGACCAGGAGCGTGATCTCAACGACGGTGTTGCCACGCCAATCGGAGAGTGCGCGACCGACAGGTTGAATGAATGCCAGCTGCGCGTCGGTCTTCGGGACATTGCGTACGGTGACGAGCGCGTCGGTGCCATCGAGGAGCGCGATGCGCAGAACCCCGGCATCGGCTCCCATGATGGTCAGCGGCTGCTGCGGTCCCAGAATATTGAGGAGATTGCCCTCATACGGGCTGCTGATCGGGGCGCGGGCCTGAATCCCGCCTTCGGCGTCTGCAAGCAACGCGATGCGGCCATCGCGGGTCGCGCCTTTGGGGAGGCTGCCGGCGAGGACCTCTTGCCAATTGGTGTTGGAGCTTAGGGTTCCGGCCTTGAGCGTCAGAGCGGTGATATTGGCGGTCAGCGCGAGCTGCCGTTCGGCTGATTTGAGGGCGGCATCCTTGCTGCCGCCGATCTGATAGGCGAAGCCCAAGACGGCGATCGCCGTAAATCCAATCAGGAGAATGGGAACGAGGCGGCGCAGAGCCTCGGTGGAGGGGAGGTGACGGTCGAAAATCGCCCGCAGGTCCTGCCATTGCGGCCCCGCGGTCGAATAGACTCCGTCGCCTCGCGCAAAACGCGCCCGCGCCATTCGGTCCCCCTTCCTCGTCCGTCGCAGTCCCGGAGAAGTTGCCGCATCTCCGAATCGCTTCCGTCCATGGAATCGAGGACGAACGCATCTGTCCAGAGAAAACCTGTGGAAATTGGGTTAATAACCCGTTGACAGATTGCAACGAGTCTAAGCGACGCCGAGGGTCTTGGTGACGATCTCGTAGCTGTCGGTCGAGAGATCTTGCTTTGCAAGGTCCTCCAGGGCGGCTTTCGCATGGGCTTGGCGCCCTGATTCGAGTGCGTGCCAGCTCTCGAAGGCGCCGAGAAGCCGGGCGGCAACATGGGGGTTAAAGCGGTCGATCTCCAGCGCCTGGGCGGCCAGCAGCCGATAGCCCTCGCCATCGCCGCGATTGAATCCGGACGGGTTGGCTTGTGCGAAGGAGCCGATCAGCGCACGCACGCGGTTGGGGTTCTTCAGCGAGAACTTCGGATGCGCAAGAAGACCGCGCACGGTCTCGACGGAATCGGCGCGCGCGGCGCGCGCCTGCACGGCGAACCATTTGTCGAGGACGAGCGGCTCGTCTTGCCAGCGCTCGTAGAAGTCCGCGAGGGCTTCGTCGCGTGCCGGCGATGGCAGGTGAGACAGGATCGAAAGCGCGGTGATGGCATCGGTCATGTTCGATGCCTGGCGATAATGATGCATCGCACGGTCGATCGCGTCCGGCTTCTCGGTCGCCGTCAAAAGGTCGAGCGCGCCATTGCGCAAGGCGCGAAGCCCGGCGCTCTGGGGGTCCGGCGAGAACGAGCCTGACGGCGCAGCGCCATAGATCTCGGCAAGGGTATCGCCCATGGTGTCGCCGATCTTGGCGCGCAAGGCATTTCGTGCAGCATGCACGGCGTCCGTATCGACATTGCGGCCAAGTTCGCGGGCGATGTCGGATTCACTTGGGAGCTTCAGAGCCTCGGCGCGATAAGTCGGTCCCAGCGTTTCGTCGCGAACGGTCGCGGCCAGGGCCTGGGCTAGCCGCCCGGCTTCCTTGCCCGTGACCGGCGCCAAGTCCAACCCGTTCCGTGCGGCGGCAATCATTAAATTGCCGGCGTAGGTTTGCGCCGCCTGCCAGCGGTTGAAGGGATCGCTGTCATGCATCATCAGGAACTCGATCTGGTTGGGATCGAGGCTCGTGGTGAGGCGGACGGGAGCGGAGAAGTCGCGCAAGAGCGACGGCGTGGGCGGGGCCGGTACGTCTTGGAACTCGAAGACCTGCTCGCGTTCGGTCACTTCGAGCAGGCCGTCGCTGAGCTCTTCACCACCGAGCTTGAGCGGCAGTTCGTCGCCGTTGGCCCCGATGAGCCCCACTTTCAGTGGAATGAGCATCGGCTCTTTGCTGGTCTGACCGGGGGTCTGCGGCACGACCTGGCTGACCTTCAGCCGCGCACTCTTGGCGTGCGGGTCGTAGTCGAGAGAGCAGGCGAGCTCCGGCGTGCCGCTTTGGGTGTACCAAAGCATGAACTGTGTGAGATCGCGGCCGGAGACATCGGCCATGGCGCTCACGAAATTCTCGACTGTCGCAGCCTCGCCGTCATGACGCTCAAAGTAGAGGTCTAGGCCCTTGCGGAAGGTGTCGCGGCCGAGCAGCGTCTGCAGCATGCGGCAAACCTCGGCGCCTTTCTCGTAGACCGTCGACGTGTAGAAGTTGTTGATTTCGATATACGAGCCCGGACGCACGGGATGGGCGAGGGGGCCGGCATCCTCCGGGTATTGATGGGTCTTCAGCAGGCGGGCCGTGATGATGCGTTCCACCGGTCCCATGCGGACGTCCTCGGTGAATTCCTGATCGCGAAAGACGGTCAGCCCCTCTTTCAGGCAAAGCTGGAACCAGTCGCGGCAGGTGACGCGGTCTCCGGTCCAGTTGTGAAAATACTCATGGGCGATGACGCTCTCGATGGAGGCGTAGTCGGCATCGCTCGCGGTGTCGGGACGAGCCAACACGAGCTTGTCGTTGAAGATGTTGAGACCCTTGTTCTCCATCGCGCCCATGTTGAAATCGCTAACGGCGACGATGTTGAACACGTCGAGATCGTATTCGAGCCCGAAACGCTCCTCATCCCAGCGCATGGCGCGCTTCAGCGACTCCATGGCCCAGCCGCAACGATCTTCCTTGCCGGGCTCCACATAGATGGCGAGCGCGACCTTCTTTCCGGAGGCCGTCGTGAAGGTGTCGTGGATCGAGGCGAGATCGCCGCCGACCAGCGCGAAGAGATAAGATGGCTTCGGGAAGGGGTCGTGCCAAACGGCATAATGCCGGTCCGTGCCAGGGATTGCGCCGGACTCCACCGGATTGCCGTTGGAGAGCAGCACCGGCGTATCGCGGTCGGCCTCGATGCGCACTGTATAGACGGCAAGCACGTCCGGCCGGTCCAGGAAATAGGTGATGCGGCGGAAGCCCTCGGGCTCGCACTGGGTGCAATAGGTGCCACGCGAGCGGTAGAGGCCCGACAGCTCGGTATTGGCTTCCGGGTCGCACAGCGTAGTTATTTCGAGCGTGAAGGCCTGCGCGGGAACATTGGGAATGGTCAGCTTGCTAGGCGACAGGATGTAGTCGCCGGCCGCGAGAGCCTTGCCGTCGAGCTTGATGCGCTCGAGCGTCAGCGCTTCGCCGTCGAGCACCAAAGCTTGCCCGTCCGTGGCGGCCTCCGGGTTAGGCCGTATCTCGAGCTTGGAGACCACGCGGGCCGCCTTCGGGGCCAGCCCGACATCCAGCGCGACTGTCTCGATGAGGTAGTCGGGCGGGGCATAGTCTTTCAAGTACTTCGTTTGGCGGCTGGAGCCGTTCATGGCGACAAGACCTATCCTTTACGCTTGCTCTTAGAGGGCGAGGGGCTCGATGCCAAGCCTGAACCTGCCGTACGAGTTTTGTGAAACCCAACACCCGATCGCTGCGTTTAACCCGGATCAGCCTCAATTTGGAGATGCAGCCATGACCACAATTTCGGCAGAAAACACGGTGCTCTCCCCGGAGACACGCCATAAACCCTACCCGGCCCAAAAGGCACGGGGGGGGTGAGATTATTCTCAAGACCACATGGGCGCGCGTGATATTCTTCACTGGGCTGTTTGGAGGCCTCGCGCTTATTGCAGGGGTCGCGCTCTATTTTGGGATCGTCAGTTAGATGGCCAAGGCAAGATCATCATCCACAACGCCACGTCATCATTTTTCTGGCGAGGATTATCCTGGGGCCTGGGCCAGGCAGATTGAACTCACGCTGGATAAAGAAGAACGTCGGCTATTCTTCTATGGCGGGTTGTTCGGCGCCTTTGTGCTGGCAATCGTGATTGCCGCACTCATTGGCGTTGTCATTGACGCGCCACCGGTTGGCCGCTGATCCCGGAAATCGTATCGAAGGGTCTGATAGTCGAGATCGACTAGTCGAGATCGACGCGACGCAAGCGCAGCGCGTTGCCGACGACAGACACTGACGACAAGCTCATCGCCGCGGCCGCGACAATAGGCGACAGCAGAATGCCGGCGACGGGATAGAGCACCCCAGCGGCGATCGGGACACCGATGGCATTGTAGAAGAACGCGAAAAAAAGATTCTGCTTGATGTTGCGCATGGTGGCGCGGGCGAGCTTCACGCCGCGCACGACGCCGCGGAGATCGCCTTTGAGCAGCGTCAGACCCGCGCTCTCCATGGCGACATCGGCGCCGGTTCCCATGGCGATGCCGACATCCGCCTTCGCCAAGGCCGGGGCGTCGTTGATGCCGTCGCCTGCCATGGCAACCACCGCGCCGGTCTTCTGCAAGCTTTCGATCAAGGTGAGCTTTTCTTCCGGCCGCAACCCCGCATGTACCTCGTCGATGCCGAGCTTGGCGGCGACGGCTTTCGCCGTAGTCTCGTTGTCACCGGTGGCCATGACGATGCGCAAGCCCAGCGCATGCAGCGCGCCGATCGCCTCCGCGGCGCTCTCCTTGATGGGGTCGGCCACGGCGACAATGCCGGCAAGCTTGTCGTCGACGCCCAAGAACATCACGGTTTCGCCGCCTTGGCGTAGACGCTCCGCCTCCTCCGCAAGTGGCTTCACGTCGATGCCGGACGCTTCCATCAGGCGGGCATTGCCGAGAAGGGCCTCGCGGTCTCCCACGCGACCCTTGACGCCTTGGCCGGTGATCGCCTCGAAGCCTTGCGTCTTCTCAAGCGGGAGGCCCTTTTCCTCGGCGCCCTTCAGGATCGCTTCGGCAAGCGGATGCTCACTACCGGCCTCGAGTGCGCCGGCGAGTTCCAAGATCTGGTCGTCGCCGAAGCCCTGCGCGGCCTCGACCCGGGTCAGTCTCGGTTTTCCTTCGGTCAGGGTTCCGGTCTTGTCGACGACGAGGGTCGTGACCGCGGCGAGCCGTTCGAGCGCCGCAGCGTTTCGCACGAGCACGCCGGCCTGGGCGCCACGCCCTGTGGCCACCATGATGGAGATCGGCGTGGCGAGGCCAAGCGCGCATGGGCAGGCGATGATGAGCACGCTGACCGCGGCGACAAGCGCGTGAGCGAGCTGCGGCGCGGGACCAAAAAACACCCAGACAATGAAGGCCACGACAGCGACGGCAATCACCGCCGGCACGAAATAGCCCGCGACCACGTCCGCCAAAGCTTGAATGGGCGCGCGGGAGCGCTGCGCGTCGGCCACCATGTTCACGACTTGCGAAAGGGTGGTTTCCGCGCCCGTGCGGTCCACACGCATGTCGAAGGCGCCAGAGCCGTTCAGCGTGCCGCCTGTCACGGAGTCGCCGTCCGCTTTCTCCACCGGCACGGCCTCGCCGGTCAGCATTGATTCATCGACGGCGCTCCGGCCCTCGATGACGGTGCCGTCGATGGGGATCTTGTCGCCAGGGCGGACCCGGAGCACGTCGCCGACCTTCACCTCGGCGAGCTGCACGGTTTCCGTTTTGCCGTCCTTCAGGACCCGTAGGGCGGTCTTCGGCGCGAGATCGAGGAGGGCGCGGATGGCGCCGCCGGTCTTCTCCCGGGCGCGAAGCTCCAGAACCTGGCCCACCAGCACCAGCGCCACGATGACGGCCGCCGCCTCGAAATAAACCGGGACGAGGCCGTGGGTATCGCGCATCGCGGCCGGAAACAGACCGGGAGCGACCGTCGCCACCACGCTGTAAAGATAGGCGGCGCCGGTGCCGAGCCCGATCAGGGTGAACATGTTGAGCCAGCCCGAGCGCAACGATTCAAAGCCGCGCACGAAGAACGGCCAGCCGCACCAAAGGACGGCGGGGGTGGCCAGCGCCAGCAGAAGCCATTGCTGGGCGTGCGGCGACAGGAAGGGCAGGAGATCGACGCCGAAGGCATGCGCGCTCATGTCGAGTACGGCGATGATGAGCGACAGCGGGATCGCCACCCAGAGCCGCCGGCTGAAATCGATCAGCTCTTCGTTCGGCGCGTCTTCCGGCAATACGCCCATGGGCTCCAGCGCCATGCCGCAAATGGGGCAGGGGCCGGGGCCCTCTTGCACGATCTCCGGATGCATGGGGCAGGTGTAGAGGGTGCCGGGCGGCGCTGGCGCCGGCTTGTCCTGCTTGTTCAGGTAGCGCTCGGGGTCTGGGGCAAATTTCGCCTGACATCCGGCCGAGCAGAAATGATAGGTGTGGCCCTGGTAGTCATGCGTGGGCTTACCCACATGCGGATCGACCTTCATGCCACAGACGGGGTCGA
>Ga0307378_10012437_pt1 | contig 10858 bp, 9 predicted proteins | sample UN1MG_FD_202238 | JGI IMG/M metagenome (GOLD analysis project Ga0307378, IMG submission 202238) | Soil microbial communities from Risofladan, Vaasa, Finland - UN-1 | ecosystem: Environmental > Terrestrial > Soil > Coastal area > Acid sulfate soil | place: Finland: Risofladan, Vaasa | collected...
AATTCAATCTTGGCATGACCTCTTTTAAAATAAATTCTCAAAGGCACCAGAGTTAAACCTTTCTCCTCAACCTGCCCTCTTAAACGGTTAATTTCTCGTTTGTGCATAAGTAATTTACGCTTCCTTATGGGGTCAACATTAAATATGTTGCCAAAGGCGTAAGGAGAAATATGCATATTCATTATATAAAGTTCGTTATTTTCAAATTGAGCGAAACTTTCTCGTAAACTAACCTTGCCTTTTCTTAAAGACTTTACTTCTGTTCCTTTTAGAACCAGTCCAACTTCATAAGTATCTAATAGACTATAATCATGTCGTGCTTTTCTATTTACAGCTACATTTTTTACTTCATCTTTATTGGTAACGCTCATATTTTTCCCCTTATCCGGCAGTCAAATTATAGCATAAATGAGGGGGATTTTCAATAAGAAGATTAGGAAGAAGATAGAAGTCAGGAGCCTTATTCGTATCTCGTATCTCGTGAATCGTATCTCGTACAAAATACAGCAATAAGTAATAAGATTATATTTATGAATGTGTAAAAACAGGTTACTTGTCACATATTACATAATACATAACTTGCTGGCAGATTGGCTAACTAAATAATTTAATTAGAGAATTAATCATATTGACTTTAAATCTATAAACATATTCTCCTTCCAGTAATTGAAGATTCTTTAATTGCTTCAATAACTCGAAGAGTTTCTGTAGCATCATATGCTGTCATTCTTGATTCAACTTTGCCTTTTATTAAATCACAAAAATGTTTTAATTCTTCCTCCAGAACATCAAAACGGTCTACGATAAGATTTTGTTTTTTCAAAGGTCTATGCCAGCCCTCCCCAAAATCTTTATCATAAGAGAACAGGGTCAGGGATGGAAATGCAAGACTGGCTTTTTTGCCGAAGAAATAATAGCAATCAAAATGACTGGGATAGAAGAAAGAATATTCCTGGGTACAGGCTTCATAGAACCAGGGAGAAGGACAGTTGTCTGTTAGAAATATGGTTGCCATGGCACCATTTTTGAATTTAATATTCATTACCCCTGAATCTTCAACTTCATTTCCTCTAAATTGATTGGTGGTAAACGCCTGGGCCTGGTCAATATCCCCAATAATGTAACGAAGATCGTCTATATCATGGATAGTATTAATTAACAGGGGTCCACCGAATTCTTTATCCGTTCTCCAGGCACGCTCAAAATAATCATCCGGTTTTTTGCCAACCCAGAAAACATTGGCTCCTATGATTTCTCCTAATTCCCCACCCTGCACCGCATCTCTAGCCCGGTTTACCAGTTTTGAAAAGCGCCTATGATGTCCAACCATAAACTTGATATTTGATTGGTCTATGATTTCACATATTTTTTCCCCTTCGGGAATTGTAGAAGCGATGGGTTTTTCCAGCATTAAATGAATCCCGTATCTGGCAGCCTCTTCTGTAACTTCAACATGTAAATCATTGGGCAGGGCGGCAATCACACCATCCAACTTTCCTGCCATCTCTTTTAACAGATCTTTATAATCCCGGAATATTTTGATATCTGAATCGGTTAATTTTGATTTCTCATTCACTTCCGATTCATCTACGCTGTATGATTTCAAAGCTGTCTCAATATTTAAATCTGCTACAGCTACCAATTTCGCATAGTTACAATTCATCAATCTTTTGACAAATTTATAACCATGTGAAAGTCCTAATATAGCAAGTTTTGGATAAGACATGAAAACCTCCTTTAATTTTCAAAAATAATGGCACCCTCACTGCCTTCCTTAAACACCCTGATTGCCTCTTCTGACTGTTCCAATGAAAAGCTCCTGGTAATAACAGGTTCAGCTAGAACCTTATTAATTTCCACCCAACGGATTGCTCTTAAGAAATGTCTCGTTAAAAGCGCAACATCTCCGTAAATTGTTAATCCCTTTCTTATGATACTTAAAGGTGCAATAATGGCTTCCGGATAAAGTCCGAATGTAGAAATCCTTGCCTTTGAACCGGCTAAATCTATGGCCATAGAAAAACATTTTGGTGAATGAGCCGTTTCAATGACCAGGTCTACGCCTCTGCCTTTAGTTAAATCCATGACTTTCTTTATAGGGTCTTCTGTGCTCCCATTAATGATAACACTTGCTCCTAATTTTTCAGCAATTTCAAATCTCTTTTTATCTCTATCAAGACCGATAACAAAAATTTCCGTAACTCCTGATGCTTTCAAAGCCTGCAAATGAAAAAGTCCGATTTTCCCGGGACCAATAATAACTGCTCTTTCTCCAAGCACGGGATTCAAATGTTCCAATGACCGGACAGTTAATCCAATAGGTTCCAAACAAGAAGCGTTTTGAAAAGAAACATTTTCAGGTAATAAGTGAACTGAATCTTGTGAAACAACAATATATTCAGCAAAAGTTCCATCACAGGTAAGCCCTAAATGCTCCCAATTATAGCACATATTCTTATTTCCTAATTTACAGTCAAGACAATGTCCGCAACCTTTTAAAGGTTCAAAGACTACCCGGTCTCCTATTTTAAAGCAATTAACATCTTTACCAACATCCGCGATGATCCCCGTACCTTCATGACCAGGAATAATGGGAATAGGAACAGGTTTTTTCCCTATATATTTCCCACTTAGAAGTTGAATATCGGTACCACAAATAGCAGTTGCTTTCATCTGTATCAGAACCTCGCCTGCTCCAGGTTTGGGAACTTCTGTTTCTCTTAACTCATAGGCTCCTTCTGCTTCACTATATTTGACTAATGCTTTCATATTATTTACATCTCCTTTAAAGAACAATTTTAACTGAATGGAAATATATCCAAAAAAGTTTATTGCTAAATATTTTAGGAAATCATTATAGTTATTTTCTAATTGTTCATCCCTTCACAATAATTTTTTGAATCATATGGCACCAAAAAGTGCATATTCCTTTCTAAAGACTTAAAATCTATTTTAACCCAATGTGAATCATTTACTATTAGACAGATCTTAATCTGCCTTTCTTATTAATACTAATTCTTGAACTAAAGTCAACATTGACCAGTTTTTAGAAAATGTATATCTACATGTATAATTGAATCATATCCTGCAGGAATATTCATTTAAGTATTCACCTATAATACGTTTACCATCTTCAATATCTTTTACTTTACAGGCCAGCGTTATTCCTGTGCTAATCTCTTCATTCTTCAACAATTCTTTTAGAAAAGAATAGTCCTGATTCCATCCCCAGGTATAAATGGCTCTTTTTTTGCCTTTATTTTTGTTATAGATATCTTTGATATCATGGTTTTCCGGGTTGCCATAATTGATTCCTTTGACATTCTTATTTTGATCCAGAAGTTCATAGATATGGTCATTTATTCTGCCGCAACAATGATAGGTTCCTTTAAATTCATCAAATATTTTCCGATTATAATGCCAGCTAAACTCTTCATACATCATTGGAGATAAAGAGACCTGCGGAGTATCATCCTTGATAACCACTTTTCCATAACATATATCTCCATGAATATAAATCATATCTTCATCCGCTTTATCATTTAAGTGATAATTATCTTCTATAAATTTTCTGTATTGAATATAAGTTTGCGTAATTAATTCTAATAATTCATGGATTAAATCCCTTTTATCATACAACATTAGAAATATATCTGACCCAATTATTTGGTGGGCAATATCAAAAGGTCCTTGCATATCAGGGTGGGTAATTTTAATTCCTCTGGCACATTTAGGATACTTTTTTAATTTTTCATGGTAAAATTGGTGGCTATTATATACTCTTTGCCCCAAACCTGCTTTAAAATCAGGGATTCCTCGCTTAACTATTTTTTTTAGTTCATCTTTTTCTTGATTGGGTATGACGAAAGGTAGCATGTTATTAAGAATTTTCGTCTCCATTCCAAACATGGAAGCGATGATTCCTATTCCGTGATTGCTTCTGATCTGCAAAGGAAAATAATCCTTTATTTGAATACTGTTATAGATGCTACCTGTAAAGACAGTTTTTACCAGTTCATTATACATCATCTTTTCTGGATCATGAAAAGTCTCCTGATAGGGATATAAATTACTGGCTTCATCATATTGAAAAAAGTTACCGCCTCCGGGTAATACGGAAAGGGGCAAAAAAGGAACTGGTTCAAATTTGTTGACCTTTACATGCAATTTTTCAACTTCTTTTTGATGTTCAAGGTCTATATTCTCCTCAATAAAGAGAAGCAACTCATCCAGATTCTTATATTTTTTTGAAAACATATTTACGACTGCCTCAAATACTTTACAATATTCTTGGAATTAATCAAATTCTTACATATAAGACTTTATTAGTCTAAGTTGAAATTGCTTTGCCCTTTTTAGCTTTCAATCTCAAGCAGGTGACTAAATATTTTATGTATCAAAGACATTATGATTATATGTAATGAAAAAGACGAGAAATCAGCACTATTATTCATAATTGAAATTTACTTATTTTTTTCTCTGATGATTTGATTTATAAGTAAATCTTTCTCTACCCTTTTATATGAATAACACAGGTAAAGAATAACCTTAGCTGATGATCGTGTTAATAAGCTTACTCAAATATATATCTTTCGTCATCTTACCAAACTCGTTAGGAACAGTACCGTTTGAGGAATATAGGTGATAATTGCCAATGCAACAAGCAGTACCGCAATAAGCGGCATCGTTTCTCGAATCAGGTCCCTCATTGATACCTTGCCAATTCCGGCTGTGATAAATAAAAGCATGCCAAACGGTGGTGTCAGGAGACCAATCATCATATTCAGGCAAATCATCACACCGAAATGAACCAAATCGATGTTATAGTATTTTACCAGCGGTAGGACAATCGGGATAAACACAAGTTGGGAAACATTCACATCCACCAAAGCACCAAGGATGAGGAATAAGATATTGACTGTAAGTAGAAAAACTGTGGGACTGTCTACGATGTTACTCATTGCTTCCACAACTACCCTTGATACTTGCTCGGCTGTGACTATAAAGGAAAACCCAAAAGCACCGGCTATAACCAAAAAAATGGTTCCTGTTGTTCGTATCGTATTCAACAATACCTTGCCAAGATCCCTCAAACTCAGAGTTCGATAAACGATGAATGCAATGATCAGCGTGTAGGCAGCGGCAACCGCACCGGCTTCTGTTGGGGTCATTATACCTGTATATATTCCCATCAAAAGAACGACCGGCGTCATCAGGGCAGGTATGGCTTGAAACGTGCTGCTTAAAAAATGCCTAAAAGTAACCTTGGCTCCGATGGGGTAATTGCGCTTCTTAGAAATAAAGTACACATAGATTCCCATTACGATGCAAAGAATAATCGCCGGAATCATACCGCCCATAAACAGCTTACCTACCGAAGCACCGGAAAGCATAGCATAAATGACAAACGGGATGGACGGAGGAAAGATAGGCCCGATCACTGATGTTGAAGCTGTGATTGCACAGGAAAAAGGCATATCATATCCTTCCCTTTTCATCTGGGCAATCTCCAGCGTTCCCAGGCCAGATGCATCCGCCACTGCACTACCGGTCATCCCGGCAAAAATAAGTGACGCCAGTATATTAACATAACCGGTCGCGCCATGTTTGCGACCGATAAGCGATCTGGCAAAATCAAATATCTTATCGGTTACCTTGCTGGCATTCATAACATTGGCAGTAAATACAAACAGCGGAATGGCGATGAGAATGTATGAATTCGTTAAGCCGTAGCACACGGTATTGACAAATGAACCAATACTGATCCCCTTTGCATAATAATAGGCGATTGATCCAACAAACATACCTAAACCGATGGGCATGCGGATGATAAATGCAATGATCAAAATACCAAACGGTATAAAAAGATACCAACTCATATCAACGTCTCCTCTTTATCGGTGTTGTAAAGTTGAATATAAGTCTTATTCTTAAATGCCTTAATATCCATGACCAGTCGGTATGCAGACCGAAAAGCAGTAGAAATCAGGAGAATTGGAAATGACGAAAAAATAATGAAAAGCGGTATTTTCATAATCGATGTGACGGCACGAAGTTTAATTAGATATCTGATAGATCCCGGAATGGCCATTGAGAAAAATATAATGACGAGGACATATGAAATCATGCGAAAAATGTTCTTACTTTTTTCATTTACCCTGGTGTACAGTAAATCAAAAACCACGTGGTCTTCTGTTCGATAGGCTGTGCAGGCTCCCAGAAGACCCACCACAAGAAATGAATTGACAGAAAACTCGAAAGTCCAGTTTTGAGGATTATGAACAATGTAGCGGAAGAAAACATTGATTAAGAATACAACAAATAGTACGACAAAAACAACTATGGGCAGATAAACCTCAATAAAATCTGTAAACCAATGGGCGGCTTTTTTCAATTGCCCCATAAACTGTACCTCCTAATCTACAACATTGCTTTATTGCCAAACAGGCGCTGCTGAGCAGCGCCTGTTTGGCTTTTATAGTGCTGTGTTATTACTTCTTCAATGCCTGGACACCATTGTACAAATCCATATCCCACTCTTTAGTGAGGCCATTTTCAACATAGTAGTCGTAGGAATACTTCTGGAAAGCATCAACATCCGGATATGTGATGATCACGTAATCTTTCAAGAATCCTAAGAGTTCTGCCTCCTGCGCGTATGTTGTCTTACTGCCCTCTGCACAGGCATAGTGTGCCGCTTCACGCATAGCCAGCCGCTGTAGATCAGTCATTTGGTTCCAAACACCATTATTGATGACTAACAATTTCACGTCAATGATATGCTTGGTGAGAGAAATCTGTTTGGTTACCTCATAAAACTTCATGGCATAGGTTCCGGGTAACGGATTGTCCTGTCCCTCAACTGTACCCATTTGCAAAGCAGTATAGACCTCAGAATAGGCAATCGGAGTAACATTGGCACCAAGAGATTTACCTGCATTAATCCAGGCCGGTGCATTGGGCATCCGAAGAATCATTCCCTTCATATCCTCCGGTGTCATAATTGGTTTTTCCCACTTCGTATTGATTGTCCTTGATCCCTGGGTCATTGCTGCAAGCGGCGTATACCCGCAGGCATCGGAAACCATCTTGTAAAAGTCGGCAGCAACCTTCGAATCCCTTGCAAAGACTTTTTCCATGTGTTCATAACTTGTAAAAATGTATGGAGCTGCAAACATGTTAGCTGCAGGGAGATATGGACCCATGTCCTGGAAAGCGAGAGTCGACAAATTTAGATCGCCGGCCATTAACGCGGTGACTTCCCCTTCCTGAGTAAACAGCGAACCGCTATAATAGGTATTGACTTTTATCTGGCCATTGGAAAGCTCTTCAATCTTTTCAGCAAACTTCGTCGCTGTAACACCCTGTGGATGTTCTTCCGGTTCAAGCTGGTTGTAGGTCAGCACAAAGTTTTTAGCAGAGGCCATCGGTACCATAATCAATAACGCTAATGCAATCACAAACATCATGACTATCAGTTTCTTCATTAGATTTTCCTCCTTATTTCTTTATTATTGTAATATGATAATACTCTAGCCCTATTATATCATTAATCACCTCCTTTAGATAGTAACTTTTTTCAAGGAACCTGCACTCATCAACCTAAATAGATTAAACTCTAATTTGAGATTATGACGGCCAGGCAATGGTATAAATATGCTTTCCACCGTCTGACGGTCCCTTTAATAATTTATCTATTTCTTCTTTATCTCTCTGTGTCATATATTTAGCCTCTGGTAACACTCCTGGAGGAAATTTCTCTAAGATATCATCATGCAATTTAACTACATAATCTAAATATGTTTCTATTGCTTTATATGCTTTTTCCGCTTTAGCAAGAGAAGGTTTACCTAAAACTCCTTCAGGATAGATAATACATTCAATACCACCGCCGCCAATGTGGCTTTGACCGGGAATCGGATAATTGTAAATATCACCTCCTTTATCTATGTGTCCTTCCGGTAAGAAACCCCATGTTTTCGTATCTACCGCATTTTCCATTTGAACAAATTCTGGGAATAGAGCTAAACATATAGAATTTTCCGCCTCATCACCATGCTTAAATACGGTTTCAAATTCACCGCCATGTGCTTTATCCTTCAATCCTTCGCCCATTATCTTAGGTACATCTAAAAAGATAACGACTGCCGGGACTTGATACTTTTTGCCCCACTCCTGAATGGCAGAAGGAATAATATATTCTTGCCCATGACTACTCATAAATATCTGTTTTCGGAATCCAGTGTTCCAAAATCCTGATATTATTGACCTAATATAGGCAGAATTAACTTCATCAGGTATTGGAACGGTTCCTTTTTGTCCTAAATGGGAAAATGGGTGTGACGCATACCAAACTGGCTCTGCAACTGTACAACCAGTTTTTTGTGCAATTAGTTCTGCCATCCTGGTTACAATAAAAGTATCCTCTCCGTATGGTTGGGCATCTCCATGATTTTCGGTAGAACCTAAGGGAATAAGAAGTATATCATTTTTCTCTAGTCTCTCTTCCACATCTTTTTTGGTCATGGTTTGATAATAAATTTTATCCGGTTTTTCCATATGACCTCCCTGTGGAGGTAAATTCCATTTACTCATATCTGTCTACTCCTTCTTAATTTAAATTTTCTTTTTTATGACTTGGCAGTTGGGGAGAATAGATCCAGACAAACCTTAATACTTCATCTCCGGTATTAATAATTTTGTGTAATTTTCCCGGCGGATTATATACCACAGTTCCCGGATTAAGATCAATTTCTTCATCTTCGGTAACAAATTTACCTTCTCCTGCTACAAAATACATCACTTCCTCTTGAACATCGTGTTTGTGTTCCGGAACCATACCGCCTGGATAGGTTTCATTTACACCCATAGCAATATTTTTTGAACCGACGGTTTTTTCTGAAACCAATATCCATGAAGTTCTGGGCGGCTCTCGCCTTTCTCCTTTTACATCTTTTATTCGAACTACTTTTACCTTTGACATATCTATTCCTCCACTTAAAATTATTTCATTAAAATTCCACCGTTTACGTCAAGTGTCACACCGGTGATCCAATCTGATTTATTTGAAGATAAAAAAACAACTGCATCAGCAACATCCTGTGGCAACCCATCTTTTTTGACGGCACGACCAACATTCCAACTCGCAAAAACGTCTGCCGAATATTGTTTTGTCTGTTCAGTTAATATCGGTCCCGGACAGACTGAATTAACATAAATTCCACTCGGTCCAAGTTCGCGTGCTAAAGTCTGAGTTAATCCAATGACTCCTGCTTTGGAAGCTGCATAATTAACCCCAACTCCCGGTCGACCTGTTCTACCGCCTATAGAAGCAATATTAACAATTTTGCCTCTTTTTTGCTTTTCCATGTAAGAAATGACGCTCTTGCTGCATATAAATGGACCATTGAGATTAATATTGATCACCTTGTTAAAATCTTCCACTGACATCTCTTTGGTTGGTTTATGCAAAGAAATACCTGCATTATTTACCAAGATATCAATCTTACCAAATTTATTAAACACCTTTGACATGCTATCTTTGATCACCATTTCATCCGTCACATCGGCTTTGATAGCCATAATTCTTTCTCCCGAAGAATCCAATTTCTTTGCAAGATTTTCTACTAAATCATATTGAATATCGAATAGGGCTAAAAGTGCACCTTCTTTAAAAAATTCTTCGGCAATACATTGTCCCAAACCTTTTCCTGCACCGGTAACAATGGCAACACGGTCTTTCAATAGCATCATAAAACTCCTTTCTTTTCCTTAAAATATTTTTTAAAATTCATCAATCGGAATTTTAACATCCCATATTTTTTTCATTTCTTCTCGAGATATATCAAATACGGTATCATTCGGAGGCAAAGGTTCCTCTCTCATAAATTCAGGAAAAGACCAAAATTCTTCTGAGACACCCGCTTTTTTATTAAACTCTCTTTCTGTCTGTAATACATCTTCGGCAATGTTTTTGATATCTTTTAATTCCAATTGCCATCCATATCTGCCTTTTAAAAGAGATATATAAAATTCAGGGTGCTTTACAAATGGTGGTCTTATAAATAAACAAAGTCCAAGTGTATCTAAAAGTGCTACTCGTAATTGTAATTTTTTAGAATCTTCTATTTGCTCCTTGCCACTTAAGGGATTAATTTTTCCAGCCGATCCAAAAGTATTTCCAGCTGTATGGTCTGCTCCCATTGGCGAGGTAAAGTAAGTTACTCCATTCCCTTTTAGGGCTCTAGGGTCATAACCAGGAATAGCTTGTCCTTTTATTGCGGGGATTCTCTTTGCTCCAAATACCTGACCTGTTAGCTTTGTTCCGTTTCCTATTATTCGACCAATATAGGTCCCCTTGCCAATCTGATTTATAATATCCTTTGCTGCTTCTGCATCCCCAAAAGCAATTTCTCCTGATTCCATTAATACACCTATTGCAGCTCCTGTTTCTATTGCATCTACGCCAACCTGATTACACAAATTATTCATTTCTGCTATATCGTCTAAATTACCAATACCACAGTTTGGACCCAGAAGGGCTATATTTTCATATTGAATTGAAGCTACAATCTTTCTCCCTTTTACATCTGGAAAAACATTACAGCACTGAATAGTACAGCCTTTTACACAAGAACATCCTGTACGACCTACTCCACCGCGTTTTAAAATAACTTCTCTAACTCTTTCACCTGTTATATTTTGTATATCTTCAAAACTTCCTGAAGAAAAATTTCTGGTAGGTAATAAGCCAAGTTCATTAGCTACTTCCATAATTGCGGGAGTCCCAAACATATTTCTATTTTCAGTTTTAGGATCTTTTTTTAAATATTGTACAATTTCTTTGCCAGTCTTTTTT
>Ga0307378_10012438_pt1 | contig 10857 bp, 14 predicted proteins | sample UN1MG_FD_202238 | JGI IMG/M metagenome (GOLD analysis project Ga0307378, IMG submission 202238) | Soil microbial communities from Risofladan, Vaasa, Finland - UN-1 | ecosystem: Environmental > Terrestrial > Soil > Coastal area > Acid sulfate soil | place: Finland: Risofladan, Vaasa | collected...
AGAAATAAAAAGAGAGGGGGCACAAGATGTGGGTCAAGCTCAAAGAGGGTCAAACCGTTAATGCCACCATCGACTTTAGCTCAGTGCAGAGTGTTGCCAAACACTGGACCGGTAAGCGAAGCGAGCTTTGCCTCGGCGAGGGATGCCCCTATTGCCTTGCAGGAAGCCCGAAGCGGTGGAGGTACCAGGCGAGACTTATCGTTGAGGGAGAGACTTTTCAATGGGAGTTCGGAGAGGAGGCAATGACAGCCCTTTCTACCATACCGCATGATATAAATTGGGCACGGGTAACCATTACCAGGCTTGGAGAAGGCAGGAATACCCGCTATCAGATTTCAGCGCAAAGCGAAGCGAAGCAGGAAGAAAAAGAGCAGCAGCAACCTTTACCGCCAGAAAGTAGCTTCATAGAGAGGAAATATGGCCAAATTGCCAAATAATAAAAAATACCGGGATGACGGCTATCACATCAGGAGATTTGACGCGAAGGCTCGCAGGTTCGCCAGAGCCGGAGCCTCAATCGCCGGTGTCGATATCGGGACCTGGATCGCCCAGGCCGTAAAAGAGAAATTCAACCGTGATGTATCAGCTAGAAAGAAGGAGGACTAGCGCGATGAAGTTATTAAAAGTTGCTCTCGAACGCCAGGATTACAACCTTGCCGCTCATATTCTAGTTTACGGCCTGGTAAAGGCAAAAGTAGAGGAGTTAAAAAAAGATGGTCAAAAAACCAGGAGCTCAGCCAAAGAACCAAAACGCTCGTAAGCACGGCTTTTATAGCCGGGCGTTAACCGAGGCGGAGAGACTCCAGCTAGACGAAGCAGGCTTCGTCGAGGGACTCGACGAGGAGATTGCTTTGCTCCGGGTAAAGCTCCGCGAGCTGGTGGAGAGTGAGCCTGAGCGGATTGACCTCCAGCTAGAGGCAGCCAACACCATTGCCAGGCTGATTCGAACCAGGTATCAAATCACCAGCGAGCAAAAGCGGTCCTTAAAGGATGCGATCGCTAAAGTGCTGACAGAGGTTGCCATCCCCTTAGGGATTAACTTAGGCATGAAGGCAATGAAATGAAGCTAAGGCCATATCAGCAGGAAGTAGCCAGGGCAGTCCTGGACAGCATCCAGGGCAGCAAGGGAATGACGTTGTCGGTCGAGATTGCCCGCCAGGGTGGCAAGAATGAATTATCAGCTCACCTCGAGATCCTATTGCTAACTTTATACATGGCCAAAGGTGGCAGCCTGGTCAAATGCTCGCCAACCTTCAAACCGCAGACAATCATATCGATGCAGAGGCTAAAGGAGAGGCTGGACGAGTTCGGCTTTGACGGCATCTATCACACCGAAATGGGCTATATGATCGTCCTGGGCTCAGCAAAGCAGATATTCTTATCAGCAGAGGAATCGACCTCGGTAGTCGGCCATACCGCCGATATCCTGCTTGAGATTGACGAATCGCAGGACGTCAGCAAGGAGAAATATACCAAGGAGTTTCGCCCGATGGGCAGCTCCACTAATGTCACGACTGTTCATTACGGCACAACCTGGGACGATAGCACTTTACTCGAGGAAATCAAGCAAGCAAATCTTGAGCTAGCCAGGAAGGACGGCATCAAGCGTCATTTCACTTATGACTGGCGGGAAGTAGCAAAATATAACCCCGATTATCAGCGATACGTCGAGAGCGAAAGAGACAGGTTGGGTGAAGACCATCCTCTCTTCAGGACGCAATACCTCCTCCTCCCTATAACCGGTGGGGGAGGATTCCTAACCCGGCAGCAAATCGTTTTGATGATGAGTTATCATCCCCGCCTTAAAGAGCCACAGCCAGGCAAAACCTACATCGCCGGCATAGACCTTGCCGGTGAGAGGGAGCAAACCAGAGAGGCAGCCTTAATGTCGGCCAAGAAAAAAATAGATTCAACAGTCATCACAATCGCAGAAATAGCCACCGCAAGGTGGCCATCGATACAGAAGGAGCCCATCGTTAGCGTGGTAGAGCACTATCAGTGGACAGGAACGCCTCACAGCCAGCTATACGCTCAAATGGTGGGCATATTGAAGAACTGGAATTGCCAGAGTGTAACGGTGGACGCCACCGGCATCGGCCAGCCAGTAGCCAGTTTCTTGAGAAAGGAGCTCGGCAGTAAGATAAAGCCGTTCACGTTCACGCAAAAGAGCAAGTCAGACATGGCATTTGAAGTGTTGTCGTTCGTCAACAGCTCCAGGTTGAAGCTCTACAAGCAGGACGGCAGCCCCGAGTATAAGGAGATGATGTTTCAGTTAGAGAGAGCAAAAGCACAATACCGCCCCAACCAGACAATGAATTTCTTCGTTGACCCTCTGGAGGGGCACGACGACTTTTTAATGAGTCTTGCCCTGGTAGTGGAAGGAGCCAAAGACTTCAGCCCCAGGGCAGCTAAAGGAGGCCTCAGAGATGATTGAATTTAACCCGTCACAACTAGCTCGCATTGATACCGCCAGGCTGGCAGAATACCGCACCAACCTCGACTTCTATAGCGGCAAACAATGGCAGCAGACCAGCCGCAATCGCCAGTTGGTATTTAATTACGCCAAGGTGGCCATCGATAAGGTGACCAGCTATTTGATGCAGGGATTGACCTGCGCCTGCTATCCCGCAGGCGCAGTCCTGACCCTGAGTGAAACGAAGGGGAAGGAACTCGATGAGCTCAAAGCCCAGGCAAACCGTGCCGAGCAGCTCCTCCGGGATGTTTACGAACAGAACAACCTCCAGCAGCTAGATTGGGAGACGGAGATTGACGCCGCTATCCTGGGCGATGGCTGCTATAAGGTCATCTGGGACAGCGACGAGAAGCGCATCAAAGTCACCGCACCCGATATCGCCGGCATTTACGCCTGGTGGCTTGGAGATGATATGTCCAGGGTGTGGAGAGTGGCCTCGAGATATACCCTCACCCAGGACGAAGTAAATATGCTTTATGGAGTAGCTATCACCAAGGAGGCAGCCACCATTACCGAAGTATGGACCACAAAGGACTTCGAGCTTTTCCTGGATAATGACCGCATTGAGTCAAAGCCGAATCCTTACGGCTTCATCCCTTTCATCATCTTCCCCAACCTCCGTGAGCCGAAGAAGTTCTGGGGGACCTCCGATATCCCCTCAGTCGTTCAGCCGCAGCGGGAGCTCAATAGAGCGTTATCGCAGCTCAGCAGGATCCTGGAATTGTCAGGTAATCCTATCGCCGTCCTGGAGAACGTCGGCTCAGCAGAGGATATCAAGGTGCAGCCGGGGGCGGTATGGACCATACCCGAGGACGCCAAAGCCTATCTGTTAGATTTACTCGAGGGGGGAGGCATCAGGCTGCACATTGATTACATCGATGTGATTTATCGCACCCTTCATGATATCTCCGAAACCCCCAGGGCAGCCTATGGCGGCACCGAGAGGGACCTGTCAGGAGCAGCGATGCAGATTGAGCTAGGGAGCTTGATTCAGAAGGTGACCAGGAAAAGGACCATCAGGACAAACGCCTATCACCAGAGAGCCGAGATGATGCTGCGATTGGCAGCGAAATATATGAATGAGAACTTTGACGGCATCACCCACCGAGTCGTGTGGGGAGTAATCTTGCCTCAGGATACCCAGCGCCAGGCTCAGAACGAGCAGCTGCTTGTCCAGGCAGGTGTCCACTCCAGGAGGACGGCTATGGACGAGATGGGAATTATGGACCCCGAGGAAGAGTTCACCAGGTGGCTTGAGGAGAGGGAGAAAATCTTAACAATGAATCAGGAGTTTAGGGCTGCGTCCACACGTGGCGGAGCGAGAGAGAGAGCGGTTGCCGCGGAGATGGAAGCGCCTGAATAATAGCTCAATAACAAGGAGGAACTTTATGCTAGATGGAATTCAAGACAAGGCTTCAACACCCGACGAGCTCGTTGATATCAAGGCTCAGCTCGATGAGGAGCAGAAGGCCAAATCTGCTCTGGAGCAAGCCGTTGCCGAGAGGGACGCTAAGCTCGCCGGGCTCGAAACGGCGTTAAGCGAAGCGAAGCAGTCAAGCGAAGCTTCGGCTGCCGACCTCGTTGCGGTGAAGGAAGCCAGAGACCAGGCTGTCTCCAAATGCCTGGACATGGCCAAAGCCCTCAATCCCACTATCCCTCAGGACATCATCGTTGGAGGGACCATCGCGGAAATCGATGCTTCCATAGAGAGGGGCAAAGCCATGGTGTCGTCGGTTAAGCAGTCCCTGGAATCCGAAGCCTCAAAAGCCAAAATCCCCGCGGGAGCTCCAACCAGGAGCACCATCCCCCTCGAGGGAATGTCCCCCAGGGATAAAATCGCCGCTGGAATTCAAAAAAAGGAGGAGTAGTTGCCTGAGCCCCGTCATTGCGAGGAGCCGAAGGCGACGAAGCAATCTAAACTATGAGTATATCTTTAGCAGAAGCAAGTAAACTGTCTAATGATGTTCTGCTACAGGGCATCATCGAGACCATCATCAAGGACAGCCCCATTTTGCAGGAGCTGCCCTTCATTCAGATTGTCGGTAACAGTCTGATATACAACCGGGAGAAGACCCTCCCCACTGTCGGCTGGTATGCCCCGGTAACCGGAACTTGGACTCAGTCCGAGCCGGCGTTCGAGCAGGTAACCGCTACCCTTCAAATCCTCGGCGGAGACGCCGATGTCGATAACTTCCTCAAGACTACCAGGAGCAATGTCCAGGACCTTGAGACCGCCGTCATCGAGCAGAAGGCTAAGGCCGTCCAGCATGAGTTCGAGAACGCCTTCCTTAACGGCACCGGTGCATCGGAACAGCCCTCAGGGTTGTATCTCATCATCAAAGGCACCGCCTGGACGACAGCCACCGTCAAAGCCCTGGGAGACTTCGTTGTCCCCACCGCAGGCCTTGAGAACGGCTTCAGGTATGAGTGCACCGTAGCCGGCACGACTCACGCCACCACTGCGCCGACCTGGCCTATCGTGGAAGGGGCCACCGTTACGGATAACACCGTTACCTGGACCTGCCGTTTTGGCGGCCATCTTGGCTCAGGAGCTAACGGTGCCACCATGTCCCTGGACAACCTGGATAAGCTCATCGACCTGGTCAGAGGCGGTAAGCCCGCCATGCTCTTAATGAGCAAGAGGAGCCGCAGGAAGCTCCAGTCCCTTATCAGGGCATCAGGAGCCATCCTCGAGACCCGGCCTGGCATGTTTATGGAGCAGATTCAGCTCTATAACGGCATCCCCATCGCCGTAAACGATTGGGTGAACGACGCCTACAGCGTCGGCACTTCAGCGGATTGCTCCGCTATCTTCGCCTTCCAGATGGGAGAGGGCGGCGTGTGCGGACTTTCCAGCCCCGAGATGCTCCAGGTAGAGAGACTTGGCTCATTGGAGGGCAAGGATGCTACCCGGACCAGGGTGAAGTGGTATGTATCACTAGCCCTCTTTTCCACCGTGAAAGCGGCCATGCTGACGGGAGTGCGAGGCTAACAAGTGTCTACCAGGGAGGCTGGTAGAGTCATATTAAACCTCCTACGCATAGGGGAGGGGGTTCTGCCTCATTCCCCCTCCCCCACATAAAGGAATGTCATTGCGAGCGAAGCGAAGCAATCCCCTCTCCCTTGAAGGGAGAGGATTAAGGGGGATTTGAAATTATGAGCTTAACCTTAACCGAAATGAGAACCAGGGTCCGGCAGGACCTCCAGGATACCGATGCTGCTAATTATCGCTGGACGAACGATGAGGTGGACGGCGCCATCCAGCGTGTCGTCAGGGAGTTCTCGTTAGCCTATCCTCTTATGGAATCAACCGATATCGCTACCACCGACGGCAGCATGGAGCTCGATATCTCCAGCCTCGCGGGCTTAATCAGCGTGGAGTTCGTTGAGTTCCCCATCGGTGAAGACCCGCCTTGCTACCAGAGGGTTGAGCTCTGGAAAACCACCCTCTATATGCAGGATAAAGGCGACGGCAGCGATGCTCGGGTAAGGTGGTATAAGGACCATACCCTCGATGCCGAGTCCTCCACTATCCCCACTCAGTTCGAGGAAATCATCGTCCTGGGAGCCACCGGTTACCTGGCAGCATCGGCTTCAGCCTACACCGTAGACCGGGCCAGCATCGCTGGTAAGTGGGCGACGATTAACTTCTTGAAGTGGGGACAGGAGCGGCTTGAGTTATACGAGAAGAAGCTCAAAGCCATCAGCAGAAATAGCCATGTCATCTCAAAGGAGTTCTACACCGATGCTTGAGCTTGGCATCTTAAAGACCTGGAACAGCACCACCTACAGGGCAGGTGTGCAGCTCGTCGGCTCTTTGACAACTTATCTGGATAACATCAATGTTGCCATAAATATTGCCCCTCAGGCGATGGTCGTCGGCAATTACGTCCTGGTAGCCATTCCAGGCGGGAATCCCCGGGATGCTTGCGTCGTAGCTTCCTGGCCAGCAGGCAGCTCAGGAGGAGGGGGAGGCGGAACCAAGATTCAGGATGCCGACGGCGATACCAGCTGGGATGTTGAACAAACCGCCGATGAAGACAAAGTCCACGGCAAGGTTGCAGGGGTAGAGGGCTTCCTCATGCACGAAGACGGCATAATCGACCTGCCGAAGCAGTCAGGATGCAGCGTATCCTTATTTAATAATCAGCCTATCCCCAACATCACCTGGACAAAAGTCACTCTTAGCGCAGTAGTGTTTGACATCCAGAGCGAGTTTGACAACGTGACCAACTATCGCTTCACAGCAAAGAAAGCTGGCTCTTACCTCATAACAGGTGCAGTCGACTGGTATAATAATGCCGTAGGGCAACGAACCGTGGCATTCTACAAAAACGGCGTTGTTCTATATCCAACATACTCAACATTTGACGCTCCACTTCGTCCTTCCTTTACACATCCTACTACACTCCACATTGTTCCCCTGGCTGCAGGAAACTATTTAGAGCTTTACTGCAAGCAGGTTAGTGGTAGTGCTGTTTATATTATGTCCTCACAGTCCAAAGCGTCTATCTGGAAACTCGGCTAGGATGAATCAATGAGCACACTGTTTAGCACAATGAGCAAAGTAAAACAAGCACTAGCCCATGTCATTGCGAGGAGCGCAGCGACGAAGCAATCTCAAAAGGAGGAAACCATGTCTAAAGTAAAAGAATCAATGAGCAAGGAGAAAACCAAAGAGGGACTTCCCAGGGAAGCCTTCGCCATCGTCGGAGACCCCGAAGAACCCGAGACCTGGAAGCTCCCCCATCATACCAAAGCCATCTTCAGAAGCCTCCAGGGCCGGCTCGATATCGAGAAGACCGTCGATTGGGACGCGGCAGCGGTAGCAAGCTTGAGCAGAGGGGGATATCGTGGGGAGAGAGTCCAGGCCGACCCCGAGGATATCATCCAGGCAGCCAGGCATTTAGCCCGGCATTATGAGAAGGCCAACAAGCCCGTCCCGGATACCCTGGGAGTCCTGATATAAAGCAATGACGAATTCTAAAGCCTGGACCAGGCAGTTTATCGCCTGTGCCTGCATTATCGCCATTATCGCTTATAGCGGCTTTGCCCTATTCAGCGATGTTAATTTGGATGTCTTCTGGAAGGTCTTTACCGCTTTGAATGTCTATGTCGGCTGGTTCTTCATCAGCCGTGAGGTTGAGAAGAGAAAATGAAGCTACTTTGGCATCGCTACTATTACCGCGTTATCGGCTTTGCCCTGGCCGGCGGCGGAGCCGGCCTCGTCCTGGATGAGCTCATTCACGGCCCATTCCACCTCGCCCCCACCGATCACGAGTTCTGGGGCCTGGTTGCCCTGGTTGCCGGTGCCGTCCTTATCTCTAAAAAGCCCCATGGAAAGGACTAAACTACCATATGTTGAAACAATTTTTTAGATCGGGGACCTGAAACACTACAGGGAGTATGAAAACGCTATCAGCAACCTTACTAGCCGCCCAGAAGAAGCCCGACCGGCTCCCTTATGTCGAGGCTAAAGTCTATGACTTTGACCAGGGCATCAAGAGGTTATCCTGGACCAGACTTTATACCGGCAGCGAACCCGATAATCACCATGGCATCGCCTTCGATGGCCAGGGCAGCATGCACCGCATCAGGGTTAATGGCAGCAACCTTTACCGCCAGAAGGTAACTACACCAGGCGAAGCCAGCGATTATACTCAGTGGGCTCAGCTAGCTGCGGATTGCCAGGGTCCCTGTGCCATCGCCGCTTATGGCGCCAAAGTCTACATCTTCTACCGCACCACTGGAAATGTCCTCTGGAAATACTACAGTCATGATCATGGTGACACCTGGTCCAACGCTCAGCTCGTTGCAGCCTATACCGATGTCCTCTCTATGACCGCCTGTTGGTGGGGAGATACCAGCAAGGTAGTTTGTTTTGCCTTCAAGGCCGGGCAGCAAAACGGCATCGTCATCGATACCACAGACCAAAGCACCGGTGAGCACACCTGGTTAGGCAGTGTCCAGCATCCCTGGGGTGATAACTTCGGGGCGGGCTGTTATTACACTCCGGACCACGTTGACCTGGTAGTCGCCGCCTGGGAATCCGGAGACCCTTACAACCTCTATGGCCTCTATCGCCAGCAGTTCGATAATACCTATACCTTCACCGATGTAGACCCGTTCATCACCGCACCGGAAGGGGAGGGCATCACCTATGAATACCCCGATTGCCACTTGCCCGCTGCAGCGGAGGATTATGAGAATACTCTTATTGTTGGCGTGGAGAAGTTCACCGGCACAACCGCATATACCAGGCCGCTAATCTGTCACGCCGTCAGAGGTTCAGAGTTCAGCTCTATGGCTTTCACTGAGCCCAGACCCTTCCTCGATGTTAGTTCCAGCTATGGTATGAGGCTCCAGAGCACCACCGACTACTGGTGGCTGGAGCGTCCCGACGGAGTATGGCGTAGCCCCAGGGCAGCTGCAGCTCCGCTGGACCTCACCCCCGATATCATCTCTATTTCTACATCACCAACGCTTACTATCGAGCTTGACAACTCAAAGGCTCAGTATGCCACCCCACCCGAGAGAAGAAGCGAAATTGCCCTTAAGTTGGGCTACAAAACCACCGCGGGAAACGAAGCGGTAGAGGCAGGCAGGTACTGGCTCGATTCCTGGGAATATTCCTCCAGCCCCAACATCTCCGTTCTTAAGCTCTTCTGCCTCGATGGCCAGGGACTCGCCGATAAGTGGACATCACGATTTCTTATGCGATGGCCCGCAAACAAGACAGTGTGGGAGATTATCCAGGAGATTATTTGCCGGTGGGGCATTAACCTCACCAGCCCTGCAGGTGTCCCCAGGAGCTCCGCGGTTGACAACCTCTACCCCGACTTCACCCTCCCCCCTACCACCAGAGGAGACGCCGCATTGCGACGTATCCTTGCCTTCATTCCCGATAGCCTGGTATTCACCGGCAATGAAGCATACCTCAAAGACCTCAGAGCCGATGAAAGTAGTTGCTACATTTATGGAGCAGACCACGTCATCCTCCAGGGCGAATATCGCCAGGCCGTCCCGCTAACCAGGGCCAGAGCCATCGGCAGGGATGCCGCGGATGCCAGGATCGTCGAGGACGCCATCGATTGGACGAACCTTCAGCTCGGCATCGATACCTTCAGCCAGGATTATGACCCCAACCTGCAGACAGCCACCAGGGCCCAGGAGAGAGCCGACGCCATCCTCCGAAAGGGGTCCCTTCCAGCTCAGGGGGGTCAAATAACCGTCCCCCCCAATTGCGGCCAGGAGCTATACGACGTCATCACCGTCACCGATAAGCGCTGCGGTATAACCAGCAAGAAGTATCGGGTAATGGACATCGATGCTGAATACAGCCTCCGGGAGTGGCAGTATCGCCAGACGCTAACCCTGGGAGCTCCGTGATGAAACTCCAACCACACTACTTTTGCCCGAACGGCGTCAAAACCCCGAGGCGGAAGGGACAGCCCCGGGTCCGCAAGGGAGACGTCAAGGCCTGCTATGTCCGAATCAAGCGCCGGTGGGTGAGAGTCGGCACGTTATGTTTGAATTGCTGTCAATTCTCGCCAGAAATGTGACAGCAATGAAAGGAGAGACCAATGAGACTAGAGACAGCAAGACCAATAGCCGAGAGAGTGAAGGAGTTACTAACACCACACTGTGAAAGGATAGAGATAGTCGGAAGCATAAGGAGAGAGAAGCCAATCGTTCACGACATAGATATGGTGTTAATACCAAAGGATTCTGCAGTAAGGCACATAGCCACACCGACAATAATGACATCACTACTAACCACCATCGGTGAGCTGAAAGCCAACGGTGACAAGATCAAGAGAGTCCATCTACCAACCGAGAACATAGACATTGACATCTACATCGCAACCCCAGCCTCATGGTCAACGTTGCTCTTAATAAGGACAGGGAGCAAGGAGAACAATATCAGACTAGCCATAGCAGCCAAGAGAAAAGGTTGGCAGTTGAAGGCTAATGGTGACGGTCTATTCAATGAGCAAGGGAAAAGAATAGCAGGAGACACCGAGCAATCCATATACCAGGCATTAGGCATACCATACCAAGAACCACAGGCAAGATAACATAACTACCCCTTGTTTTTTAACGCTATGCCAACGAAAACTATCCTATTTGACTTGTAACTACCCCGAAATCCACATAGGAAAAAACGAAGGGGGAACCCCCTAAAAACCCCTAAAACACCCAAAAACGGGTTTTCCCTTCCTTCCTGTGGTGCTAACGAAGAAGGAAGGAAGTTTCATTTCAGTAAATACCCTCCGTGGGAAGGAAAGGGGTGCGGAGGGGAGGGGTGCCCCTAAGGCTGACCAGGTAAAGGAAGGGGGTGCCTCTCAAGGCTGATTAACGACAAGTGAGAGCTGATGAGGGGA
>Ga0307378_10012440_pt1 | contig 10857 bp, 8 predicted proteins | sample UN1MG_FD_202238 | JGI IMG/M metagenome (GOLD analysis project Ga0307378, IMG submission 202238) | Soil microbial communities from Risofladan, Vaasa, Finland - UN-1 | ecosystem: Environmental > Terrestrial > Soil > Coastal area > Acid sulfate soil | place: Finland: Risofladan, Vaasa | collected...
CATGTCCCAATCATAAACGAGATGCCTGCCTGTTCAGGCTCATCCTGTGTTAGAAATCGATACCCCCTCCAGGCTCATCTTGTATTGGAAGAGACTAGGTCTTGACAAACAGCATAAAAGGTGTATAATAATACATGAGTAATAAATCATTATACTATTAACATGAATTGTTGTTACGTAAGTTGTTTGTAACACAATCGGGGAAGAAATGCAAGTCCCCGCTTGCTATGCAAAAAGGAGATGATATAAGTGGCCAAGACGCCTGGTAAGCCCAAGCCAAAGAGGTAGGTCATTTGGGCGCAGCCGAGGGGCGGGAAGGTTATCTCCCCGCCCCTAACATTTGGGGCAGGAATCGCCGCCGCTATTAGCAAAAAGATGGACAAAGGCAATAGTTTAATAAAAGGAGGCATAGTGATGACTGCGATGACTAAAAAGAATGTGGCTACTAAGTCATGGCTCGAGAATGTGCCTCAGGACAAGGTGTTCTGGTGCTACGATGGCAGGGTGGTCAGAAACATGAATGAGCTGGCCGCTGCTCTCAGGGAGATGTCGGAGGAGACTTTTCATTATCATGCCACCGGGGAAAAGAATGATTTTAGCAACTGGGTAAGGGATGTCATAGGCGATGCGACCCTGGCCAACCAGCTTCAAAAGGCGGCTAACTCTGCCGCTTCTGCTCGCAAGGTAGAGCTGAGATTGGCTTGGCTCAAGCAAAGACTATAGTCTCATCTGCAGTTGAATCTCGATCGTCTCCTAACCGATGGGCAGTTTCCAGAAGAAGTAGGAACACTCATGGCTCAAGAGCAAATACGCAGTACAAGATGGCTCGCAATCGTTACAGCTTCCGTGCTGGTTTTGACACTGGCAACACTAACTGCAGTGGCAGCGATATATGTACCGCATGTAGCCATATATGTGCCCATTATGGCCTTGGCTCTGGCATTGGCTCTGCAAAAGTACGTGGCCAGTTTCTTCTCTTATTTTGTCATCACTTTCTCTAAGATCTATGACCTGGGGGATAGAGTTCGCATTGGCAATATAAAAGGTGATGTACGGCAGATAGGGCTGCTCACTACTACCCTCGAAGAAGTAGGAGAGGACGAGAAATTGGGGGGTGAACTCACCGGCAGGTTACTGCATGTGCCCAACTTGATAATTCTGGACCAGCCGGTGCTGAACTACTCTAAAGACTACTCGGTACACTACAAGATCATTTCCTCTGATTACATATTTGACGAGGTGCGTATCCCCATCACCACTGATAGTAATGTGGAAAGGGCTAGCGAGCTCCTAGAAGGCATTTTGAAGAGCCAAGATGAGATTCACGCGAATGAGGCTGGCAGAATGCTTCAGAATGGCTATCCCAGGTTCTTGGACGAAGCCTTCAATAACCACCGAGTGCTGGTCTATATCGAGCCACAGCATATCTGGATCAAAGGCAAGTTCGTAGCCCCACTGCGGGGTCGCAATGACTTGAGGAGCAGGATATTGCTGCAATTTCTCAAAGAGGTGAATGATAGCTCTGATATAAAGCTAGCATAGTAGATGTCTTCAGCTAAAAAGGAAGACCCTATGGGAACTGCATGAGGCTGACTGCACTAGTATACTGAATAAGATCGACCAAAGGTAACCATGGGGAGGTGTTATGGATGGTTATTAGCCGAACAATATGTGATGCTGCTGGCGGCGTCTCGCTGGGCACAGTCATAGGTTACCTTGACAAAAAGGGAACTGGATAGACAAACTAGGCAGCTAAACATTGGGCGAATCGCCCTTATTACAAATGAGCTTCGTCTGTTTTCCAGAGTGAACAATCTAGGCAGCATGAAATGTCCTGTGTACTATTGTTTCGTAGATTGTCAACTAGAGCGGTTTTACTCAATTCTACTTCGAGTAGTTGGGCAAAATACAGCGTAAGAGAATAGCATTAGTAGCTCATGTGAGGTGGACCCCATCATTAGGACAGGATAGGGACTAAATTAAGATTGAGTTCCGCTATCCTCAATGGGTCTGATGTTAGGGATTCTATCATACCTCCTTGCTATAAATCTAATTCTAGCCACAATAAATAACAAAGTCAAAGCAAAAGGCTGCCGACAAAATCATGCTGCCCTCGCACAAACTCCCCCGCTGGCATTTCTCGTTTCCCTTCCAATTGAACCCTGAGCAGCCCCAAAACTCCGTCTCCAGTTTCAACTCCTACAGCCGCCGGTGCTGGCTGGGGCAACGCTATCACTTTACCAGCTTCACCAGGTTTTCCCTCATCTAACGGTATAACTGCACCCAGCTTCAACCGCTTACCCCGCCACCATGTGTAGCACCCCGGCCACGGGTCAAAAGCCCGAACTCGCCGCCATAATTTTAAAGCAGAAAGCTGCCAGTCCATCTCACCATCCCCTTTGGCTATCGCTTTGGTATAGCTGGCCTGACTTTCCTCCTGAGGTCGCGGTTTGATTCGTCCCTCAAGCCATAAGGGCAATGTCTCCATCAATAATTGAGCGCCAGCTTGAGCCAGCTTAAGGGTAAGCGAGCCAGTCGTATCATCAGCAGATATGGACATCTCTCTTCGACTAAGAATGGGGCCAGTGTCCATGCCCGCATCCAGCAACATAATAGTTACACCGGTAACCTCGTCTCCCTGCAGAATGGCCGTAGCTATTGGTGACGAGCCTCGATACAGGGGGAGGAGAGAAGGATGGATGTTGAGGCAACCAAATTTGGGTAAAGCCAACACCTCCGGTGGTAGAATACGTCCGAAGGCTGCCACCACAATAAGCTCAGGAGCAAAACTGGCTAACCGCTCAACTGCTCCGGCAACCTTCAAGCTTTCTGGCTGAACTATCTGGAGCCCCTGAGCTATTGCCAGTTGCTTTATCGGAGACAAGGCTACCTGCTGCCCTCGCCCAGCCACTTTATCAGGTTGAGTATACACGGCGACTACCTGATAGGAACCACTGACTAAAGCCTCCAGGCTGGGGACAGCAAACTGCGGAGTGCCCATAAAAACAATTCGCATCATCGCTCCAATAAATTTTAACAAAATTCCCGCTTATGTCAAAAACCCCCTTGACACCCACGAAGACCGCTGTGTTAGTCTTAAAGAGGGTCTTCTGGAGGCACCAGAGCGGAGCTTCTTTCAATCAAGTTTTCCCTAATACTTGTGCAACAAGCAGAGAATTGTAACACTTTTTTGAAGGCTTGTGGTTTCTTGACAGGAGATTACAGAATCAGCTCTCTTTTGAAAGGATAAATTGAGGTTAGCACAAGAAATCTGGGAAGCAGCCCTGGGAGAACTTCAGCTTCAGGTTAACAAGCCCAATTATGATACCTGGCTTAAGGATACCACAGGTATAAGTTATCAAGACGACCTTTTTATGGTCGGTGCTCCAAATGCCTTCATCGCTGAGTGGTTAAAAAACCGCCTACATTCCTTAATTAAAAGGACCTTGACCAGCATCACTGGCAAGAATGTTACTGTCAACTTTGCAATCCAGACTGCTGACCGGACTGATACCCACCTAGTCCCCGCCTTGCAAGCTGATGGGGGAACAAGCTCAAAGTTAAAGGAATCAACCAAATCGCCTAAGCTAAACCCAAAATATACCTTCGATACCTTCACCACCGGGGAATCGAACCGCCTGGCTTACGCAGCAGCTTTAGAGGTTGCTGAGGAGCCAGGGCATAGCTACAACCCGCTCTTTATCTACGGTGATACCGGCATAGGCAAGACGCACCTGCTGCATGCCATCGGACATGTAACCAAGGCCAAAGGGCTCCAGACGCTTTACATAAGCGCTGAGCAGTTCACTAATGAGTTCATAATTGCCATCAAAAATGACAAAGGCGAGGACTTCCACCTCAAATTCAGGAATGCCGATGTTTTATTATTTGACGACATCCAATTCCTAAGTGGCAAAGTACAAACTCAGGAATGCCTCTTCCATACTTTTAACGATTTGTATGAAAATAGCTGTCAAATTATAGTCTCAAGCGACCGACCTCCAAAAGCTATACCTTCGTTCACGAAAAAACTGAAGTCTCGTCTTGAATGGGGGCTTATCGCCAACATACAGCCTCCAGATTTAGAGGTATGCCTAACCATCCTGAATACCAAGGCGAAGCGCCTGAAGATACCTATTCCAGCGGAAGTATGCCAGTTTTTGGCAACACAATTCCAGCACAACGTCCGCGAGCTAGAAGGCGCCTTAAACAGAGTAGTCACCTACGCAAGACTAAGCAACGCGAAGTTAGACATACACCTAGCCACACAGACACTGGCAGATATAGTGACAAAGGACGACCAGCAAGAGGCTACCCTCGCACCAACGCTAATAATAGACACCGTAGCTAACCATTACGCCGTAACCTCTGAAGCATTAACAGGCAAACGGAGAGACAAGAAAACTGCTTTAGCTCGCCATGTTACTATGTATTTGCTGCGTGAGCAAAACCATTGTGGCTTGGCTGAAATCGGCAAAACACTGGGCGGCAGAGACCACACAACTATACTCCATGGACATCAAAAGATAGCTACTGAAATAAATATCAACCCCGAGCTCAGTGAGTCAATCGAAGAAATCCGCCGACAGCTACTAAGAGGCAGAAGAAAAACTTCAACTTTGCTTAACACTCATGGAAAAGCAGCACGGAATTGTGGATAATTCCACTGCTTTATCAACAACTTCGTTAGATTAAGATACCACCCTCATTCTATCTACAGTGCTAGTCCTATGCACATAAGAACTCGCCTTAGTGTTGTTAATATTAATTAACCTTCTTATAATAGTACACTAGAATGATATAACTGAAGAGTATGATAAGTGGATAAGGTTGAAATCATAGTTGGGGGTGGGAATGGTGGTGATGGAGTAGTTAGCTTCCGGCGAGAGAAGTTTGTCCCGTTTGGAGGTCCTGATGGGGGAGATGGTGGTACTGGAGGCAGTGTATATATTGCTGCTGATAGGAGTATTACCACTTTACGGCAATTTAGGCGTAAGAAGCGATTTAAGGCTGCGCCCGGGAAGAGGGGGGGTAGGCAAAAGAGGCATGGTGCAAAAGGTGACGACCTTCTAATTGTAGTGCCTTTAGGTACTGTGATATTTCGTAAGGAAGACGAACAAGAGGTGCTACTGGCTGATTTAAGTCAACAGGGTCAGAAAGTTTTGGTGGCTAAGGGGGGTAATGGCGGGTTAGGTAACGTCCATTTTGCTACAGCAAGGAACCAGGCTCCGAGAGTAGCAACTAAGGGTGAGCTGAGAGAGGAGTTCTGCCTTACCCTAGACCTTAAGCTTATTGCCGATGTTGGTATTATTGGATATCCTAATGTTGGCAAGTCTACCCTGTTAGCGGCTGTGTCTAAAGCTAAGCCGAAAATAGCCGATTATCCTTTTACCACCCGTGAGCCGGTTCTGGGTGTGGTTGAGGTGGGGATAAAGACGTTTGTTATAGCGGAAATTCCCGGGATTATAGATGATGCTCATCTTGGCAAAGGGCTGGGGCATGATTTTTTGAGACATGCCGAAAGAACCAAAGTCTTGCTTCATCTGTTGGACGGTAGTTCCCCAACCCTTATCGATGACATGAATAATCTGAACAGGGAGTTAAACTTGTTTAAGCCGTCGTTGGCTCAGAAGCCCCAGCTTGTGGCGGTAAACAAAATAGACTTGCCTCAGGTTCAAGCTCGGCTGCCGGATGTGAAGCAGCTGTTTAGTTCTCTTGGAGTGGTGGTTTTCTTCGTGTCGGCGGTTGCTAAACTGGGTGTGCCTGAGCTCCTGTCTGCAGTAGTTGAGGTGATGGACAGAGCTAGTAAGGAGCAGACCGAGTCAGAGATGCCGATAGTCGTTTTTCGACCTAAGCCTAGAATTAAGCGATGTTGAAATGGATATAGGTATATTAGGTGGCACTTTTGACCCTCTTCATGTGGGGCATCTCAGAATAGCTGCGGAAGCCAGAGTGAGGCTTGAGCTTAGCCGGGTTCTCTTTGTTCCTGCTGGGCAGCCATGGCTTAAAGCAGACGAAGCTGTTGCCTCGCCAATCCACCGTGTGGAGATGGTAAAGCGGGCTATCGCTGATAACCCTTATTTTGAGCTTTCGACTACCGAGGTCGACCGCCCGGGGCCTTCTTATACTGTGGACACCGTAGCTATTTTGCAGCAACAACTAGGTGCTGAAGCGAATTTGTTCTTCTTATTAGGCTGGGATAGTCTGGCTGAGCTTCCCCAGTGGAAGGAGCCAGGCAGGCTGGTGCAGATGTGCCGATTAGTAGCTGTTCCCAGAATGGACTTTAGTCCGCCAAACTTAGAGGCTTTAGAATCATCTGTTCCTGGGGTAACTCAAAGTGTGGTATTGCTTGATATGCCACTGGTTGGCGTCAGTTCTTCAGACATTCGGAAGCGAGTGGCTCAAGGGCTGTCTATTCAAGGTCTGGTGCCTGATGATGTGGAGGAGTATATACAAGAGCAGAAATTATACCGGCAAGGAGAATAATATAGAAGCGGTGGTGGGGCGACTCCTTGTTCTGTACCGGCTAGAGGTTGGAGGTAAAGTCAGCCAGAGCCTTCCTTGAACTTTGAATAACGTGTGGTAAGCTAAATATCCAGGTTCCTCACGCTTCTGGCGTGGGCCTGGATAAAGGATTTTCGTGGTGGGACTTCACTGCCCATCAGTATGTGGAATACCCGGTCAGCTGCCATAGCATCATCAATTTCCACCCTGAGCAGAGTTCGCGAGGCTGGATTCATAGTGGTTTGCCATAGCTGTTCTGGGCTCATTTCCCCCAGCCCTTTATAGCGCTGGAGTTGCAATTTGGTACCTTTCAATTCCTTAAGTTTGGCTTCGTTTTCCTTTTCCGTGTAGGTCCAGAATTGCTGCTTGCCTGCTTGGATGCGGTAAAGAGGTGGCTGGGCAATAAACAGGTGACCTTGACTGATCAGCTCCATCATATTGCGGTAAAAGAAGGTGAGAAGAAGTGTCCGAATATGGGAGCCGTCGACATCGGCATCGGTCATTATGATTATCCGGTGGTAGCGCAGTTTGGAAAGGTCTGGCTGCTCGCCAATGCCGGCTCCTAATGCGGTGATAATGGCCCGAATCTCTTCGTGGCCCAAAATCTTGTCTTTGGGAGCCTTTTCTACATTAAGGATCTTACCTCGCAATGGCAAGATAGCTTGGAAGCGGCGGTCTCGACCCTGCTTAGCTGAGCCCCCGGCTGAATCACCTTCAACCAGATAGAGCTCACATTCACGGGGGTCGCTTTCCGAGCAACTGGCTAGCTTCCCCGGAAGAGTAGCCGCCTCTAAGCCGCTTCTTTTGAAAATAAGGTCGCGGGCCTTCCGGGCTGCCTCTCTAGCCTTGGCCGCGATTAGGCACTTGTCTATGATTGCCCTGGCGTCATCAGGATGCTGCTCGAGATGCAGGGATAAGCCATCGGCTACTATGGCTTCAACCTGGCCTTTTACTTCAGGATTGCCTAATTTGGCTTTGGTTTGCCCCTCAAACTGGGGCTCAGCAAGTTTGACACTGATTACGGACGTTAACCCGTCCCGGACATCATCGCCTGTCAAATTAGGCTCAGTATCTTTTAACAGTTTGTTCTTTCGGGCATAGTCGTTAATAACGCGGGTCAGTGCTGAGCGGAATCCGGTAAGATGGCTGCCTCCATCTATCGTGTTGACGCAGTTGGCAAAGCTAAGCGTGGATTCGCTAAAGCCATCATTGTATTGCACAGCTACTTCAACCATGGTGCTGTTGACTGTGCCGGATGAATAGATTGGCTGGGGATGAAGGACTTGCCTGTCCTTGTTAAATCGTCTAACAAGGCTAGCTATGCCACCTTCAAAGTAGAACGTTGCCTCTTGGTTAGTTCTCTCGTCTTTGAAGCTTATTTCCAATTCCTTGTTCAAATAAGCTAGCTCTTTAAGGCGCTGGCAGATTGTGTTGAAATCGTAATTAAGCTCACTGAAAATTTCTGTGTCAGCCAGGAAAGTGATGGTGGTTCCTGTGTCATCGGTATCACCGATGACTTGCAAATCTCCAATGGGGGTACCCTGCTGGTATTTGTGGCGGTAGATTTTCCCCTGGCGTTTGACCTCAACCTCAAGCTGGGAAGACAGGGCATTTACTACCGAAGCGCCAACACCGTGTAATCCACTGGATACCGTGTAGGTGTGGCCGCCAAATTTAGCTCCGGCGTGAAGCCGAGTCATGACGGCTTCTAAGGCTGAGGTATTAGTTACGGGGTGGATATCCACGGGTATACCTCGACCATTGTCGATAACTGTTACCGAGTTGTCTTCATGAATTGATACCTGAGTTCGGTCGCAATAGCCGGCCATTGCCTCATCTATGCTGTTGTAGACGATCTCGTAGACGAGGTGATGTAGCCCATGTTGGTCGGTGCTGCCAATGTACATGCCCGGGCGCCGTCGTACCGCCTCCAGACCGTCTAAAATGCGGATATCTTCTGCGTTGTAGTCTTCGGATTTATTGTTGTTGGTTTCTTGTAACATAGCTAACGGGCTCTAGCTAGAGATTGTAAGAGTCATCGGCAAATTTAGGTTGAGCATTACGGGGAAGAGAATGACTTATCAACCCCACATTTAGTGCCTGTGCAATTGAATTGTACAACAAGTTGCACTTTAGTAATTTTATCATATCTTCCCGCAAATTGAAAGGCTTGGAAGATATTTGTTGGCTTTGCTGTGTTGCTGGTCAGTACTTGTACAGATTATTTAGCAACGCAAAGGATTTGTTAAAATGAGACGCAGGGCTACAAATATGCCCTATTGAAGCACTCGCTCGGCGGCAATTGCCAGTCTTTTCATCTTCTCAAAGGCAACTTCTCTGGGAAGAAGCTGTAAGCCACAGTCAGGATGAACGGCAATTCTATCCTTCGGGATGTTCTCCAGCGCAATCTTTATCAAATTTTCTATATCTTCTACCTCTTCGATTTTAGAGCTTTTTGTGTCAATACAGCCAAGTCCCAGCATTTTGTCTGAAGCTCGAAACTCTTTAGAACTTAATATCTCCATGTTGTCATCACCCATGAATGCATGGGAAAGCATCTTTATTCCTTCCCATTGCAGAAGCTCCTTGAATATCTGTGAGACCCTCCCGCAGACATGCAGCGACACCGGGACATTCAGGTTCGTTGCTATACTCTCCACAGCTTTTTGGGCAATCCCCATTGGTGCTCCGACAGAGAGGAATGGCTCATCAATCTGTATCCATTCTACGCCATTTCGCTCCAGGGCTCGGGCGATACTTAGAAGGGCTTCGGCTGTGTCGAGATAAACCTTTTCGTCTCTGTATCCCGTGTAGTATCCTTTGATACTTGAGGAGAACACAAGCGTGGTTGGCCCGGTGAGAATTCCTTTGATGTGAGGAGTCATTGCCTTTGCAATCTCCAGGTCTTCCAGGAATGTTTCGGGGTTTCCCTTGCCTATCTTTCCGTTTATATGACTTTTGGTGTCATAAGCGTAACCCTCTATAGCTCTAGCAAAATACTCCACCATGTCATACCTGGTCTGCCCATCCGAGACTAGCTGTATTCCAGCATCAAGTTGGTCTTTTACTGACTTGACTATGGCATCTTTGCCTAGCTTGTCGTAGCTGAGAGGATAGCTTCCTATAACTGTTGTGAGCATATTTTATCTCCGATACCTCATAACGTTGGCGGCGTTAAGCAAAACTTCTTTGGCTCATCCGCTGGCCACTCTTGGATACTAAGCCCTCCTTTAAAGGCTATTATAATGGACTCGAGGGGGCTGTACAATTTTTCCCATGATGAGTTCTGTGCGAAGAGCCTCAGGTAATGTAGTGCGAGGAATGTCATTGCGAGCCGAAGCTGCGAGGAACAAAGTGACGAAGCAGTCAGCGAAGCAACCTAGCCTTGCCCGTCACCACCTCGAGCGACTATAAAAGGTTGCCCTACAATGTTGTTCAGGAATTCCCTTTGGTCACTGTGAGGAGCGTGAGCGACGAAGCAATCCCGGTGGGGTTCCGGGGAAGGTTAGACTGCTTCGCGGAGTTTACCCTGAGACAGATTCTTTGGTCGCTCCACTCCCTCAGAATGACAGAGGGCGAAGGGCTCGCAATGACAGTAAAAGAGCTCGCCGTGGCAGAGAAAGGGGCCACAGGGGCAGAAGTAGTGACAGACCTTCGGGTCTATCCACCCCTGACAGGCCATGTGGCATTTGTGAATCTGTCTGGTCGTTTAGTATAATGCAGTATTAAAAATACTTACGGCTGAGGGAAAATAGAGTGACGATAACGACTAAGGTAACTGGTACCGCCAATCTGGACTATGTTTTCAATCCTGAGTCGGTGGCTATCGTGGGCATTTCGTCCGATGGAACCGAGATGAATGTGGCCCGACTCTATTTAGAAGCTATACTTAGCTGCAATTTTGAGGGCAGGATATATCCTGTAAGCACAAGGGGTGGTGAGATTCAGGGCTTGAAAATTTATGCTAATGTCAGGGATGTTCCGGGCTCGGTTGACTATGTTATTTGCTGTATTCCAGCGCCTTCAGTGCCGCAGTTAATTGAGGATTGTGCAGCCAAGGGAGTAAAGGTAGTCCATTTGTTAACCGCTGGCTTTAGTGAAGATGGTACTGAAGAAGGTAGGCGGCTGGAGGCAGAGATTTGTGACATAGCTCGCCAGGGAGAGGTCAGGCTCATCGGCCCCAATTGTATGGGGGTGTATTGCCCTGAAGTGGGCTTATCTTTTGCCCCGGATTTTCCCAGGGAAAGCGGGTCAGTGGCTTTTATTAGTCAAAGCGGTGGCAATGCGATGTACTTCACCCGGCTCGCTGCTCAGCGCGGCGTTTACTTTAGCAAGGCCATCTCTTATGGGAAC
>Ga0307378_10012443_pt1 | contig 10856 bp, 9 predicted proteins | sample UN1MG_FD_202238 | JGI IMG/M metagenome (GOLD analysis project Ga0307378, IMG submission 202238) | Soil microbial communities from Risofladan, Vaasa, Finland - UN-1 | ecosystem: Environmental > Terrestrial > Soil > Coastal area > Acid sulfate soil | place: Finland: Risofladan, Vaasa | collected...
CATGTGACTTATCTCTTAGGGATTTACTCAGAGAAACAAGCGGCGACCAAATAGCTCTTCCTTTTGGTGAAGCAGAACCAGGAGCGATCACCGGGTTGAGTTCTTTCATTGAAGCGCAACACTTCGACGAGCTGCCTTCACGATACAAAAAGGCTATCCAACAAGCTGTTACGCTGCTTTACTTCTTGCAGAACAAGGAAGATGTTTCTTTTGCGCCTGTATTCACTCCACTATTGGGACCGATAGATGAGGCTGCAAGAGCGTTGATCATCGACAGGCTTCAAGATGAAGTGCCTGACGGACGTGATGAACAACACTCTTTCTTCAATCCCGACTTAGTTGAGATGAGTGATCACGATGCGAAATTCCGCCAACGTATGGCGACGAACCTGCAACGCACGTTGGTAGGCCATAATGGTTTAATGCCTATCGGCTTGCTGATTTGGTGTCTGGAATACACGAGAAAAAGTCGACGCGAGATAGGTGGCGTTTTTGAATCGGTGAGAAAGGAGTTTGCAAGTCTAGAGCAGACGGACTTGCTTGAAACCATTGAAAGCATCTATGACTTTCGTAACAAATACATCGCCCATCAAGATCGTGAATTGACCGATCTGGAACTTGCCAGAACAGCATTGAAGGAATGGGCCACCGGTCTACACTCGATGTGGCGGGTATGATGATAGGATGCGATCAGCAAGACCATATAGCATTCAAGAAGGGCAAAGGTTGAGCTTCAGGAAGAACTAAAGTGATTCTCGGGGGGATTTAATGAAAATACGTGAGCTGTTAGACGGGATAAGGAAGTTTGATTTAGTGCTTCCCGAGTTTCAGCGCGAATATGTCTGGGAGCTTGAGCAAGCAAAGCAGTTGTTGGTATCGCTCTACAGGGGCTACCCGACAGGAAGCCTGTTGTTTTGGAGAACTGATAATCCCCCCGAAATTAAAAACGATGCAGTAGATAGGAGCAAGATCGGGACAACTTGCGTGATTCTTGATGGTCAGCAACGCCTGACGACACTCTACCTCCTGTTAAGAAATGCCATGCCGCCTTTTTACCTTGAGAATGACATCGGAAGAGACCCGAGGCATCTTTATTTTGACTTGGAGACGGGGGATTTTCAGTATTACCAGAAGACTCGTATGCAGTCGAATCCATGCTGGATTCCTGTCGTGCGTTGTTTTGATGAAGCAAAGCAGATAAATGTTTTCGAGATTGCCAAACAAAAGGGGAGTGAAAAGGAGGATCCTTTCCAGCTAGCCCAGGTCTTCACTGATCATATCACTCGCTTACGCAATATTTTTGAAAAGGAACTCCCAGAACAATACGTACCACAGACAGCGGATATTGATGATGCAATTGATGTATTCGATCGTGTTAATAGCCTGGGCACGAAATTGACTGATGCAGAGCTTGCCCTTGCTCACGTTTGTGGTAAGTGGCCCCAAGCCCGGCAAGTCATGAAGGAAAAGATCGCTGAGCTTGAGCAGAGGCATTTCTACTTCGACCTTTCATTCGTAGTACGTTGTTTAACATGCGTCGTTCGTCAGAGGGCTCTTTTCGAGGCGATTGATGACGATACGTTCGAGACGGTAAGTCTGGAGATTCCGGTGCGGCTGGCCAACGTGAGTGCGCCAGAAAGAGGACAGAATGGCGAAGCCAAGGAAACAGCGGCCTTATGTAAGAGAATACGAGGCAAAAAGGTCATTATAAATATAGTGGCCCTTGACAAGTACTGCTGTTCGGTTGTGTAAGATCAAAGTTGAGGGGAAGTTCGTGAACAAGGTAAAGAAAAATATAATCAAGAAGCAGATCAACCCCCTGAATAATGGCCCAGGAACTGTAACAGATCGAATATCACAAAGGCATGCCTGAAGCCTGCGAATCTGCCAACGAAGGTTTGGGACGTGGCTACGATAACATCAAGGGAGAGAAAGACAGTTTGCAAAGAGACGGGGGAGGAATCAAACAGCGTGTAATCCTGGCTGCAAAATGGTTGCGATCGGAGAATCGAGGTGAATACTGATAGTCATTTTCGAAGTGCCGAAACAGGAATAGTAACCACTTTGCATGAATGGGATAAGGTCTATGCCCCTTGGGTAGCGATCCTTGAAAGTCAATCCCGCCTCCCTATCTCAGTAGACCCCCGGTGGCTGTTTCACTGGTGGAAGTACTTCGCAGAAAATAAAGCCCTTCGTGTCTGCTGGGCTGCAATGGGTAACGAGGTTATCGCGATTCTGCCTATGATGCTCAAATCCACGGGGAACAAGAGAATATTGAGTTTTCTCTCCGACTGTTGCAGCGATTACTTAGGGGGGATATTTTCATCTGCAGCATACGATCCTGTTGAGAGAATTGTTACTACGATATGTGAGGAATTAGATTGGGATGAGATTGAACTCCAGAATATTCGCCAAGACGACAACACTCTTCATATTATAATGCGGGCCCTGCAAAGCTGTGGGCTGACTCCAATTATCCGCAAGTGCGACGAGGCACCATTCATCCAATTCGACGAATCTTGGGATAATTATCTGGCCTCTCGCTCACACAATCGCCGGGCAATACTGCGAAAGAAAACACGTCGACTCCTCGCCGCAGGTAGGCTAGAGTTCCAGGTTCTCAGGGATTACAACGAAGAGGTCATAGAACAACTACTCACTCTTCATGATGCTCGATGGGAGAAGATGCATTCCGTTCAAGCATTTGCTGATAGCAGGCGAAGAGGATTTATCCATGATGTTGCGAGAGATTTCGCGCAAACAGGAAGTCTATGCGTGTTTTTACTGATTTTGGATGGTGCGGTAATTGCTTACCGGCTGGGCTTCATACGTGGAGATGTATATTATGATTGGAATACCTCTTTCGATACAGCTCTTGCTCGCTATTCACCCGGCTTGGTACTTATTGGCAAGGCTATCCATTGGGCTTGTGAACACAAATTGAAAGAGTTTGATTTTATGCGCGGTTACGAGCAGTACAAGCTATCTTGGAATACTGGCGTCCGTTTGCTTTACAGCATTGTGTGTTGTCGTCAGCGCACTAAGCTTAGTGTGACGAGGCCAGTCAAGTCGGTTGATACGTTGAAGGCACTTGGCAAGAAACGGGGAGTGATTCTCGATCTAGATGGTGTGGTTTACCAAGGTAGCGAACCGATTGAGTCAACCATTCGGGGCATTCAACTACTCCAAAAGAAGGGTATATTGATTGGCTTCCTGACAAACACAAGTGTAAAAACTCAAGAGGAGATAGTAGAAAAACTTGCACATATGTGTGTTGTTTCTCACCCGCGCTACATCATGACGTCAACAATTGCTGCTGCCGAATATTGCAAACAGTCGCAGTACAATACTTGTATGGTGATTGGCGGTGCGCCCGCGCTACCGCAGGCACTAATAAAAAGCGGCTGCAGACTTGTCTTAGGGCAAACAGACGATGACGTTGATGCCCTTGTAGTGGGGTACACGAAGGAGTTTTCTTATGCTGATCTCTTGAATGCCCAGATAGCCCTTCTCCGTGGCGCAGCATTCATATGTACAGACCGAGATAGGCTATTCGCTGCGCCGAAGATACCTAAGCCTGGTACGGGCTGGATTGTTGCTGCAATCGAAACCGTATCGGAGGTGACACCGTTCATTGCAGGAAAACCTAACGACTTCTCACTCCAGCTTCTTTTACGTGCCATGAAACTAGATCCGAGGGAGGCCGTTGTAGTAGGCGACTCCCTCGACGCTGACATAGTTGCGGCCAAGAAAGCAGGGGTCTTGGCTTGTCTTCTCGTCGGAGGAATAAGCACGAGTGAAGACGCCGCAAGACGTAACAAACACGAAAGACCAGATCTTGTTTTCTCCGACTTCATGGAATTGGCAAGAGCTACAGAAGGAGGCTAATCATGAGAAATGAGAAGATCGAAGTATTAGACAAAGTGGAGAAGATTGTTTACTTGACGCAACCATCTCCGATTGTGCTTATTTCAACCATCGACAAGTTGGGTGTCCGGAATCTGGCACCTTTTGCAATGTTCACATCATGTTCGACAAGACCTCCTATGATCGCAGTTGGTATCTCGCCAAAATCGGACACCTTCAAGAATATTACGAAGACTAAAGAGTTTGTCGTTGGTATCCCTTCGGAAAGCATTTTACCGCAGGTCTGTCAAGCGGGGCAGGGATACCCTCCGGAGGTAGACGAATTTCGAGAAACCGGGCTAACACCTTACAAAAGCAAGCAAGTGACACCTGCAAGGATTGCGGAGTGCGTTGTAAACCTCGAGTGTAAGCTAAAGTGGCACCAAGAGGCTGGGAACCATCATATTGTTGTGGGCATTGTCGTAGAGGCGGACATTAATTCTGATGTATTCTCAAGCGACAAAATCAAGCTAAGAATAGCCATCCCCCAAGTATATCATGTGACGGGCAGTAGTTTTCTTGTTGGAGGCGAGCTTGTTGACGTCAAGAGCTGAGGTACATACATGCATGCGCTCGTAACCTTGAGAGCTATTTTCCTCGACCGTAATCGTGGATTGGAGCAACTTATCTCGGCCATGGATATTGGAAGCACTGGAGCAATATCAATCCCGCGGGTAGATGAAGCTTGCGAGTTTCATGAGGATCCGGAAATAGTGGATGTGCGCGAGATTAAAGGAGATGAGGACGGTGAGATTGAGATACTTTTAAAACTCCCACCATGCCTAGCCGGATTAGGAAATGGACTAGCAATGCTCTTAAGTAGCGTCTCCTATTGCTCTGTTTTTACAACCATAAAGAAATTCGCAGTTACTGATATCCAGTTACCCGGTGCCTGCTTGGCTGAGTATGTTGGTCCTAGATACGGAATTATTGGTATTCGTAAACAGTTTTCAGTGCCGAAGCGGCCACTCCTGGGGCTAATTCTCAAGCCGCGGCTGCGCATGAGTTTGCCAGACATTCTTCCATCGATTCGGCGGGTAGTAGAGGGCGGAATAGATTATATTATTGATGACGAATTGGTTGTCTCGCCTCGTTGTTGCCCTTTTGATGAACGAGTGCGAATGATTAGGGAAATACTCAAGGCTGCAGAGGACAAGAGAGGATGTAGAATTGGGTACTTCGTCAATGCAACCGCTGATATCGACACGGCCCTCAACCTTGTTGATAAAGGAATGGCAGCTGGGGCTACTGGTTTTACGCTCAATTGTGTCATGATGGGTTTCTCAAGCGTTAGACATATCATTGACCGGTACGATGGAGAAACGCTTTTCGTCACCAACAACATAGGGAGGGGTGTACTTACACGGCAAAGTTCATACTATATCTCGGAGCAGGTGATAGCCTTGCTCTCAAGACTTGCAGGAGCCGATGCAGTCTACACAGGCCCATTGACACGAGACTTCCCGTACGAAGTTGACATCCTTCGAGCAGAGCTCTCGAAACTGCAGGATGAGTTAGGGAATTTAAAGCCATCATTCTCTGTTTCTTCTGGAAGCATTTTTCTCGAAGAAATACTTCAGAATGTGCAAACTCTTGGCGCGGATGTGATGATTCAGATGGGACGTGGTTTATTGACCGACCAGGAACGTACGCGGTCCAGTGTTACTGCACTGGTCCACATCCTGCAGGCGGCAGCGGAAGCACCGCTGAAGGATAATATTCTTGCTGACGTTAGGCGGATTGTTGGTGGCGTGTCCCCGGAGAGCACGGGGAAAACAGACTTCATGTTAGGACACAGATCACTTGAGGGAAAGCGTTTGAGAGATATAAACGATAATCTTGAGAAGGATTTTATCCTTCTCAAACAGACAGAGGATGCGCTACGTGTCGCCGAACGACCTAAAGAGAAACAACGCCTCGATGACGATCTGATGGAAATACGCGTACGAATTGCAGACTTTGTGTTGGAGTATGATTCCCTCCGTGCAACTGGACAGATATCTAGGCTTGAGTTCCGGAGTAACGAGGAGAAGGCTCAACAAATCATCGCGCAAACATTCGTGTCGATTATTGAAACCAACGTGAAGCTTGATGAGTGGCGGACGCTACTAGACGAAACAGCAATGTTATTACGAGAATTCCTTCAAGCTGCCCAGGATCTCCCAAATCTTCGCGATTTAGCTGCCCGCATACAAGAAACAAGTCGTGTGTTGGACTCAGATGTGAGCGTTGCTGACAAGCTTAAATTGACTGTACCTATTATACCGTTTCTTCTTAAATATGAAGGGGAGTTGGCTGTTGGAAGTAAAGTATCTATTTCTGCCTTATGGAAGAGAATTGTCTCTTTTGTTAGGAAGAGGCCTGGGAAGAAGTAACCGTAATGCCAAGAATTTTCCTTGTTGTTGTGGACGGACTAGGCGTTTTTCCTGATGGTGGGAAGACAAGCTCTCTTAGAAGCATCTGCAAGACACTCGGTACAGACGTTACTCAACTGGAAACGCTGTGCAACCTTGGACTCGAATGTGCGGTAACCGGACGGGGGCACTTGATGACACAACTGTCCGTGCCCGTTGGCTCTGAAGAGGGACATCGTGAGATGTTCGGTTTGGTTACGAAAACGCCTCATCCTGTGCCGTCAGAGCCTTTGCCTTCTGATATCTTCACAACTCTTGAAAAACGTTTCGGTATAGGCTTTATTGGAAATGAGCAAGGCAGGGGAAAGGATGTTGTGCCAAAGTACTGGCGACAACACTTGGAGAGCTCTTCGATTATTGTATATCGAGGTATCGACAGCGTAGTTGTGATATCCGCTGAGGAATGCGTCCTTGATGTAGAACAGCTTTATGAAGTAGGAGCCGAACTGCGAGTACTGCTCAATGGTATTCATGGCCCTTGCGTTAAGAAGGTAATCGTGAAACCGTTGCGAAATAGAATTCCTATTGACGAGCTGCGTCGGGATTATTTCCAGAAAATCGATGGTGACTCCCTGATCCATGACGTTGTGCCGAATGATTGGCGGATTGTTATAAATCAAAAGGTGTTCGATATTTTAGGATTCAGTGCGGACGAAATACTACATACGCGTACAGACAAAGAGTGTATGTGGTTCCTGTCACACGAGCAGAGAAAAGCACAGAGGAATACCTTCATGATGATTAACTTGGAGGACTATGATCGCTATGCCCACTTGGGCGAGGCTAACCGATGTTGGCAAACGCTGAGCAAGTTAAACATGTATCTTCACTCATTTATTGGGTTGCTTTACGATAAGGATTGGCTCATCGTAACAGGAGATCACGGTATTAGGATTGGCGAAGGAGATTTGGGATTAGCACACTCGCGCGAGGCAGTGCCACTCTTGTGTTTTTCGAAATTGCAACCACTTAAGGATATCCCCTGCCATCGCGGATTTTCAATCGTTGGGAAAACTGTAGCAGAAATCACAAGAATCGGGTATGTGCAAGCATTACTTTCTGCAACCTGATGTTTGATGTGTTCTTGAAGGATGGTGCTGCTAGGAGGGACGCGACTTAGATCAATCATAGTATAAGCCCACCCTTACCAAAGCTATACAGTAAGAGATTTGAAAAACTCAGCAGGTCCTTTGGCGTTGGTATTCGGATTATAAGCATCTGCGCGCTGGCGCAGATGCTTCAGATTAGCCTCAAGGCCATCCTGGGACGATCCAATAATTCGATGCCTTAGAACGATTTTCATAAGTTCTGCATCGTTGGGATCATATTGGAGGGTCTTGTACATGAAACCGTGTTGTGCCATGCGCTGGCCGCTATGGCACGGGCGGCTACATTACCCAACTCCGAGAACTGCACCAGCGTTGAGCTGGAGACGGCGCTCCGCGCTCGGCCTTGATCGCCTGCTGGCGATACGTGCCCTGGTGCAGGGCATCGTCTGCAAACAGGCCCACCGCCTCTTCGGGATCACGGCCAGGACGCTGCGCAACTGGATACGGCGCTTCAACACGCGCGGCATCGACGGGCTGATCGAGCGCTCGCGCTCCGGCCGGCCCCGCAAGATAATCCCCCGGTAGGCAGAGCGTTACAAGGAGTTTATCGAGGCACCATCACTGGCCGGGTGAACCCATTGGACGGCGAGGAACCACGCCTGCGGCGTGGCTGCGCGCCGAGCTGGACCACGAGTTGAGCTACAGCACAGTATTACGATGGCTGCACGAGGAGGGCTTCCGCCTCAAGGTGCCGCAGACGTGGCCCAACCGCCAGGACGAGGCGCAACGGGCGGCCTGGCTGGGGCGCCTGCGCGCCATCCTCGCCGATCCCGAGGTGGAGTTGTGGTATGGCTACGAGATGGGCGTGGAGGGCAACCCCCAGCCCCGCCGGCGATGATGGGCTGAGTGATATCCCAGGGGAGGTCTGAATGACGAGGAAAATACGTTGCAGTCGTTCGCTGAGTCCGGTAATTACGAGCTGAGCGCGACAGTCCTCCTGATAGCTCAAAATCTCAGCCAAACGCGACTCATCAAGAAGCGGCAAGCAATAGTCTCCAGTAATTGAATGATCGCTATTGGCCAGCCGCCACGAAATAATATAGCGGTTCAACCATTTATTTGGGTGTATTCCAAATACTGAGTGGCTTTAGTAACTATTATATCTTTGCTTTTTTTCGTGAATCATTTAATACTAGAGCAGGCTAAATATACGCGATTCGGGAGAGGTTAAAGCCGGCTCCCTTCAGCGCTACGACCATTTGCGCAGCAAGGTGATCAATGAGTTCGATTACCCCCATCCCAGGGGTGCGAACGCCATCACTTCACTGCGGCAAGAATCCTAACTAGATCGCCCAGTTGCGCAGCGAACATCTCCTCTCGCAGGTCATCGGTTAGGACATCTTCACGAGGCGTGCAGGTTTCAAATATCAAACGCATGCTTGTTCCCCCACCCTGTGGTCGAGACGATGAGATTCCTCAGAATTCGTTCCGCATATCAATACACAGAACCAACAACTGGGAAGATAGTTGGTTTCTATCACCCCTATGCTCGGAATCGCTTCAAAGAAAGGCATGCAGTCCGACTTTAATAAATAAATCGCATCTCCTCTCAATGTGGCCCAAAAACCAAAAAAGAGATGAACCAGTACCACGTTATAGTTTACATCGTGCTCTCGCCAACCGTTGTCCGATTTCGTCATTAATACCATCCGTATGATGTTGCGCGATTCTAGTTTAGGCATTAGTATTACTAAGGACAATCATCCGTTTAAAAGTTCAACATCAGACGCAGGGTAATTGTTTCTGAAAACGATACCTAACGGCGCGAGGTTTCTACGATGTACTGGGAAGACTTAATAAGGACATGGATGCACGATCCACCAGATAAAGCCCTCGGGATTCGTGGCCACGAATCCCGGGCTAACCGGTACTTGACTGCGGTTTTATCCGAGGAGGGTTTGGATGTAAGCATCAAGGGAGGCACCCCCGACATAATCGCCAGTATGTTAGAACGGCTGCCTATGCCTCATCACAGAGGGGGTGAACTTGCGGTAGGCCCCATCGACGGAGAAATCACGGTACTCCATCCTCTCAGCGGAAAGGTAGTCCACCTGCGCGGTTGCCAGATCGACGAAAGGCTCGTGGCACAATCGGTAAAAAAACTCACCGGCGATTTGGGCGACCGCAAGCATCAGTTCCTGGCGTTGTGGCGTTTCCTTCCCGTAGCTCTCAGTGAAGAAGCGCCGTACTTCCAGTACTTGCCAGCGGACACGAGGATTCCGGACCACTCGATCTGGAACCATCTGGACGTCGCCAGCGCACTGTCATACGCGGGCACTGACGTCGGAGGTATGGCCGTTTTGTCTTTCTGTATAGGCGGTGCTCAAGATTTCATCGAAGGAGCAAGAACCCTACGCGACCTTTGGTCAGGAAGCGCCATATTCTCCTGGCTCTGCTTTAAAGCGATGGAGCCCATCATCGAGACATATGGGCCCACATCGGTGGTCTACCCCGCCCTACGAGCAAATCCCTTAATGGATCTGTGGCTGTATCGAATCCCTCCCCTAAACAAGCTCTTCCAAAAAAAACCAGAGGTCAAAACGCTCGCCCTGCCGAATCGCTTTCTTGCTTTGGTTCCTGCCGGAAGAGAAGGTGAAACCGCCGATTCTTTAGCAAAACAGTGTGAGGAAGCGGCCCAACAAGCGTGGATGGCACTTAGCCGAAGAGTGCACGAAGCCCTTCATCAAAAAATCAAAGGTGCAGATGGGTGGGACAAATTATGGGATGACCAGGTCAAGGAATGCCTCGAGTTCCGGACCGCAGTCTTGCCCAGAAATGTGGAGAACTGGGGAAGGGACATACCGGGTTTGCTGGGCAACGAAGAAACAGCCTCGGTTTTCCCAGATACTGAGAAAATCCGGCGTCTGGCCCGAATAATCAAGAAAGACGACGATGTGTGGACAGCCAAGAACCCGTCCCCCCAATCCGGAAAACCTTACACCACTGGCAAAGGAATGATCGGGGAATGGCAGGTGTTATCCGCCCTCTCCGCGAAGCTCATGGAGGCACAACGCACCGTCGGCCATTTTCCTGCTTATTCACCGCAGGGAGAGGTGCCCCAGAAATGCACATTGCTTGGTACTTTTGAACAGATGGGACCGGCCAATCTCAGCGAGTCGGCTGATTTCTGGAATGACGCCAAGTCCAAAGTCTCCTTGTCGGGTGTCAGGCTGCGTTCCGGTGATCGGCTATCAGCACCGGCTTTGGTCAAGAGGTTTGCTGTGCCGGTCATGCTTCAAAGCGAGTTGGGTTTGCAGGACTCGTTCAAGACACCGGACACGGCAACTCTGGCTGCCGGGATTTGGATCTCCGAAACCGATCTGAAAGACATTGTTGACGGATTCGAGGAATCCGGGGAGAAAGGCGTTTGGAGCGGCCAATGGCTGCATTGGTCCAAGCCCGACCAGGACAAAGATTAGGATCCAGT
>Ga0307378_10012444_pt1 | contig 10854 bp, 5 predicted proteins | sample UN1MG_FD_202238 | JGI IMG/M metagenome (GOLD analysis project Ga0307378, IMG submission 202238) | Soil microbial communities from Risofladan, Vaasa, Finland - UN-1 | ecosystem: Environmental > Terrestrial > Soil > Coastal area > Acid sulfate soil | place: Finland: Risofladan, Vaasa | collected...
GTCTTAAAGTGACTTCTGCTCCGGTAGCGATGTTTTTAGCGAAGATGCCGATACATTCCGGGCCTTGGGAGCCTGCAGAGAAGGGACCTGCGGCCCACACGATAACGTCGCCATCGATCTTAGGTTGTGTGTTAATTCCGCCGCCAAGAAATGTTTCATTGAGCTCGCCGGTTTCGAGGTCTTTGCTCTTGATGGACCACCTGTAATTATCGAATTGGCCAACGCTGTATACTACTTTTGAGCCTGAAATATCAGGATAGTGAAAATATTCATCGGTACTAAAACCCGCATATAAATTATATTGGTTGTTTGTTACAGAGACTGTTTCCACTTCTATCAAACGGGGCTCGCTATCGACAAAACCGTCGCTTACAACCAGTTCGAATACATATATACCTTCCTGGTCGCAAGTGAAGTAAGGAGTTGCTGTCTCGGCATTCCTGAGAATGACTTCGGGTCCTTCCAACTGTGTCCATTTGTATGACAGCTCGTCAATGCGGTCGGGATCGTAAGAACTGGAGCCGTCGAGAGTGATCCGGCCTGATACCGGAGTTATTATATTTGGTCCGACTGCGATAATCGGGGGCTGGTTGCCCACAAGAATCAGCACTTCGTCGGGCTCGCTGAAATCCTCGTCACCGATGACGACCAACTCGAACCGGTATTCGCCTTCGATTTCCGGCGTGAACTTGGGATGCATGCCGGTCGGATCGGTCAGATCCACAGCCGGCCCCACAAGTTGATCCCACTCGTATTCGAGAACACTGCACGGGTCGTAAACAAAACTGCCGCTGCCGTCGAGGGTGATCAACTGTATATCTGCCACATGCTGGTCGCGCCCCGCATCGGCAACCGGCCTGGAAGGGGGACCAACTGAGAATTCTATTGCCAGCTCATCATGAAGGTAATTACGGTCATTAAATGCAGCCTGCGTTCCGATTGTACCGCCGGCGTTCTCTATTCCTATAGTGTATTGATATAGATAAGCGTCATCGGAAAAATCCTTGTATTGAATGACGATTTTGCCTGATTTGAAAATTTTTACTTCTGCGTTTACCGAGCCGCCCCAGCCTATCTCATAGTCAACGAACTGGATGATTGTAAAACTACTGAACTGCTGATAATAGATTTTCGAAATATCCGATGGATACATGTATGTCCACATCCAAGCTATGATGTTGTTGGATTCGTCGGCGGCCGGGATTTGCTGATTTTGATAGGTTATTGGCTCTGCATTTAAGCTAATCAGGCCGTTCGACTGAACATAGAACTGTTTATAAATATTACCGTAGAAATTAAAATCGAATCCCAGGGGGAAGGGGCCTACAAATTCCTCGAAACTATAATCCAGTCCGGTGATAACGGTTCCCCTCTCCTGAATATCGATCCAGTTATACTTCGATCCCCAGGCACTGTCGCTGTCGAGCCAGTGGTAACCGTAGGCATCGGGCTCACTGCCGATTCTACAGAAAACTGTAACGGTATCGGGTGAACTCGTATCTGCTCCATCATTGACAGTCAGTTCAAAGACATATTCCCCAATGAGATTCGGCGTAAAACGAGGCGTCTTAGTATTCGGGTCCAAAAGCTCCACGCTCGGACCTGAAACCTGAGACCACCTGTAGCTTAGGGTATCTTGCTCATCGAGATCATACGATGCCGAGCCGTCGAGTGTTACCTCCCGGCGGGGTTCACAAGCCTGCTCGTCGCCGGCATCTGCGAACGGGGCGCGATTGCCAACCACTATCATCACGCTGTCGGGCTGACTGTAAAAGCTGCCGTCAAATACAGTAAGCTCAAAAATGTAAATATCCTCGAAAGGAGGTGCAAAGTTGGGCTCCGGAGTATCAGGATTCGAAATGGTAACGTTCGGACCGCCTATCTGCTGCCATTGATAGGAAATAACATCGTCGGCATCAAAATCGAATGAGCCTGTACCATCGAGGGTGATGTTCGCCACAATTGCATCGAAGAACTGGTCGTCTCCTGCATCCGCTACCGGTCTGGCTTTGGCGGTAACTTCATCGGCGCCGATATCAACCCTTGCACCCATCAAGGCATACTCGCCGTCTATATCACGCTGCCACGGATAAGGGGCATAATTCGGGTCTCCCGCATCATGGCATGGCGAACCGGCGGCGATGTGGAAATTATCAACAAAAAGCGGATCCTCGGAGATATTGCCATCTTTTCCCGTTCTATCAACAGAGCTATCATAAATCATGTCTCCAGTTTGGGGATTTTGGGAGCCGTAGTTGCCCCCGGTATTGTTCCAAACATCATTAAATGCTATCAAATCTTCGGTGGGACCGGCCGAACATATTCCACCTCCGGATTTGGCGTTACAGATTATATTGTTTACTATCACGCACTGATCAAGCTCAGATATGGATGCGGTGTAAATATTACCAGCTACGCTTTCTGCGTCTACGCCATAGCTTGAATCGTTACCAACGATGGTATTGTTAATAAGTTGCCCAATAAACAGCAAGACGACACCACCACCGATATTAGCCGAATTGTCGTATATCAAATTGTTGCTAATCATGGGATGGCCGAGTGAACCAGCGCCAGTCGCAGGATCACTATAAGGATATGTCATTATCCCCGCACCGGCGAACGAAGTATTGTTTCTTATTATATTATTCGTAATAATAGCCTCACACTCTACGCAGGCGATTGCACCTCCATAGCATTCACTCAGTGTGTCTCCTGTCCTCAAACCACCGTAGTTATTGGCAATCACATTACGTTTAATGATTGGCGAAGCATTTTTGCAATAAATGCCGGCTCCCCAGACGATGTCTTCCCCAAAGAGAAGGTTCACTGTCCCGTATCCGCCGGTGATAGTAAAACCGGTAAGAACCGCTTCGGAAGTTTCTCCGTTTTCAAAGACTACTACGCTGCCCTTACTTTGGCCGTCGATAATAGTTGCCGTTACGATTTCAGGATCGTTCGGGTTTGTGCTGGTGAGAACGATATTCTTGCCGGAAAAATTGATGTTCTCGGAATATGTGCCGGCTTCGACAATGACCACATCCCCGTCATTACTGCCGTCTATTGCCTGCTGGATAGTCGCATAATCGGCCGGAACCAATCGTGTTTCCGCTTGTGCATTTGTAGTTGCGATCGACAATAGAGCAAGACTCAATAGAATCGCCCTCTTCATTTTTTTGCCCTTTCGATATATATCACAAGTTCAAAGCACAGATATAAGTCAGGTTTTAGATTCAGGCCCGATGCAAAACGGATGCAGCTTACGGAAAAACACAAAATCTCGTGGAGACCTCTAAGCCCGCCTCCTTAACCTGACCATATATAACTTTAACATATAAATGGTTGAATTTTCAAGACATATTCTGACTATTGCCCTGTTTATATTATAACCAGAGCGTTGCCGTCTATTTAATAAGACGATTAAAGACGGTTTTCGTTACGAAAATTTCGCTTTTTTCGCAAAAAATCAGCTTTGCGGGATTGATTTGTGGCTGATATCAGCAGCAAGGCCGGGTTGCCTTGTCGGCTATTTGGGAATTGGCAGATCGAGTTCGGCAAGGACTTTTTTCATGTCCTCCCAGACCTTTCTGCGATTCTCCTGTGAGTAATTTCGCAGCAGATAAGCCGTGTGATATGTTGGCATTAGCTTCACAGGCTGTCTGCCGATTCCGGCGTTATATTCGTGGAACTGACCCCGAAGTTGTCCTATCGGTTTGGTCGTATTTAACAGTGTCCTGGCGGCATGAGCGCCAAGTGCTACGATAATCTCAGGATCGATTATCTCAATTTGCCTCTGCAGGTAGGGCAGGCAGCTTATTATCTCATCGGCCCGAGGATCACGATTCTCGGGCGGGCGACACTTCAATATATTGCCGATAAAGACATCGCTTCGTTTCAGCCCGCAGGATTCTATAATCTTGTCCAATAGCTGCCCGGCCTTGCCGACGAAAGGTCGGCCTTGTGCATCTTCATCGGCGCCTGGTGCTTCCCCGACGAACATTATGCGGGCGTTTGGGTTGCCTTCGCCGGGCACGGTGTTAGTCCGTAGCGAACCCAGCTCGCATTTGCGGCATTGATTGACCTGCTCAGCGATTTTTTCAAGCTCAACGGTTTTCTCGGCGACAACCATAATATCCTCCTGCTTTTCTGCTTCAAGTGCTTCAGGCCTGCCTTTGAGAGCAAAGCCGGTGAAAAACCGCTCCATTTCAATGTGCTGCCTGACAATTTTATTAAGGTCTATATCTTTCTCCATCCCGGGCAATTCTAACGGCATCTTAAATGCTATGCAATAATCTATAATTTATAACATTAATTTTTGCATGAGATTTCGTGCAATACTAATCCTTATAAATTGAAGCGCTTTCCTTATACGAGACGCTATTTAGCGATAATTTTACACCATGTGGAGATTGGTAAAGTTAAATCTGTGTAAAATATTACGTTTTTTAAGGACCTTAATCGCAGAAGTCATAGAAGCCGGTAAAACCGCCACTTATAAGCTACTCTTATTGGCATGTGCCCTAAAAGTGGTAGAAGCCATACTTTTCTCCGGCGTTAACAGCTTATTTGAAATATTCGAGACAATTAGTTAAATTTTATGACTCAAGTTCTTGCCTTCTGTTTCCGAAAAGTCCAAGAGCTATTGTAATCGATCAGAATAATAGAAACCTTTTATTATATGTGGATAAACCACTTATGGGAATATTCATTGAAATTTCAAGGAGCTGAATGGCTATTTTTGTATATTTTTTATTCCCCGGGAGGCCGGTAGCTACAAAATAGGCAATTCACATATTTTTTTTCTTGACCAATTTTCATAAAGGGTCTATCATTGGATAAAGTAAGCAACAGTTGACGAACGAGATTATGGGGTGTCCCGTTTTTCTTTGAAGTTTTATTGTTACAATGTAAAGGGGCACATACAAAGGAGAATGCTTGTAAGCTTCTCTTTCTAAGGTATTTAAGTTGCAAAGACGCTTTTAGCGCCCGTTACGAACTCTGAATGACAATATTAATTCAGAACTTCTTGTTTGGTGCTAAAAAGTGAATTTAGCGTGGAACGAAATCTGCTTGAAAAAGCGTTCGCTTATACGCGAGGGAGTGTAAGTTTTGAGCAAAAAATTGGCCAATTACAGGGGATATATAAACCTCTTGGTGCCTAAATTACCACATTTAGAGGATATTTTGGCACTAAGTAGCTGATTCTGCGCTCGGGCGAAAAGGATTTCGTAACTCACAACCATTTCTTTGCAGCTTTCCTGCCGAGGAACCCATGGTCTTTCCAATTGAGCTATGTTTTAAGAACTCGTTGAGAACGACAAGGGAAAGGTAGAATATTATGGATGCCATAATGATGGAAATTCTGCTGCCCGAGATCATGGCCACCATTATTGCGTTTCTTCTGGGAATAGGTCTGACTGCCGTGGTCAGCCAGGTCATTACCAGAGCGAAGGCTAAAACGTTGGAACAGGACCTGCAACGGCAGGTCGAAGGTGCCAAAAGGGAAGCGGAGAACATAATCAAGTCCGCCCAGATCGATGCAGCAGCGGAGACTATCAAGAAAAGAGAGAAATTCGCCGCCGAGGCCAATACGGCGCGTGCCGAGCTGCATGAAAATGAAATGCGGCTGACCAAACGCGAGGATGGACTTGATCGTCAGAATGAAATGCTTCAGCAGCGTGAAAAGGCGTTGAAGCAGCAACAAAAGGAGGTCGACAGAAGGGTTCACAATATCGGCCTTAAGGAAAAACAGCTTTCTGTTTTGATGGCGCAGCAGAAGAACCAACTGCTGAAAATCACCGCTATGAATGTTGGAGAGGCCACAGAGCTGCTCCTGAAGCGTCTCGAAGACGAATGCGAGCACGAAATGTCGGCATTGATTCAGCGCAAGGTGGAAGAAACTAACGAAACCGCCGCCGAAAAGAGCCGGGAAATCATCAGTTCTGCCATTCAGCGTTACGCCGCCGAGCAGACCTGCGAGGCAACCGTCTCGACTGTCGAGATACCCAGCGACGATATGAAGGGTAGAATCATCGGCAGGGAGGGCCGCAATATTCGTGCTTTTGAGAAGGCCACCGGCGTCGATGTCATCGTCGATGATACCCCTGGGATGATTGTCGTCAGCGGCTTCAATCCCGTCAGGCGCGAGGTTGCCCGCCTCTCGATGGAGCGGCTCATACAGGATGGACGAATACATCCTTCCCGGATCGAAGAGCTTGTCGCCCAGACCAAAAAGGACGTCAACCTTAAGCTGTTGCAGATTGGCAAAGAAGCCACCGTCGAGACCAATATCCGGGGATTGAACAACAAGATAATTAGTTTGCTGGGTGCTTTGAGTTACAGGACAAGTTACGGCCAGAACGTTCTGCGACACAGTGTCGAGGTAGCTTTTCTGTCTCAGGTCATGGCCGATGAGCTTGGCCTGGACGGCTCGCTGGCAAGGCGTGCCGGACTGCTGCACGATATCGGTAAGGCAATCGACCATGACGTCGAAGGCAGCCACCCCACGATAGGCACGAATTATCTCAAGCGCTTCAACGAATCGCCCGTTGTTCTCAATGCCGTCGCAGGGCACCACGGCGACATTCCGCCGGATAATCCTTATACTCCCCTGGTCGCCGCCGCCGATGCAATCAGTGCTTCACGCCCCGGCGCCCGAAGGGAAACGCTTGAAAGGTATATCAAGCGACTGGAGAAACTCGAAGAGATTGCCGCCGGCTTCAAGGGCGTTGAAAACGCATACGCCATTCAGGCGGGGCGGGAAATCCGGGTCATCGTTTCTGCCGATGAAGTGGACGACGAATCGGCTATGAAAATCGCACGCGATATTGCCAACAAGGTCGAGAACGAAATGACCTATCCCGGCGAAATCCAGATAACGCTGCTGAGAGAAGTACGCTGCATCGAATACGCTAAGTAATATCGTATTGCGTATATCGTGTATCGTATTGCGTAAGGGATTCATTCGATCTGCCCTACGCAGACGATAAGAGCCTCGATATATGCGATACGCAGGACGCAATACGAAAATGAAATTAAATGTACTCTGTATAGGTGACATAGTCGGTCGGCCCGGCAGGCGGATTATTGCCGATAAGCTCAGGCTTATTGTCAAAGAGCATGGCGTTGATTGCGTCATAGCCAACGCCGAAAATGCCGCCGGCGGCTCGGGCCTGACGCGGCAAATCTACGACAAATTGCTGCGGTACGGCGTAAATCTCATAACTTTAGGCGACCATACCTACCGCAAAAGGGAAATCATCCCGACGCTGGAAACAGCGGACAACATCGTTCGGCCGGCCAATTTTTCCAAATATGCGGCCGGCAAAGGCTTTGCCATCTACAAAACCGGTAAAGGCCCGACCGTAGCGATAGTCGCTCTGATAGGGCGCCTTTTCATGAAGCCCGGCGACTGCCCATACGATGCCATTGACAGAATCCTGCCACAAATCGAGCAAAAGGCCGACGTCATAATCGTCGATTTCCACGCCGAGGCGACCAGCGAAAAGATCGCTATGGGTTATCATCTCGACGGCAGAGCGAGCCTGTGTTTCGGCACGCATACCCACGTCGTAACCGCCGACGAGAGGATTCTGGCCAAAGGCACCGCCTATATCACCGATATCGGTATGACCGGCGCCCACGATTCGGTCCTCGGTCGCGGCACCGAGAACGTCTTGAAGGCGTTCAGGACACAGATGCCTTATCCGTTCGAGATAGCGACCGGCGACGTCAAAATTAACGGAGTCCTCGTTACAATCGACAGCAACACGAAAAAGGCCGAGCGAATCGAACGTATCAGAGTCGACGCAGATACCGAAGAAGCAAGAATCTACGACAGCGACGACGGCAAACCAGAATACTTCAATAACAATTTCTAATACCGATTATGATTAATTCTCGACATCATGAATCTACCTATGTCATGGCCTGGCTTGCTCAGGCGTGGTGTCAAACTGCAACCTGTTCTGGCTGTCCAATCCTGCGTTTATAAACTTTACCATACTTTCAGTGTAAGCTTTCCCTCTCCCTGATTCTCAAAAGGGCCAGCGGATGGATTTGCTTCACTTCGCTTTTTGCCGAAATAGTCGGTATCGATTTTCAAGGGTGTACCGTTGGGATTCTCATAGGCCGCGTTCGGCATTTTGGCTCGGCCTAAAAGCGATGTTGTAACCAATGGATTATCTAAAGCATGCAAAGAATCATCCAGCGTAATGTGAAGAAACACACTTTCATCTTCTTCAACAACCTTGACCTCCGGATTAAACTCTGCTTTCACCAGGCAATTTGTTTCTTTAAGATAGGGTTTTGCTCCATTATAGTAAACATTTCCTTCTATCTGCATAAGCAGTGCCGCCTTGTTATATCCGTCCAAACCGCCCGGCTGGATAATCAGGTTGTTGTAGAACCGGTCATCGCCGCCCTGGATATTGCTGAGGCCTGCTACTTCAGTGGAGTGCGCCTTGTGGAACGGGGTCTCGCGACTTAACTCAGGCCGAAGCACGATGCGACCTGCGAACAAATTGTGCACATATGCTCCGCCTTGCGACATATCGAACAGCGAACGGCCCGAAAGAAATAGATTGTTGTCGATTAGGAACGGCCCGTGGTTAACCTCCATAAAAAGGTCCTCTGAAGTGTTATTATCGTGTAAAAGGTTTCTGGTCACACGAGTGCCCTGTGCCATCCAGTCCAGCCAGATACCCCGACAGGTGCGGTAGATGTGATTACGGCTGATCTCGGTGTCAATCGCGGCGTGAATCTTGATGCCGGCCATCTCGGCTCCCGAAAACAGTTGCCGGATATGGATATCGTGGATGACGTTGCCTGTGATGGTGCTGAACACCGCGCCCATGCTCCCTACGATGCCCGCTTGCTCGCAATGCGAGATATGGTTGTTCCGTACGACATGGTGACCGATGTTTTCCTTCGACCAGCCGTTTTGAAGGGCTCGCTCGATGGTTTTGACATAGCCCTCCGCAGTATTCGCCGACGTGTTGTCCCATTGGTCGCCGTGTTTGCCGAGTGTTATCCCAACGCATGTTGAATAGCGGATATCATTGTTCTCGATGATCCATCCCTTGCTCCAGTGAGTGCCGATCAAGCCGATCTGCTCTGCGGTGGGTGGCGCCCAGGGCGTTGCCGCGTGCATTAATGTAAAGCCGCGCACGGTAATGAAATTGACGCCCGTCTTGTCCGGGTAGAATACCGTTTGGCGGACGTTGATCTCGACATCGGCCTCGTTGGGATTGACGGTCCCGAACTGCGCTCTTATCGTGGTGTTCGTTTTATCCACTTGTCCGAACCACAGCGGCGTTTTTCCAATGGTTTTCAGCACATCATCCAGATTGGCTGCTTCGGTGAGCCAGTGACCATTCAAATAAACCGCCCCCGTGTGGTGGTTTCGGCCCCTGGGATTGAACCAGTCGCCGTGAATCAAGTCACTGTACGGATTGAAATTCCCGAAAAAGCTATTGGGAATGACGACCTTCCATGTTTCGTTTTGTACCTTCTGCCAGCCTTTGATGACTTCGGATCCCTTGATGATGACTTTTTCGCCGGGCGCAGTTTGGTAAACGATGCGCTTCTGATCGGACTGTCCCCCACGCAGAGGATTGATGCGTTCACGATAGGTTCCCTCATGAATTGTTATGACGTCGCCTGCCTGTGCCGCCTCCGAAGCCCTGGAAATTGTTCGAAAAGGAGCTTGGGCTGTCCCTTTGTTCGTATCAATACCCTTAACTGAAACATGATACTCCCGCGCTTGTATGGCTCCTGATAATAAAAGCAGCATGCAAATTATAAGTGATATCCATTTGGTTTTGTTTTGAATAATCATAGTCATATCTCCTTATGAATAGTTTACTAAAACGTGTTTGCAATCGTAAGAACTTCTACTATATGAACAAGAGCTTTTCAAGCAGAAATCCGGCCCTTCCGAGTGCGGCCGGGGAATCTGTTCGATGATTGCCATCCTGAGCAAGGCTAATTGCCGGGAACAAACGATGGAATCAAAGCCAAAGACCTTGATTAGGGGCCAAATCGACAATCTCGGCCGGAGTTTAATTCCGGGGCCACCATACTTAATTCCAGCCGATGTATTCGTCCCGAAGCTCCGCAGTAATTCAGCCTAACCGCAGATGAACACAGATAAACGCAGATTTCAAGTCGTATTTCTTAAATAGTAAATAGTAAATTTATGGCTTAGCTATAATCAATCGCCACCCCTGTCATTAGCAAGCACAACTCATCGAAAAATGTGCCCCCTATGGGGCAGGCGTACTCCATTAATTCCCCCCTGTAAAACTTAACTGTCAGGATCGGAATTGTATCCAGCGGTTCCGCCAATAGCTCCTCCCCAGAATGCACCGGGAGGGCCTAGGACTGCTGCGCCAATTGCTCCTCCGATTATGGCCCCACCGAAAGCTCTTGAGTACTTCGCCTTCTTCCTTTCTGCCTTCGACAACGGGGCTCTCTTGCGGTCATGCCAAGAACGTGCTGCCTGTGTTGTATGGATTCCCTTTCTCCGATTGCATGACACACAGGCTGCATAAAGGTTGTTCAGGTGATCGCTCCCACCCTTTGATCGTGGACGGGAATGTTCGACTTCCCACGCGCCTTTTGCGCGGCTTTTACCATGATTGGTGAAACTCAATTTTTTCTTACAGATGTGACAATAACCTGTAGTGCGGTCATAAATTTTCCGTAAAGTGATCTTATCATAAGTCATATCGCTCGAACTCCTTTCTAACGATAAATTTTAATTGTCTTGATTATTAGGTAAAGGAATTAAATTTCTCTCTAAGTCAAGTTTTAGTCGTATTGGTATATTCTTTAATATCCTTGAATAGTTACTTC
>Ga0307378_10012445_pt1 | contig 10853 bp, 7 predicted proteins | sample UN1MG_FD_202238 | JGI IMG/M metagenome (GOLD analysis project Ga0307378, IMG submission 202238) | Soil microbial communities from Risofladan, Vaasa, Finland - UN-1 | ecosystem: Environmental > Terrestrial > Soil > Coastal area > Acid sulfate soil | place: Finland: Risofladan, Vaasa | collected...
AGTAACCTAGCCTGCCCAGACCGCAGCTGTGGTTCCCGTGAATGCGTCGCACATCCGGCCGACCAGCCTACGACGTCCCGCGATACGGCTCGACATACATCAGCGCCATGTCCCAGGGGAAGAATATCCAGGTGTCCTGGCTGACCTCGGTGATGTAGGTCTGGACTAGCGGTTTGCCCTTCGGTTTGGCGTAGACGGTGGCGAAATGGGCCTTTGGATACAGCTTTTGCACAACCTCCAGGGTCCGGCCAGTATCGACCAGATCGTCGATGACCAACACCCCGCTGCCGTCGCCGATGCTCGGGTCGGGGGCCTTCAGAACCTTGGTATCAGCCTGGTTCTGGTGGTCGTAGGACTTGACGCAGACGGTATCGACATGGCGAATATTCAACTCGCGGGCGACGATGCAGGCCGGCACCATGCCACCCCGAGTGATCGCAACCACCGAGTGCCAGGCGCCATCGACGCCGGGGCCTTGGCGGTCGAGCCGCCAGGCCAGGGCCCGGCTGTCACGGTGGATCTGTTCCCAGGAGACGTGAAACCCCTTTTCGTGGGGAAGCGGTTCGTTCATCCGGTTGCTCCTGAATGCTGCATTGCGGGTGTCAAATGGCCGGGTGGCCGTCACCGCCAATTAATAACCCGAGCGGGGCGCAGTGCAATCCCCCCAAGGTCGCAGGGTGTCAGTCGGCCGCGTCAAACCCCAGCGCATGGCTGATGACGTGGAAGATGTAGTGCTGTTCGACCGTGCCGCCGATCAGATACGCCATCGGCCCACGCGCATATATCGCCACATCCGCCGGGCCGTGCGAGCCGGGTCCGGCGGGTGGCAGCACCGGCGGCTCGGCATCAAAAACGGTCGAAACGATGGCTTTGGCAAGACCGGTCATATCGGGGATGACCGACCCGGGGGCGCGAGGCGCCAACCGGTCAGGCGGCGGCGGGTGGTCGGCGGCACTCCATCCGTGAAAATCCACTACCGGCGCGCCGCGCGGGTCATGACCCCAGGACGGCATCGGGTCGGTGTGGTCGCTAGTGACGATGATCAGCGTGTCGGCGGCATCGGTCATGGTGGCGGCGACCCGCACCGCTTCGTTCAGCGCGATCCCGTCCGTCACCGCGCGATGCAGGTCAACCGCATGATAGGCGTGGTCGATGCGGCCAGCCTCGACCAGCAAGACAAAGCCATCCGGGTCGCGGCTGAGGATTTCAATGGCCATCCGGGTCATCTCGGCCAGCGACGGCTCGCCGCTCCGATCGAGCGGACGGTCAACCTCGAACGCCATATGGGACGGGCTGAACAGCCCCAGAACCCGTTCCGGCAGATCTCCGGCCAGACTATCGAATTCCGCGCGACTTTGCACGACGGCGCGGCCGGGACCAAGGGCGCGCCACTCGGCCATCAGGTCGCGGCCATCGCCACGCAGCCCGGCGCCATCTTCGATATAGGAACTGCCCGAGGGCAGGAAGTGCTGCCGCCCGCCACCCATTGCCACCTCGAAGGGGAACTCGATCAGCTGCCTGGCGATGTCCTTGCAGGGCGAACCCGAAGGCAGCAGGCCGTCGTCCTCCCAGTTACGGTTGGCAGCGTGGGCATAAAATGCCGCCGGGGTAGCATGGGTCAGCCGGGCCGTGGTGACAATGCCGGTCGCCATGCCGCGCGCCTCGGCCAACTCGCCCAGCGTCGCGACCGGGTGGGCCAGCGCCAGCGCACAGTCACCAGCGGGCACCACCTGCCCAACCCCGATGACTCCATTGCTGGTCTTCACGCCGCTGAGAATAGCGGTCGCGGTGCTGGCGGAATCGGGGATCTGGGCGTTGGTGCTGTAGGTTTTGACAAGCCCCAGGTGAGGGAAGGCCTCGTAGGCCAGCACATTCTCCTCGCCGGTTTCGCCGCGCTGTTGGCCAGCGGCAATCCGGATCGCGGTGTTCGAGGCGACGCCGCTGCCGTCGGCGATGAAAACGATGACGTTGCGCGCCCGGCTGTCGATTGGCCGAATAGCGAGGCGCTCAGTCAGCGCCGCCTGGGCTTGCCGGAAATAAACGTCGCCAGATTGAGTGATTTCAGCTGCGTGCAAACCATCCGCGGCCGCGATGACAACCGAGGCGGCACCGATGACGTGCAGGAAATTGCGAATTTCTGGTTTCATATCACGCCACAATCAGCCGAGGCCGGCGCCGCCAAGTCTCGCTGATCCGGGTGGATGGTGCAATGGCCCCCGATGGCACAGCTTCTATCCCAGCGCCGTCTTCACTGCAGCCGCCAGGGCAATGATCTCGTTGGCGGCTTTGGAGCCACGCGCCGTCTCGGTTACGCCGGCACCCAGCATGAACGCATCGGCAAAGGCGATCCTGGCGCCGATGCGGGCGTCGAGCACCGGGGCGCCAGCCTGTAGCAGCGTCGCGGTGGCAACCTCGGCGGCACGGCCACGCGGCGGCACCCGGTTCAGCACTACGGCATGGGCCAGCTTTTCCTTGGCCACCATCTCCAATGTCGCTGCGGTCGCCCATACATCGGCCATCGCCGGTTGGCAGGGGATAACGGCGAAATCCGCCTCGCGCATGGCGCCGCGACCCAGCACGTCGGCCGAACCGGGAGCATCGACAAACACCCAGTCGGCCTTTCGCGCCGCGTCGCGAATATCGCCGCTGGCGCGCCAATCGGCGCTTTCATGCAGCTCGATGCTGCCCGCACTGGCCGGGCGCTTGCGCCGCTCGGCAAACCACGTCGTGGTCGAGCGTTGCGGGTCGAGGTCGATCACCACAAGACTGGCACCGTCGCTGGCAAAATGAACCGCCAACTGCGTCAGCAACATGGATTTACCGGCGCCACCCTTCTGCTGAACGAAAAGAACGACTTTGCCCATCGATGATCTCCGTCGCCTGGAATTTCGTCAATATTAACGCAGTTACGCTGCACTGCACAATATGTCCACCTGAGACCGAGAATTCCATGCGGCAGAGCCACGCAGCATTTGATGAAGGAACTCCGCCCACCGGGGGTTGCCATCGGGGTCACCGCCAGCCTAACGTGACCGCGCCCGATGGGAGAGGCCGCTCGCTGCGAGAAAGCAGCGATACCGGCGCCGAAGGAACAACCGCCCCGGAAACTCTCAGGCAAAAGGACCATTCGGGCAAAAGGCACTCTGGAGAGTGGTGCAGCAGCACCCGCCGACGGGATAACGTTCTCAGGCGACAGGACAGAGGGGGCGCAAATTCACACGGTCTCGCGGCCGCGTGGATGACTTGCGCCGGAGCCTGTGAAAACGCAGATTTCCGGCACCACTGCTTGGGAGAATGCGTCTTGACTGATCCAACACCTGACACCGAAGTCCTGAAAACCCCGCTTCACGCATTGCATCTCGAGCTTGGCGCCCGGATGACGCCCTTCGCCGGCTACGACATGCCGTTGCAATACGCCCCCGGCATCCTGAAGGAGCATCTGCATACCCGAGCCCGCGCCGGGCTGTTCGATGTCAGCCACATGGGCCAGGTGATCCTGCGCCCGAAGTCCGGCACTCTGGCCGACGCGGCGATGGCGCTCGAGCGGCTGGTGCCGGTCGATGTGCTCGGGCTGCCCGTGGGACGACAACGCTATGCCCTGTTCACCGACGAGGCTGGTGGCATCCTCGACGACCTGATGATCACCAACCGGGGCGACCATCTGTTTCTGGTGGTCAACGCGGCCTGCAAGGACGCCGACGAGGCGCATATGCGGGCGCATCTGTCGGATGTGTGCGAGATTGAGCGGCTGGACGGCCGGGCGCTGGTTGCCCTGCAAGGGCCGCAGGCCGGGGCGGTTTTGGCTTCACTGGCGCCGGAGAGCGCTGCAATGCGGTTCATGGATGTGCGCAACCTGACGCTGGCGGGTGCGGACTGCATCGTCTCGCGCTCGGGTTATTCCGGCGAGGACGGGTTCGAGATCTCGGTGCCGAACGATCAAGCGGAAAAACTGGCGCGCGCGCTGATCGCCCATGAGACGGTTGAGCCGATCGGCCTCGGGGCACGGGATTCGCTCAGACTGGAAGCCGGGCTTTGCCTGTACGGTAACGACCTCGATACCACGACGACGCCGGTCGAGGCCTCGCTGACCTGGGCAATCCAGAAAACCCGCCGCACCAGTGGCGCCCGCGCCGGCGGCTTCCCCGGCGCGAAGCGGATCCTGGGTGAGTTGATCAATGGCGCCAGTCGCTACCGGGTCGGGTTGCGGCCGGACGGCCGGGCGCCAATCCGGGGCGGCACCGAGCTGTTCGCCGGCGAGGGCGATACAGATCCGATCGGCGTCGTCACCTCCGGCGCCTTCGGGCCCAGCCTCGATGCGCCGATGGCCATGGGCTACGTGCCCAGCGCCCAGGCCGCCACCGGCACCCGGCTTTTTGCCGAGGTACGTGGCCGCAGGCTGCCTTTGAGGGTTGCCGACATGCCTTTCGTCAAGCCAAACTACAAACGGGCCTGAGCCCCATCACAACCAATCTCAGCGAGGGAAACTGCCATGTTGAAGTTCACCGACGACCACGAATGGCTGGAAATCGATGGCGATATCGCGACCGTCGGCATTACTGCCCACGCCACCGAGCAATTGGGCGATCTGGTTTTTGTCGAACTGCCCGAGGCTGGCGCCGTTTTTGCCCAGGGCGATGTTGCAGCGACCCTTGAATCGGTCAAGGCCGCCTCGGATGTCTACGCGCCGCTGGCCGGTGAGATCATCAAATCCAACGACGACATCGTCAACGACCCGTCGATCGTCAATTCCGACCCGACCGGTACTGGTTGGTTCTTCAAGATGAAGCTGCTCGACCCGGCGGAGGCCGACGATCTGATGGACGAGGACGCCTACAACGAAATGGTCGCCTGAGGAGATCGGCATGACTGCTGCCCCCAAGAACACCGGTTCAAAATACGAACCCTACGATTTCGCCAACCGCCGCCACATCGGGCCCTCTCCAGCCGAGATGGAAAAGATGCTGGCGACTTGCGGCGTCGCGGGCCTGGAAGAGCTGATCGCCCAGACCCTGCCCAAGGGCATCCGCATGGCCGAGCCGCTGGACTTCGGTGCGCCGCTTTCCGAGCGTGGAGCCCTGGACCGGATGCGTGCGACGGCGGCCAAGAACAAGGTGCTGACCTCGCTGATCGGGCTCGGCTATCACGGCACCATCACGCCGCCCGCGATCCAGCGCAACATTCTGGAGAACCCGGCTTGGTACACCGCCTACACCCCCTATCAGCCCGAGATCAGTCAGGGCCGGCTGGAGGCAATCCTGAACTTCCAGACCCTGGTCTGCGACCTGACCGGGCTTGAGATCGCCAATGCCTCGCTGCTCGACGAGGCGACCGCTGCGGCCGAGGCGATGGCCATGTGCCAGCGGCTGGCGAAGTCAAAAGCCACCGCCTTTTTCGTTGACGCCAACGCCCTGCCCCAGACCATTGGCGTGATCCAGACCCGCGCCGAACCGCTGGGCTGGCAGGTGATTGTCGGCGACCCGTTCACCGACCTCGACCCCGAAACCGTCTTTGGCGCGCTGTTCCAGTACCCCGGCATCAACGGCAAATTCCACGACTACACCGCCTTGATCGAAAAGCTGCATGACGCCAAGGCGATGGCGGCGATGGCCGCCGACCCGCTGGCGCTGGCGCTGCTAAAGCCGCCGGGCGAGATGGGCGCGGATATCGCCATCGGTTCAATGCAGCGCTTCGGCGTGCCGATGGGTTATGGCGGTCCGCATGCCGCCTATATGGCTACCCGTGACGCCTACAAACGCTCGATGCCCGGCCGGCTGGTCGGAGTGTCAATCGACAGCCACGGCAACAAGGCCTACCGCCTGTCGCTGCAAACCCGCGAGCAGCATATCCGCCGCGAGAAGGCGACCTCGAATATCTGTACCGCACAGGTGTTGCTGGCGGTTATGGCCTCGATGTATGCCGTCTTCCATGGCCCGCTTGGGATAAGGGCCATCGCCGAGCGGGTGCATCGCAAGGCGGCGCGGCTGTCGGAGACCCTGGAATCGATGGGCTTCGTGGTTGGGCCAAAGGAATGCTTCGACACCATCACTGTCGAGGTCGGACCCTATCAGGGCCTGATCATGAAGAACGCCGTCGATAACGGCATCAACCTGCGCGCCGTCGGCGAGCACCAGGTTGGTATCACCGTCGATGAGCGCACCCGGCCCCAGACATTGCTGCAGGTCTACCGGGCCTTTGGCGGCTATGATATCGAGTACAACAGCGATTACCCGGAATATCGCTTGCCCACGGCGTTGCTGCGCACCTCGGAATACCTGACCCACTCGGTCTTCCACATGAACCGGGCCGAGAGCGAGATGACCCGCTACATGCGCCGCCTCGCTGACCGCGACCTGGCGCTTGACCGGTCGATGATCCCGCTCGGCTCCTGCACCATGAAGCTGAACGCCACCGCCGAGATGCTGCCGATCACCTGGCCGGAATTTGCCGAGATCCACCCGTTTGTGCCGCCGGATCAGGCATTGGGCTACAAGGAGCTGATCGACGACCTGTCGGCCAAGCTGTGCGAGATCACCGGCTATGACGCGCTATCGATGCAGCCGAACTCCGGCGCCCAGGGCGAATATGCCGGGTTGCTGACGATCCGGGCCTATCACCGCTCGCGCGGTGACGCGCACCGCGATGTCTGCCTGATCCCGTCATCGGCACATGGCACCAATCCGGCCTCGGCCCATATGGCCGGAATGAAGGTGGTGGTCACTGGAACTCGCGAGAACGGCGACATCGATGTCGACGACTTCCGGGCCAAGGCGGAACTGCACAGCGCCAACCTCGCCGCCTGCATGATCACCTACCCATCGACCCACGGCGTGTTTGAGGAAACCGTGCGCGAGGTCTGCGAGATTGTCCACCAGCACGGCGGTCAGGTCTATATCGACGGCGCCAACATGAATGCCATGGTTGGCCTCGCCCAGCCCGGCAAGATCGGCGGCGATGTCAGCCACCTGAACCTGCACAAGACGTTTTGCATTCCGCATGGCGGTGGCGGCCCCGGCATGGGCCCGATCGGGGTCGGCGCCCATCTGGCGCCGTTCCTGCCCGGTCATCCGGTGATCCCGCCCGGCCCCGGGCTGACCGAGGGGCCGGTATCCGCCGCGCCCTGGGGCTCAGCCTCGATCCTGCCGATCTCGTGGAGCTATTGCCTGATGATGGGCGGCGAGGGGCTGACCCAGGCAACCCGGGTCGCGATCCTGAACGCCAACTATATCGCAACCCGCCTGACCGGCCACTATAATGTGCTGTACAAGGGACCGGATGGCCGCGTCGCGCATGAGTGCATCGTCGATACCCGCCCCCTGGCCGACAGCGCCGGGATCACCGTCGATGACATCGCCAAACGGCTGATCGACTGCGGCTTCCACGCGCCGACGATGAGCTGGCCGGTGGCCGGCACGCTGATGATCGAACCGACGGAATCTGAGACCAAGGCCGAGCTTGACCGCTTCTGCGACGCGATGATCGCCATCCGCGACGAGGTCCGCGCCATCGAGCGCGGCGAGATCACCGTCGAGCAAAGCCCGCTGCGGCACGCCCCGCACACGGTCGAGGATCTGGTCGGCGAATGGGACCGCGTCTACACGCGCGAGCAGGCCTGCTTCCCGCCCGGCGCCTTCCGGGTCGATAAATATTGGTCACCGGTCAACCGGGTCGACAATGTCTACGGCGACCGCAACCTGGTTTGCACCTGCCCGCCGCTGGACGCCTATATGGACGCGGCGGAGTAGGGCGCGGCGTCTCGCGGCGCAAGGCCCCGGATCAAGTCCGGGGCCTTGCGCTCCAGTTTCGGCATTATCACGGCGTTGACGACTCCAGCACATCCCGCGCCCACTGCAAGCCGGCGACGGCGCGCGATTGCTCCATGCGCTCGCCCTCGGCAATGATCCGGGAGACCTCGGTGGCAAGCTCCGCGCTGCGTTCGCCCCGGCCCAGCCGCGCCAGCGCACTACCGCGATGGGCATAGAACATCACATGCGGCGAGGGTTCCTCCGGGCAGAAGCCGGCCAACTTCCCGGCGTGATACTCGGCTTCGTCGAAGGCGGCCGCATTGAGGAAGGCATCGATGGCGAAAATTCGGAAGAACAGGTGATTATGGCTGATCGAACCGGCATCCAGCAGGGCCTCCGCGTCGGCGCTGGCAGCGCGGCGCTCCTCTGCATCGTCCGTCACCAGAACCAGCACACCCAGAATCGTCGGCCCCATGTACGAATTGCCAACTTCCCGATCTATCTTGACCGCATCGTGGGCCTTCGCAAGCGCCTCGACGCGGTGCCCCTCCAGAAAATCCAGCTCGGCACAAAACGCCAGCGCCTCGGCTTCGAAGCGTCGCGCGCCCATGCGCCGCGCCAGTTCGAGCGAGCGTTCGGCATGGGGGCGCGCCAGATCTAGCTCGCCGCGCATGATATGGGCCAGATAGGCGGCGTCGGCGGCGACCATTTCGGCCCGTCTGGAGCCGACACGTTGGGCGGCGGCGATGGCCTCCGATGCGATTTCGACCGCATCTCTCGACTCGCCCCACCACATACTGGTGATCGCCAGCATCGGCCTGTTTGCCACCTCGGTCCGGCCAAAGCCGTGTTCCAGACTGATCTGCACGCACTCGGTAAAACGCTCGCGAGCGCTATGGAACCGGCCGCGCATATATTCCGCGTCGCCAATCCCGCTCAACGCGGCGGCCTGCAACTCGGCCGAATCCGCATCGCGGGCCAGTTCCAGCGCCAGACTGTGCTCGCGCAGGCAGCCCTCAGTATCGCCGCGCGGGAACAGAACATTGCCGCGCAAGTAATGAGCTCGCGCCTCCTCGGCCTTGAGGCCGAGCGATCGCGCGGCCGCCTCGGCCGCATCGAGGTCGGCAAGCGCCCCGTCGAGGTCTTCGATGATCCGCTTCACCCCGGCCAGACCCAGCCAGGCGTGGCAGAGCGCGGTGTCGTCCGTGGCGGCTTCCAGCGCCCGGGTATAGGCGTCAAGCGCCGCGTCCTGCGCACCGATGTGATGCTGCGCCTCGCCCAGGGTCAGCGCCAGTCCGAACCGATCATCGGGTTCCTGGGCCAGTTGGCTGCCTTTCTCCAGCAAGGCGATGGCTTGTTCGGTGCGATAGTTCGACAGTTCAAGGCGGGCAGCATCCAGATAGGCTCTGGCGGCGCGCAGATCTTCGGCAAGATGCAGATGCTCGGCCCGCAGCACGATATCGCTGGCCGCGAACCACTCTGCCGCCTTCAGGTGCATCCGTTTCCGGCTGGCGGTCAGGATCGACTCGTAGACCCCGTCGCGGATCAAGGCGTGGGCGAACAGGAAATCCTCGCCCTCGGGCCGGATAAGCTGATGCCCGACCAGCCCGGCGCAATCGTACCCCGGGACCTCCAGCAAATGCCGCAACGCCGCCAGCGAGAACCGCTGTCCGAACACCGAGGCCGCCTGAAGCGCCCTCTTGTCCGGCGGATCAAGCCGGTCCATCCGCGCCAGAACCAGGCTCTGAATCGACCCCGGAACCACCGACGCGGCATTCTCGGCGACGTTCTGCAGCAACTGCTCCAGAAACAGCGGGTTGCCGGCGGCGCGCTCCAGGCACTGGGCCAGCTGATCCTGATTGGCCCGGGCAAAGCCCACCGCCATCTCTCGCGCCTCGCTGGTCCGGAGCGGGCCAAGATTGATGATGCTGACCGGCTGGTCGGCGCTGACAGAACGCCAGGCACCTTCCAGCGGGTCACCCTCGGGCCGGGTCGTCGCCAACAGCACCACCGGATGCTCGCTCGCCATGGCCATCACCGCAGCGAGATGGTGAGGGTCTGGGCGTCGGCCCAGTGCAGATCTTCGACCAGGATCAGTTGCGGCCGGGTGCTGCTGGCCCAGGCGGTCAGCCCGGCGACCAGCGCCCGCCTGCCACCGCGCCGCGACGTGTCGTCCATGGCATCGTACAGCCGCCGTCGCGCCAGCGATTGCGGCTGGTCGAGAAGATCATTCAGGAAAACCCGCTCGGCCTCGCTGTAAGCTCCAGCCGCCATCGCGTCATCTGCGGCGCGGGTGCGGTCGTCCTTGGCACTGGACGGCGGCACGCCCAACAGGCTCCGCACCAACGCCGGGATCGCGTCCTGGCCCTTGCGTGAGCCAAAATCCAGCACCAGGCAGCGATGCTGAACGAACCTCGCATCGCGGCCCGCGCGCAGCACTTCCTCGGCCAGCCGAGTCTTGCCGATCCCGGCGGCACCGCGCAGCAGGATCGCCTGACCCTTGCCGGTTCCGGCAACCTCGGCCAGAATCGCCCGGCACTGGCCAAACTCGCTGCGCCGGCCGACAAAGATCGTCCCGCGATCGTATTCCGCGGTTTCCGCCGCTGCCTCGATCCGCCACACCGTAACTGGCCGCTCGATACCCTTAAGTGTCTGCCGACCAAGGCTGGCGGCAACGAATTGCCCGGCCGTCGCCTGCTGAACCCCCTCCGACACCAGCGTCTGCCCCGGCGTCGCCAACCCCTCAAGCCGGGCGGCGAGGTTCACCGTGTCGCCGGTCACGGTGTACTCCCGATGGCTGTCGCTGCCGGTGCCGCTGGCCACCACCTGGCCGCTGGCGATGCCTATATGCAGGGAAAGCGGCCCCTCCGGCGTGTCGATCCCGCGTGCCGCCTCGTGGATCGCCAGCGCCGCGCGCACCGCCCGCTCCGGGTCGTTGCCATGGGCGACCGGGGCGCCGAAGACCGCCATGACGTTGTCGCCGATATGCTTGTCGATGGCGCCGCCAAACTTCTCGACAATGCGGTCGGCGGCCTCGAAATATTGGTTCAGAAGATCGTGGATCGCCTCGGCGCCCAGCCGCTCGGACAGCGCGGTGAACCCGACGATATC
>Ga0307378_10012446_pt1 | contig 10852 bp, 8 predicted proteins | sample UN1MG_FD_202238 | JGI IMG/M metagenome (GOLD analysis project Ga0307378, IMG submission 202238) | Soil microbial communities from Risofladan, Vaasa, Finland - UN-1 | ecosystem: Environmental > Terrestrial > Soil > Coastal area > Acid sulfate soil | place: Finland: Risofladan, Vaasa | collected...
TCCGGACTTTCCTCCCCTCCTCCCTCTCGGGAAGGAGCGGCGACCGTCTCGCCCACTCCGGCCGTTATCTTTATACCGTATTGTTCGAGTTTTTTATAGAGGTTCGACCGCGGCGTGTCGATCTCCCGGGCCGTCTGGGAGATGTTCCAGCCGTTGGCCTCGAGCTTAGCCAGGAGGAAATCCCGTTCGGCCAGGTCCCGGAATTCGCGGAGCGTCTTGATCCCGGCCGCCTCTGGCAGGGTCGCCTCCGGCTTCTCCCGCAGGGGTCCGGGCAGGTCCCTTCTCTCGATCGTATCCCGGTCGGTCATGATCATCAGCCGCTCGACGATGTTCTTGAGCTCGCGGACGTTGCCTTTCCAAGCATAGCGGGACATGGCCTCGAGGGCTTCCGCCGAGAACTTCCGCGGCCGGAAATTATTTTCCTCGGCGAACGTCCGGGAAAAATAGTCGATAAGAACCGGGATGTCCTCCGGCCTCTCCCGCAGGGGAGGCGAATACAGGGGGACGACGTTGAGCCGGAAAAAGAGGTCTTCCCGGAACCTCCCTTCCTGGATCTCCTTGCGGAGGTCCTTGTTGGTGGCGGCGATCACGCGAACGTCGACCTTGGACATCCGGCTCGAGCCGACCTTTTGGACCTCGCCCTCTTCGAGGACACGGAGGACCTTGGACTGGGTCCGGAGACTCATATCGCCGATCTCGTCGAGAAAGATGGTGCCGCCGTCGGCCTGCTCGAACTTGCCCGTCTTTTTCTCCGTGGCCCCGGTGAAGGCCCCTTTCTCGTGGCCGAAGAGCCCGCTCTCGATGAGTTCCTCCGGTATGGCGGCGCAATTCACCTGAATGAAGGTTTCCCTGGCCCGCAGGCTGTGGGCGTGGATGGAACGGGCGATGAGTTCCTTGCCCGTCCCGCTTTCGCCGTAGATCAGGACCGTGGCGTTGGTCGGCGAGATCTTGAGGATCTCCTTCCAAAGCGTCTGGATGAGGGGGTGGTTGCCGATGATCTCGTAGTGTTTCTCCGCCTTCTTCTTGAGGTCCTGGCACTCGCGAGCGAGGCTGGTCTGCTTGAGGGCGTTGCGGATGCTTAGGAGGACGCGCTCCCGGTGAAGCGGCTTTTCCAGAAAATCGAACGCGCCCAGCTTGGTGGCTTCGACCGCCGCATGGATCGTGCCCTGCCCCGAGATCATGATGACGTCCGGGACGAAGGGCCGCTGCTTGAGCTCGGCCAGGACCTCGAGGCCGCTCTTGCCCGGCATCTTGATATCGAGAAGGACGAGGTCGATGCCGACGGTCTCACGAAGCGTTTCCAGGCCATCCTCGCCGGTCGCGGCTTCGAAGAATTCGTATCCCTCGTACTCGAGGATCATCCTCAGGGATTTACGGATGTTCTCCTCGTCGTCGATGACGAGGATCCGGGCTTTCCTTTCGGGCTTCATGATCCGGCATTCCTCTTGCTCCGATTCTAGCACAGTCTGCGGCCCGGGGCAAAAACGAAAAGGTCCGATCTCGCCGGGTGATTCTTGGTGGATGTTTCGTGTTTATGTTAGACTGGCATCGGACTTGCTGGAGAGCGTTACGGTGGGCAGGAACGTGCGGAGCAATCTGACCTTGACCGCCGGACTCCTGACGGTTTTAATGAGCGCCGCTTTGCCTCTCGCAACGGCCCCGGAGAACAACGGCAGGTTCTTCGCTCTCGACAACGGCATGCGCGTTTTCCTCCATGAAAAACACGACCTGCCCCTCCTCCACATCGTCACCGGCTTCGATGTCGGCTCAAAGAACGAAACCGACGAAACAAGCGGCCTCGTCCACCTCCTTGAACACTGCATCCTATTCCGGGGGACATCCGCCCGTTCCGGAGCCGAAGTCAGCGCCGACATCCGCCGCCATGGGGCCTATTTCAACGCCAGCACGGGACAGGACCTGTCCCTTTTCGAGATCTCTCTTCCCGCCGAGTACGCCGGATTCGCGCTCCGGAACCAGAAGGACATCCTCTTCGGGCTCGACTTGAGTCCGGCCGAGCTCGAGGGGGAGAAGGACATCGTCCTCGAAGAATACAGCCAGATGGAGGACGACCCGCAGCGGAATGCGGTGGATCTCGTCCTCCAGGACCTTTTCAAGGGACACTCCTATGGACGTTCTGTTTACGGACGGCGGGAGGTCATCCGGACGGCCACGGCCCAAGCCTTGCTCGCCTTTTACCGGAAATATTTCGTTGCCGACAACTGCGCGCTGGCCGTTGTCGGCGATTTCGCGACGTCCGACATGGAAAGAAGGATTCGCGATGTCTTCGGTTCGCTGCCAAGGACCGGATTCTTTCCCGAGAGATTTCCGGTCGCCCTGCCTTTGAAAAAGGCCGCCGTCCGGCGCTTCGAACGCGACGTCGAGGACGGCTATCTCTTTATCGGCTTTGTGGCCCCGGATTACAACAACGCCGATCAGTACGCCATGAACGTGCTGGCGGAGGTGCTGGGTCGCGGGGTCCATCCCCTTCTCCCCGCCCGGCTGCAAGAGTCGAGGGCCATGATCCAGACGGTCTCCATGGCCTACCTCGCATTACGCTTCGGCGGCGCGGGCGTCGTCTCCATCAAAATGGATCCACGGGAACTGCCGGCCGTCCAACGTGTGGCCCTGAGCTTTCTCAAACAGGCTCAGAACGAAGCCTTTTCGAAAAAGGATTTTTTGGGCGAAGCCGAGTTCGCAGCCTTCGACTACCTGGAGAGCGCCAAGAACCAGATCCGGTTCGCGGTGGGGCAAGCCGAAGAGTCCGGATTGCAGCTGGCTGGCTCGCTGGCCCGGCACATCCTCCTCAACACGCGCGACAAACCCAGGCGATACCTTGATGAGATCAGGGAGGTCGACTCGAGCGACCTCAGAAAAGTCGCGGGCCGGTATCTCGGCAAAGGCGAATACGCCATCGTTTCCATCGTCCCGCAGAAAGGCGGAAAGAAATGAAACGCGGGGGGGCGATGCTCTTGTGCTTATCCCTCATGATGACGGGCCGGATGTTCATCATGGGGGCCGGCTGGGCGAACGGTTCCCGGGAGACGCCTTGGAGAGAGCATCCCGAAAAATTCATATTGTCGACCGGTCTCCCCTGCATCTATCACAGGGACCGCAGTTCGCCGACGACGGTCGTCGAACTTTTCGCGGCCGGCGGAACGTCGGCCGTTCCGGCTGGGCTCGACGGGCTGGCCTACCTCGCCACACGCCTGACCCTCGAGATCCCTGACGAAGGCAAGGTCCAGGACTTCATGTCCCAGGCGACCCGGCTGAGCCTTTTCTGCTCGGAAGACTGCTCGATCGTCCGGATGGAGTGTCTCTCGGAAAATCTCGAGAGGGCCCTCCGGGTGAGTTCGGAGATCATCCAGGACCCCCTTATCACAGGTCTTCGGATCGGTCGGACAAAGGAGCTGATGAAGCTCTACGGGCGGGCGGAAGCCGATGAATCCCCCTTAGCCGCCCGAAGTGCCGTCTTGAAGGCCTTTTTCGGCGGGAACGGATACGGGAGCTCCGTTTACGGGACGGACGAGAGCCTTAGGACCATCGACCGAAAGGACGTCCTCGCCTATTACCGCCGTTTTTTTGTCAAGCCGAACCTCTTTTTTTGTGTCGGAACGGACCTCGAAAAGGAGCCAATCCGGGCCCTCCTCGAAAAGTATTTCGCCAAGTTTCCGAATGGCGAAGCCGTGGGCATCACTCCGGCCCCGCCGGTGCTTCCTTCCAACTGCGAGATCGTCCTTTCCAAGGACACGAAACAAACCTATATCGGCCGCGCCTTCGCTCTTCCCGCCCCGAACGCGCCCAACCAGGCCCAAGGCTACCTGCTCGAAACTCTTCTCGGGAAGGGCCCCGGCTCTCGCCTGTGGGGATTACGGATGTCCGACAAGCTGGCTTACAATATCGACGCCCATGTGACATGGACGAAAAGCTCGGGCATCCTCGAGGCCTACCTGGAGACCGAGAACGCCAAGAGTACCCGGGCGGCAGAAGCGCTCGACGGCGTTCTTGCCGCCCTCCGGGATAAGGGGATAACGGATGAAGAGCTCCGGACGACCCGGACGATGGCCAAAGCCCAGTTCCTTCGTGCCACGGAGGGCAAGGCCCCCCGGATGCGGATCCTTGGGCTTTTCGAGCTCCTCGGACTGGGCTATGGACATCTCGAGGGGCTCTTCGAAGCCATCGACGACGTCACGCTCGAAGACATGAACGCCTACATTCGCGCCGCCCTGGCCCCCGAAAAGGCCCTCAAGGTGACCATAGGGCCGGCCGCGACAACTCAAACGCAAGGAGACCGCTGATGCCGGGCTTAAGCGAAAAAGATCTCGTCGACCTCGTCCGCTCCGTATTCCCCGGGGACGCCGGAGACCGTGTCCTCGGGATCCTCGTCGATGTCCCGCGCGACCCCGCCCGCGACAACCCGGACTGGAAAGCCCGAAGGGCCATGGCCGAGGATTGGCACGTTCGCCTCAAGGCCGGAGCGGCGGCCGTTCCCTTGGAGACGGTCCGGCTCGTCGCCTACCCCGACGTCGGTTCCAACAATGCCGAACTGCCGGCCGAAGCCATGATCATGAAAGCGGGCCTTCCCGGCGACGCCGCGGGGCTCGCCGGCCGGGGGGAAATCCTTCCCTTTGAAACGATCTTCCGGGAAACGCAGTTGTTCCTCGCCCCGACCGAGTACTCCGCGACGGCCCCGCTCAAGAATGCCGCCGGACGCCACCTCTTCCGCGCCGCCACGATGCCCGGGTTCTCCGACCGGATGATCCCGGCCTTGCGCATCGACTACGGCGAGGTCGGCCGCCGCGTCGGCCTCCTCAAGGCCGAGCTGGACAGGGCGGAAGCGGCCGAGGTCGAGTTCCTGGTGGATGGAGAGCAGTGCTACGACATGGTCTTCGACCTCAGGCACCGCACGGCCCATGAAAGTAGCGGACGTTTCCCGGTAAAGGGCACGGCCGGAAACCTCCCCAGCGGAGAAGCCTACATCGTCCCCTATGAGGGCGAAAAGTTGGAAGCCAGCCAGACGAAGGGCCTCCTCCCCGTCCAGATCGATGATGAGATCGTCATCTTCACGGTCGAGGGCAACAAGGCCGTTGCCGTTCGAGGTTCCGGAGCAGCCCGGGAGGCCGAGGCCGCCCATCTCGAAAGAGAGCCCGCCTACGGCAACATGGCCGAGCTCGGCTTCGGCGTCCTGGGCGATTTCGGGCTGCTTCCGGTCGGCGAGGTCCTCCTCGATGAGAAGCTGGGGCTGCATGTCGCATTCGGCCGGAGCGACCACTTCGATGGAAAACGGCCGGTATACGGTCTTTTAGGCTTCAGCGGAATTCTTTGCTGACGATCGTCAACCGCCCCGGATAGGTGATGGGGCCGAGCGGCGTTGTCACCCCGGGTTGCGCGTCCAGAGCCAGCCGTGTCGTCGTTCGGTTGGACCCGCCTATGGCCAAGGCCAGGTCGATCAGGTCCTCGTAGCGTTTATCCCCGAAAAATTCCAGGAGGTCGATCGAGATCCTGATGGGCAGGATCGTCTCCTGGCCAGTTCCGGGGATCTCGATGGGGTGGTCGATATTCCCGGTCACGGTCGGATGGTCGTCGATGAGGAGCCGGCATTCCAGGCTCGTCAGAGTGCTAGCCGTTCGCGGCGTCCCGCCCGTTCCGTCGTTGGGATTGACGGCCAGGACTTCCAGGATGAACTCGGCAGGAAGCTTCTTGGTGCGAAACGTGTTCAACAAGGCGAGGGCGTCACCAGCGTTAAACTGACCGAGCCGCGTTTTCCCGCCGATCTCGATGCCGGCGAGGCGAAAGCCGCGGACCTCCCCGAGCTTGAATCGCAGCCTTTGGAGATTGGTCAACGCGGCCGTCATGTCATTGAGCACAGCGCAGCCGTGGAGAGCGAAAAGTCCCGCTAGAACAAAACAAGCGCGGGCCGCTCGTTTGTGGATCGTCATGAAAGTCTCCTCATATACCGTATGAGTGTTTTATATTTTGGCTGGGCGCGAAAGTCAACCGAGACCGCCGAGCGGGGTCTGGAAGGAAGATGTTTTCCCGGAAAGCAAAAGATGAGCCAAAAGAAAGGGGCCCAGGCCCTCGCGGTCGAGGACGCGCGCCCCCGCGAATCATCCGAAGGCGGCGTTTATTCCGCCATCTTTTTGTACGACGCGAATCTCTTTTTGGCCTCATCGGCGGCGCGCGCGAAGAGCTCTTTGGCGATCTCCGGGAACTGCTGAGTAAGCGTCCGGTAACGGACTTCGTTCTTGAGAAAGGCGTCGTACTCGAGTTTGGGCTCGCGCGAGTCGAGTTGGAGCGGGTTCTTGCCTTCCTTGGCCAGCAGCGGGTTGAACCGGTAGAGGATCCAGTATCCCGTGTCAACGGCCAGCTTCTGTTCGGCCTGGGCCTTGCTCATGTCGATGCCGTGGTTGATGCACGGTGAGTAGGCGATGATGATCGACGGGCCGGGATAGGCCTCGGCCTCGAGGAAGGCCTTGAGGCACTGGTTCATGTTCGCGCCCATGGCCACGGACGCGACGTAGACGTAGCCGTAGGTCATGGCCATCCGGCCGAGATCTTTCTTCGCGGTCTTCTTGCCGGACGAGGCGAACTTGGCCACGGCGCCGGTCGGCGTGGCCTTGGAAGACTGGCCGCCGGTGTTGGAATAGACCTCGGTGTCGAGGACAAGGACGTTGATCTTGCGGTTCATGGCCAGGACGTGGTCGAGACCGCCGTAGCCGATATCATAGGCCCAGCCGTCGCCGCCGATGCACCAAACGCTCTTCTCGACCAGGAAGTCCTTGAGCTCCGAGATCTTGGCGAGGTGTGGCTTGGCCCCGTTGGCCTTGGCCAGCGCCGCCGGCAGGGCGGCCAGAACGGCCTTGGCCGCCGACTTGGCCTCCTCACCCGTCGATGTCCAGGCAGCTTTCATCTTCGCCAGGGCGTCCATGAGCGCAGGCGTCGTGCCCGCCGCCTGGGCGGCGTCGATCGAAGCGGCCAGCGATTTCCGGTTGGCATCGACCGCCAGGCGCATGCCGAAGCCGTATTCGGCGTTGTCCTCGAAGAGCGAGTTGCCCCAAGCGGGACCCTTGCCCTCGGCCGTCATGCAATAGGGGGAGGTCGGGAACGTGCCGCCGTAGATCGACGAGCAACCCGTGGCGTTGGCGATGATCATCCGGTCGCCGTAGAGCTGGGTGACCAGCTTGACGTAGGGAGTCTCCCCGCAGCCGGCGCAGGCGCCGCTGAACTCGAAAAGCGGCCGCAGGAACTGGCTGCCCTTGAGCGAGTCCGGCCTGATGCCGTCGACGACGTTGTCGGGGAGTTTGTCGAAGAATTCGGCCTTCTGGGTCTCGCCCACGGCTCGAAGCTCCGCGATCGGGGTCATGACCAGGGCCTTGCTTTTGGCGGGGCAGACCTCCGCGCACGAACCGCAACCGACACAATCCTCCACGTAGCACTGGACGCGGTACTGGAGGCCCCTGTCGTTCTTGGTGTTGGATTTGAGGACTGCGAAGCCCTCGGGAGCGCCGGTGAGGTCGGCCGGGGCGATCTGCTTGGCCCGGATGGAGGCGTGGGGGCAGACGAAGGAGCACTGGTTGCACTGCAGGCAGTTCTCGGGGATCCACTTCGGGCATTCGACGGCGATGCCGCGCTTCTCCAGCCGCGCGGTGGCCGTCGGCACGGCGCCGTCGAGGGGCATCTTGGAGACGGGCAGGAAGTCGCCCTTGAACCGGGTGACGGGGTCGATGACCTCCTTGGCGTACGCGTCGGCGTCGTCGGGAACGATCTTCACGATAGGCGCGGATTTGGTGATCTTGGCCGGTATGGGGACCGCTTCCAGGGCCGCGGCGGACCGGTCGACGGCGTCCCAGTTCATCTGGACGACCTCTTTCCCCTTGCGGCCATAGGTCTTTTCGATGGCCTTCTTGATGAGGGAGATGGCCTCGGCCTCGGGGAGGACGCCGGAAAGCTTGAAGAAGCAGGCCTGCATGATCGAGTTGATGCGCAGGCCCAGCCCGAGCTCGCCGGCGATCTTCAGGGCGTCGATGTTATAGACCTTGACTTTCTTGGCGATGATCGTCTTCTGCATATCCTCGGTCAGGTTCTCGAAGACTTCGTCGGCCTTCCAGTTGGAATTGATGAGGAACGTCCCGCCCTCGCGGATGCCCCCGAGGATGTCCAAGCGACCGATATAAGAAGGCTTGTGCAGGGCCACGAAATCGACTGTGTTGAGGAAGTACTGGGATTGGATGGGGCTCTTTCCGAAGCGGAGATGGGAAATGGTGATGCCGCCGGACTTCTTCGAATCGTACTGGAAATAGCCCTGGCCGAACATTTCCGTGTGGTCGGCGATGATCTTGATCGAGTTCTTATTGGCGCCGACCGTCCCGTCCGAGCCGTACCCGTAAAACTTGCAGCGGACCGTGCCGGGAAGCTCGGTGTCGAGTGCCGGGCCGACGGGAATCGACGTGTGGGTGACATCGTCCGTGATGCCCACGGTGAAGCCGTTCGTCGCCTTTCCGTCGAGATGGTCGTAGACCGCCTTGACCATGCTGGGCGTGAACTCCTTGGACGAGAGGCCGTAGCGCCCGCCGATCGTCTTGACGGGGCGACCGGCCAGAGTCAGGGCGACGTCGAGGTAGAGCGGCTCGCCGATCGAGCCGGGTTCCTTGGTGCGGTCGAGGACGGCGATCTTTTTCGCCGAGGCCGGGATGGCCGCCAGGAGGGCGGCCGCGTCGAAGGGCCGATACAGCCGGACCTTGACCAGGCCCAGCTTGGCCCCATGACCATTCAGGTAGTTGATCGTTTCCTCGGCCGTTTCCGCTCCAGAACCCATCATGACGATGACCTTATCGGCGTCGGGAGCGCCGAAGTAATCGAAAAGATGGTAGGAACGGCCGATGACCTTGGCCACCTTGTCCATGTAGCGCTGGACGATGCCCGGGCATTCGGCGTAATACTTGTTGACAGTCTCCCGGCCCTGAAAGTAGACATCGGGGTTCTGCTGGCCGACCTTGAGCATGGGGCGTTCGGGGTTGAGGGAACGTTTCCGGAAGGCCTCGAGGTATTGGGGCTCGAAGAGCCCGGCCAGCGTCTCGTAGGAGACGACGTCCACCTTCTCGACAACGTTGGAGGTCCGGAAGCCGTCGAAGAAGTGGAGGAAAGGGATCTGGCTCCCCAGGGTCGCCAGGTGGGCGACGATGGCCAGGTCCTGGGCTTCCTGGACGGACCCGGCGCAGATCATGGCGAAGCCCGTGTTGCGCGCGGCCATGACGTCGCTGTGGTCGCCGAAGATGGACAGGGCCTGGCAGGCCAGCGATCGGGCCGAAACAAGGAAGACCGTCGGCAGCATCTCGCCGGCGATCTTGTGCATATTGGGGAGCATGAGCATCAGCCCCTGGGAAGCCGTAAAGGTCGTCGTCAGGGCGCCGGCCGAGAGCGCCCCGTGCACCGCGCCGGAGGCGCCGCCCTCGGACTGCATCTCGGTGACGTCCACCCGCTGCCCGAAGATGTTCTTCCGGCCCTGGGCGGACCATTCGTCGGCCAGCTCCCCCATCGTCGAGGACGGTGTGATCGGGTAGATGGCCGCGACCTCGGAATACGCGTAGCTGACGTGGGCCGCCGCCGTATTCCCGTCGATCGTCTGCATATTTTTTTTCATTTCGAACTCCTTCATTATGATCGAACGCCATTCGCGGCGTGTCGTGTCAATCCTTGAGCTCCGTTCGTCCTTCCAGGGCTTTCTTGATGGTCACCTGGTCGGCGAAATCGAGGTCCGAGCCGACCGGAAGGCCCATGGCCAACCGGGTGATCCGGATGCCGAACGCTTTGAGCACCCGGTGAAGATAAAGCGCCGTGGCCTCTCCTTCCACCGTCGGGTTGGTGGCGACGATGATCTCCTTGAACGCCCCCGCTTCGATCCTCTTGACGAGTTTTCCCAAGCGGAGCTCGTCGGGCCCGCGGCCCTTGAGAGGCGAGAGGGCGCCCAGCAGGACGTGGTATCGCCCGCTATAGATGCCCGTCTTCTCGATCGAGGAGATGTTGAACGGTTCCTCGACGATACATAGGGACTCGTCGGACCGCTGGGGGTCGGAACATATCAGGCAGGGGTCGACATGGGTGATGTTGTTGCATCGACCGCAGTAGAAGATCTTCCTCTTGGCCTCCCGGATGGCCTCGGCCAGCCGGTCGGCGTCTTCGGTCGGGAGCCCGAGGAAATAAAAGGCGATGCGCTGGGCCGTCTTGGCCCCGATGCCCGGGATCCGCCGCAGCTCCTCGATGAGCTCGTGCAGGGGCTGGGCGTATTCGAACATCAGAACAACCCCGGGATCTTGAGGCTGCCGCCGAGGCCGCCCAGCTTCTGGGCCATCGCCTCGTCGACCTTGGCCGCCGCGTCATTGAAGGCGGCCACGATCAGGTCCTGGAGCATCTCGACCTCGTTTTTGTCGGCGACCTCCGGTTCGATGCGGATGGACAGTAGGGCCTTGTGGCCGTCGAGGACCAGGCTGACCATGCCGCCGCCGCTCGACCCGTCGACGCGCAGGGCCGCGAGCTCCTGCTGGAGCCGGTCCTGCATCTCCTTGGCCGCTTTCATCATTTTCTGGAGGTCCATGACGTTTTTCATGTCTCGTTCTCCGTTGGACCGGGCCTCTTGGCCGGCGTGTCCCGCGCGGCCGGAATGGGGTCCACCGAGAGGACCGAAGCCTTGAACGTGTTCATGAAGTACTGCACGGCCGGGTCCTTGAGGGCCGCCTCGAGCTCCCGTCCCGGACGGATGGGGCCGCCGTCGTTGGCGTTTTCCTCGGCGAATCGGACCTTTGTTTCACGGCCCAGCACTTCGGAGGCCGCCCGCTCGACCGCCCGGATGTCCTTCTCC